>Ga0209526_10000633_pt1 | contig 23097 bp, 18 predicted proteins | sample JacPinW_OM2H0_M1_FD_188566 | JGI IMG/M metagenome (GOLD analysis project Ga0209526, IMG submission 188566) | Forest soil microbial communities from Algoma, Ontario, Canada - Jack Pine, Ontario site 1_JW_OM2H0_M1 (SPAdes) (version 2) | ecosystem: Environmental > Terrestrial > Soil > Boreal... | reverse complement strand
CATGATGCAGAGTTTCATGCTGATGGCGGTGATTTCCGTGCTGTGGGCGCTCGTCGGCTACAGCCTGTGCTTCGGCGGGAACGGACCGGTCATCGGTGGATTCGAGCACGCGTTCCTGCGAGGCGTAGGCGCCGATCCGAATCCGGACTATGCGGCGACGATTCCGCACGCGACCTGGATGGTGTATCAGTTGATGTTTGCGATTATCACCCCGGCGCTGATAACCGGAGCGACCGCGGAAAGAATGAAGTTCAGCGGTACGGTCCTCTTTCTGACGCTGTGGTTTTTGGTTGTGTACGCACCGCTGGCCCACATGGTCTGGGGCAAGGGCGGGTTCCTGAACGCGTCCCTCGGCGGAAAGTTCCCCACGTTGGATTTTGCAGGTGGGACGGTAGTGCATATCAGCTCGGGCGTTTCAGCGCTGGTGTGCGCGTTGTACCTTGGCAAGCGCACCGGATTCCCCAAGCAACCCATGCCGCCGCACAGTCTGGTGCTGAGCTTTATCGGGGCGTGCTTGTTGTGGGTCGGATGGTTCGGATTCAATGCGGGCAGCGCGCTGGCAGCGAGCGCCTTGGCAACGAGCGCTTTCGTGGCCACCCACTTCGCAACGGCCGCCGCCGCTTTGAGCTGGAGTGCGGCGGAATGGCTAAAGAACGGCCGAGCCAGCGCCCTCGGCGCGATTTCGGGTGCGGTCGCGGGCCTCGTGGCGATCACGCCGGCGGCCGGATTTGTGGCGCCGATGCCGGCACTGGCGATAGGGTTCATTGCCGGACTGGTGTGCTACGGGATGGTGACGAAGGTGAAGTCCATCTTCGGCTATGATGACGCGCTCGATGCGTTCGGGGTGCACGGCGCGGGCGGAACGATCGGAGCGCTGCTCACCGGAGTATTCGCACAACAAGTGGTCAATCCGATTTTTGGCGCCGGCAAGGCTACCGGTGGCCTCGACGGGCATTGGGGGCAAGTGGGCAATCAGCTCGTGGGCATACTTGTCGCTTGGACGTTTGCCATCGTGGGAACGATCGTGCTGCTGAAAGTCACCGATCTGATCACCGGCTTGCGGGCGAGCGAGGAACAGGAAATTGAAGGGCTGGACATTACGCAGCACGGAGAAGAGGCCTACAACCTGGAGGCGTAGGCCCGGCGCCAAGCTCGAGAGTCAGGAGTTGCAGACTCCGCAGCACGGCGATGACACTCCACTCCGATTCGGCAGGAATTGTGTAAGGATAAGGATATTGTCCGCGGTGGGTGAGCAAGAGCGCGGGAGCGGAACTTTCCATGATGAAACTTGAAGCGATCATTCAGCCCTCGCGGTTCGAATCCGTGAAAGATGCCCTGCGCGAAGCCGGCATCGAAGGCATGACCGTCACCGAAGTGCGCGGGCACGGCCGGCAAAAAGGACACACCGAGGTCTACCGCGGGCGCGAGTATACGGTCGATCTGCTTCCCAAGATCAAACTGGAGATGGTATTGCCGGATAAATTGGTAAATACCGTTGTGGACATGATCCTAAAGACCGCCAAGACGGGAAAGATTGGCGACGGTAAGATATTTCTATCCAGGGTTGAAGAAGCGATCCGGATCCGCAACGAAGAGCGCGGCGAGAACGCTCTCTGACGGAAATGACGACCGCAGCCAGTCCCGGTGTACGTCCGGTAAAACAACCCTCACGGACCATGCAAAGCACTCTCACGCCCCTGTCTGTGCTCGGCCCGCAAGCCGACGACGAGCGACAACGTATCCGGCAACAGTTCGAAGCGGGTGTGAGCGCGCGGGAAACCGTACGCGCACTGTGTGAACTGGCGGACAACAACATCCGGGGAATTTTCGGCGAGGTAGTGCGTGTCCACAGCAGTCCTCCAGCGGGTTTGTGTTTGCTGGCCCTTGGCGGATACGGCCGCAAGCTTCTGTTTCCCTACTCGGATCTCGACATACTCTTTCTGTTCGGAAGCGAGAAAGCGGAACAGGATTTCCGGCCGCTGATCTCGGACTTCTCCCGCACGCTGTGGGACCTGGGATTCCGTGTTAGCTCGGCGGGCCGCACGATCGAGGAATGCAGGCGCATCGAAGAAGACAACGCCGAGTTTCACCTGGCATTGCTGGACCGCAGGTTCCTGGCCGGCGACAGCGAACTTTTCGAGAAACTCGATACGCGCGTGCTGCCCGGATCGGAAAGACAAGCACGGCCCTTCCTGCTCGCGGAACTCCACAAGCTGACCAGAGAGCGACTGTCGCGTTATGGAAATACCATCTTTCACCTCGAGCCGAATGTGAAAGAAGCCCCGGGGGGACTTCGTGACTACCAGGCGGCAGTCTGGTTGCGCCAGATCGCCGGCGAGAAAAAGGAAGTACTCAACAGCAGCGCGGTCGAGGAAGAATTGGCATCGAGCGCCGTGGACTTTCTCAGCGCGATCCGATGTTTTCTGCACTACAGCAATGCGCGGAATGACAATACGCTCACGTACGAATTGCAAGCTGCCGCGGCGGAGCGCTCTCTGGGCGTGACGGATGGCGGGCCTCGGAGCGCCGCGGAATGGATGCGGCTGTATTTTCGTCATGCGCGCACCTTGAACCGGCAACTGCTCCGCTACCTCGAACAGAAGAGCACAACGCCGCAGACACTCCGGCAGCGATTGTTCAATGCCGCGCGCGGCCCGAAATTCGAGCCCAGCAACGGAAAATCTTTTGCGGTGCGCGACGGGTTGTTTGAGGTACTCGATCAGCAGGCCATGTCGGACCGCGCGGTGATGTTTTCTCTTTTTACGGAGTCCGCGCGAACCGGCATACCGCTCAGCAGAAGGGCGGAGCGAGGTATCGGATACATCATGAAGCACCCCGAGCTCCCCGCACGAAATGCGGAAGTCCCATGGCCGGTGTTGCGGGAAATTCTGGGTGCGGACTATCCGGGCGTCGCGCTGCGTCCCATGCAGCGACTCGGACTGCTGACCGAAATTCTGCCGGAATTCGGCCGGATTGATTCGCTGGTCGTCCGCGATTTCTACCACCGCTATACGGTGGACGAACATTCGCTGCGGACCATCGAACACCTTCAAGAGTTAGCCGATCCTCCCGACGAGCGTGGAGCCCACTTCCAAGCATTGTGGAAGACCGTGGACCGCCGAGATCTGCTGATCCTGTCGTTGCTGCTCCACGACGTCGGTAAGGGCATGGCCGGAGAGAATCATGTCACCGGAAGTCTCAGCGCTCTCCAGAGTGCTGCGAAGCGCTTGAACCTGTCGGCAGAAGAAAGAAATGAAGTGCACTTTTTGATCGAGCACCACCTGGATATGTCCGAAACGATGCAGCGCCGCGATATTTTCGATCCCTCGACCGTATCTGCATTTGCCACCACAGCGGTGAACCAGGAACGCCTGCAGCGCCTTTGCCTGCTCACCTACGCTGACATTCATTCGGTCAACCCGGAAGCGCTCACGCCGTGGAAAGCAGAAATGTTGTGGCAGCTTTTCGTGGCCACGTCGAACCACTTCAGCCGCACGCTCGATACCGACCGGCTGCACGCTTCCGAAGAGTTTTCGCTGCTCGAGCAGGTGCGCGCGCAAACGGGAGCCGCCACCATCCGGGAAATCGAGAGGTTCCTTGAAGGATTCCCCAGGCGTTATCTGGCGGTGCATTCCGCGGCAGAAATCGCCGCACATTTCGCATTGTATCAGCGGCTCCGTACCGAACCCGTGCAGGTGCAGTTGCAAGCGGCGCGGCACGCGTTTTCGCTCACCATCTTGACGGCGGATCGTCCGAGGCTTTTTGCGACCATTGCCGGCGTGCTCGCGGGCTGGGGCATGAACATCATCAAGGCCGACGCTTTCGCCAACGCCGCCGGTATCGTGCTGGACACCTTTCACTTTGCGGATCTGCACCGCACCCTGGAGCTGAACCCCAGTGAGATCGAGAGGTTCCGTCGCAGCTTGGCGGACGTCGTCAATGGAGGAGCGCCGCTCGAGCCACTGCTGAAAGGCCGTGAGAGCGCGAGCCGCGCCCGTCCGTTGAAGGTCGCCATCGAAACGCGCATCAGCTTCGACGACGCTTCCTCCGCGCACAGCACGCTGCTCGAGATCGTGGCGCAGGACCGTCCCGGACTGCTCTACGACATAGGTTCGACGCTGGCACGGCTGGGATGCAATATCGAAGTCGCGCTGATCGACACGGAAGGCCAGAAAGCCATCGACGTTTTCTACCTCACCGAACAAGGCAAGAAGCTCAACTCCCAGAAGCAGGAGGCGCTCCGCGAGGCGCTGCAAGGAACCTTGGGTTAGCTGGCGCACGGCAACATTCCCAAGCCCGGCACGCGAGCCTCGTGGTATCAAGGACTCAATAGGTAGTTCCGAGCTTTTATCCGGCTAGACCCCTTTGAATGGCTCGACCAAACCGCGTAGTGGCGTGGACAGCTGTGCGAGCCGCTGCGCCGCCTTCCGGAAGCCGCTTGGTCCCCATCCATATGCTCTGGATGCTCTGGGCTGCTTTGCGCCGCTCCGGTGCGACATCCGAGATTTACTCGGCAAAGCTATTCTCGAACAAGAAAAGGTCGGGAGAAGAAGGTGACAGGCGTCCCTAACCAGCGGCTGCAAAATCTTCCGCTCGGCACAGGCAGGCGTTGCTCAGTCGCACTTCTAGATTACGATTCCGCGACTTCTGCCGTATCTTCCACCTCGAGTGTCGCTGCCGGCTGGTTCGCTCTTGTCATGGTGATCACCACCACGCTGATCAGAACAAACAGAGTCCCCAGGATGGTTCGCAGGCCAAGCGCTTCGCCACCCAGGAAATATCCCACCAGCACGGCCACAACCGGATTCACATACGCGTAGGTTCCGACTTTTGTCGGCGATTCATGATGGATCAGCCACACGTAGGCGGTAAACCCGATGATGGAGCCCGCGACGATCAGGTAGAGCAGCGAGAGCCACGCTCCGCGTGAGATGGTCCACGGATGAAAGTTACGAAATTCCCCCAGCGCGCCCGCCACCAGAGCCAGAAACACTCCGCCGGCGAGCATCTGCGCTCCAGAGCTCATGACTTTGGAAGGTGGCAATGGCAGCTTGCGCGTAAGCACCGACGATATCGACCAACTCATCGATGCAACGATCAGGGCCAAGGCGCCCACTCTGTCGATCGGTGCCCCGCCGAGGTTCAACGAGCGGCTGATCAGCACCGCCACGCCGGCAATCCCGATCACGAGCGCCAAGGTCAAGCGGACGGTGAGCCGCTGCGTTCGCAGGAAAATGATTTCCGAGAGCGCCATAAACACCGGGATCGTGGCCATCATGACCGCGGCAATGCCCGAAGGCACACGCTGCTCGGCCCAGAACAACAGTCCGTAGTCGACGACGAAGATCAGGGTCGCGAGCAAAGATACGGACCTCCATTGGCGCCCGCTCGGTGAGCGCTCGCCTTGCGCGATCATCCACCCATAAAGAACCAGCCCGGCAACCAGGAAACGCATCGCCGCCAGAAGAAACGGCGGAACTTCGCGGACCCCAACCCGAATGGCGAGAAATGTGGACCCCCACACGAAATAGATAATCGCGAAAGCCACGAGAGTCTTCCACGTCGAGCGATGGGTGTTAGCTTCCATAAGCAGATTCTGCAGGGCGAGGCACAGGCGCCGCGAGGTGCCTAGAGTAACAGGAATTTCCTGAGAGCTGGTTCGGTGTCCCGCGTATGAACCGGTACGAAAATCAAGAGAGCCCGCTTCCTAGGTGGCATTCAGCACCTCGACCGCCGCGGCCCCGGGACCTCGAGCGGTCTTTGCCGTCCGTCGCCTGGGAGATGTAAACCCCCGTGCCGGCTTCGCTCGGTACGCTCCTCGCTTCGGCCATTCGGCAAGATTCTGGAGATTCACCTCCAGCGCCGCCACGTTTCACCGCCCGCGCCCGGCGCCGCTTCCAGAAGGTTCAAAGGGCAAGTTCGGCGAGGCGGGGAAGTAAGCCCACCTCCAGGGCATCGAAAATCCAGGACGAAGCCGCCCAACACGCGGATGAACGGTGCCTCAGCTTAGCCAGAGAGGCCACTCACATCTGTTCTGGTCCGTGCACGTTTTGCCGCGATCCTTACCGGATCAGGCCCTTCCGGCTCGGCGATGCGCATGCCCAAAAGTGTTCCGAAACGGACAGACACCGATTCTGGGCTCGCTCTAAGATTTGCGCTACATCGATGATGAGGTGGCTAGGATGGCTGAAGACCGATCTTGCAGCAAGTCGACGCCGAACCAGTCTTCGTGGCATCGGCGATGCTCTGCCGAAAAGGAAACCCTTTTGCGTGGAGAAAAGAGCATTCTGGAACTGATTTCGATGGGTGTACCGCTCGTTGGGCTCTTGAACAGATTGTGTGAGGCTATCGATCTTCAGATAGGCAACGTTGTATCTGTCATCTTGCCGGCAGATGACCAGGAACTGCATACGATTACGCAGAACGCTTTGCAATTCGGCCTACATGTTTTTTGGTCCGCCAGTATTCCGTTGCGGAATGAAGAGGTTCTAGGATCTCTTCAAATGTACTGCAGCGTGTCGCGGAGTCCCACGCCCTCTGAATTGCAGTTGATTGAGCGAGTAACACATCTGGCAGCGCTGGCGATCCAACGCCGCAATGAGGAAGAGGATTTTGAGGGCTTTTTCAGGAATTGGACGAGCGTGCGACGAAGAGGCGCAGTTGAGCAGGTCTACATGAATTGATGCTTCTTAGCGGTGTTCTGACCTAGAACTAAGACCATCGTGGCGACTGAAACCAAAGGGCATGTCTTCGCTCTCGGTCGCAAGAAGTTTGTGGCGTTCGGTTCATCCCAGGACAATTGGTCCGCATCCTTCTCGCTGACGCTCATCGTAGGGCGGGTTGTTTAGTCCATACGAACACCGGCGTCTCAAAGTGTTTGACACGTTTCATGACACCGTATTAATGTTTATCTGGTGGTTTTGGCTGTGGCTTATAGCTTTGCAAGACTCCTCACTCGGGTAGCCGTGGGCTTCCGGCAGAGCGAGGTTGTTGCGCTCCTCGGTATAGACTGCAATTTTCGAACACGCTCCGAACACTCCGAACATGAAATCTAAGCGCAAGAGCACCTTCCATCCAGAGGCCTATCTCGAATCGACCGGAGCATCGAGAAGGGTGGAGGAGTTCGCAAAAAAGCAAGCCATCTTCTCTCAGGGCGAGGCCGCGGATAGCGTCATGTACATCCAGAAAGGGAGCGTGAAGCTCACGGTGGTCAATGAGAGTGGCAGGGAAGCGGTCGTGGCGATTTTTGCTTCCGGGGACTTCTTTGGGGAAGGGGGCATGGCGGGCCAGACCATTCGCATGGCCACGGCGACTGCCATCGTGCCGACGACCATCCTGGTCATTGCCAAAGACGAAATGATGCGCGCGCTCCACTCGGAAGCCTCGCTGTCCGACCGCTTCATCACCTACATGCTGGCACGAAACATCCGGGTGGAAGCAGACCTGATCGATCAGCTCTTCAACTCCACGGAGAAAAGATTGGCGCGCACGCTTCTGCTGCTCGCTCGCTATGGGGGGGAAGAGCATCCCGACCGAGTGCTGCAAAAGGTTTCTCAGGAGACCCTAGCGGAAATGATCGGCACCACGCGCTCTCGGGTGAATTTGTTCATGAACAAGTTCAGAAAGCTAGGCTTCATCGAGTACAACGGCGAAATCAAAATCAACAAGTCCCTTCTGACGGTTGTCCTGCACGAGTAAAGGCGTCAAACATGTTCGGTTTGCCGACCGTACCACTCAGGGAACGGCATCGGTAAGTCACCACCGTGTTTTTCAATACCTATTTGCCGTAGCCGTGAATCGCTGCGACTCACGAGTCGTGACGCCTCGAGGGAACGATGACAAGAAAATTTGATGTGATCGCAATCGGAACAGGATCAGCCGCCTCGGCGGTGGCGTCGCACTGTCGCGAAGCAGGATGGCAGGTTGCGATCGTGGATTCGAGACCGTTCGGAGGTACCTGCGCTCTACGGGGATGCGACCCCAAGAAAGTGCTCGTCGGAGCTGCCGAGGCCGTTGACTGGACTCGTCGAATGAAAGGAAAGGGAATCCAGGCCGCGAAGCTTCAGATTGATTGGCCCGAGTTAATGCGTTTCAAGCGTTGTTTCACTGAGCCCGTTCCAAAACGGGGAGAAGATGGGTTCGCGAAAGCCGACATCCGAGCGTTCCATGGTCGGGCACGCTTCGCCGGTCCAACTACAGTACAGGTGGGGGAAGAGACATTGGAGGGACGGTACGTCGTAATTGGTGCCGGCGAGGTACCGGCCGATTTGGAAATTCCCGGCGCTGAGTACCTTACGACAAGCGATCAGTTCCTGGAGTTAGACGAACTCCCGCGGAGGATTCTCTTTATCGGCGGTGGGTATATCGCCTTTGAGTTTGCGCACGTAGCGGCGCGTGTGGGATCGCAGGTCACCGTCCTACACCGTGGCCCGCGCCCTCTTGCCCTTTTTGACCCGGATCTCGTTGATCAGCTCGTTGAGCGAACTCGCGAACTGGGCATTGACGTTCGCCTCGGAACCGAAGCGATTGGTATCGAAAAGAGCTCCGCGCATTTGATGGTCCGCGCATTGGCCTCTGGAGAGACGGGCACGTTTCAGACGGAGATGGTGGTGCATGCTGCGGGTCGCGTACCCGAGATCAACGACCTAAATCTGGATGCTGCGGGAATCGAATGGGAGAAGCGGGGAGTGCGGGTCAACGAATTCTTGCAAAGTGTGTCGGTTCCAGCTGTGTATGCGGCGGGAGATGCCGCCGCCAGTGGAGGCCCACCGCTGGCTCCTGTGGCGAGCTATGAAGGGGGGATCGTTGCCGCGAACCTCTTGAAGGGAAACCATCGGAGACCTAATTACCTCGGCATTCCGTCCGTCGTCTTCACGATCCCCCCGGTGGCTGCTGTTGGTCTCAGTGAACGCGAGGCACGTGAGCAAAACCTTAAGTTCAGGGTCAAAAAGGAGATGACCTCGACCTGGTATTCGTCTCGGCGGGTTGCGGAAACACATTCTGGCTACAAAGTGCTCGTGGAAGAAGGCACGGACAGCATTCTGGGCGCGCATATTCTAGGGAGCGAGGCCGGTGAAGTCATCAATCTCTTCGCGCTTGCCATCCGTTCCGGGATGCGTGCCACCGATTTAAAGCACATGCAGTTTGCGTATCCGACCAGTGGCTCAAACATGACGCGCATGCTTTAGAAAGGTTGCAAGGAGGCTGGCGTAAAAAGGAGGAATGATACGGTTGTGTTCATAGTCTCTCTCTTTGTGTCGAGCGACACCCTCATGTGCCATGAAGTTTGACTCGGCCTAGAGTGGAGAGACTGTGTTCCGCACCGGAAGATCCCCGCGCGGTATCTATGTCCGTAGCGATCAGAACAGGATTCTGCCGAATACATCCCTCGTATGAAGATTGATGAACCTGGCCACGGAAGCGCCGATGAGAGCCCTATGAATTGTGGCGACAAAACGCCGTCTCACGCCGAGGAGGTTGGTGGCCTTCGTTAGTTGTGGCGGTTGACGGTTCCTGGTTCGGCCGTGACGGTAACCTCAACGTGAGCACCCTTTTTGATCCTCACCTCATCGCCATTTTCGTCGGTTAACGTATTTTCAATACGGAGATCGCGATACCGAGGGTCGGCGCCGTCAACAGCAATTTGTGCTTTTTCTGGTTCGCTCGGACGTCGAGGCGAAATGATTTTGTCGACGGTTCCGGGCATGCTGATGCTTGACTCTGAAACGCGCGCAGTATCTAGATTCAGTTCCGCTATTCTTGCGGACTTGGCCATGCGCGGCTTTGCCATTTCCTTCCTGACGCTGGCACGTATCGCGTTGCGGGGTTCTTTCTTACTTTCCTTATGCAGCATGCACCCAGGATGACATCGGTATGGATGCCATGCAGTCCCTTTTCGCACACTTGCAAGATATTTCGCCGATTTCTGTCGGTAGTATCACGTTCGAATCGGCAAGATCACCGAGATTTGTGAAAATGCGCGCCGTGTGGCTTATGGCCCGAGGCTTCCTTCTGCAGGAGTTGAAACGGCTCGAGAAATTTGGCTCAGCGTTACTTTGAGCAACTGTCGCTGACCATCTTCAAGTGCGTGACGGTCATATGACCATGCTCGGTGGAGTCTTTGTCCACTCCGTGCTCTTTCGCCTCGGCCTTCGCGTCTTCTTTCGCGCCGTGCAATGTAGCGTTAGAGACCACGCCGGTTATCGTGACAGTATGAGCGACATGATCTGCGAGCTGGACGGTGTCGCTCTTGATCTCCCAAGTTCCGCCTTTCGGCGTAGTAAGCTTGTACTCATTGGCGTCGTCGCCTTTTTGAAGGCAGCCCGTGAGCGTCCGCGTTTTCTTATGTGTGGTTTTTGTTGTGTCTTGTGCATTGGCCAGTCCGGCCGTGCTCGTAAACACGAACAATGCAACAACCATAGCGATCTTGAGTTTCATTCTTAACCTCCGAAAATTCGGCTTGAGAAGCGGGAGAGCACACGAAAAACTCGGCTGGTCGACTACGCCTGTCTAGCGATTCCTAGACCCGCGTGTATCCAGCCGTCTAGTTTTCCGTCAGGATCATGCTAACAACTCGAGATCTGGGCGCGCTGTTTCAAAAGGAACAGTTAGTTGGGAAAGGTCCATGAGAATGTGAAATATGAAAATCATCACCACGAGTGGTTATGTAGCCAGCACGTGGGAATGCCCAACTACGCTAGAAATGTGGGCATGAGAAAGGCGATGGAAACCCGCGAACGCCATGCTTACCAGAGTTTTGGTCGATATGGAATTCAGTCGAAAGCTCAAAGGAGATTCCCGTGTCACTGATCTTGCTGATTGTTGTCCTGGTGCTCTTGTTCGGCGGCGGAGGAGGCTATTACGGATATCGAAGATGGGGGTCGGGTGGAGGCACAGGGATTGTCGGGCTGGTCCTGATCATCCTGTTGGTCTTGTACCTATTTGGCGGATTGCGTTTGTGACGTGACCGGGGATTTTTGTACCTTCTGGCAGATCCTCGACCACCACGTATCGCCAGCTCCAGGGAGCCAGGCTGGGAAATCATCCAACCGTGGGTACAGTCCCGCCGTCAATGACCTATTCCGTCCCAGTGATGGACGCAGCACGCGGCGAGGAGGAAGGCGACGAGGTCCGCCACTTCTTTCGGCCGGGCCGGGCGCCTGATCGGGATACCTCCGAGTGAGTCCATCAAAGCCTGGCGGGCTCCTTCGTGATCCGTACCCATCTTTTTCGCCAGTTCCGCGACCAGACCGACGGCGGCTTCTGTCTCGACCTAGCCGGGGGGGCCCGCGGCATACCTTGCCATGGGGTTCTTCATCGCTCTCCTTCCAGTTCATTCGTAATCAGCGCGGCGGCGCTCAAGGAACCCGCCAATGCGAGAACCGCCGCAATCCAGGCGATAACGCGATAGCCAGCCACAAAGGCTTCTTCAACGACCTGACGGCCGCGGACATCCGTTACCTCGATCCCACCAAGTTTGGGGCGTTGTACATCGATCTGCTGGCGAACCGCGGGTGGCAGCGAATCCATCCTCCGATCGAGAACCCGATTGAACACACCGTTTAAAACCAATCCGAGAATCGCCACGGCCAACAATCCGGCGACACGGGAGACCGCATTGTTGATACCGGATGCCACGCCAAGGTACTTCTGGGCCACAGCACTCATGACCGTCGTCGTCAGCGGCGCAACACTGATCACCATTCCCAACCCGAGCACCACCAGAGCGGGAAAGAACGTCGTCCAGTACGACCCGCCGATGTTGGGTCTCCCCAGCAATGCAAACCCAGCAGCCGCGACAAAAGGGCCTGTGACAAGTAGCTTTTTCGCACTGTACCGCTTCAGAAGGCCGCCTGACCACCGCGACAACAGGAAAATCAATAGGATCAACGGTAGCAGCGCCCCACCAGCCTCCGTTGCTGTGTAGCCTTGCACCTGAACCAGGTTTAGCGGCAAGAAGAAGAATACGCCGCTGAGCGCCGCATAGAGAAAGAGCGTGAGGAGATTGGCTCCGCTAAAGTTGCGCGAACGAAACAGCGCCAGCGGCAACATCGGCACCCGCGCGCGTGCTTCGAAAAACCCAAAGGCGAACAGAGCGCCGAGGCCGATCAATCCCACCCAGGGAGAGGATTCAATGAAACCATAGACAATTCCGCCAAGGCCTACGGTGGTGAGCAGGGCGCCAAACCAATCGAGTGTCGAACCCTCCTTGTTCGCGCCACCTCCCGGCACTAGCCAGATCGTCAGCGCGATCACAACCAGCGCGAGCGGCACGTTGATGAAAAACACCCATCGCCACGACGCATGCTGCACCAGCCATCCGCCAAGCACCGGTCCAATGGCCGTTGTAATTGCGGTGAATCCAGACCAGGTCCCGATCGCCCGACCGCGTTCTTCGCGGCTAAATGACTCGCTGATTAACGCCAGGCTGTTGGGCACCAGGAGCGCCCCGCCGACGCCTTGCAAGCCCCGGGCCGCAATAAGCGTTCCGATGTTGTGAGCGACACCACACCCTATCGAGGCAGCCGTAAAAAGCAAAACTCCGATCGCGAAGATCTTACGGCGGCCGTAGAGGTCGCCAAGAGATCCCCCTGTGAGAAGCAGCGCGGTAAGGAAGAGTGCATAGGATTCGACCACCCATTGAAGGTCGTTGATCGTCGCATGCAAATTCGACTGCAACGCCGGGAGCGCGACGTTGACGACCGTGCCATCTATGAATGCCATGCTGGAACCGAGGATGGTTGCTGCCAGCACCCATCGGCCGCTGCCAACGCAGGACGGAACAGAGGCGCCGGCCAGGATTTCAGTCTCATCACATGGAAGCTTACCTATGTTGGCCATGGTCTATTCTGAACCACCGAGGCAATCAATGCCGAAGCACCTATCGATCCTCGACGCCATTGCTGGGGCCGCGCAGAGGGTCATCGTTTCGGCCAATCGCGAGAGCCGTTTCCAATACGGGCCAGATCACGCGTGGCGCGAATCGGCGTGGCTATTCAAATGGTACAGACAAAATACCATAAATGGACCTTGCGATAGATCCACTGTTTTCTAATCTGGTCGTTCATCGGAGTAGGACTCATCAGTCCGGGCGAGCTCGTGAAGCCATCCGGGAGGAAGAAAATGCGTCGTGTGATGTGGATCGCCGTGGCAGCAAGCACAGTGTGGGCAACGCTCCTGGTATCGGGTTTGGCATCAAGCCAGAAGGACCAAGGGGAGCTCCTCAAGGCGCGCGAAGCTGTCTGGCGCGCTTGGTTTGCCAATGACACCAAGGCTCTCGAAAAGCTCGTGCCGCCGGACACCATTGTCATCAGCGCTGGTGAGGAGAGGTGGAAGAACCAGGCAGCGGTGTTTCAGTCCGCCGCCCAGTTTCAGAAAAAAGGCGGGAAACTTGTCCGGCTCGAGTTCCCGCGCACAGAGATCCAGCGTTTTGGCGACGTTGCAGTGACCTACAGTCAGTACTTGGTGGAAACCGAACTAGACGGCAAGCCGTCGCTGGAATCCGGACGCGTAACCGAGATTTTTGTGCGGCGTCACGGAACATGGACCAACCCAGGTTGGCATACGGACTCGGAAAAATCAGAATAACTTGCCGGACTTCTGCGAGGGACCAACCAGTCATGGTCTGTGCAACGAGATTGAGGTAGGTGATCTTGCCGCAAATATCGGTGCAGAAAACGGCGTCACCAATCGAAGTAAGCGTGGCCAATGGGTGCTCTTTGGTAAGGCGGACGGACCTTTCTCGGGGTGTTCATGGATCTACGTAATTTTCCCACGGGCCGGTGTAGACTCTGGGAGTCTGCGCGCGTGAGTTGCCTGCTCGAAGCCATAAGCAAGCTTCAATAATTCCGGTTCGCCCCAAGGCCACCCAAGAAATTCGATCCCAACGGGTACGCCGACGGGCGCATTGGTCGTGGGCGCAGAAAAACCCGCTGGAACCACGATGGACGGGAAACCCGCCAGTGCAGCCACAACGCCATTGACACCCGGCTGGTTCGTCTCACCAATCGGGACGACCAGGCACTTTTGATGCGGAAACACGAGCGCCTCCACGTGATTTTGCGCCATCAGGTTGGCCACTTCGATCTTGATTGCCTCGATTTTGATGCGGCGGTTTTTATATTCTGGATCATTAAACCCGTCTGGGTGGCTCCGCACATTAGCGAAAAAGTTTGTGAGAGTGGCCTTTTCGTATTGCCCGGACGCAATAATTTCGGCGAGCGAATGCACCACGACACGTGGACCCTGAGCTTCCAAGTAGCGGTTGATGTCCGTTTGGAACTCAAATTCATTGAGTCGGACATTCGCGTTGAACTTATCTGGATCTATGGCCGGATCCTCCACCGGTACGACCACCGCTCCCTGTTCTTTGAGCGCTTCAATCGCCTTGGCGATAACCTTGTTGACTTCCTCGTAGTCACGACCATTGCCGAACAGGGTCTTGAACACGCCAAGCCGCGCACCTTTCAATCCGTTTTTGAGATAAGCGGTGTAGCTCTTGGGAATATGTCCGACACTCAGCGCGGTGACCGGATCCTTTGGGTCATACCCGGCCATGGCGTCAAGCATGCGCGCACAATCGGCTACGTTCCGAGTCATCGGCCCGATCGTATCCTGAGTCACGGAGACAGGTATGATCCCATCGCGGCTAATCAGTCCCGTGGTGGGCCGGATCCCGACAAGGTTGTTGGCGGAGGAGGGAGAGCGAATCGATCCACCTGTATCGGAACCCGTGCCGGCTGCTGCGAAGTTAGCGGCCACAGCAGCGCCCGTCCCGCCCGATGACCCCCCCGGCGTTCTCGTCAAGTCGTAGGGATTTTTGGTTTGCCCGCCCAGGGAACTTGCCGTGATTCCTCCGCTCGCGAATTCCTGCAGGTTTGCCTTGCCTAGAATCAGCGCGCCGCTCTCCCGCAGTTTAGTGACGGCGAAGGCATCCTGGGCGGGTTGCAGATCCTTCAATAAGATAGACCCCGCGGTGGTCGGCATATCCGCGGTCTCGAAATTATCTTTCAAAACGACGGGAATGCACGCGAGCGGCTTCAGTTTCCTGGTCCGCTGGAACTCCTGATCCATCGCATCGGCTTGCTGCAAGGCCTGAGGATTCATGTACAGCATGGCATTGACCGCTGGCCCTCGTTTGTCGTAGGCCGCAATTCGATCCAGGTATTGCTGAACCAGGCTATGGCAGGTGAGGGTTCCAGCCTGCATGGCCTCGTGAATATCAGTAATCGATGCCTCGGCGAGATGAAATGATCGGTCCGCACCGCCGTCCGCTAAGGGCACTAGGCAAACGGCAAACAGAAGCGTGAATATCTTTGGAAGCATCTACCCTCCTAAAGTTCTCGACCACATAGGTCACCGAAGATGCTCAGCCCTGCTCATAAGCCCCACTCGCGTTGAAACTGTTGCCGTTAGGTCGTTGTATTTCGCTCGTCTGAGTTGCGCCGACAAGGCGCTTCCACGACGATCATCGCTTTCGTTGACGTGGTCGATGGCAGTGGAGCGCAGCCGGGTAAACCACGATCGGGCCCACGAAAAAAATAGGACCGAACGCCCCCGCACACGCTGTTCGGTTACCAAATGACTTTCAACCCAAATTGAATCTGCCGCGACGGTGTGGATGTGGAATCAATCGCACCCGCTCCAGCCACCGGCAATCCAGATTGATCGAAGAGCAATCTGTTGTTGAGGGGGGCCTGGAAGTTGGGGTGGTTCAGTAGGTTAAAAAATTCGGCCCGGAGCTGTAGGTTGAAGGTTTCCGAGATTTTTTCGATGTGGTTGTTCTTGACGGCTGAGAAGTCGACGTTGAACAGGCCCGGCCCGACCACGCTGTTCCGGCCGGCATTGCCAAATAGGTTCATGCAGGTGCCAGGGATCGCCATCAGGTTGCCCTTGCTGTCTTGACTAAGCGCGGGTTGACACAATCCGGCGAACGAAGCCGGAACAAGAGGAACACTGAAGCAACTCAGCTTGAGATAGTTATTGATATGGCCGGAATTGACGGGGTTATTGCATCCGGGTCCTGTTACACGCGATGCGAAAGCTTTCGCATCCGTGCTGTTTTGACCGAGTGGATCTCCTCCAATACCGACCGTAAAGGGCGAACCCGTACTGACGATAACTACTCCCCCGACTTCCCAGCCGCCGAGGATATGCTGCCCGACCAGTCCCCCCCATTTTGGCGTGGGAGTCAGCCAAAGGTAGTTCAGCACAAAGTTGTGAGTTATGTTGAAGTCACACAGGCCACGCCGGCCTTGGCGGTTAAAGAAAATCAAGCTGGAGAGTGAATTCGCGTAGGGGTCGCCCAGCAGGCTACCGGAACCGGTGTCAAGGCACTTGCTCCAGGTATAGCTGCCTTGGGCCTGAAATCCGTGGCTCATCCTTTTTGCGAGCCCTGCCTGAAGGCCCTCATACGTGGAGCCGTTATCCCACCAGGTCGCGCGAATGCGGCCCACATTGGGATTGAGTCGCGCATTGGGACCTCCGAGACCTGTGCAGGATGTGAAGGGAAAACCTTGCACAGTTTGATCGCAGGGCCACAGGTAACCAGCCGAGGTTGAGGTTGGAAGGACCATATTGCTGTCATCCGTACTGAACGGGGAGTGGACCGTGTGCGAGCCCACGTAGGCAATTGCCGCGGTTAAGCTGGAGGTGATTTCGCGCTGGATATTGAGGTTCCAGTTCATGGCGTAGTTGCGGTGTGGGTGCTGTTCAACAAAGCGGTTTCCCACAGTGGTCGGGTCGAAGCTGAGGGACGTGAACGCTCCTGTCGGGAAAGATCCCTGCGCTAAGGTGCCGGAACCGTATGCCCGTTCGTATGGCAGGACCCCGGTGCTCTGGTGGGTGTACTGCCAGGAAAGCGGCAGGACATCAAAGATTCCAAAGCCGCCACGGACGGCCGTCTTGCCATTGCGGAATGGATCCCAAGCGAAACCGATGCGCGGCTGGAAGTTGTGGAGTGTTTGGTTCGTTGCCCACAGGGTCTTAACCGGCGTTTCGGCGCGGCTGGTAAGGCTGGTCAAGACGGCGAAGGTATTATGCGCCTCGGTCGGTAGCGTGACCGGCTCGTAGCGCACGCCAAAATTCAGCGTAAGGTTCGAGCGCCAACGCCAATCATCTTGGATATAGGCGCCAAACAGGGTCTGTCGCACATAAATTGGTCGAGTGGACGTTGGATCGTCCAGGGTCACGCTGAGGGGTTGGTTCTGGAGAAAGCCGGCCACAGAGTCAAACCTGAAGCTCCCATTGGCCCCAGCCCCCGAAAATTCATCGTTCTGCATGTGCTCCGCGGCAAACCCGAATTTCAAGGAGTGGGTTCCCCGAGCAAGGAAGGCATCGTCATAGAACTGGAAGGAATTCCAGGTGAGCGTGTCTGCAGAAATAGCGTTCAGCGACCCGTCCATGGTGGCAATACCGTTCACGACGAGTTCCGGTGAAAAGCGTCCAGGGATCGCGCCGAGACTCGAATCCTTGGCCAGGGGGTTGATGGCGCTAACAGGAGCTGTAACCAACGCCCGCACGCGGTTGAAGCCAAGCCGGGCAGTATTCACCAATCCCGGACTGAAGATATGGGTCTCCTCCAGGCTGTACATTTGCCGGAGCGTGAAATTTTCGGTGAGCACATCCACCAGGGAATCGGGCTGAGTAAGAGGCGCCTTGTCATAGAACCAGCTGGCCGCAAGACTGTCCTTGTCTGAGAAATGGTGGTCGCCCCTCACAATCACATAGTTCTCGGTTAAGCGCTCGATGCCCGAGGTGTTGAAAATTCCTGTGTCCCCGTTCCCGATAAGACCGCCGTTCGGCAGCGGCCAAAAACCCAGATAGGGCACGACCTTCGGGTCAACAGTTATAGTGGAAGTCTTGCAGGTACCGTCCGGCGTCGAACAGAGCGTGCCCGCTCGAGCCGCCGCAGAAGGCACGAGATTGCTAAAGGTGTCGCTCTTATCCTGGCGGATCGCTTCGTAGTCGGCGAAAATGAAGGTCTTATTCTTTTTGATCGGGACGCCGCCGGAGGCCCCGAACTGGTTGCGATGGAATGGCGGTAGAGTGGTGTCGAAGAAGTTTCGTGCATCGAAGATTTTACTACGCAGGAACCAGTAGGCATCCCCATGGAACTGGTTGGTGCCGGACTTGGTGATGGCGTTGATGACCCCACCAGAGGCCCGACCATACTCCGCCGAATAGTTGCTGGTCAGGACAGAAAACTCCTGAATTGCGTCCACACCCAAATTGACGCCCAGCGTGCTGCCGGGCGATCCGTTCGAGTAATCGTTGATGCTAATGGCGTTGATGCGGTAATTATTTTCGTACGGTTGGTGGCCGGAGACGGTCAAAAGAGTTCCGTAACCTGTATTGCCGCGATTGCTGAATCCCTGCTCGACTCGGACAGCGGTGATTCCCGGCTGGAGCGTTGCCAGCTGCGTCCAATCGCGGCCGTTCAGAGGCAGCCCACGCACCGTTGTGGAATCGACCTCGGCACTTAGTGTCGATGAAGAGAGTTGCACCGCGGGCGCTGTAGCGCTGACGTCCACTTGTTGAGCCACCTCGCCAATCCGGAAGGAAATATTCAGGGCTAGCGAGGCTCCCACGGTTAGAGTGAAGCCCTTTTGCACGTAGGTAGAAAATCCCGGAGCTACGGCCATGAGGTCATAAATTCCTGGCAGCAAGTTCGGTGCACTGTAAAAGCCGGCCGAGTCGGTGTCGGTCTCGCGCACGACTCCGGTGGCCATGTTCTTGATGGAGACTTTCGCATTGGGAACGACCGCGCCGGAGGAATCGGTTGCCGTGCCGGCAAGGGTGGCTCCCGCCACTTGTGCATAGACTGGAGTGGATACGAGCGCAGAGAGCGTCAACACGACGCATACCAGGAGACCGCGACCCGTTTTCTTTAAATCCTCGATTACCACGAATACCTCCTATGTTGGCGATGCCGACGTCGTTCAGCGAGGAAGAGCTGAGGACTCTTGCGGCGCGAACGCTTAACCCCGTGTTCGGATCAAATCCGATTTCAGAATGGCCCGGACGATATATTGTCAACAGTCGACAGTCAACAGAGATTGCGCCAAGAACCTACGCAAGTTTTTTCTGCTATGGTTTATAGAATCAGATAGTTGACGATCCGCTTGGTCACGGTCATCAGCAAGTTGCGTAGCGCCGCACCACCGGTTTTGACGGATCGTACCGTTCCTATGGTTTGCAAGGGCGAAGCGTTCGAGACCAGCAACGAAAATTCAGGATGGGTCCCTTGTTTGTTTTCTCCTTGACAGCTTAGGAGTGATCACGTTAGCCTCCTAACCATCTTAGGAGGGCTGGTGACCGACCAAGCTCAGCTTCTTCCTGGCACTCTCGATCTCCTCATCCTGAGGGCGGTCTCGCTCGGCCCCCTGCATGGGTACGGCATCCTTCTACGCATCGGGCAGATCTCCGGCAATGCCCTGCTGATCGAACAGGGGGCGCTCTATCCCGGTCTGTTTCGCCTGGTGCGTCAGGGACTGCTCAAGGCGAGGTGGGGCACGTCGGACAACAATCGCCGCGCCAAGTTTTACGAACTCACCGCCGCGGGCCGCAAGCGTCTGCGCGAAGAGACCGAAAACTGGAATCGGCTCGCGACTGCGATCGGCGCCGCGCTCGCTGTGCAACCGGAGGAAGTATGAGACTCCTCGACTCGCTTCGCTTCCGCATCGCCACTCTCTTCCGTCGTTCGCAAATGAATGCGGAGATGGAGGACGAGCTTCGCTCCCACATCCAGTATCGTGCGGACGATCTCGAGCGCTCCGGTCTTTCTCGTGCGGAAGCCGAGCGTCGTGCGCGCATCGAGTTCGGCGGCCAGGCGCGTTTTAAGGATGAGTGCCACGAAGCAGCGGGTGGAACGCTGGTCGAATCGCTCTTGCGGGATGTGCGCTTAGCGATCCGCATGTTGCGCAAATCTCCCGGCTTTACCGCTGTTGCCGTTGTGACGCTGGCACTGGGCATCGGTGCAAACGCCGTGGTTTTCGGCGTGTTAAACGCGCTGATACTGCGCCCGTTGAATGTGCCGCAAGCACAGAGCCTCTACGGAATCGAGCGCGGGAGCGATAAGGCCGTGAATCAATCGTATCCCGACTATCTTGATCTGCGCGATCGCAACCGCAGCTTTGATGATCTGGCAGCTTATAACATCGCTTCGGTAGGGCTGGATACGGGCAACAATCCCTCCGGCGCTTGGACCCTCGAAGTGACCGGGAATTACTTCGACGCATTAGGCATTCAGCCGTATCTTGGCCGCTTCTTTCACGGCGCCGATGAGCATGGCCCAAACAGCGCTCCGTATATCGTGCTCACCTACGCGTTTTGGCACAGCCATTTTCAGGATGATCGCGGCGTGGTGGGTCGTATTGTTCAGCTGAACAAGCATCCTTTTACCATCCTCGGTGTAGCGCCATCTGAGTTCCGGGGGACATTGTTGTTTGTCTTTCCCGATTTCTGGGTGCCGATCGTTAACCAGGAGCAGGTGGAGGGGACGAATGTGCTGAATGCGCGCGGGAACCGCGGCATTTTGATGGTGTTGGGGCATCTGAAGGCGGGGGTCACTCCGGCAAAGGCTGTTGCCGATCTCAACTCGATTGGCTCGTATTTGGAAAAGACCTACCCAAAAGACGATGGCCAAATGACCTTTTCCTTGGCGCGTCCAGGCCTTAGCGGTGACTGGTTGGGCGGTCCGCTACGGGCATTCCTTACGGGATTGATGCTGCTGGCAGGATTAATTCTGCTGGCCGCCTGTGCCAACCTAGGCAGCCTGTTTGCCGCACGCGCCGCCGACCGTTCCCGGGAAGTTGCTGTGCGACTCGCGCTTGGATCAAGCCCGCTGCGAATTCTGCGGCAACTCTTTACCGAAGCCGTGCTGATCTCCCTGATCGGAGGCGCTGTCGGTCTATGGGGCAGCGTTGTGCTGTTGCGCGAGCTGAGCGTATGGCAGCCGCTTCCAACCGCCCCCGTCCAGGTGCTAGTAACCCCAGACGCAAATGTTTATGGAGTCGCTTTGCTGTTGAGTTTAGCGAGTGGATTCCTCTTTGGCGCGGTCCCGGTAAGGCAGGTGCTTCACACGGACCCATATCAGGTCATCAAGTCGGGATCAACCGGCAAGTTAGGGCGGCGGATCACTCTCCGAGACCTGTTGCTGGTAGTGCAGATTGCGATCTGCGCGGTGCTGGTGACTTCTTCGCTGGTCGCCGTGCGCGGGCTGGTGCGCTCGCTCCACAGCAGTTTCGGGTTTGAGCCGCAGAATGCCATGGTGGTAGAGACAGACCCGAGCATGGCCGGTTATAGCGGCGACAGAGTGCCCGCAATGCAAAAGCGCATGATCGACGCTGTGCAGACCATTCCCGGCGTAAAGTCTGTGGGATTGGTCGATCGGCTACCGTTGTATTACGGCGCGAACAGCTCGAATGTCTTTACCGACAAAACGACCGATCTGAGGCCAGCGAATGCCGCTGCCGAAGCCGTGATGTACAACATATCTCCCGAATACTTCGATGCGGCCCGGACAAGCTTATTGGCGGGCAGGACATTGTCATGGCATGACGACAAACACTCGCCACGCGTAGCCGTAGTCAATCGGGAGTTTGCGAGCAAAATCTTTGGCTCCGCAACCAACGCGGTGGGCAGATATTACAAGGCGGAGGATGGGTCGCGCATACAAGTGGTAGGCATTGTAGAAGACGGGAAATATGCGAGCCTCGCCGAAGATCCACGGCCGGCGATGTTCTTCCCAATCCTGCAATCGCCATCGAGTGGGACATCGCTGGTCGTGCGCTCGAATGGCGATCCGCAGCAACTGGCGGCAGCCATCAAAAGTACACTACGGGACCTGGATGCAGGGCTGCCCTTTACCATCCGTGCGTGGAGCCAAGAACTGGAGAGCGCTCTGTTTCCTTCGCGTATGGCAACGCTGTCGCTAGGTGTTCTGGGCGTGATGGGCGCGATGCTGTCTATCACCGGCATCTTTGGAATGGCTGCGTACTCGGTCAGCAAACGGCTGCGGGAGTTGGGGATTCGTGTGGCCCTCGGCGCCCAGCGTAGGGAAGTGTTACAGGCAGCGTTGGGACGGGCATTCAAATTGCTGGCCTTTGGTTCGGCGGCAGGATTGTTGCTCGGAATCTTGGCGAGCCGGGTGCTGGCTTCCATTGTGTATCAGGCAACTCCCCGCGATCCCCTGGTATTGGCTGGTGTTGTTCTAGCTATGTTGTTGCTGGGGCTGGTGGCTACCTGGATCCCAGCGCAACGTGCGCTGTCGATCGATCCTGCGATCCTGCTACGCGAGGAGTGAATTGGATTTGACGAAACTTTCTCAGGTACATTCGGCGCAATTCGGTGCGGTACGCTGACCGGATCAATGCCGACCAGTGGCGCGCCTGGCTGACTGCGGAACGTACAGCGATGCTCCGAGAACAGTGACTGCACGCGACTGGGGAGTCGTTGCAGCAACCCTCGCGAGCGTGCTTCGAGTGCTGACTGAATCCTTGTTTTGTAGCCGAGCAACTCTGCCAGAAGGAGATATTCTTCTTGGTCTTCTAAGCAGACTCCCTCCAGGATCTGACCGCCAGTGAGCAGTCCGGGATTCGCGATGCCTAGTTTCTGGCGCAATTCCCGGAAGCGAATCTCACGCTCGTCTCGCGTCATTTCAATTGACCGTTGTTCGATTTCTTCCATAAGGGATCTCACGGCTTTTTCTCGATCTGCTCTTTCAGGTGCTTCGCGCAAGCCCCCGCTGTGGTTTGGTGGCCGTGCATCGTGTTCTTCTTGTTCACGGGGTATGCGACGGAAAAAGTGCTCAGCCAATTTTCTGAAGTCAAATTCGATATCTGCGACTGGGCGCGAAAAACAGACCGCCGCTGCGGCTTGTGGAGGCGGCGACTGGGACTTATACTGCGGCACGCGTTGGGAGAAAGCCGAGATGTGGATGCGTGTGGCGGTGGGAGTGCTGAGCTTGCTGCTGGCGTGTTCTGGAAGGGGCCAGGAGAAATCGCAGGCTGCCGACCAGCGGACGGTGCTGGAGCAGATTTTGACGCAGACATACCGCCCTTCAGTGGTGGGCAAGCAGCTCATGGGGGCCGTCAAGTC
>Ga0209526_10000631_pt1 | contig 23105 bp, 16 predicted proteins | sample JacPinW_OM2H0_M1_FD_188566 | JGI IMG/M metagenome (GOLD analysis project Ga0209526, IMG submission 188566) | Forest soil microbial communities from Algoma, Ontario, Canada - Jack Pine, Ontario site 1_JW_OM2H0_M1 (SPAdes) (version 2) | ecosystem: Environmental > Terrestrial > Soil > Boreal... | reverse complement strand
CGCTCGTAGAGGATCTCTTCGAGCGCCGGCACGGTGGCGCGGCGCGTCGGCCGGGTCTCACTGCGCTGGCTGACGATCTCGTCCTGTTGCTCTGGTTTGAGCTGCATCTGGCAACGATATCCACTGTGTTAATAATACGCGGTCGCACGCTACCCCAGACCGCGACCTCCGATCCATTCAGAAGCTTCGCATACGAGCACCGCCGGGCGGCGGCTCACCTCGGTTGTGGCCGATCCACCTCACAAAAGGCCAATTTGGTGGGTTTAATTGCCGGTTCGGCCAGCACGAATTCGCGGTTCGATTGTTACGAGAACAAGGTCGCAAAGGCTTGATTTAACTGGCCGTTTTCGGGTATCAGACAGAAAATATGCCGGGGAAACCGGTGAAATTCCCGGTTTCGACGGGAGAAAACGGGAAATCTTGGCCGCGGTGGAACGGGCCGCGGCACAGCCTCCCGACACCAACGGCGCCGGCTTCGCTCAGGATAGAGCGGAGCGACGCAACCGCTCGAGCGCCATCCGAGCCATCGGGTCACCTTGATGCAGGGCCGAGACGTAGCGCTCGAGGCGTGCCCGAAGCGCCGGCGCCGCCGGGAACGAACGATCCGTCCAAAAGCGTTTCGCGGGGTCGAAGTAACCGACGGTATCGAGAAATGCGATCGTGAAGTAGTAGCCCTCCGGCAGCGACTCGCCAGTGGCGCGCGCCACGATCTTGCCGTCCGGGCCAATTGCGGTCGCAAGACACCAGTCGACCAGCCGACCGAGCTCCTGTTCGGCGCGCCGGCGCTGGTCAGGCCGCATCTGCGGCCAGCCGAGCTGGAACAGCGTTGCGACATCGTAATTGTTGTGGCTCGTCATGCCTATCTCGTCGAGCCAGCCATTGGGATAACGGTCGTCGCGGATCCTTATCAAAGTGTCGATCAGTTGCGGCCAATAGCCGATCCTTCCCTCCAAATAGCGCGCCATGTGAAAAGTGAGGCTGAGGTCAACCGTCCGAAGCGCCCGCCTGTCGATCAGATATGTCGCACCAAAGAACCCGGTGATCGGATCCTGCCACTCGGCCACAAAGCGGCGAATGACGGTTTCCAGCTGCGGATCCCACGGATAATTCGAAGGTCGACGCCACAAAATCAAGCGAACGAGATTGGCGGTCGCAAAGTTGAGCTCTTTGCGCCGATCGATCCCATCCTCGGCGAGGCGGGAAACCAGCAGACTGTCGAGGTAAGACTTTAGCCGAGCTGGATGGTTTACGCGGTCGAGAAGACGAGGAGGTTCACCTCGATCGTCGAAATCTGGCGCAAGCATGTGGTCGACCAACGCGTCGAGCTTGAGAAACCAGATTTCGGTGCAGGCGCCGTAGCTGCCGTCTTCGCCCACACTCGCGGCGCTTGGCAACGAGGGCAGCGCCGCCAGGGCGCGAAGCCGCTCGAGAGTCGAACGGACGCCCACCGCATCGGCGGTGTATTCGAGCCGCCAGCGCAGTTCGCGCAGGACTTGGCGCAAGCAAGAAGTGTCGCAACCGCGAGCCTCCTCTCGATCGAGCCGTGCCCCCATCGCTCGGATTTCGGGCTGTGTCTTCTGGCGGAGCTGGGCGATCGCTGGAAAGCCAGGCGCCATTGCCCTTTGCGGGGTCCATCCGGCCGGAGTTGGAACTGTCACAGCAGGAGTTATGGACCCCATCGCGCTACAACGAGATCCCAGCTCTCGCATCCATTTCGGCGGGAAGCGACGCAAGAATGCCGGCATCCACCGGAGGCGCGCCCTCGGCATCGCGGTTACCATGGGTCCAATACTCAGAGCGGGGATGGGGCGCCAGCCGGACGGGGCGCCTGGCCAGCCATTCGTTTAACGGTGTGACCAGCGGAGCCGAGACGTCGCTATCATCGTCCGGCAGAAATAGGACGCTGAGGTGTCGCATGCCCCGCGGCCAGACGATCTGCAGCCGCCGGATCAAAGCACCCGCCGCGCGCCTGCCTTTGTCATCCGCGCGGCGCGGCAACTCGGATATCCGAATGGCGTCACCGGCGGGCACGCTAAGACCGTGCAGCTGTCGAACATCGGCAACGGGAAAAGAGCGGGGTTCTGGAGGAAAACCGAGCTCGAAGCGCGCCCCATCCGGTTCGAGGATGCGCACCACGAAGCGATCGTCGCCCATTCGGAAACGCACAACCGAACGAGCCACCGCAACCGGCTCAGCGCTGGTATGCACTGACCATACGATCGTGCCGGCGATTTCGGGGCCGATCTCATCCTGTATCAGCACCTGCCGCCCGACTAGCGCAGCCCCACGCCGAATGGAGCCCGCCGGTTTTCCGTAAGCCGCGGATAGATCGAAGACTGCCCATTTGCAGTGCCCGTCGACACAATTACCGATAATCGGCGCTCGAGCGGTTGGAATCTGATTGCGCCCGTCGATGACCAGGGTGTTGTGTCCAGCTGCCTGAGTACGGTAATACCGCCAGCGCGGCCCGGAGCTGTGGTCTTTGCCATGATCGAAATAGCCGGGGAGATCATAATCGTCCGGGCCAAGGTCTATTATCCAGCGGTGTCTCGCACCATCAACGATAAAGCTGCCGGCGTCCGCCTGGGCGTGAAGGATCAAATCCTCCGGACGTGACGACGCTCCAACCCTGCTGGCAGGGACATTTCCGCCCTTGATTGCGACATAGACTGGGCGCGCCGCCGGGTCTTTCGACCAAGTATTCCGAAAGCATGCGAGATTGACGCTGTGAAAGACTTTCCCCGTCGGCGGATTGAGCGCAGTCGAATGGGTCTTTGGCCTATCCCCCCAGATTACCGAGAATGGAAGATACCAGCCCTCGTAAGCGTCGATTAGCCAAGCATCGATTGGTCGCTTGAAGCGATGTGCGAACCAAGTGAGCGTCGAAACGTCGAATTGGTGTTCCGAATCCCCGAAATTGAAAGCAGCTCCGAACGGTCCAACTGCATGCAAGGCGAAGTCGCCTGTTTGCGCGAATCCCGGTCGATCGGCAAGACCAAGGCTCTGACCGAACGTGCTTTCGAGCGCGGCGACCATCAAACTAGCATAGCGCATTGCGAGGGACCAATAGCTGAGCCCCTCCGGCCACGCCCCATCCGGCGCCAGAGCCGAGAAGATGTTCCATGATGATGAGAGGCTCTTGCGGATCAACTGTATTGAGGCTTCAGGATACCGCTCCAGCACCGCAAGCGACGCAACCAGAATGCCCGAATTCGATACGAGCGTACAATTGTCGCGCCGCTTCGGCCAGAGCGCGAACCGATCATTATAGGCCGCAAGGGCCGGTTCGAGCACGTGGCGGAAAAGGGACTCCTCGATGACTTGCCGCTCTTCGTCCGAAAGTTCGTCGTATAGCCAATCATAGGCCAGCGAAACGGCAACAGCGATTTCGGCGCAATCGAGGAACGACTTGATTACCGGCCGCGCCTTCCAGCTCGTCTCAGCGGCAAACCCCGACAAGGCGTCCCGCGTCGCCTGCAGTGCATCTTCTCTTGTGGTTCCGTCACTTATCAGTGCCAAGAAGGAGGTATGTATCAGGCGACGAGCCTGACGCTTGATCCTTGTGCGCAGCTCTTGTTTGACTGAGCCTGAGCCCTTTTCATGTAACGATGCTTCCAACCGCGCCAGCAGCTTCGGATTCAGGTTCGCACGCTGGCGAATGCGCGACGTCGCGCATTTGTCAAACAGCAGATATGGATGCCCCGACCTGAACTCCGCAATCGCGGCTTCAACAGGCTGAAAATCGGGGCCATTCCCCTCCTCTGCCTCAAGGAATCGCGCGCTATCAAAAGGCAATCGAATCCCTCCGGCCGAGGCATTGCGGTTGCCGCAACAAAGCATGCGCGCGGTGTGTGATCCTCGACCGTGATTAGCAACCGCCGCACTACCTCCAAATGCGGCGAACTCGCGGCTCGGTCAAGCATGTTGTGGGGTTATTGTAACTAAATGTATCAAAATTTAACGATATCTTAATTCTTATCGCGCCCGCTTCATGTTGAGGCGAGAAGTTTGGTCAGAAACTCGTCCTTCCAACCCGCCAGGTTGAATTTGCTGCGCAGAGAAACCTTGGAGCTGTCCTTTTGCATCAGGTTCAAGGCCATGTGGCGCAGAATCGCGAGATTATACGCGCTGTTGTCGTTGCGGTTTCTGGCCTGGTCTTCGTTCATGACGGCATTGAGAACCCAGTGTAGCCGGTTTTCGATGCCCCAATGCGAGCGGGCGACCTGGCCGAGCCGTTCGGACGACAGCGCTGCACTGAGCAGGTAGTAAGCGGTCTCGGTCGTCGCCTTTGTGGCGGTGTCGCGCGTCCGGATCACCTTGCCCACGGCAGCCAAATCGGGCCATCGGTGACGTTTTTGCAACCCTTCTATTTCGGTCGAAACCAGGCTGGTGCGCGTCTCGGTGCGGCCGTGATCGCAGTTGGCGGTTGCGTGTTTGTCGGCGGTCTCGTACCGCGAATCGTCGAGCAATTGACTGACATCGGCATGCAGCGCGTGGTGATTGGCCTTGAGCGCCAAGACATAGTCACCGCCCTTTTCGACTATCTGCCTTGCGATCTCGCGCTGACAATTGAGCGCGTCGGTGGTCACGATCGTGCCCCTCAGCGATAGGAATTCCAAGAGCTTAAGTACCGCCGCGCTCTCATTCGACTTGGTATCGGTGGCGATCTGGGCGAGAACCAGGCGTTTGTCGCAGCACCAGGCGCTGATCATGTGCAGCGCCGATCGGGCGCGGCTCGGGTCCAACGATCGGCTCAAGGTCTTGCCATCAATGGCGATGACGCCACTACGGGTTTCGCCGAAGCGGGCCACGAATTTCTGAAAACAGGCACGGAACTGATCGGGGTCGAGTTGGCGAAACACGCGGCTGAAAGTGTCGTGGCTCGGAACCCCGTTCTTCAACCCTAGGAACCTGCTAAGGAATTCTTGCTTCGCCTCTGCAAAGACAGCCATATCCACCGCGGTTTGGCCGCCGGACAAGACTGTGCACAACGCAATCATCAGGATCTCTAGGAGATCGTGGCGTTTGGGGCCGACCGACCGCGGATCGCTCAACTCGGCAAAACAGGTATCAAATCCGTCCATCGCTCTCTCCGCCGCATCGCCGCAGATCCGGCATCACTAAATCTCTGATCTCGTGTTCCATTGCGCGACCGCCATCACCAAGTGATGTGTAGCCCGCCGCCGCCTGAGGTAAATATTTCATGACCCATTTCTAGATGGGGAGCATTTTTGGTGGACACAAAGGCCATTGGAAGAATGTAAAGAACTTGGGTCTTAAATATATATGTCGCCAATTACATATTTTGAATTAATCTCTAATAGCCTAAGCATCTTCATCTCACGTCAAAAGCACGTCGATCTGCGCGTCAGCGTCACGTCAAAAGCACAATTCAAACCAAATTGACGTATTCTTAGCGTCTTTGTTACGAATCGTTACTAAATTGGTTAATAAGTCTGGATTGTTCGGTGCTTGTATCGCTCGGTGCCGAACCGAAAAATGAAGAGGGCAATGCCGCCGTGGTCGGTCCGGCAAAATGGCTTAGCTGCCGAGTGAGTGATGAGCAAACGCATCTCAGATGCTGAACCGCTGCAGCCCCGTGCTGGCTCGCAGCCAAAACCGATCAGGGCTTCGAGCGTTATTCGGTATACGCGCAAACCCGAGCGAGCGCGCTCGCTTGCACTGGGCAGGCGGATTTTAAGCTGAAGGTGGCGCGCCAAAGCGATATCAACGCGCTGGACTTCGCGATGCCCTCATCCGTTGCGGTGATAAAGCCGACCGGCTTCGCTCGATCTATTGTCGCTCAGAGGGCGCAAGCCGGTCGCGGCAAGTCGGCGACGCCGCTAGCAGACGGCCTACTTACCCCACCGTGCCCCAGAGAACAAGGCTCAGTAGCGGGGTTTGGCCAGCCTAGCGGGAGGGGTGTCGCGGTAGATTTGCAGCCGGGTGACGCGCAAACCCGCGACCCCGTGGGTTTCGATCGCGCGCTGCCAGGCGAGGAATTCCTCTACCGAGAGCTCGTAGCGTCGACAAACTTCCTCGAGACTGATGGCGCCGCTGCGCACGGCATTGACGACCACGGCCTTACGCCGGGCGACCCAGCGTTTGGTGTCCGGGGGCGGCAAGTCAATGAGGGTGGTGCCGGTGCGCGGCAAGATCTCGCTCCCAAGCAAATCGTACAGCCCAACGTTGTCGTCCATCGCGGTACAATAAACCTAGAGACCTTAAAGAACCCCTAAGTGAAACCTTGGGTGGTAGGTCAGTTTGCGGGCGGGCAGCGCGCCTAGAAAGGATTCACCGCTGCATTGCGCATCGGCCTGACAATCCTCGCCACCGAGGTCGCCTCTTCGACATCGCGCCAGCGTTGCCGACACTTGGGCTCCGGCAAAATCCGCCTATCGCTACGAGCCGCGCCCGGCCAGGTCGAGCGCCGAACCTGAAATGCGAGCGGAATCAACGCGCTCGACGTGATTCTCCAGCTTGAAGCGGAGAGACCCGATTCATATACTCGCGCCGCCTCGTTCACGGAGTTTCGGGGAGACCGATGCGTTCGTCACTACCGCCAGGTTATCATCCGTCCGACGATGAAGAATTCATGAATCCCCTTCAGGTCGAATATTTTCGACAGAAGCTGTTGTGCTGGCGAGCCCAGCTGCTGGCCGAGTCGTCGGATACACTTCAGCACCTGAAGGAGGAAAGTCTGCTCAAACCCGATTTGACCGACCGCGCCTCGCTCGAAACCGAGCGGGCGATCGAGCTACGAACCCGGGCCCGCGAACGCAGGCTGATCTCCAAGATCGACGCGGCGCTTCACCGGATCGACGACGGCACCTACGGCTATTGCGAAGAGACTGACGAACCGATCGGCATCCGCCGCCTCGAAGCTCGGCCAATCGCCACCCTGACCATCGAAGCGCAGGAGCGACACGAGCGCATGGAGCGGACACATCGCGACGACTGACGCGCCGATCCAGCCCATTAAATGTCCTCGCAGGTCCCCGCCGGGAACGATGCGGGCGACGGTCGCGGGTCGACGATCTGGGTTAATTGTCGCCGCCAATCAATTTTCGCGGCCTGCGACACACTCCAAATCTCCGATACCTGGCAATTCACACGCATTGTAGGCGAAAATGATTGGGATCGCGAGAGGCTTCCCTATCTACGGGAACAAACAGTCAGCGGGCGACTTGGATAACCGAGCACTTGAAGCCATGGTGGAATCGCTGTCTGACGACAGCGACCTTGGCCCCCGTCCTAATCGCGGGCGTCCTCGGGGTGCTCTACCTCGGGCGGGTGATTTCCGTCACGCCCGATGGGACTGCGGTCGCGATGATTGGCCTTGCCGGCCTGGGCGGCATCGTAGCCGTGGCCAGCCACAGGACAAATGTCTCCCTCGCCGGCCGCCTCGATATATTGAGCCTAACGCTCGATGCTTCGCCGGAAGCCCGGCTGATCGTATCCCCGGACGGGCGGCTGGGCTATGCCAACAGAGCGTTCAACCGCCTTTTCCCCGGACCGGCCGCATCGCCGCTGGATCGGATCGAGCGAGCTCTACGCCCGGATGGAGAATCCGAGGTGCAATTGCGGCGACTGCGCGTCCGGACGGCCGCGGGGGCCCGAGCAACCGAGATTCTCACGTTGAGCAAGGCGCCGAGTGGCATTTCGGGCCGCTTCAAGATTTCGGTAGACCCGCTTGCCGGACGCCCGGGATACAGTCTCTGGGCGGTCGAGGACATCACTGACCCTCGCGAAATCGAAGCGACGAGCCGCGACGAGCAGAACCAACTCTCCGACCTCCTCGGCAATGCACCGGTCGGCTTTTACTCGGTCGATGACAGTGGACGCTTCCTTTTTGTAAACCACACATTGGCACAGTGGCTCGGCACCACCCCACCGGAAATCATTGCCGGCGAAAAGCGCTTGCGGGATTTCCTTGCCTCGCCGCCATCTGCGGGCATCCCGCCCTTCGTGCCCTTTTCCGCAGAGGGTCCTGGAACACAATGCGGAGAGATTGTGCTCAAAAGCCATCAGGGCCGCGCCGTGCCAGCCTGGATCGCGCAGAACGCCGTCGGATTGGGTGCCAAGCTGCGTACGCGATCGGTCGTATGCGACTTGACCGTCGGGCGGGATTGGGAGGCTGCCCTCAGATCATCCGAACGCTTTCGGCGTTGCTTCGCCAACGCCCCCGTCGGCATTGCGTTGCTCGACGATTTCGGGCGTTTCGAAGAGGCGAACCGCGCGGTCGGTGAGCTGTTCGGCACCACTCCGCAAGGTCTCGCGGGACAGGAGCTGATCGGCTTATTGATCGAGGAGGACCGCGAGCGCATTAGCGCCAAACTGGCGGCAGCTGCTGGTGGCCACGCGGATCCCGATCCGGTTCAGGTCCGTCCCAAGCGACCAAGCGACAAGACCATGGTCCTTTACCTCAGCCGGCTCGCTCATGGCGCAGAAGGTGTGCCTGACAGCGACCCTGACCCGAGGAGCGGCCTTGCACTCCATTTCATCGACGTCACCGAACAGAAGAACCTCGAGATCCAATTCGCCCAGTCGCAGAAGATGCAAGCCGTAGGCCAGCTTGCCGGCGGCGTTGCACACGATTTTAATAATCTGCTGACCGCGATGATCGGGTTCTGCGATCTGTTGCTGCTGCGCTCCTCGCCGGGCGATCCGTCCTTCGCAGACATCATGCAAATCAAGCAGAACGCCAACCGCGCCGCTAATCTCGTGCGCCAGCTGCTGGCTTTCTCCCGTCAGCAAACCTTGCAGCCGCGCGTACTCAATATCACGGACGTTCTCTACGAATTGCGGCACCTCATCGAGCGGCTGATCGGCGAGAACATTAAGCTGGACGTCGTGCACGGACGTGACCTCGGCCTAGCCAAAGTCGACCAGGGTCAGCTCGAACAAGTCATTATCAATCTCGCGGTCAATGCACGAGACGCGATGCCCGCCGGCGGCACGTTGGCTATCCGCACCGCGAATGTCCGCCAGGATCAATTATTGCGGCGCGGACACGAGGCGATGCCGGCCGGCGATTATGTGCTGATCGAGGTGGCAGATACGGGGATCGGCATTTCCAAGGACAACCTTGCTCGCATCTTCGACCCCTTCTTTTCAACGAAAGAGCTCGGTTCGGGAACGGGCCTCGGCTTGTCGACGGTCTACGGTATCGTCAAGCAAACAGGCGGTTTCGTATTCGTGAACAGCGATCCCGGCCGCGGTGCGGCTTTTCAGATTTACCTGCCGCTCTACGAGCCGGCGGACGGGGGGCTGCCCGCCCAGACCGATGCTACGGAGCCGGTCATGGTAAAGGACTTGACGGGGCAGGGTACGATCATGCTCGTCGAGGATGACGATCCCGTGAGGGTCTTTGGTGCCCGCGCACTGCGCAATAAGGGCTACAAAGTGATAGAGGCTAAAAGTGGCGAGGCCGCGCTCGATCTGATCCGCGATGCGCAAGAGCGGATCGATTTGCTGATCACCGACGTCGTAATGCCGCGCATGGATGGGCCCAGGCTGGTCCGCAAAGTGCGAGAGATCCACCCTCAGATGAAGGTGATCTTCATTTCCGGTTATACGGAGGACGCGTTCCGCCAACGCCTAGACAGCGACAGCGGCATCGATTTCCTGCCTAAGCCGTTCAGCTTGAAGCAACTCGCAACTAAAGTGAGGGACGTGATCGGCGTTCGGCTCGCGTAAGGGCGCAACATCACTATTGCGACTGGTGAACAAATAGTGTACATTCTGGCCTCAGGCCGCGTTGCATGCCTTTATCGAGTATGGAATAAGGGAGAACAGGATCTTGCAGACAGCATTGCGCCTCTTGGACAAGGAAGCGATGGACAAGCAGCGGGCTTTGGACGCGGCGCTCGGACAGATCGAACGCGCCTTTGGCAAGGGTTCGATCATGAAGCTCGGCTCGCGCGAGGCCGCCGCGGACATCGAGGTTATTTCTACTGGCTCGCTGGGCCTCGACATCGCGCTCGGCATCGGCGGGCTGCCGCGAGGCCGCGTTATCGAAATCTACGGCCCGGAAAGCTCGGGCAAGACGACCCTGGCGCTACACGTCATCGCCGAGGCGCAGCGCGGCGGCGGGACTTGTGCCTTCATCGATGCCGAGCACGCGCTCGACCCGGCCTATGCCCGCAAGCTCGGCGTCAATGTAGACGATTTGTTGATCTCCCAGCCGGATGCCGGCGAGCAGGCGCTGGAGATCACGGACACCCTCGTCCGTTCTGGCGCGATCGACGTGCTGGTCATCGATTCGGTGGCGGCCCTGGTGCCGCGCGCCGAGCTGGAGGGCGAGATGGGTGACAGCCATATGGGTCTGCATGCTCGACTGATGAGTCAGGCATTGCGCAAGCTGACGGGCTCGATCTCCCGTTCCCGCGCGATGGTGATCTTTATCAATCAGATCCGCCACAAGATCGGTGTGATGTTCGGCAATCCGGAGACCACCACGGGCGGCAACGCCTTGAAATTCTACGCCTCGGTCCGCCTCGATATCCGGCGTATCGGTGCGATCAAGGATCGCGACCAGGTGATCGGCAACCAGACGCGCGTAAAGGTCGTCAAGAACAAGATGGCGCCGCCTTTCAAGGTCGTCGATTTCGATATCATGTACGGCGAGGGCGTCTCGAAACGCGGCGAGTTGATTGACCTTGGCGTTCAAGCCGGTGTCGTCGAAAAGTCCGGCTCCTGGTTTTCCTACGACGGCCAGCGCATTGGCCAGGGGCGAGAGAACGCCAAGGCGTTTCTGAAGGACCATACCGAAACCGGCGAGGCCATAGAGCACGCGATTCGCGCCAATGCCGGCCTCGTAGCCGAAGCCATGATGGCCGCTCCCGGCGAGACCGCAGCGGACGAGTAAGGCGGTTAGCCGCCCGGACGTCGCTGCGGTTCGGTTTGGCCGCTGACCGGGAGGGTCGGGTCGGAGTTCAGGCGGCGAATTGCGGTGGCCGCTGGACCAAGTCGGCGGCGCGGATCCAGAACCGCTCCAGCCGGCGAAGCGTGACTCCGGCAGCCTGAAGGTCATCGGCGCTCAGAGCGGCCTGCGACAACATCTCCGCATGGCGCCGATGCATCACACTCAGGCTGTCCCGCAATTTGATCCCTTTTTCGGTCAACCGAACGTGGATCGAGCGCCGGTCGTGCACCGAGCGCTCGTGCGCAAGATACCCGTTCTCGACCATCTTCTTGACGTTGTAGGAGACGTTCGACCCGAGGTAGCACCCGCGTAGTGTGAGTTCGCCGACCGTCATCTCGGCATCACCAATATTGAAAAGCATCATTGCCTGGACGTTATTGATATCGTGAATCCCGAACCCGTCCAACTCAAGCTTCACCACCTCCAGGAATTGGCGATGAAGCCGCTCGACGAGAGAAATTACTTCCAGGTATGGATTATTCATTGACAGCCTCGTTCGTGCCACGCTTTTCCTCGGCGTTCGGCACGCCGTGGCCCACCGCCTACGTAATCCACGCGTTCACCCGTCAAGATTGCTCCTGCTCTCTATCGCGAGCATGTTCCGGTACCCTGTCTGCTGCTCGCGTCTTGGCTACCCGGAGCTCCGTCAAAAAAGCGTCCTGATTACCCCAACCACTCGGTTCGGGCGGAGCGAGCGCGACAATGTCGGGGCATCGTAATGGCGAAGGCCCCCAGCGCTGTTATGCCATCCTCCGCCTCGACGATCTCGAACCTGACAGGATCGGGAATCTGTCGATGAAGAAACCCGTTCCATCTCGTCGTCGTCGACGAGCCGGACCACCGGATCTGCACGCTGGTTATTCATGGGGCGATCAGGCCACTTCCGGGAGACGCTCTGAGAGGCTGACTTCCACGGTCCGATACTCTTCGCGGATCGCCTTGACCATATGTGCCGCGTCCGGGACCGCTCCCGATCTCGCCAGCGCCTCCAGTTCTTTGCAACGGGTGGACAGCATGACAGCACCGACATTGGCGCTAGCCGATTTCAACGCGTGACTGGCGCGGTAAAGCAGCGCCGCATCACCAGTTGCGGCGCCATTCTCCAAATCCCTCAGGAGATCGACTGCACCCTTGAAAAACAGTCTGATCACCTGTCGCACGATGTCGGGACGGCCTTCTCCTTGCAGCTGCCGGAGCGCGTCGAGTACCTGCTCGTCGATCGGGTCGGGAGGCGCTGGCGACGCCGTGACCAGCGATAAATACTCTTGCTTGGCCGGGCGTCCAACCGGGCTCAGCCAAGTCGTCAGCACCGCTTTCATCTGCTCCAGGGTGAATGGCTTTGCGAGGTAGTCGTCCATGCCCACCGCAAGGCACCTCTCACGGCCGTCTTCCACCACGCTAGCCGTCAGTGCAACAATCGGCGTATGTCGGCCCGAAAGAGCCTCGCGCCGACGAATTTCTATGGTAGTGTCGAACCCGTCCATTTCGGGCATCTGGCAATCCATGAAAATTAGATTGAATTCGCCGCCCGCGTGACGGTCGAGCGCGCGCAATCCATTGACCGCGGTCTCAACCGTGCACCCCATGCTCTCAATGATGGCAACACCGACCTCCAGGTTGACAGGGCTATCCTCGACCAAAAGTACGAGCCGTCCGCCTGTATCAGCGTTCTCCGGCACCGCCTGAGCGGCAAAGGGTGGTGTCGGACCCGCCTCGATGTTCCTCCCGGCAAGGCAATCCCATAACGCCGACTGTCGGATCGGCTTCGACAGGCGTCTGAGCACGCCTTCCCCAATCTTACCGACATCTTGATCGAACGAGGTGAGCATGATGACCTGCAAATCGGTGGTTGCGGGGTCGGACTTGATGGTCTGCGCCAGCTCGATCCCTTTCATATCGGGCAGCGAATTGTCGATAATCGCCAGGCTGAACGGGTCCCGGCTGGGTGCCGCAGCGCGCAGCACGGCCAGAGCCGCCGAACCGGTCCGCACCTGATGGACAGGGACATTCCGGGCCGACAGCTGATCGCTTAAGATCTCGCGATTGAGGGCGTTGTCTGCGACAACGAGAACCGGCATTTCGCCACAAGGCCGACTGGCGTTCTCGATCCCGTCGACCCCCAGGCTCTGTAGTTCAAAGCGCGCAGTGAAGCGGAATTTCGATCCAATACCTGGCTCGCTCGTTACCTCGATCGACCCGCCCATCATTTCGCAAAAATGCTTTGCAATGGTGAGCCCGAGGCCAGTGCCTCCATAACGCCGAGTGGTCGAGCTATCCGCTTGCGCAAACGCTTCAAATATGTGCTCGCGCTTTTCCACGTGGATACCAATCCCGGTATCCAAAACTTCGAACGCAATCGATGCCGATGAGACGTCGCGCTCGATCAAGTACGCGCGAACGCTGACTTCTCCGTGCTCCGTGAACTTTATCGCATTGCCGATCAGGTTCGTCAAAATCTGGCGCAGGCGTCCGGGATCACCTATCAGGGCCGTCGAGAGATGTGCCGGGACAAAGCAAGCCAGCTCCAGACCTCTTCCGTAAGCCAGCTCGCTGAACAGCTCCGTGACCTCTTCCACGACGACCCGCAGATCGAAGGCGCTATGCTCGAGCTCGACCTTGCCGGCCTCGATCTTTGAGAGGTCGAGGACCCCGTTGATGACGCCGAGCAAAGTCTCCCCCGAACGTCGCGCGGTTTCGACAAAGCGGTGCTGCATCGGCGCGAGCTCAGTCTGACGCACGAGCTCGAGCATGCCCAGTACTCCGTTCAATGGCGTCCGAATCTCATGGCTCATATTTGCCAAGAACTGCGATTTGGCCCGGACTGCTCCTTCTAGCTCGATCGTCCGCTGTTCGATACGTGACTCGAGCGTCGTATTCAGATGGCGCAGCTCTTCCTCGGCCCTTTGCTGTGCCGCGTGCCGGGCAGCAAGCGCGTCGGCCATTTCATTGAACGCCCCTCCGAGACGGCCGATTTCGGAAGAACGATCCTCGAGGTGCGCGCGGGCATCATAATTCCCGTTGCGCCATTCGGCGGTGACGCTGAGCAGACCCTCTATCGGCCGTCGGATGAAATTCCGGCCGCCGGCCCAGGCCGCGTAGATTGCCGCGAAAAGACTGACGAGGATGAGCCCGATACCGCGCCGGGTGGCGCTGTCGATTGCAGCGAACGCCTCTGCTTTTGATTGGCCGGCACTGAGAAAAAAATCTTTCGGCGGCAAAGCTGACGGCACATATCCATAGATCCGCGTGGCCCCATCGACGCCGACCGCCTCTTCCCATCCTGCCCGATCACCGTCCATGATGCCTTCGTGGGAGGTTCTCATATTCTTGCCGACGAGGAGCTCGGGATGGGGTAGCCGTGCAATGATGTTGCCTTCCCGATCGGCGATTAGGATCGAGGCTGTCGGTGACAATCCGCGTTCCTTGAGGTGACTGGAAAGCCAAGCCAGGTCGAGGCCTGCGAATACGACGCCGGCAACGTTGCTGTCGGCATCCTCGAAGCGCTCCGCGAAATGAATCATTCTTTGGTCGTTCACCGGATCGACCCAATAATTTCCGACGGCAAGCCCGGGCTGAGCCATCGCACGCGTAAAGAACGGCTGATTGGCCACCGATGGATAGAAATTCACCTCGCTCGTACAAAAAATCCGGCCATCAACGTCGGCCGCCCCAAGCAAACTATAATTGGCAAAGCGGGTTTTTAGTTTTGAAAACAGTAAGCTGCAAGCGTCCTGTTGGTGGCTTTTGACGGTGTTCAACTGAGCAAGCGCCAGCAGTAATTGGCGAGCACCTTCACGAAGTTCGCCAATCTCCTCACCGAACTGCTTGGTGGTCTGGACGACTTGTTGCCTGATGTCGGCTTCCCGTGCGATGCGCAGGTCGTATTCGTTCCAGGCCTGGATCACCAACGCCGGTACAACTGCAAAGATTACCAGGACCAGGAGCCGGCCGGTGAGACCAATGCGCACCCGGGCCCAATTGATGAACCGGGGCTCAGTTTCCGGCTTTAGCCTCCTCGGACCTCGGTTCGTTACTCGGCTGAACATCGGCTACCGCCCGAATAATGATTGAGCCGCGGCCTTGTCGTTTCCCTGCGACTGAGTGCAAGTTCGATCACCTCGCGCGGCGAAGTTCAATCAGGGGTCCGCTCGCCGGTTCAGAGCGCCCTGCAGCGCATGTCATCGCCGCCCCGAGCGAACTCGAAGAGCGGCGCGGAGCGCTGGCTGATCCATTCCCCCTAGCGCCGCAAAGACGGCAACCAGCAGTGCCATGGACCAAGTGATGTACAGCATTTTCACCTCTACCTGTTCAGGCCGTTGGAGTCATCGAGCCGAAACTCTCCGGCTCGAGCTTCCTGGTTCAACAGCTGGGCTCTCAGTTGCGAGGGTCCGAGACGAAGCCCGATCCATTGCCGCAGCTTTACTCGGCGCCGTCCCGAGCCAAGTGCGCTCGATCGTCGGCGGCCCAAGATGGTAACCCTGCAGATAACCGATGCCTTCTGCGCGCACCAACGCTGCGTCCTCGGCGTTCTCGACGCCTTCGGCCACCGTCGTGAAACCAAAGCTCTTGACGAGACCGAGCAGATCATGGAGGAGGATCCGCTTCTCCTGGCTGTCTGCGAGGTTTCGGACGAACGAGCCATCAATCTTGACTGTGTCGACCGCCAAGATCTCAAGATGCCGTAATGAGGTATGGCCGGCACCGAAATCGTCGAGAGCGACGCGGCAGCCTGCGTGATGCAGCGTGTCCACGAAGTGTGCTGACGCTTCGATGTCGTGGAGTGCTGCGGTTTCAGTGATTTCCACGATCAGGCGACGGGCGAGGTCGTGCCGACCGCGCACCAGCAAAATCAGCGAGTCGAGCCACACCCCGTCACAGGCCGTCAGGCTGGATACGTTGATACCGAGCCTTATCTCGGGATGGTTGGTGAGCTCCCGCACCGTTTGTTCGAGAACATAGCCGTCGATAAATCCGATTAAACCCAGCTGCTCAATCGGCGTGATGAATTCCCCGCCAGCGACGATGCTTCCTTCCAAGTCACGCATCCTCAGCAGGCACTCGAAATAATCTACTTTTCCTGTCGCCGCGCACACCACCGGCTGGAAAGCAAAGAGCAGCCGGTCCTCGCGCAATGCCGCCTGAACTGTTGCGCATATCGACAAGCCGTGCGTTCGGCTGTCAAATTGAATCTGGTTTTGGCTCTCGCCCACCGGTCAATCGCGCCCAGTTCGCTTTCGCTCCCTCGGATACGGTCACCGCCCGGCGGGAGCTTGATGTTGACCGGTGCGCAGCGGAGCGACCGCTATCGCTACCAATCCGGCGGAAATCTTAATCATCCGGCCGTCAAGCAAACGTCAAATCGATGTCAGAAAGCGATCCTTGTTTCTCCCAATATTCCCCTCAGCCATGGTACATCCTGACGGCGTGGCGCCGGTCACAGGCTATCTGGGATCCTTGGTGCGACCGGCGCGGAGCGCTGCGGGACCGGGCACGGCGAAGCCATTTATGATGCAACCAATCAGCACAATGCTCGCGGAGATCGTCAAGTTTGCACCGAAGTTGCCGACGGCGACCGCTTCCCCTCCGACGAGGGAGCCGAGCAAAATGCCAAAAAACAGTGCGCTGTTGTTCCAAGCGAGCGCCGTACCGCGTTGATCGGGAAAGTCGTTTGCAAGCCCGGCTTGTTGGGCCGGGAAGAACAACTGCGCCACAGCCGAACTTACCCCGAGGGCAGGCTCGACAAGCATGCCTGTGTCGAGAGCGAGCCGCAGCAATAGAAAGCAGGCGCAAAGTCCGGCAAGGCTCGCGCTGGTGGTAAATTTGACCCCGAACCGATCGGCCACATGGCCCCCTACAAGTACCCCGGCAATAGCCCCGCATCCATAAAACATGATCGCTTGGGCAGTCTGGCCGATCGAAAAGCCAGCCGCGACAAGACCGGCGCCGAGGTACGTATAAACCCCGTAAAGGCCCGTACTCCACACGACCGTCGGCGTCAGGCGGCGCGCCAGAACCACCGCGGAAAGGGGATGCAGAGCGTGAGCGCGAGAAACTTCTCTTGGTCCGCCGTCGCAAGGCCAGACCCTGGAGTTCAGCCATACCAGCAACAAGCTAAGGGCGGCGAGCACGACGAATACAGATGCCCAACCGAGACAAGCGCCTGCTAGAGCGCCCGTCGACGCGCCGAATGCGAGCGATACCAAGAGCCCTGACACGACTAGCGCCAGCCGAGTAGCGCGGCGTTCGGGTGGCGCGGCCCCGCTTACAAGGGCATAGATAGATGGAGCGACCCCCGCCGCTGCGGCCCCGGCAAAGAGCCTAGCGGCAAGCAGCCACGGCAAACTAGCGGCCGATGCGGTAAGTAAGTTTGCCACGGCAAAGGTGATGAGGGAGCAGAGCAGCACTCGCCGTCGCCCGATCCGATCGGAGAGATATCCGAAGATTGGAGCGCTCACCATATAGGTTAGGGAAAATACTGTAACCGACAATCCCGCGATGGTGGCCGAAATGTGATAATCGGCGGCGAGCAAAGGGAGGAGAGGAGACATAACAAAGAGTTCGGTCCCCACCAAAAACATCGTCGACCACGCGACGACCAATTGGACGGGCGGAGCCATCGGCTGGATGCTCATATGTGATTACCTCCTTGACCGGCATAGTGCTGACCGCGTTCAAGCGTGAGCAGTCGACCGGCAGATCCACGAGCGGGAAGCGCGATGCAAGTTTTGCGACCGGGTGCACCAGCGGTACAGGGCCGGCGCCCGAGCTTCGGGGCACGGGCACGATTGGCCTCCGGGCCATGCCGACCGATCAGCTTGTCCCGTCCCCCGCCGGGACCGCAAAGCTTTCAGATCCCGAATGACGATCGCGGACCAAGCGGGAGCGGTCGCGATTGACGGTTCAGTGCGTCGAGCCCGACCCGCTTTGTCCGACTAAAGAGCGCAAGGGGGTGTGGGCCGATAGCGACATTGAGCCGCCACCGGTCCTACAGCCGCGATATCGCCCTATGCTTGCTCGACCATCCGACGGGCGTTCTGCACACACCTGTCCAGGTGGGTCCAGACTCCATCAAGCGCCTCAGCCATGAGCCTGGCATTGCTCAACGTTTCGGACAACAGCGCCGGTCGTGCCTTCAGCACGATTTGCGTGGCCGAGAGCGACTCTTCCGCATGGCGTTCCTCAACCATCTCGGAGAAGCACTCCTCAAAATACGGCTCACGGACGAAGTGCGGGAAATGGACCGAGAAAGCGTCTGCGAGAGCGCGCATCCAATCGACCGACATCATCTCGACCGCGCACCACGGGCCGAGCGATTGTGAATAGAGTATTTGCGCAAGGCGGACAAATCGCGCCGTCTCGCCATCGAGGTGGTGGCATAATTCTTCGGGATCTCCGAAGTCCTCATCCTCAAGGACACATTCGGCTCCGATGTTGCGAAAGGCTCGCGTCAGCTGATAATGGTGGGTATCACCCCCAGGTAGACCGTCGTCGTCGACGAATATCTGCAGCTTGCGCTTGCGCAAAGCGGGACTGTCCAGGTGCGGCAAGTAGTAGACTGCGGCGCGCGTGGCGTGCATCGCCGATTGATAAATCAAATGGATCTGGCCGAGAAACGCCGGATCGCTGGCCACCGCGTGATCTAAGGCGGCGAGATTTCGGAAAAACGGCATCCGCGACGGGCGATGCTGCTCGGCGATGGCTCTTATCGCGATGGGGAACTCATCGATTGAGTCGGACACTTCCGCGATCCGATTACAATCGAACAAACTCACTCTGCCAAAGGTTGACATCTCTCAGTTCTCCGGTGATTTAAATGAGCACTATTCGTGGCACTATGCATAGTGGTGCTATATTGTCAGCACATCGCCGAGCGACAGCCCGACAGTAAATTTAAGGTTCGATGTTACCTATACTGAATAAGCGCGATAGCAGCGCATATTTCGCGAGACCTACCAGAATTTTAACTGAAGATTCCGAATTTTTTCCATGAACTTCTAAAATGAACATAATAATTGATCCTCAATGTGGATCGGACGAAATAATTAATGCAATGTCTTAACGGGTGTAAGGCGATCTCCGTGTTTACTATTGGTAGACTAGAACAAATCAGGAACGCAGTCAAGTAAAATCCAACATTTCCACCCCTCGGCAACCTTGCTGCTGCCGAGGGATGTGGTCGAACGCGCGCGACGGATGACGGAAGGCCTCGGTTTAGACACGGGGTTTCGACACGATCGGCAGCGAAAAGACCGCGTTGCAGGTGATCGATGCGGTCGCACCCGGCGGGCAAGCGGTGCTGGTCGGGATCCCAGCTTTCGCCACTAGACGCCGATAAACCCTTCTCAGATGGTGTGGCGAAAAGGTGATCAGCGGCACTTATTACGGCTCGGTGCGGCCGACCATCGATTTTCCGATGCTCGCCGATCTGAATCTCGAGTAAAAATCAACCTCGATGACCTGATCAGCCGGATCTATCGGTTCGATGAGATAAATGAAGGGTTCGCGCCGCTGCTTGCGGGTGAGGTCGCGCGCGGCGTCATCGTATTCGATTAAGAGCCTGTCTCCGCACCGGCACGAAAGCTGTATCGGCTGAGAAATCGCGGGATAGGATCAAGTTGAGGGCCAACGCGTCGGGATGCCGAAGTGAAGCCGTTGCCGATGCCGGATTCGACGCTCACCGGATCGCTTTTACAATCGACCACCGTGCGAGCGAGCGGTCGGGACGATAACAAAGGCGATCGCGATGACCGCGAAGTTTCGGAGCCGTCATGAGCGACATTGGCGCGCGAACGCTCGGCTGGACAGGATCACGGCACTTCCTCTATAAGCGCCCCTCGCTGGAGCGCCCAGGTAGCTCAGTTGGTAGAGCAACGGACTGAAAATCCGTGTGTCGGTGGTTCAATTCCTCCCCTGGGCACCACAATCACCTCGCCTAACCCTTCCGCAACGATACCGGCGACGGATCTGTCAGAAATCGCCGAGATTTAATCCCTGCCGGGCGTGTGCCGAGGGCGCGGCCCGTGATAGGGTTCGGTGACCTGAGCCGGGGCCATCTGCACCGGGCTCTCGCGAAACCGAGGAGACGGCGATGGCCAAGACACGCGGAACCGGGTTGCTGATGGTGTGGACCGACATCGATCCCGAGTTCGAGGCCGAGTTCAATCGCTGGTACGACGACGAGCATATTGCACGTCTGCTCCAGGTGCCTGGTTTTCTCAGCGCAGGCCGCTATGTCGCGGTCAAGGGGGCGCCGAAATACCTCGCGATGTACGAGCTCGAGGATCACAACGTGCTGCGCAGCACGGCCTACCTCGACACCGTCAAATATCAGCCCTCGCCACAGCGGGCCAAGACAGGAACGAGCCGGGTCGGGCGCAATTTTCTGCGCAACGCGTACCGGCAGATTTTCCCGATGCACACCAACCCGATCGAGCAGACCGTCGAGATGGCCCCGTTCCTTCAAATGGGAAGGATCGATGTCTCCGCCACGATCGAGGAAGAGTTCAACGCCTGGTACAACACCGCCTACATCCCGGGCTATTTGGCGGTGCCGGGCTGTCTGGGCGCCCGCCGGTTTGTCGCGGTTGAGGGCCAGCCCAAATACCTGACCGTCTATGAATTCGAGCATGCCCGGGTGTCGGAAACCGAGGCCTGGAGCCGGGCCCGGGTGAGCAACCCTTGGACCAGGCGGGTGCAGCCAAATTTGCGGCACGACGAAGGTTCGCCGGGGGTCTACCAGCGCATTTACCCGAAATAGCAGGTGCGGTCAGGACGAGAGACCGAGCCGGCCTACTCCCGGAAGCTTTAGAGCCGGCGACCCGAACTCGAAGCCGATAGTGAGGCCGAGAAAGTTGAACTCGATCCCCTCCCGCAAGGCGACGAGCACGCCGGCGATGCCAAACAGGGAAAGCTGCAGCCCCGTGCCGCTCGGAGCGTTGGCGAAAACCGCGCCGCCCGGCAGGAAATCCTTACCGATCGCATTCGCGGGCAGCGCAAGCCCGAGCTCCGGAACCGAGCGCCCGATATACGCGGTGAAGGTGTTGCTGTTTGGGCCTGGCCAGGCCCGGTATTCGTGAGGATAGGGATAATTTGCGACAGCATCGCGGATTTTCGCGATCAGCATGTCGCAGTCCGGTCCGCGTCGGTCGAGGACGAGCGCAGGACGCGCACCGAACCAGTAATTGTCGGGGCCGGTGCGATCAATGCGCATTGCCGGAGCGCCGTTTGCCACACCAAAGCCGAGCACCTCGTAGCGCGAATAGCGCCGAGCCGCGGATGGCTTCACCACCACCCAGCTGTGAACGGCGAACGCGCCCCGCCATTTGACCGCCCGAGCCGCATAGACCTGTATCACGGCCTCGGGTGTCGTCGCGGGATCGGGAGCGAGGCCTGAGGGATCACGGCGCGCCGCGAACCAGGGCACATTGTCAGGTCGATCGAACACGCAGGCATTCACCATTACTGGAAGGACAAGAAACGCGAGGAGCGGGAGACCAACGGGGCGCACTACTCCGACCGCTCTCCCCCTTGATGTGTCGAGCGGAACCGCCGCGGATCTTGTACCTCCTATCCGTCGTGCTCGATCATGCATTTCGCATTATCGCCGCACAAGGGAAGGTGTTACCCCGCTTGCGACGTTACCGGTATTTCGTTCCAGGTGCGGCCGTCGAGTAGCCGTCCGGCAGCACGTTTGCCAGCGCGAATCATGGTCGGATCTAACGGATCACTCGACGCCGGAGCCCACTCGCCCCACTGCCTGAAGAAGAAAGGAACCCCAGTTGTGACGCACTTGTCCCGCAGATTGCGCACCCATTGAGGGTTCATCGGTCGAGCACCGGCACCGATCTCGCCGCCGGCGACGACCCAGTCGAGTGCCCGCCATGCCGGCCCTTCAACCAGGACCGTCCGGCCGCGACCGTCGACGACGTAATGGCTGCCCGCGAGAGCGTCGAAATAGCGGTCGGCGTCGCGCACCGCCTCGGGCCGGACTGGATCGAGCAGAGGCTCGAAACAAACCCATCGTATCGCGGCAGGGGTTTGCAGCAGATCGCTGACGCGGGCTACCCGATCTTGATCCTCGACCGAGACGCCGAGCCAGAGATTGGGCAGCGGCCAGGGCTCCAGTCCGGCCGGACGCATCGTCTGGTCAACCCGGTGGGGTGAGCGTCGGCGGCGGCCAGGGACCGGTAAAATCAGCGATGACAGAAGATCAAACTTATCGGCGATGCGGTGAGGTGTCTCCGGATCGTTGTAATAGGCACGCATCCGCTCCGTCCGCTTCGTAAGCACCAGAAAACGATGCCAATGCGCAGCTCTCATCACCGCATGCAGCAGATCGACGGTGGTGGTGGCGAGGTTCTCGTGAAACAAGTCCGACATCGAATTGACGGCGATCCGGCGGGGACGGCGCCGCAAGAGCGGCCAGGTCAGCAGATCCTCGGCGACCCTTATTTCTCCGGTCCAAACCGGGCCGGACCGCTCCGCCGTGGTGAGTCCGGCATAACGCGCGCCGGTCTTGCCACCCATGCGAGCGAGCCGGGCGGCTATCCGCATCGCATAGCAGTGCTCGCATCCGGGGCTATAGAGCGAGCATCCTGCCGTCGGGTTCCAGGTTGCATCGAACCATTCTACATCTTCGGACCCAGCCCGCCCGGTACCGCCATTATCGGCATTCGCGCCGGAGGCGAGTTGTTTCTCCGAGGCGGTACCGGGCGGATAGCCCATTATCCTCCTCGTGCGCTCTCTCGCCGGCTAACGGCCGGCACGGCATCGCCGGCAACAATTGCGATCCTCTGAGCGCCAGCGCCGACTCCCTGCACGCAAATCTCCGAAAAGATATGTGACAGGGAGAAATATTCTTATTTGGATGTAAAATCAATCATAAATAATTTGGTTAATGTATATACATCCTCAGGTATCTATTTCAAGCTATCTAGGTTGGATCCCCGGTATCGGGGACAAGGCCGGTGCAGCCGACGCCGTGCACCGCACAGAGTTCGTCGTTTTCCGAAGTGTCCCCACTGATCCCGACGGCGCCGAGGATGTCGCCCGCCCGGTCGCGAATCAACACACCACCCGGAACCGGGATGATGCGGCCACCGGAGGCGGCGCTGAGTGCCTGAACGAAGACCGGATTGCCGGCGGCACGGCGGGCGAATTCACGCCCGCCGAACCCCAT
>Ga0209526_10000630_pt1 | contig 23209 bp, 21 predicted proteins | sample JacPinW_OM2H0_M1_FD_188566 | JGI IMG/M metagenome (GOLD analysis project Ga0209526, IMG submission 188566) | Forest soil microbial communities from Algoma, Ontario, Canada - Jack Pine, Ontario site 1_JW_OM2H0_M1 (SPAdes) (version 2) | ecosystem: Environmental > Terrestrial > Soil > Boreal... | reverse complement strand
TGTTACTCCGGCGGTTCCCAGGTTGGGCCGCCGCTGCTCCGCGTGACCCATCCTGACGCAATCCTGCTGATCGTCCCTGCGCCGCGAGATCAAGGCATAGGGATCGCCGTCAGGTTGGTAGGAAGCAGAAGAGGAAAAAAGCGGGATGGCGGCAGGATGTTTGGAAGTTGCGGCGCCGGATCTATGCGCGATTCGATCCCAGAAGGGCTTCAAGTGCTTCGACGTAGCTGACGAGGTGAAGTTTTTTCCCCATCACGAGGGGCCCTCGATGGACAATTTCTGGCAGAGCGGCGGATCTGCGCTCAGTCTGGCCAAGGCTGAGGCTAGCGCTAGCCGGTCTTGGCGGCTAGCCCTGCGACGCCATCTTCGACGATCTCGACGACGCCATCGACGCTCGCGGCAACGACCTGCTACTGGCTGCCAATACTTCCCAAGCGCTCAGGCCGAAGGGCTCGCTCGCAGAGTAGGTGCCCCCGCACTGACAGGGTTGGCCGGCGCGGGCCGGTCGATAGCGAAATGACGAGAACTGGGCACGACCGCCTAGACCGGCGGTGCTTACTTCTTGAAGAGATCTTCGAAGGCTTGGCGGGCATCGTTTGGGCGCGAAGGCGGAGGTGTTGCGGCCGCGGGAGCCTTTTGCGCGTAGGACGTCGGTGCGGTGTCCTTCTCGATGGTCATGCGGAACTCGTAGAACTTGCAATTATTCTTCGTGTCTTTGGGAGTGATGCGCTCTGGCACCGGCTGAGTGCACTCCAACTGGGCGCCGGAATCGAAGAAGCGGCACTGCTTGCAGCAGTGCAATGCGAACTGGCATTTCGGACACGTGCCGTTGGGATCGAAGCCCGCGGTGAGGACCGCGCCACAGTTGGAACAACGCGCCCGCGTTACCGTTCCGACCATGCGAGGCGTGCGCGGGCCGAATTGGTCGGCGCGCGGCCCGCCCTGCGGTGGCCTGCGATCGTGTGATTTGTCTTTCTTCTCGTTCTTTTCCGCATCTCGGTAGCCGCGGTGACTGTACTTTCGGTCCACAAACGCCTCCGTCCATCAGTCCTGACGGACTGCAACAAAAAACCGCTGCCTTTGAGCGCCGACTCGCACTCCATGTGGCATGTATCCACTCGGATTGCTACACTCGACCGCTAGTGCAATCTTCCCCAGAGTTTAGTAACAGGATTGCCGACGTCCGAGCGGGAGATAGGACATCTATGTTTTTAGTCCTCTGGGAGTTCGAAGTCAAGCCCGGCTGCGAACAGCGTTTTGAAAAGGTCTACGGCCCAGGGGGCGATTGGGATTCCCTTTTCCGACGCGACCGCAACCATGCCAGAACCCAAGTATTTCGCGACACGAGCAAACCTCGCGTCTACATCACGGCTGACTACTGGATATCCCGCAAATCGTACGAAGAATTCCTTCAGGCCGCGGGAAACGAGTACAAATACCTGGACTCGGTCTCCGAAGAGCTCACCGCGAACGAGCGTCACGTTGGTTCCTACGAGACGATTGTTGCTCCGTGCGAAAACCCCTGACAGCTTGAACTAGTTGCCGGGGTGGGACGCGGCATGCTGCGCCCCTACTTTCTTGCCCAGAGCGCGACGAAACCATCTGTTGCGAGATCCGGCTGCACGAACTGCTGCGGGCTGCCCGCAACGCGCAACACCGCCTCTGCCGCGAGGTAGCCACTGCGGACGGCGCCTTCCATCGTGGCCGGCCACCCTGTGTTGGTCCAGTCGCCCGCCAGAAACAGACCACGGACCGAAGTTTCCTGTTTCGGGCGCCAGCGGTCTACTCCGGGCTCCGGAGAAAATGTCGCGGCCGCCTCTTTGATGACCGTGGCCTTGACTAGCTTGGCGCTCCGCGCGGCCGGAAGCGCTTGGCGAACTTCTCTGAGACACAAGTCGATAATCTCTTGCCTGGGCTTCTGCAACAGATCATAGGATGCACTGACGACCAATTGTAGGTACTGGCCATTTGCAACATTTTTGTTAGTTCCATTGGGAGACCCGTAGAGCGCGGTCTTGTTAAATATCCATTGCGTGGTGGTATCGAGCAGAGTGACGAACGGCTCTTTCATGACTTCGCGGTCAAACCAGAAGTGCACGCCGGTGATCGGAGCGTCCTTGAGATGATCCAGGTTCTTGAACGCGGCATCTTTCTGCTTCACTTCTTCTGGGAGGAGGTCGCTGAAAACGGTATGTGGAACAGCCAAAACGTAAGCGTCCGCGGTCTCTTCGCGGCCGCCATCGAATTTCACTGCGGCCAGAGCACCATCTTCGATGCGTAAGGCGCGCGCTGGAGTGCGTAGGACCACTGCCCCACTCTTACATTCAATGGCGATCCGGCAGCCATCGTAGAGGTCGGCAAGCGCTACTGCCGGAACACCCATGCGGTAACCGGTGCGATTCGAAAGAACGGCCTTCCAAAACACGTCGACTCCATAGCGGGCGTCGATGCGGTCGAGTTCTTCCGAGAGCGCGCTCACCAGAACGACGCGCCAGAAGCGGCGGATCGCCACGGGTGTCTGTTTCCGGCGGCGCAGCCATTCGAGCATAGAGACCCCGCCAGGCTCGTCCAGATCCGGAGGATGCCCACCGCTTTTCAGGATCGAATAGAAAGCCCGGGCAATCGACAGTTTGTCTTTCAGGGCGAGCGGGGCGAACGTCAGGAACGAGCCGGCCATGTGTAACGGCGCTGGCAGGATACCGGCGTGCATTTCCCCGCGGCGCCCCTGGGGATCGAGGAGGAGTAGCCGATCGAAGAATTTGATTTTGTGGCCTGCGCCGACGCGGATGTAAAAATCCTCGAGATTCGTGCAACAGCCAAAAGTCACGTGCTGGCAATTGTCAATGTGCTCGCCGTCCGGCAGCACGTACGAGGTTGCGCGGCCGCCGAGAAACGGACGCTGTTCGAACAGCCGCACACGCCAGCCGGCTTCAGCCAGCGCGACGCCGGCCGCCAGCCCCGCCAATCCGCCGCCAACTACGATCACGCTTTTCAAGGATATTCTCTTCCGTCACGCGTCCCAAACGCGCGTGTGCGATAAACAACATTTTTTCCGCGCGCGAAAGGCGCACGCGCTCGCCAAATACGGCGAAGTCCAGCAACTCGATGCGGGCCAGCAACGCACTGTACGTGTGTGCGAGCAGCCAAAGCGCGCCGCGGCTCTCCGGCTCGATCAGCCCAAGCAGCGCGGCGCCCTCTTCATAGCATTGCCAGGCACGGTCGGCCTCGAAACGCAAGAGTTCCCGTACGCCCAGGGTGGCCTCGTTCCGCGCGAAATCACCCGGTGAAACACCGTACCGCGCGAGGTCTTCCTCGGGGAGGTAAACGCGGCCCAAGGCGTAGTCGTCGTGCACGTCGCGGATGATATTCGTCAACTGGAACGCCAGTCCGAGTTTTTCGGCCAAGTCCAAGGCGCGCGGATCGCGGAAACCAAAGACATGCGTGCACGTCAGTCCCACGGTGCCTGCCACGCGATAGCAATACTCTCGCAGGCGGTCGAAAGTCGGATAGGTCTGCACTGTCAAATCCATTTCCGCACCGGAGATGAGATCGTGCAGATAGCGCGCGGGCATGTTGTATCGGCGCATCGTATCCCCCAGCGCCGGCAAGACCCCTGCCGCTCCCGATGGAACAGACAGTCCGGTTTGCCTCGGTCCTGTCACCGCCAGATCCAACGCGGCTCGCCATTTGGCCAGACCCCGCTGCTTAGCGGTCAAATCGTCGCCCTCGTCGGCAACATCGTCGACGTGGCGCATGAACGCGTACAAAGCCGCGAGCCCGTCTCGCTTGGGCTTGGGCAGAAGATAGAACGCATAGTAAAAGTTGCTGTGCGCGGCCTTGGCAACGCGGTGGCACTCCTCGTAGGACTCCGCCACTGGATCACCGGTACTCGGCTGCGCAGGACCGTCCGCTTTCGAATCTTTGGCTACCAGATGGGTGACCAACGCACGACCTAGCAAGCGCATCTGCTTGCCCTTGCCGACCGCCGGCCGGTGGTGCAGCGTGTCGTAGCCCATGGCCTCGATCGCGTCCAGCACCGCCAGGCCGCCGCGGCTGAACATCTCCAGGTCCACACTGAGGCGCCCATCCACCATCTTTGCCAGCGGCATTCCCTGGGCGAATAGGAGCCGAGTGCGTGAGATCAGATCTTTCATCAAACGTACGTAGTGATTGTCGAAGCGCCGCTCGACGATGTCGTTCTCGCCCAATCCTTGCGCCGACGCCGCATCCAGGGGAATGTAGATGCGACCCTTCTCGAGGTCACGTGATACATCCTGCCAGAAATTGGCAAGCTGCAATGCCGTGCAGGTGGCATCCGAGAGCCGCTGCCGCTGTTCGTCGCGGTAGCCGCACAGATACAGAACTAGGTGGCCGACCGGATTTGCAGAATACGCACAATAGTCCAGCACGGCCTCCCAGGTGGGATAACGCTTCACGATTTGGTCTTGCCGGAAGGCTTTCAGCAGATCGGCGAATGGCTGCTTGGGAATGTCTTTGGCGAGGGTGGTCTCGCGAAGCGCGACGAATACTGGATGAGACGGCTTGCCGTCGTAGCACGCATTCAACTCACTCTCCCACCAGTCGAGGAGTTCCAACGCTCGCGAGGCGTCCGGCACCTCATCTCCGAGATCATCGGCCCAGCGACAATATGCGTAGACGTTGTAAAAATGCTGGTGGAGGTTCCTGGGGAGGAGCCAAGACACCACGTTGAAATTTTCGTAGTGATGGGTGGCTAGCCAGCGGGTATATTGCTGGGCGGTTTCAGGCGAGCACTTCGCCGGGGGGGCGTGCCGGGCGATTTCGAGTTCAGCAGGGCGTAGCATTGGGTTGGGGACTAGAGACTGCCAAAGTTTCTCTTCAGGAGTTAAAACCCACTGGGGTTGCTGCGTTGTGCCGGAATTCGAGCCTCCAACCGAGCTCCCCTTGGGAGCGGTTCGGTAGTGCTACAGCCGGGCGGAGCAAGCTTTCCCCCACAAGTTCTCGGGCTCGCGCCGGGCGGATGCCCTACATGAGATCACGAGCTACGGACGGACGGCTAACTTGATTTCGCCGCTGCGCGATTTCATGCGCTCAAAGGCCTGCGGCAATTCGACCAGCCCAATTTCTTCGGTAACAAAATCATGGGCGAGGATATCCCCGCGCCGGATGGCTTCCAGAGCTTCGCGAATAAACCGGGGCGTGTGGTGAAACGGCGAGATGATCTTGATCTCGGAGTAGTGGATGGCAGCCGGTTCGATCTCCACATGGGTGCCGGAGGGCAGACCGCTGAAGAAATTCACGACGCCGCCGCGACGCACCATCTCCAGAGCTTGCTTCCAGGTGGAAGGATTTCCGGCCGCCTCGACCACGGCATCGGCGCCACGCTCATCGTCCGTCAGATCCTTGACTGCCGCGACTACGTCTCCGACTTTCCTCACGTCGATGGCAGCCACGGCGCCCAGGCGCCGGGCGATCTCCAGCGGCGCCGCGCGCCGGGCGAGCGCGATCACCCGCACGCCGCGCCGGGAAAGCATGCGCACGAACTTTAGTCCGATGGGCCCGCAGCCGATGACCACCGCGGTGTCGCCCGTGCGGACCTCCATTTCATGAATGCCGCGCAGCACGCACGCGAGCGGCTCGACCAGCGCGGCGCTGCAGTCATCGACCGAGTGTGGAACTTCCAGCATGTTTTCCATCACGATGCGGCCGGGAATGCGCATGTACTCGGCGTACGCGCCGTTGTTGAAGAGCAGGTCTTCGCAAAGATTTTCCTGCCCGCGGCGGCAATGATAGCAGCGCAAGCAAGGGGCGGAGTTTGCGGCAATCACGCGCAAACCGATGCGCCACCGCGCATCCACGCGCTTGCCGACGGCGGCGATTTCTCCGACAACCTCGTGGCCGAAGACCGCGGGGGGTTGGATCATCTTGGCGTGGTAACCGCGCTGCCATACTTTCAGGTCCGTGCCGTCGGTCAGTGCCAGACGAACACGCAACAGAACCTCGTCCGCCGCCAGCACCGGAACATCGATCTTCTCGATACGCAAGTCTTCGGTGCCGTACAGGACAGCCGCGGTCATCTTCGATGGCACGACCACGCGTACTAGCGCGGCAGCTTCTTCGCCGGCATATTCGGACTTTCTGGTGGTTGTTGTTCTCATGCGTGTGTGATCAAGATCTTCAAGGATTCCGCCGTAGGCCGCGCCGCGAGTTCCAACGCCTCCTGGATTCTATCCAGCGGAAACCGGTGCGTGACAATTTCCATGACGGGCAGTTTCCGCTGCAACACTAGGTCCGCCGCTGCCTCTTGGATGTCCACAGCAGCACTGTAGCTGCCCAGAATTTCCTTTTCGTCGATGCCTACGGCCGCAGCGGGAAATTCAATCTTGGTCACAGGGTCATTTGCTGCGAAGAGCAGAACGCGCCCCCCAGGCCGTGCCGCAGCCAGCGCGTCCAGCACTACCGACGGATGGGCTACCGCTACGAGCACCGCATCCGCCCCCCGGCCCTCGGTGCGGGCCTTAAGGTCTTCCATAAGCTTACCATTGGTCGGGTCAAATGCCTCAAGTGCGCCTAGGGTTAGGCTCTTGGCGCGGCGCTCGCCGATGGGGTCGCTCGTATAGAGCTTGGCGCCTTGGAACTTGCAGACCATCAACAACTGCAGGCCGATAGGGCCGCAGCCTAGGATTAAGACTGTTTCACCCGCCGCAACCCGGGCTTTCTGAACGGCTTTCACGATGGTGTTGATGGGCTCGATGAAGGTGGCTTCTTCGAAGCTTACGTTGTCCGGCAACGCCACGATGCCGCGCTCGGCGACCCAGGGCAGGGCTTTCACGTACTCGCCGAAGCCGCCGCCGTTCGGCGTAAAGCCCCCGGTGAGGCCTGTGGTCTTGTACTGCTTGCATTGTGAGAAGAGGCGTTTTTGACAATAGAAGCAGGTGCCGCAGGGGGTATGGTGGAAGCTCATCACGCGGTCGCCAACCTTCCATTTTTTGACGGCGCGGCCTGTGGCGACGACGGTGCCGGCGAGTTCGTGGCCCAGGATTTGCGGGGGTTCGACGTAGCGTTGGAAGATTTTTTTGATGTCGGTGCCGCAGACACCGCAAGCTGCCACTTTGATAAGGACTTCAGCGTCGCCTACTTCGGGTACGGGGACCTCTTCGACGCGGACGATGCCTTTTTCGCGATAGACGCCGGCACGCATGGTTTTGGGGAAGCGGCCCAAGGTCTTGAGCGACTCCACGATGGTTTCAGTACCGCTCATCTTGCCGCCACCTCCGCCAATCCTTCCCCTTCCGAGAACAACCCAGGCGTCAAGAAGGAAAGTTTCTTGATATACGCCTCGAGAAAATGTGCCAGCGCGTCCGCTGCGGTTCTGCTATCGCGGCCGAGACGAATCAGCGCAGGCAACTGATTTGGATGACGGACGACTTTACGGACTAAGCCATCGATTTTCACGCGACCCATGTCGTTGACCACGGTATCGAGGAATAGGGGCATATCTCGTTTGGAGGTGTCGGAGATGACGCGGATGGCCACGGCAGAGATCTTGTGATCGCGAGCGGCAGAAAGCATTGCGAAGCTCTCCATGTCCACGGCATCGGCAAAGGGCGCAAGTTTGGCCTTTTCCTCTGCGCTGCGAATCACCGAGTCGCTGGTCAAAAACATTTTTGAGCGAAAAGCTCCGTCCCGTTGGGCTGCGAGTGCCAGGCGCCACGAACTCTGGATCGTCTCGGCTTTTCCAATCCGCTGGACAGCCTCGGCGACAAGAATCGAGCCGATGGCATGCTCCGGTTTGAGCGCGCCCGCAAAGCCAGAAGCGATACAAATTGTGTAGGGCTGCGCCATCACGATATTTGCTACTCGCCGCGCGTTCTCGGCGCCCATTCCGGTTACGACGAAATCGACACCCGCTCGTCCGATCTGGCCTTGGCTGACGGCAATCTTGGCAATTTTGATCTCTCGCAGATTTCCGAGCCTTCGCCACGGGGCGAATTCTGCGTCGACTGCGAAGGTAACGAGTACACGCACTTGCTTACTAGTATCCTATGCAATCCAGGTGCTGGCCGCTACAAATTCTAGGCCGCCGCGTGGGCGATGCGCTTGGCGCGGCGGGCGGTGACGTATTCGTTGGCTTCGTACCAGCGCACGGCCCGCTCGAGCGCGGCGGCAACTGGCCCGGCCTTAAAATCCAGTTCGCGTTGTGAGCGCGAGCAATCGACAAACATCATGTGCCGCGCAATTTTCACGCCTTCCACGGTTATCCCGGGCTCGCGGCCGATCAGGCGCGAGAATGCTGTATTTGCGTAGGCCACACCCAACGCCAGTCCGTGCGGAATCTTAAGGGTTGGCGCGGGTAGCCCGGTGATCTTTGCCAGGGCATCGAGCATCTGCTTCAGCGTCAGGTTTTCACCACCCAATAGATACCGCTCGCCGACTTTGCCTTTGTCCGCTACCAGTAAGTGCCCTGCGGCGCATTCTTCGACGCCGACAAAATTCAGTCCGGTCTCGACGTAGCCGGGCATTTTCCCGTTTAGGAAATCGAGAATGATTTTCCCGGTAGGCGTCGGCTTCCAGTCCCACGGACCTACCGGCGTCGTCGGCATGGCAACGATCACCGGCAAACCGTCCTTCGCTGCGTTGAGCACTTCGCGCTCGGCCATCCATTTCGAGCGCTTGTAGTGGCCGACCATTTCCTCGAGCTTGGCGTCGGTGGATTCGTTCGGGAGCGCGGGACGGTCCACGGCGATGGTGGCTACCGTGCTGGTGTAAATGAGGCGCTCGACGCCGGCACGCTTCGCTGCGGCAAGGACGTTTTTCGTTCCGCCGACATTGGATTCGTAAATCTCGCGGGACCGCTTGGCCCACAGCCGGTAGTCCGCGGCGACGTGGAACACGCGCAAAACGTCTTTCATTGCACGGTCGAGAGATGCGGCGTCGCGCAAGTCTCCGGTCACGTATTCCAGCGGGAGATCGGCGATGGCCCGGTTCTGGCTGGACGGGCGAAGGAGCACGCGAACGTTTTCGCCGCGGGCCACGAGCTGTCGGGTCACGTGGCTTCCGAGAAAGCCAGCTGCGCCGGTGACCAGAGTGGTCATTGAACTTGAATACCTTCGTCGCAGATACCGGGCTCAGACCGCGGCCCTCTGGCAAATTCGCGCACCGGCGGTTCGACGGCAGCGCTTGGCGTCGCGGCGGCTTCGACCAGTTTGGAGAATAGCTGCCAGCGGCGGCTGGGAATAAGTAGACGCGCCTCTGCAAGATTCTGGCGCGCAGCTTCGCGCTTGCACATCGAGAGATTCGACGGACCTGACGCCGACACGATCACCCAGCCATCCATTTTCAGCGTCTGAAAGAATGTGAGCAGGCGTCGCAGTTCATCGACGCTGGTATCCGCGCACACGGCGGTGTACGCACAGGTGAAAAATCCCGAGAGCTTCGCCGTACAGATCCCTTCCACGGCGGCTTGGAAAGCGCCTTTGCGTCCAGCTCGAAAATCGTGCGAGGCTTCCATGCCATTGAATTCGACGGTCAGGAAGAGTCGCGGCTGCGGCTGAAAGTCATGAATGCGGCGGCGCAAAAGGTTTCCGCCGGTCTGCAGGAAGACGTGACGGCCGCGGTCGAGGAGGCCTCGCGCCAGGTGAGCGACCTGGGGATGCAGGAGCGGCTCAGCTCCGCCAATCCACGCGACGGGTGCGACACAATTTTGCACGCCAGCAAGCGTGCCGTGAACAGACCCTTGGCCATCGGAAACCTTTTCGGAATCAATCGGAGAACGGCCGTCTTCTTCCGCGGGCGCGAGCCGAAAGATCAGGGGGCGGCGGATCTTGCCGCGCACCGCTTGCCCGGCGAGCCCTAGACCTAAATCCGCGGTGAGCCGCAGAGGAAAGCGCATCAGGCGCTCTAAAACCCGTTACGCAGCCGGAAATCGGCCGGCTGGAACTTCATCGCGCAGAATTGTTCTGCTTCCTGCATCTGGTTGCGGAATCGCGCCAGCGCATACAGCGGAAAGGAATTCCGATACAAATGATATTTCAGGTAGAAGACGCAAGGAAAACCCGTGCCGGTGAACTCATTCTCACTCCAGGACCCGTCCGCGTTCTGCTGCTCGAGCAAATAGGCGACGGCATTGTGGATGGCCGGATCGTTCGCCTCGACACCTGCAAGCAGCCCGATCAGACCCCAGGCCGTCTGCGAAGCAGTGCTGTTGCCCTGGCCTTTTGTCGCTGGCTCGTTGTAGCTGCGCAGTGACTCGCCAAAGCTGCCGTCAGCTTTTTGCACTGTGCGCAGCCATCTCACCGCGCGCTGGCAATATTCTTTGGCGGTCAGTGAAACCGTTTCCAGCGCTCGCAGCACTCCGCTGGAACCGTAGACGTAGTTCACACCCCACCGCCCGAACCACGAACCGTCCGCGCACTGATCCTGCAGCAGGAATTTCAGCGCGCGCTGAATCGCCGGGTGATCCGCAGACCAACCGAAACGGCCCAAGCACTCCAACACACGTGCGGTCACGTCCGCAGTGGAAGGATCGATCATGGCATTGTGGTCGGCGAAGGGAATGTTGCAAAGGAAACTCTTGTTGTTGTCGCGGTCAAATGCTCCCCAGCCGCCATCGCGATTCTGCATGCTCAACAGCCACTGGAGGCCGCGTCGCACCGCTGCTTCCATGCGTACCGGGTCCGGGTACTTCACCCGCTGTAGCGCCATCAATACGAATGCGGTGTCATCCACGTCGGGATAGAAATCGTTGCGAAACTCAAACACCCAGCCGCCGGGTTCCGCGTCCTTGTTCTTCACTTGCCAGTCGCCCGGACCAAGCACCTGCTTGGACAAAATCCATTCCGCCGACTTCACCAGCGCCGGATGATCGGCCGGCAAGCCTGCTTCTTCCAGTGCCACCATCGCGATACCGGTGTCCCACACCGGTGAAACGCACGGTTGCATGCGAATCGTGTCGCCTTCTGCGATCTCGAACCTTGCGAATTCCCGGATCTCCCGGGACGTCAGCGGATCGTCTGGTCCAAGGCCAAGCGCCATCAGCGCGAAAATGGAATTCATCATCGCGGGATAAATGGCCGCGAGCCCCTCGGTGCGTTCGACGTGTTCGAGCAACCAGGACTTCGCTTCGCGCAAGGCGCGTTGCCGCAACGGCTTCCACGGCAACTTCTCGTAAACTTTCAGCGCGCGGTCCAACGCCAGAAAAAAATTCCGCCAGGAAATGAGCTCATCGCTCCAGTCAAACGCCGCGTTCTTGCGCGAAGGATCGCGGAACAACTCGTCCACGCGCGCGCTCTCCGGCAGCCGCCAGTCCGGCCGCAGTGCCGACAGAATCGCCATGGGGATGACGATCCCGCGCGTCCAGGAAGACATCTCGTAAATATTGATGTAGAACCAATTCGGCAACAGCATGATCTCCGGCAGAATCGCGGGTACCAACTCCCAGCCCAGCGCGCCGGTCAGTGCCAGATAAAACCGCACGTAGGAATTGGTGCGCTCGAGTCCACCCAGACGGTGGACGGTATCGCGCGCCTGTATCATGCGTGGCGTGTCCGGAGCATCACCTGCCAGCTTCAGGGCGAAGTAGGCTTTACAGGTGGCATTGAGCTCGGATGGCCCGCCGGGATAGATACTCCAACCACCGTCGGGCAATTGCCGACGGCGCACGTAGTTCGCCAGCTTGGCAATTCTCTCGGGATCGGCCTGGCCAAGAACGTGGAGGTAGTAGATGTAGTCCGATTCGAGGGTGCTGTCGGCTTCCAGTTCGCCGAGCCAGTAGCCTTGGTCAGCCTGCAGAGAAACCAGGTGTTCCACGCCCCGCTCGATGGCTTGCTCGAGACGCGATCCCCAATCCTGCTCCCGCCACAGAGCAGGCGCTTCAGGAGCTGGGCTGTCAAAACCAATGCGGGTACCGGTTGCCAAAAAAAATCCCCCACGGTTAAATCACGATCGATCCAAGAGACCTAAATGCTGTATTCCTAGTCACTTCCACACACCCGCCCGAGACTTTCCGCACGCGGGTTATACGAGTACTACTAAATTATCGCTATCTTCGGACGCACGGTCAACGACTAAGATCGCCGAGGTTATGTGCTGATCCACCCGCTTCCGCCTGGGTCGGCTAGAACGTCGCGCACCATTCTCGCAAGGGCTCCAGGAAGGGCTTCGCCCTCTCGCTGGAGGATTTGCCGCTTGCCGCCCAGCAATTGCAGCGGAACGCCCGGCCAGACGCCGTTTTCGGCCTCTGGCAAGGGCGTTCGCAGGATAAACGCCGAAGCTCGATCCATCTGCAATTTTGCGGAGTCCTTGAAATCAACCTTGGTCGAATCCAGCACCATCAGGTAGAGCGCCGGCTTCCAGAATTGCAACAACGTGTTGCTTTCCAGAATCAAATTGCCGGGCCGGCCATCAGAAGCCGTGCCCGATTCCAGCAGCGCAACGCGCAACAGCGGCATCCCTTCGGCGAGAAAGCCTTGCTTCGTCCTGAGCCAAAAGGATCGCTGAGCCCCCGCCGCCAGAAATCGGGCACTGTCGGTTCCCGCGCTCGTCTCTGTCTCCCAACTGATTGCGCAAATGTGCTCGTCCGGCGCGCAATCGCAGTTCTCTCCGTTTTGCGCGCAGACCCCATGGCCATACTGCGTGATCTTTCCCGCGACCCAGTTCGCCTGCGGAAACGCGGCGATCAAGTCGCACACCAGCTGCGTCTTGCCGATGCTCCGCGTGTGCCCGCCGACTACAATGACCCGCCAGCGTTGTCCGTCCGCCATCCTTACACCGTCGAAGCTGTCACGAGCGCCCACCTCAGAAGGTGGCCGCCACACTCACTTCCCGCCGAGTTTGGTTTCTAGTTCTTTGATGCGTGCCGCCAATTCCGGGAGACGCGTGTGCCACACGTACTGCTCTTTAAACTTGTCCATGGGTCGCGCGGGTGTTCCCCACACGGTCTGCCCGCTGCGAATGATCTTCCCGCCGAGCACTCCGGATTGCCCGCCGATCACCGCGCCATCTTCCAGACGGCAGTGCTCCCCAAAGCCCGCCTGACCTCCGATCACCACATGCTTCCCGAACACGCAGGAACCCGAAATACCCGTCAAGGCTGCGATCACCGTGTGCGCGCCGATCTGACAGTTATGTCCCACATGCACCAGATTGTCCAACTTCACGCCCTCCGCGATCCGCGTATCCTCGAGCGATCCGCGGTCGATCGTGGTGTTCGCCCCGATCTCCGCATCCTCGCCAATCTCGACGATTCCCACTTGCGGAAACTTCCAGTAGCGCCCTTCCCCATACGCGTATCCAAACCCGTCCGCGCCGATTACAGCTCCCGCGTGAATCTCCACGCGGTCTCCCAGGCGCACTCCGCTATACAGCGTCACCCTGGCATGAATCCGGCAGTTCGTCCCGATCCAACAGCCAGCGGCGATTACGCAGTGCGCCCCGATCTGCGTTCCGTCTCCGACGTGCGTATCTTCGCCGATTACGGCGTACGGCCCGATGCTCACCCCTGCGCCAAGGTGCGCCAACGGCGCCACGATCGCGGTTTCGTGAATCCCGGCCGCGATCGGCACCCGCTCCAGCAATAGAGCCGCCGCCTTCGCAAACGCCAGCTTCGGTTGCCCGTGCCGCAACACCGTCTTCCCCGAGACACGGATGCCGTCGCCGGCAATCACACAGAGCGCGGCCGATGACGACGCTCGCTCCGCATGCCTGGCCGCCTCCGCATACGTCAAGTCGTGCGGCCCCGCCCGCTCTGGTGCAGCAACGGCCCGCAACTCGATCCCGCCGTCGCCCTCGAGCTTCGCACCAATGGCCTCACCCAATTCCCTTGCCGTACGTGTCATCGCAGCCTCGCGTCTTCTTTCCTCATCAGCCGGAAGCGGCCGTAGTCTTGCAGCTTTCTAGCGACAAGAAAAAACTTAACACAGACAGCACTGCGAGAAGAGCACGGAGTTTACCGAGAGACAAAGGGAGAAGGTGGGGGCGCAGGAGAAGAACTGGGTAGTTGCTCACAAGAAATCGTAGAGCGGCGCTTCGCCCATCGGGCGCGTCTTCCAGCGCGCATGCACCCACACCCACTGCTCCGGATGGCTCCGGATGATTCCCTCGATCACCTTCGCGAACTTCTGGGTATTCACAAAAATATCCCGCTCGATATCGCCGGTGCGAGCCAGCTCCACCGCGGGCTCAAACCGCAGCCGGTAGCGTCGAGTGCCCTCGTCCCAGTAAGCATATCCCGGCACCACGGCTGCATCCGTGTGCAACGCGACCCGCGCTATCCCGGTTGTGGTGCACGCAGCCTTTCCGAAAAAATCGACGAACACGCCCTCTTCCGGCATGGTGTTCTGATCCGCCAAAATACCGATGGTCCCCGCGTCGCGCAGGATCTTGAGCACTTCCCGCGCCGACTCATTCTTGAAAATCGGCCGGTTGCCCGACAAACAGCGGTAGCCATTGACCAACGCATCTACGCGCGCGTTATCCAGCGGCCGCGCCATGTAGTGCAACGGAAATCCATACAACGCGTGCGCAAACGATGAAAGCTCCCACGCGCCGATATGTCCGGTCAGGTACAGCACACCTTTGCCTCGCCGCTGCCCCTCGAGAAAGTTCTCGTGGCCTTCTAGAATTATGATTTCTTCGATGTTCTTCTTGGAATATTTCGGCAGCCGCGCAAACTCCGCCGCCATCCAACCCAGGTTTCGCACCATGGCGCGGATTGTGGTCTGGCGCCGCGCGTCCTCCCAGTCGGGAAACGCCAACCGCAGATTGAACTCCGCCGTGCGCCGCAGCCGGGGCAGCAGCGCGTACAGCGCGCCCGCGATGGAAGCTGCCACACTTCGCGCGATAGCTCGTGGCAAAGCGCCGAGCGCCTGCAAAATCACCCACACCGCTGCGTACTCCAACCGCTCCCTCATCGTTTCCCTGACGGCCGCGAACTGCGGCGCGCGACAGTATGCATTTTCTCCCTTGCTGCCCGCTACTTCGAAATGGGGCGCGTGCTCACCCACCCGGGGGGTCCGGCCTCCCAATCGGCAAGCGCGTCCAAAATCCTCGAGCGGGTGCTCCATGCCGCTCGGAAAACGCCCCGAAACATATCTACCAGACCGTCCCTCTAGCCGAAGGCATTTCTGCCTTCATCGCTTCGGAATCGAAACACCGACGTCGTGAGCCGCAATCCCGTAGCGATTGCCGGCGATGACGACGTTCTGGTCGTAGATTCGACGAATTTCCCTTCGCACGCACGGCAGATCATCGCCGAAATTAAGCAGATGACCAGCCGGTGTGTGCAGTTCCTCGTTCACACCCACTGGCATCCCGATCACCTGCTCGGAGACAACGAGTTTCGCACGGCCTTCCCAAACGTGAGGATCCGCGCTTACGTAAAAGGCCATCGCCGAGCGTGCCCCCAAGTATGCCCAACCGCAAGCTTGCTTTCGCGAAAGGCTTCACGGAGCAAGCCGTCGAGCGCGCCTATCAGGAAGCCAAATTCACAGACGAAGAGTAACGATGCTTTCTCGCTGGCGGCGACCTTCGCGCTCTGCGGTCCCATGCTAGACTCGGCCCGTGGAGACCAACCCGCCTGTCCAGTCGCCCAGCAGCGATCCAAGTTTAGCCGCCCGCGTTGGTTGGGCCGTCCTGATCGTCTCTACCCTCTGCGTCTGTTACTTCAGCCACCTCGGCGCCATCGGCTTGGTGGGTCCCGACGAACCGCGCTATGCATGGATCGCCCGCGAGATGGCCGAGACCGGCGACTGGGTGACGCCGCGCCTCTATGGAAAGCCGTGGTTTGAGAAACCACCTCTCTACTACTGGGGCGCCGCGCTCAGCTTCAAACTCTTCGGCGTCAGCGAAGCTGCGGCGCGCCTGCCAAGCGCGGTTTCCGCTCTGCTCGGGACGTTGGCCTTAGCGTGGCTGGCATGGCGACTCTACGGCGTTGAGACGGCGTGCTGGCTGCTCCTTCTTCTGCCCACCACCGTCGGCATGATCGGCTTTTCTCACGCCGCGGCAACGGACATGCCCTTCAGTGCCATGCTCAGTATCGCCATGGTCGCGGCGGCTGTGGTCGTGCGGTTGGCTCCGGAGGCGAACGCCAGCATGGTCGGTGACGCCGCAGCGGGTCGGGCAAGCCCCCCGGCTACAAAGGCGTGGCTGACGCTCGTGGCTTTTGGTTTTTTCTTGGGTCTCGCCGTGCTCGCCAAGGGTCCCGCCGCGATCATCCTCTGCGGTGGCGCCATGTTTTTGTGGGCGCTGTGCACGAAATGCTGGCGAGATGTCTTCCGCCTCCTTCATCCCATAGCCGTCGCCGCTTTTTGCTGCACCGCTCTCCCGTGGTACATTCTGTGCGGCCGTCGCAACCCGGATTTCTTCCGGGTCTTCATCATCGAACACAATTTCAAGCGCTATCTGACCCCCGAATTCCAGCACGTCCAGCCCTTCTGGTACTACATCCCGATCCTTCTACTCGCCTTGCTCCCCTGGACCAACCTCCTGTCATGGTCGGCTTCGTTTGGCGCCCAGCGACTCCTGCGCGAGAAGCAACTCTCGGCCGCGGTCACCTTTTTTGTTTCCTGGACCCTTTTCGTGGTTGTATTTTTCTCCATTTCAAGGTCCAAGCTACCCGGCTATATCCTTCCCGCCATTCCCGCGATCGCGATACTCCTGGCCCGCTCTTATGTAGCATTGGTGCCAGGTAACCGGAAATCGTTTTGCTGGGCGTTGTTGTCAACAGCGTTCGCTCTTTTTAGTATTTCCCTCTTTTTGTTGTTTGCGCGGCGTATGCCCCAAGCCAATCAGAGGTTCGCGGCTGCCGCAATTCTAATCGTGGCCGCAATCGGTGCGGCCAACCTATTTTTAGGTTGGTTTTCTTTGACGCACGAGCAGACCGCTTTTCTCCGGCTGGCGGCCGCGTCGAGCGTGTTGCCCATTCTCATTACTTTGTCTCTCACCGACAAACTCTTGCCGTCATTCTTTCGGTGGGATCCTTCGGGCAGATCCATCGCGCGCGAGTTGGAGTTCCGTAGGATCCCCACAAGCCAACTCGCCGTCGCGGGGATGAGCCGCGGCCTGCACTACAGCCTCAATTTCTATGTGGCAACGGAGCTCAAGGATTGGGATCGCAACAATCCCTCAGAAGGATACTTACTGATGCCGGAAAGGCATTGCAGATCTGTAGTTCCGCCTACTTTTTTCTGTGAGGAGATTCCCTTCGACCAGGAAGCTACCGGAAGCTTCCTCTACCGCGTCACACCCGCGAATTTACCGGATCGTCCGCGCGGTGGCGGGCAGCTTCAATAAAAAGAAACTCACCACGCGATTCTCGTACGCGCGCTTGTCTTCATCTGCCATGTTTGCGAAATTTCCGTGCGCGATGGTCACCTGCTCTTTCGGTTCCATCGACTTCGCAAACATCTGCCGCGTGATCGACGCAAGTTCTGGATCGTCCGCCGCCTCGATATACAACTGCGGCACGCCCGCCAATGGAGCCATGTTCCTAGTCAACGGCGGATCAGCGCGGTGCTTATGGTTCAGCCATCCAAAGCTCAGTTCCGCCGAGCGCGCCATGAGTGGAAACCCTCCAAGACCCTGTCGCTCCACGCCGACCCTTACCATTTGTTCCGGCATGTCGTAGACCGAATCGAGCACCAGCGCGCGCACGCGTCGGTCGCTTTCGGCCTCCCGCAGCGCCGCGTACGCCCCCAAGTTGTATCCCCACAAACCAAAACTGGCCGGATCAACATCGTTCCGCGCCCCGATCGCGTCCATGGCTGCCCGCACTTCATCGGCCTCGCCGTAGCCGAACGAGGTAATTCCGTCATTCGCGCCATGTGCCGCGAAATCAAAGACGAATACGTTGTATTGGTGATCTTGCAGGGCGGAAACCAGTGTCAGCAATTCTCCCTTGCTCGATCCATAGCCGTGGCACAGCACGATCGTCGGGGCGCCCCGGAATCCGGGAAAGAACAACCCCTCGCGCACGCCTGCTCCGTTCACCGCAAACTGCACCGCATCGGGGCGCCCCGGAAAACTCTGAAGATTGATTTCGGCGCTGGTCCGCTGCGGTTTGACGATCCGGTACACCAAAAATCCCGCGATCGCCAAGGTAGCCAGCACCGCAAAGAAAACTAGCGCGGAAACAGCGGTCAAGACCTTGATGTACCACCGCATCGGTGCACGGAGTTCGGAGAATTTCGCCATTCGTGGTCTGCGCTATGGGCTTCCGGCCCAGCACTCAAGTATAAATACGATAACTGGCATGCTAGCACAGCCCAACAAATCGCAATCCCGCAACTCCTTTCTCTTGTGTCCCAGCGTATCGTATGACTAACGTATCCTTGCGACTCCCTCGCAACGCACTTGTCCGCTAGGCTGGTTATCTGTTTGGTTCTGTTACGCCTTTGTTGTTCTTCCTCCTCCACTTCATTTACCTCCCTTTGCCAGCTATCATGGTCTGGTGCGGCAAGGGCTCGCGCCGCTCTCCATGCATCCATGAACATCGTCGACCTGCGCCAGACCAGCGTCCGCCAGCTTCAACCGCTCCTCGAAGAAGAAGCGCGCCACTGGCACGACGAACTCCACTGGGACTACCGCGGCGCGCTCGACCTCATCAAGCGCTTTCTCGAAGCCCACGCGCTCTGCGGCTGCGTGGCCTTTGAAAACGGCTCCGCCGCGGGCTACTCCTTCTACGTTCTCGAAGAGCAAAAAGGGCTGATCGGTGGACTCTACGTGTCGAACCGCTACCCTCAAGCCGTCATCGGCCGCCGTCTCCTCGACGAGATGCTGTTCTCCATGCGCGCCATCCCCCAACTCTCGCGCATAGAAGCGCAGCTGATGCCCTTCGGCGGCCCTGTCGATACTCCGCTCCGCGAGCAGGGCTTTCATCTCTACACCCGCCAGTTCATGTTGTTCGATTTGCAGAAGCCTTCGGAATCCCGGCCGGGCGCCGCCGCAGGCATGCGCCTCGACCGCTGGAACGATCGCTTCTTCGAGCCGTGCGCCAAGCTGATCTATTTGTCTTACACCAATCACGTCGATGGCGAGATCAACGATCAATATCGCAGCCGCGCCGGTGCGCTGAAATTCTTGAAGAACATCATCTTGCTCCCAGGCTGCGGCCAATTTATCTCCGGCGCATCTTTCGTTCTCCGCCAGCCTGGAAGCGATGAACTCGTTGCCGCGGTGTTGACCAGCGAAGTCTCCCCCGGGGTCGGCCACACCACGCAAATCTGCGTTCTCCCCGGCTATCAAGGCCATGGCCTCGGACGCACGCTGATGCAAACCTCGGCCGAAGCGCTGCGCACCATGAAATTTAGAGAACTAACCCTGACCGTGACCTCCGAGAACCGCTCCGCCGTCCAACTCTACGAAAATCTGGGCTTCACCACCATTCGCACCTTCACCGCCGGCGTCTGGCCGCGCTAGAGGGCGCTGAGACGTGGTCTTCGGTTTAGGCTCGCCCTTTGAAAGGGCTGACGCGGGAAACGCCATGTAAACTCGACGAGCGCGGCCGCGGAGGTTTCTCAGCAACCGTCTACCCGAGCGACAACTGCGTTTCCCTATTGCGCGGCGAAACTGGGGACGTCGAATATCCTTCCTCCCCGGCGTACAACCAGCCCCAACTGACGCTCCGGGGCTGGAGTCTCTCTCCGCAGCGCAACTCCGTTAACCATCTGAGAGTTCTGGACGGGTCGCGCTATTCATGGGTTCTAGTGACCAGCCTCGAACCGGGGGATTGCCTAACCACAGGGGTAGGGGAGTTGCAAACCCCAGAGCACTTTGACCATGACGGAACCTATCGACTCTTCCTTGCGCCCTCGAATTCGTCGCCAGCCAGCCAACCCTGCAGCGCTGGTGCCGTCGCGGCATTCTGGCCCAGCAGGAAGCCGAAGTGCGCCATCTTAGCCAGGCCCGTAAAGTCCATCTGGGATCGATATTCGTCACTCGGCTGGTGATAATGATGCTCGACGTACTCTTTCGCCTGGGCGTCGCCCCAGGCCGCGTCGTGTCCTTTGAACTTCGATCCTTCGCCGACCGAAAACGAAGGAATTCCCAGGTGCGCCAGGCTGAAATGATCGGAGCGGTAGTAGTGCCCCGCCTCGGGATGTGCGTCCGGCCGAATTGTGAGGCCAAAGTTCTTAGCTATCAACTCGACGTCGGGATAGAACGTCGTCCTCTCCGCCCCGCTTACTTCCACTTCCTCGGGATCGCCGATCGGAGCCAGCGCATCGAAGTTCAGGTCCAGCGTAATTTTTGCAGGCGGCACGGGTGAGTGTTTTCCCAGATACTCGGAGCCAAGCAGTCCTTGTTCCTCCGCGGTTACCGCGACGAACAGAATCGACCTCGGTGCCGCTGGCTTCGCCAACGACCACGTGCGCGCCAGCTCCAGCAAGATTCCGCATCCCGTCGCATTATCCACCGCGCCGTTGTAAATGTTGTCGCCCTTCATGTCTGGCGTGATGCCCAGATGATCATAATGTGCGGTGTATAAGACCGCCTCGCCCCTTCGCTTAGGATCCCCGCCGGGCGCCGTTGCCACCACGTTCCTCGACACGAACGGTCGCAACTCGCTCGCGACGTGGGCTTGCAAATGTACCGGCAATTCGATCGGCTTGAAATCGCGCGATTGCGCCTGCTGAAACAATTCGTCTAGATCGAGCCCGCCCATCGCCACGAGCTTCTTGGCCACCTCGAACTGCATCCAGGAAGCTGCTTGCAGCTTGGGTGATGCGTCTCGCTGCACGTACGACCGCTCACTCCCCCACGAGTTGCGCACCACTTCCCAGCCGTAGCTCGCGAGATCGGTCCGGTGAATGACCAGCGTCGCCACAGCGCCTCGTCGCGCCGACTCCTCAAATTTATAGGTCCAGCGCCCGTAGTAGGTGAGTGCCTTTCCTTTGAAAAATTTCGGATCATCTGAAATCGGTTCGTTCACAAACAGCAGCGCCACTTTGCCCCGCAGATCGTAGTTCTTGTAATCGTCCCAGTTGTACTCCGGAGCCTTGATGCCATAGCCCACAAACACGATCGGCGCATCAATATCCGCCATCTCCCCCTGGCTCTCGTTGTTGGTCACAAAGTCGTCGAGATTTTTCAGCGTAATCGCGTCGCCGTGCGCGGGCACGAGCTTGAACGAAGTGTCCCGCAGCGTCTTCACGCCCACCATCGGCACGTTCTGAAAATAAGTCCCGCCATCGTCAGCGGGCTTCAGACCGTACGACGCAAACTGGGTTGCGATGTATTCCGCCGCGATATCTCCGCCACGCTGCCCCGTTCCCCGTCCTTCCAGCAAATCGCTCGACAAGAATTTCACATGTGCGCGGATCTTTTCGGGATCGATTTCCGGAATCGGCGAAACTATACTGGCCGCAGCTCCCTGAGCGGCGGCAGATTTCTTCTGCGCCAACCATCGCGAAGAAACAAGCATCAAGCAGAGAAAAAGCGATAGAAACAGTCTTAATCCGTGCATCGATGCCTCAATCCTATAGCTCTCCTAGTTCACTTCTTCACTCGGTCTTTCAGCAGGTTCTTCAACTCCGACATGAATTCCTGCACATCCTTGAAATCCATGTACACCGAAGCAAAGCGTACGTATGCGACTTTGTCCAGCTTCTTCAACCGGTGCATGATCATTTCGCCAATCTCGGTCGTGGTCAGTTCGCGCTCGGTGGCCTCGTGCACCACGCCTTCGATATCGTCTACGATGGCCTCGAGCTTCGGCGTCGCCACCGGTCTCTTCTCGCAAGCCTTCAGCAGCCCCTGCAAGATCTTCGGACGCTCGAAGCGCTCCCGCCGCCCGTCCTTCTTGATGACCATGTAGGGAATTTCGTCGATGCGCTCGTAGGTAGTAAATCGCCGGCCGCATTTGAGGCATTCCCGCCGCCGGCGAATGGTATCGCCGGTCCGGCCTTCGCGGGAATCGATCACCTTATCGTCGACGTTGGCGCAGAAAGGGCACTTCACTCGGCTGACTCTCCCGGCCGGGTCTCTGCATTCGTATACCCGGCCGCTTGCTTGTCGATGATCAAGTCTTCGTGCTCGGCCATGCGACGCAATTCGCCCAGCGACCACCCTTCGCGAATCAGCAGCGGCACACCCGCAAAACAACTCGCAGCAAACGTGATGAGCCAGATGACGATTGCCGCCGCCACGGCCGGCTCTCTTTCTACTCCAAAGATTGCGGTATACGCAATGATCGATCCGGCTTGCGAGCCGCCCCCGACGCCGGGCACTTGCACGGCCGAACCCACTAGGGTAAACGCCATCACCAGCATGGCGTCGCTAAGACCGATGGTTTCGAGCTTTCCGCCAAAGCTGTGCGACACCCAAAAGTAAACCAGCAGCACCAAAAACCAGTGAGCGGCGGAATACGTCACCGCCAGCGCGAGTTGCCCCCAAGTGCGGATGGTCTGCACGCCGCGCGCAAAACCCAGAACGATTCGCGCCACCCGAACTCTCCATCCGTCAGCTTCCCTCCAACCTTGCAGCCGGCGCTCCAGCAAAGCCGTGCCATGCAGCCGCAGGTACACCAGCAGTGCCACCGCTACCAACACGCCGGCGAATAGAAACGATCCCGTGGCCTTCGCGGCCGTCTCGAACTTCCCAGTGGTCTCATCCACATGGTTGTGGGCATTGAACAGGAGCAAGCCGACCGCGGCGATTACAGCGGTGCTCGCCGCATCAAACAGTCGCTCCAGCACGTAAATCCCGAACAGGCCTGGCAGCGGGAGCTTCTCCTTGCGCGCCAGAAGCAGCGGCCGTACCGGCTCTCCAGCCCTGCCGAGCAAGAACACCGCGGAAAATCCCGCCAGTGTGACCCCATAGATATTCCAGAAATGCGACTCGCCCAAGTTCCGCTGGAACACTTCCCAGCGCAAAGCCCGCAGCGCGTAACACCCGTAAATAGCAACAACGGAGAGAGCAAGGTAATAGAGGTTCGCTCCGCGCACCGCCTGAAGCAGCTTGGCGCCGCTGAAGTCCGCCAAATGAATAAATCCACTGGATGTGTAGAGGACAAAACCCAGGACCCCGAGTCCAAGCAAAACCAGAAGAAGCTTCCTCGACGAAGCGCGCATGAAGTTGTCAGCCTATCGGCGGTATGGGCACGGGTCAAGCTGGCTGCGGAATATTTCCGAAATTCCTAGTCGCCCCCGGACGCGTTTGCAAACTTGCTCGAGGGCGGCTGGGGTGATCGTTCCGGCCTTTTGTATTGGTCGCTGCCGCCATTCGAGGCTCTTCAGTC
>Ga0209526_10000629_pt1 | contig 23223 bp, 21 predicted proteins | sample JacPinW_OM2H0_M1_FD_188566 | JGI IMG/M metagenome (GOLD analysis project Ga0209526, IMG submission 188566) | Forest soil microbial communities from Algoma, Ontario, Canada - Jack Pine, Ontario site 1_JW_OM2H0_M1 (SPAdes) (version 2) | ecosystem: Environmental > Terrestrial > Soil > Boreal... | reverse complement strand
GTCCAGGAGCGGGCCCATCAGCGCGGGCCCGAACAGCGCCGCCGCGCGCAGGCCCAGAAAGCCCCGTCCGATGTCGCTGGGCGCGCCGATCGCGATCAGCCCGGCCAGGTCGTCGTGCGAGCCGGCGTAACCGTACCCGAGCATCCCGCCCATGCTGGCGCCGAGGTAGAAGATCTTCGCGCGCCCGGTCCTCTTCTTCACCGCCTCGACGGCGGCGGGAATGTCGTGCAGGAAGTAGCTGTCGATGTCCCAGTCCCAATCGAGGTCCCGGGGACGCAGGCCGCGCAGGATCTGCAGCTCCTGGTTGGAGAGGCCATGACCGCGCAGCTCGATGATGTGGATGTCCGCGCCGTACGCGAGCAGCTGCTTGACGAAGTCCCCACAGGTGAAGGCGTGGCGGTTCTGCGACCAGCCGGGGACGAGCAGGAGCGGCTGGCCCAGGATGGGCTGATGCCAGGCCTGGGGGACGGGTTTGTAGCGGGAGACCCGGAGCACCCAGCCGTCGCTGGTGGGCGCGTCGTAAATCTCTTTCGAATACAGTGACTTGAACGCTACGCGGTCGAGGTCGAACGAGGCCGGCGGGGAGTGGTAATCGAGGCGGCGCATGGGTCCTTCGGGCGTCGCGGCCTCGACCCCCTGGGTCCGCGCGTACATAAATGTAGGGTGTGTGTACCAGGGTGGCAAACTCAACTACAGGCGCTCGCTCGGCATCGGGGTCTTTTCAACACCGAGCAGGAGCGCACGGATCTCGGCGGCCAGGTACAGCGAACCGCAACAGAGGACGACCCCGCCCTCCCGGCGCGCCGCGTCCAGGGCGGCGGCGGAGCTCCCGTGGACCTGGCCCGGGCGGATACCCGCCAGCTGCTCTGGCGGAATCGCGCGCGGGGAGTCCGGAGCGCAGTAATGGATGGAGCGGGAGAGGGGACCGAGCGCCTCGAGCATGGCCTTCGCGTCCTTGTCCTGCAGCGCCCCGAAGACGAGGCGCAACGGGCGGTGCTGCAAGATTCGCGGCAGCGCGCGGGCCAGCGCGCGGGCCGCGTGCGGGTTGTGGGCGCCGTCCACGTAGACGTTCCCGAAGCGCTCCAGCCGGGCCGGCCAGGACGCGGTCTGGAGGCCGGCCTCGGCGTGGCGGGGCTCGCATAGCCCGCTCGCCTCCAGCAGCGCGCAGGCGAGCGCGGCATTGGCGCGCTGGTGGTGCCCGGGGAGGTTCGGCTCCGCGCGCACGGTCCAGTGCGGCCCCGCGTAGCAGAACGGGCGGTCGTCCCGGCTCTCGAATCGGTAGTCGCGTCCAGGGCGCCAGAGCGGAACACCCAGTTGGTCGGCCCGGAGCTGCAGCACCTCGGCGGCCGCGCGCGGCTGTCCGGCGCTCACCGCGGGGGTGCCGGCCTTGAAGATTCCGGCCTTCTCGGCGGCGACGTGCGCAAGCGTCGGCCCCAGGTATTGCGTGTGCTCGAGCCCGAGGGAGCTCACCGCGCAAGCCCGAGGCCTGACCACGTTGGTGGCGTCGAGGCGCCCGCCCAGCCCGACTTCGATCACCATCGCGTCCACCTCGCGGAAGGCGAGGAACGCCATCAGCGTGACGATCTCGAAGAACGTCAGCCCGGGGTCGGCGAGCGCCCAGGGAACGCCGGAGCGCACCTCCTCCAGCAGCTCGCACGCGCGCTCCTCGGAGATGGGGACGCCGTCCAGGCGGATGCGCTCGCAGAAGTGGTTCAGGTGGGGGCTGCTGTAGAGCCCCGTCCTCAGCCCTTTGGCCCGGAGAGCGGCTTCGCTGAAGGCGCAGGTGGAGCCCTTGCCGTTGGTGCCGGCCACGTGCAGCGCGGGGGCGCCGCGCTCGGGATTGCCGAGCAGCGCGCAGGCCTCCTGCATGCGCTCGAGCCCGAGCTTCACCCCGAAGTTGCCGCGGGCGAAGAGCAGCTCCTTCAGCTCCGCGAAGTTCATCGGGGCCCGATCACGCGCCGGTTCACCCGAGCAGGCCGAGGAGCTGCGCCAGCCGCTCGCGCATCTCCTTGCGGTGCACGATCCCGTCGACCATCCCGTGCTTGAGGAGGAACTCGCTCCGCTGGAACCCCTCCGGCAGCTTCTGGCGGATGGTCTGCTCGATCACGCGCGGTCCGGCGAAGCCGATCAGCGCGCGCGGCTCGGCGAGGATGACGTCGCCGAGGAAGGCAAAGGAGGCTGCCACGCCGCCGGTGGTCGGGTCGAGCAGCACGCTGATGTACGGCTTCTGCACGTGCCTGAAGCGCGCCAGCGCCGCCGAGGACTTCGCCATCTGCATCAGCGAGAAGATGGCCTCCTGCATGCGAGCGCCGCCGCTCGCCGAGAAGATGATGGCCGGGATCCGGCGATCGGTGGCGCGCTCGAAGACGCGGGTGACCTTCTCGCCCACCACGCTGCCCATCGAGCCGCCCATGAACCCGAAGTGGAAGGCTCCGATGGACACCTCGCGCCCCGCGATGCGCCCGAGTCCCGAGACGAAAGCCTCTTCCTCGCTCGCCGACTTCTGGCTGGCCTTGATGCGGTCCCGGTATTTCTTCGAGTCGGAGAACTGGAGCGGGTCGGTGCTTTCCAGCCCGAGGTCGTGCTCGGCGAACGTGCCCGGATCCAGGACCAGCTCGAGCCGCCGGCGGACCGGAAGCGGAAAGTGCTCGTCGCACTTGGGGCAGACCTCGAGGTTCTTCTCGACGTCCTGCTTGTAGATGATCTCCCCGCAGCCGTCGCATTTGATCCACAGGCCCTCCATGCGCGACTTGCGCTGCTCGGGAGGGAGCTTCGGGGCGGGAACGCGGTGGTACCAGGCCATCTGCGGGCCGGTTCTAACAGAGGGCAGTGGTTGATTCCAGCAATCGGGCGGCCGCATCCGCGCGGCGGCGTCAGAGGGGCCCGTTTTGCGCCGCGGCTCCCTTGCACTATGGGTCCCCAAGGCGTCATTGGTCCTCAGGGAGTCGCCGGCCCTCAGGGTCCGGCAGGGCTCCAAGGTTTCGCCGGACCGATGGGCGCGATGGGACCGACCGGGCCGACGGGCGCAGCGGGTACCGTCGGTGCAACCGGCCCGACTGGCGCGAAGGGCGATCGCGGACCCGTGGGCGACCAGGGCCCGATGGGCCCCCCGGACAGCTCTTCTCGCCCGCCGACGGAGGCGTCACGCTCGTGGCCGGCTCGATCGCGACCGCCTCGACGGATGGCACCCGGCTCGCCACCGGTTCGGCGCGCGGTTGCATCGGGAGCTGTGGCGTCGCCGAGGGTCCCTTCGTGCTCACCGATGCCCGGGCGTTGGATCGCGGCGCTGTCACCTGGTTCTACACCGTGCCGGCGGGGACGGAATGCACGGTGGCGTGTGGCTTCAGCGGCGTGGGTGCTCCCCCTGGCGTCACCTTGGACATCGAGATTCTCGTCGGCGTCTCCAATCTGACGCAAGCCTCCACCTTCAGCCACTTCGATCTAAGTCCGAGCGCGTCGCTTCAGTCGGCGTCGGGCCCACAGACAGCGCCCCAGTACGTCCCGACGGTGTTCCCGGTAACGAAATCGAGCTGGCCTGGAGCGACGATCCCGCCGGTGGCGCCCACGAACTCGCCCGTTCCGCGGACGATCCGCACCACCGTCACGAACGAGGCGGTCGTTGGCCCGGTGATCCTGAGAATGCCGCTGTCGCTGCCGAACAGCTGCCCGCCCGCCGTTGTGATCACGCTGTGCCCGGTGTAGCGGGACAAGCCGGTCTCCCCGATGGGCACCAGCGTGTCCATCACGAAGTCGTACGTGCTGGGGAATCCACCGGTGAGGATGCCGTGCGTGCAGATGCCGACCGGCGACGGACAAGTCGCCGGCGGGACCGCGGTGAAGTTGCCGGAGAACGTGCGACAGCGGTCGTCCGCGCGAAGCGGGTTGGAAGCGAGGAAGAGGGCGGAAAGGAAAGCGGCCGCAATCCGCATCGAGCGCATGGAAGACCCCCCGGTCCGGTCTGGCGCGGCGGAGGTTAGCGGTTTGGAAAAAAGGGTGTCAATGCGGCATAGCCTCTGAGTCGCCTTCGGCGGTCAGGCTAGCCGTCGGCTAGCCGGCTCCTCTGCGCTTTTCCACCCGATCGCCGTGCCGGTGGGGCGCCGTATCCAATTTCTGCGTTTCATGGGGGCGGGGGTGCGGGCGCGTTTGTTGGTCCCGGGCTGGACCACGAGCGTTTGCGGCCGCGGTGGCGACGGACCTTCGCAAGGTCTGCCCAAATCAATTGGTGTGTTGACAGCGTGCTCTTGGTGCCGGCCGCTCATGGGCGGCTCGCCAACTCGTTTCGGAATTTCGGAACGAGTTCAAAATGGACCTGTCCTGACCAGAACGCGTCTCAAAACCCGAACGCCGAATGACCTCGCTCAAGGGTAGCCCTGAGCCACCTTCGCTGGCCGGGGCTAGATCTGGGCTAGACCTTGTCGTCGTCCAGTCCGAAGAAGGTCTGGATGGAGGACAGGATCTCGCTCCGCTCTTCCTTCACCCGCCGCCTGCGCGTCTCCGCGTCGAGGCCCTCGCGCACCGTCTCCAGCTCGATGCGGCGCTTGGACATCACCTGCGACATCAGCTCGGCCATGTCCGGCCTGCCGCGCAGCACCGACTTGAAGACGTCCTTGTCGATCCGGTAGCACTCCACTTCGGTGGCGGCGATCACCGAGGCGGTCCGGCGCTCCCCGGTCATGACGCCCATCTCCCCGAACACGTTGGGCGCCGCGAGCCGGGCCACCAGCTTCTCCGCCCCGCCTTCTCCGCGGACGCGGACTTCGCACTCGCCCTTGCCGAGGACGTAGAGCCAGTGGGCGGCGGAGTCCTGGCGGGTGATGATCTCGCCGCGTCCGAACGGCGCCGGACGCATTCCTTCCGCGAGCCGCTGGCGCTCGTCCGGCGAGAGATGCGCGAACATCTCGATCTGCTCCAGCGCCGCCACCCGGTTCTGCAGCTCGCGCTGGACCTTGCGCTCGCGGTGCTGCGGGTCGTCCATCGAGACCCAGATCGCCTGGCCCGGCACCGCCAGCGGGATCCCCGCCCGCTTCAAGGCCAGGTAGACGCGGACGCGCACGGCGGAGGAGGTCGGGTCGTCGGCGGCCAGGTCCGTCAGCCAGTAGCGGACGGCGTAGTACGCGAAGCTGTCGGCGCCCTGGCGGGCGAAGTCGTAGCAGATGCAGCTCGGCGGGGGAAAGGCGGCCACGTGCGGGATGGGCGTTCCCTGCAGGCCGTCTTCGACCACGTGGATCACGTCCTCGGGCGAGTAGCGGAAATCGACGTTGAAGTAGACCCACATCCGGTGCTGCACCGGCTGGTCCTGCCGCTGTCCGAGGATGGTGATGTTGTCGCCCAGCAACACGGAGTTGGGCACGATGATGGTGTCCCAGTTGCGCGTCTCCACCACCGTGTGCCGCCAGCGGATTGCGCTGATGCGCCCCTGCTGGCCCGAGGAGAGCTGGACCCAGTCGCCGATGTGGATCGAGTCGTCGAGTTGGAGGGCGATGCCGCCCAGCACGTTGCCCAGCGTGGCTTGCAGCGAAAGTCCCAGCACCACCGTCACCACCGCCGAGGTGGCGATGATCCCGGAGAGCTGGACGCCGCTCCGGTGCAGGATCCCGATGAAGGCGAGGATGTACGCGGCGCCCAGCGCGAGGTCGTGGACGATGTTGGCGACCTCGATGCGCAGCGCCACCAGCACCAGGTCGAAGAGCAGGATGGCGACGAAGTCGATGATCACCAGCACTTCGAAGAGATCGGCGAGGAACCACACCCGCCTCGCCCACCCGTCGGCGTTCACCAGCCCGAGCGTCGCCGCGAAGGCGAAGGTGGTGAGGTAGAGCATGAACAGGATCGAGGCGCGCCGGATGCGCTTGCGCCGGCGCGGGTCGACCTTCTGCACCAGCGCGGCCAGGATGACGAGGATCGAGGCGAGGATCAGCAGCGTCCAGGGCGACGCATATCCGAGCCACTGCCGGGCGCGCGCGTTGGGCGCCTGGAACGCGAAGGGATCCTCGCCCGGGTTCACCTGGGTTGCGACGATCACCGCGCCGGCGCCGGCCGCCACGGCGGCCGCGTTATTCTGCTGCTTCTGCTGCGCGGCGGCCTTGGGGTCCGGCGGCGCCGCGCGGGCCCCGAGCGAGAGCGCGAGGCAGAGGAGGATCAGCGCTCTCACTGGATGTTGTAGACCTCGTCCAGCTCGCAAACGTGGAGGAAGTCCTTCCTCAGGGCCTTCACCTCAGCCTTGACCTCGTCGATGACGGCCGGTTTGAGGTGGTACAGGTAGATCTTCGCGCCCCGCCGTTCGAGCTTTCCCAGCTCGCCCATGACCGTCTTCGGCGTCAGGTGCCCCGACACGTCGGCGAGCCACTGCATGGTGCTCGGGAAGCTCAGCTCGATGAAGACGGCCTTCAAATTCGGGGTGCCGTTGACCACGCGCCACAGCTCGTCGGTAGGCCCGGTGTCGCCGGAGAAGACCACCGCGCCGTCGCGACCTTCCAGGATGTAACCGACCGAATAGACGGGGTGATGCACCGGGATGGCGCGGATCCGCAAGCCCTGGCAGGTCACCGGCTCGCGGACGGGAATGGTGTCGAAGGCGATGACCGGCTTCTCGGGGGTAGGAATGGTGCGGAAATCCGGCCAGACGCGGTTGTTGAACACGTCCTTGTCCATCGCCTCCATCGTCTCGGCGGCGCCGTGAACGATCACCGGCTTCTCCCGTTTTCCGACCAGCAGATCGGTCATCAGCGGGACGTCTTTCACGTGATCGAAATGCGAGTGGGTGAGGAAGATGTCGTCGATCTTGAGGATGTCGTCGAGCTCGAGGGCGGCTGTGATCGCCCCGCCATCGATGGTCAGCTTCTCCCCGATCAGGAAGGCGGTGGTGCGGTGTCTGGGAAGCTCGCCGCCGTGGCACCCGAGGACCTTGATGCGCATCAGAGCCCGTCCCGCAGACCCGGACCGGGCCGGGCGGCCGAGGCGCAACGAACGGCGCGCAGGCGTACCCGATCGTACGCCCGCGGGGAGTGCAGCCGCGATGCGCCGCCAGTCGGCCGAGCTGTCATCGTTCTGCGCATCGCTCCTTTCCGGCGACCGGAGGGTCCGCGGGACTGTCTCTCAGTCTCCGAACCGCTCCTTCATCTCCAGAAACTCCAGATATTTCTGCATCTTGCCAGTGTCGGGAACCACCACGCCCTCGGGCACCAGCGCGATGATGCGCGCCTTGGCCGTCTTGTTGACCGCCTCCTGGACCTCCGGCGCGGTGACGCCCATCCGGCCGTGCAACTCGTTGAGGTTGACGGTGACCAGCCTGCCCTGCGGAGTGTCCTTGCCGCGCTTCACCGCCGCTTGCCAGAGGTAATGCACCACCCGGCTGTTCGGGTCGCGCAGGAGCAGGTTTTCGATCTGCTCGTCCGCTTCCTGCAACCGGTCGGAGAGCTTCTTGATCAAGCGCACCGCGATTTCCACGTTGCCGCGGATCATTGCCTCGAAAGTCTTGGGATCGATCACCAGGAGCTTGGCATCCTCGGCGACCACCGCCCCGGCGGAACGCGGCTTGTTGTTCAGGATGCTCATCTCGCCGAAGAATTCTCCGGCGCCCAAAGTGGCGAGAATCTTCTCGGTTTCCCGCACTGTCTTGGTGATGTTCACTTTCCCGGCCTGGACGACGTACATCTCCTTGCCTGGCTCCCCCTCTCGGAACAGCACCTCTCCGCGCTTGAACTCCTTCCCAAAACGCTGGAACAGCGCGTCCTCACCCGCCATGTCCAAAAGTCCTATCAGCGGAATCGAGTACCGGTCAATTTCACGACACGTGACGGCAGTCACAGCTTTTGCCTACTTGTGATCCATCTTGAAGACCCCGTCCCAACCCGGTTCCGGGGGGGCCAGAAGCATGCCCTCGCAGCGCGAAAGCATGAGCGTCGACGGCCCGTCGCCAGCGAACCGCTCGAGCAGGGAATCGAACTGCAGCCGCGCCTCGGCGAACTTTTGCGCGCGATAAAGCAGAAGCCCTTCCGCGTATCCGTGCAAGAGGGGAAGCTCTTCGGTCAGGGGCGGCCCGCGCCGGCGCAGCTCGAAGAGGCGCACGGGCTCGTCCTTGCCCTGCACCTGGACGGAGTCCAGCTCGCGGGCGGTGTAGGCGGCCTCGTCGCCCAGGCCCTTGCGCGCCGCCAACAAGGTCTGCCCGCTCACCAGGATGTGCGTCCCATACTCGCGGTTGAGCCCTTCCAGCCGGCTCGCCAGGTTCACGTTGTCGCCCATCACCGTGTAGTTGAAGCGCTGCGATGATCCCATGTTGCCCACCACCATCGGTCCGGAATTGATCCCGATCCCGATGTCGAGGAAGGGAATGGACGGGTCCTCGATGCGCCACCTCTCGCGCAAGCGCTGGAGCGTCTCGATCATCTCCAACGCCGTGTCGCAGCCGTTCGCCGCGTGCACCCCGGTCTGCACGGGTGCGCCGAAGAACGCCATCACCGCATCGCCGATGTACTTGTCCAGCGTGCCCCGGCGGCGGAAGACGATGTCGGTCATCGGGGAGAGGTATTCGTTGAGCAGGTGGACCAGGGCCGCCGGCGATAGCTTCTCGGAGATGCCGGTGAACCCGCGGATGTCCGAGAACATCACGGTGAGGTCCATCTCCTTTCCCCCGAGCTGGAGGTTTTGGGGCTGCTCGAGCATCTCCTCCATCACTTCGGGGTTCAGGTAGAGCTGGAACGCCTTGCGCAGCTTGCGCTTGTCCTTCTCCTCCGTCGCGTAGCGGAAGACGGTGACCAGCACGAACATGGAGCCCAGCTCGACCAGCGGCAGCGCCGCGAACGCCTCGTAGCCCGCCCAGAAGGCGGCGCTCGACGCGGCCCAGAGCAGGGCGGTCGAGATCGCGAGCGCGGGGAGCGCATGCCCCACCTTGACCCGCGCGAAGATGAGCGCGAACAGCAGCGCGAGCACCAGGGCGGCGGCGACTTCGCCGAGATCCACCGCCAGCCCCCGGCGGAGGAAGCGGCCGGAGAGGATGGTCTCCACCGCGTTCGCGTGCGTCTCGGTGCCCGAGGAGATCTTGTTGAGGGGCGTGACGCGCTGATCGAAGGTGCCCTGGGCCGTGGCGCCGACGATCACGATCTTGCCCTTGAGCTCGGCGTCCTTCTTCCCGTTCATGATGTCGGCGATGGAGAGGTTCTCGAACGTCTGATCCTTTCCCAGGTAGTTGATGGCCATCAGCCCGCGGCCGTCCACCGGCACCCGGACCTTGCCTCCGAAATCGACGGCTTCGAGCAGCGCGCCCTCCTCCGGCGTCTGGGTGAGCGGGATCACATCCCGGGGCTCGAGCCCGAGCGCGATGGCGGCGAGCGCGGTGTCGAGCGAGGGGAAGTAGCGTTCGCCCACCCGCATCGTCAGCGCGGTGCGGCGAATCACGCCGTCGAAATCGGGCAGGTTGTTGAAGTACCCGATCCACCTGGCCCCGCGGACGATGGGCGCGAGCGGCGCGCGCAACCCGGCGTACTGCTTCGCCCAGGTGAGCTTCACCGGGGTCGACGTCGGGGCCTCAGGGCGCTCGCGCCATTCCGGCGGGTGGATCTGCATCGGCGCCACCCTCTGCACCTCGTCCTCGATCTCCGCGGGCTTCATCTCGCCCAGCTCCGGCGCGGTGAGCATCACCACGCCGAGCACCACCTTGCCGGCGGCGCGCCCCACCGCCTCGCTCATCACGGTGTCCGGATCCTGCCCGCCCAGATCCTGATCGAGCTCGGCTCCGTAGGCCTGGTGCTGCTTGACCAGAGCGGCGAAGGTCTCGCGGGAGGAGGCGAGCTTCTGCGCGCCGTCGCCGAGCCGGCCTTTCGCGGTCCGGTAGATCGGCTCCGCCTCCGGCTTCACCTTCCGGTCGAGGAGCTGCAGGGCGGAGGCGGCGCCGGCGATGTCCGCCTCCGCCTCGTCGAATCTCTCCACCGCCGCGCGGTTCTTCGGCGCGGCCAGCGAGACGTCCTCGAAGCGCTTCCGGTAGCGCTTGGCGCCGGCGAACTGTCCGCCGAGGTCCTCGTCGGAGAAGCTGATGTCGAAGCCGATGGCCTTCGCGCCCGCCGCGTCGAGCTTGTCGATCAGGGCGGCGATCACCCGCCGGTCCCAGGGGAAGCGGCCGAACTTCGCGATCGCGGCCTCGTCCACCGCCGCGACCACCACCTGGCCCGAGGGAGTGCTTCCCCCCAGCTGCACGCGCTGCAGGAACCGGAGATCGGTGAGCGCTCCCTCCATCCGCGTGAGCAGGGGGACGTCGGCGCGCCCGGCGAGCTGGAGGAGGTGGAGCGCGGCGAACGCGAGGCCCGTGAACAGGCCGATGCGGAACGCGGTGAGGCGTGTGAGCCAGGCTCCAAGGCGGCGCATGGCCCGCAGGGTACACCACCACCCCGGGGGAGCCCCGAGCACTTCCGCGCCGCGTCCCCGTCCCACTCCGAAGTCTCGTGTAGACCCCGGGACCGAAGCTGTCTAAGGTGCGCGCCCGATGGCGGACAAGGGGCTGACCTACCGCGACTCCGGCGTGGACATCGACGAGGGCGACGCCCTTGTCGAGCGGATCAAGCCGCACGCGCGCAGGACCAGCCGGCCGGAGGTGCTGTCGGGGATCGGTGGGTTCGGCGGCCTGTTCGAGGTGCCGGATGGCTACCGGGAGCCGGTGATGGTGGTGGGGACGGACGGCGTGGGCACCAAGCTCAAGCTCGCGTTCATGGCGGGGAAGCACGACACGGTCGGCATCGATCTCGTCGCCATGAGCGTGAATGACGTCGTGGTCTGCGGGGCGGAGCCGGTGGTGTTCCTCGACTACTTCGCCACCAGCCGCCTGGACGCGGCGGAGGCGGAGCAGGTGATCAAGGGCATCGCCGAAGGATGCATCCGCGCGGGGTGCGCGCTGATCGGCGGGGAAACGGCGGAGCTGCCCGGGTTCTATTCGCGCGGCGAGTACGACCTCGCCGGCTTCTGCGTCGGCGTGGTGGAGAAGAGCCGCATCCTCGACGGCAAACGGGTGAAGGCGGGCGACGTGGTCATCGGCATGGCCTCCTCCGGCCTGCACTCGAACGGGTTCTCGCTGGCGCGCAAGGCGTTCGAGAGCAATCTCGGGCCGCAGCTGGCGCGCGAGCTGCTCGAGCCGACGCGCATCTACGTGAAGGATTGCCTGGCCCTCCGGGATGCGCTCGAGGTGCACGCGTTCGCCCACGTCACCGGCGGTGGGATCCCGGGAAACCTGCCCCGCGTGCTGCCCGGCGGGCACCGCGCGATCCTCCGGCGCGGCTCCTGGCCGGTCCCCCCGATCTTCGAGCGGATCCAGAAGGCGGGCAAGGTGACCGACGCGGAGATGCTGAGGACGTTCAACCTCGGCATCGGCATGTGCGCCGTGGTCTCCCGCGCGGATGCGCCGCGCGCCCTCGAGCTGCTCATCCGGCGGGGGCAGCCCGCTTTCGAGATCGGCGTCATCGAGGCCGCGCCCGGGCTTCCGGAGCCCGAGGTGGTCGTCGCCTAGTATGCGCCTCGGCGTACTGGCGTCGGGCTCCGGCTCGAATCTGCAGGCCATTCTCGACGGCTGCGCCTCCGGGAAGATCCCGGCGCAGGTCGCGGTGGTGGTCTGCAACCTCCCCGGCGCCAGGGCGCTGGAGCGGGCCCGGGCGGCCGGGGTCCCGACCGTGCTGCTCGAGCACAAGCAGTTCAGCTCCCGCGACGAGTACGATCGAGAGCTGGTGGCGATGCTGCGGCGGCACGGCGTCGAGCTGGTCTGCCTCGCCGGCTTCATGCGGCTGCTCGGTCCGGTGTTGTTGAGCGCGTTTCAGAATAGAATACTGAATATCCACCCGAGCCTCCTGCCGGCTTTTCCCGGTCTCCACGCCGTCCGGCAGGCGGTGGCGGCGGGAGTGCGGGTCTCGGGATGCACCGTCCACGTCGTCGACGAGGGGACGGACACCGGGCCCATCGTCATCCAGGCGGCCGTCCCGGTGCTCGAGGGCGACAACGAAGAAACGCTGGCGGCGCGCATCCTGGCCCAGGAGCACCGCTGCTACCCGCGCGCGATCGCGCTCTTTGCCCAGGGCCGCGTCCAGATCGAGGACCGGCGCGTGCGCATCGCGGGCGCGGACCCCGATCCCGCCCGCACCGTCTCCTCTCCGGAGCTCCTCGACTGATGCCCGCCCTGCCCGTGAAAACGCTCCCTGCGAAGCCGGTCGCCAAGCGCGTCTACGACGTGGCGGTGCTCGGGCCTGACGTGGGCGGCGCGGCCGCCGCGGCGCTCTGCTCGCGCAGGGGCCTGCGCGCCCTGCTCTGTCCGCTGGCGCCGGTCGCCGCAGCCCGCGAGAGCGACGGGTGGCTGATCCCGGCGGCTCCCTCCATCCTCCCGCCGCTGCGGCAGCTCACCGGCGCCGTCGGGACGCTCGACGAGGCCGGCCTCGGCACCGACCTGCAGCGCCAGGGCGGCGGGCCCGGATCGTTCCAGATCCTCACCGACCGCCTGCGGTTGTCCCTGCCGGCGGACCCGACCAAGCGAAGGTCCGAGCTGCGCCGCGAGCTCTCCGACGTCGGCGCCGCTGAAGCCGAGGCCGGCCTGGTCAGCCTGGAAATGCTGGGGCGCGGCTGGGACGAGTTCCTGCGCGAGGCCCCGCCCTGGCCGCCGCGCGGGTTCCTCGAAGGCAGGCGGGTCCGCAAGATGCTTCCCCCACCCCCGCAGCTCCCCGAGGGACTGATCGGAGAGTGCCTGCACGCTCTCGCTCCCTTCGTCACCGCGCTCCCGGGCGACTTCGCGCCCGAATCGCTGGCGCGCGAGGCAGCCGCGCTCCTCCGCTCCCCCTTGCGGGTGTTCGCCGGCGAGGCCCAGCTGGCGGAGCTGTTGCGGAACAAGTGCGCCGCGGCGGGCGGCGACCTGATTCCCGACGTGGCGGCGGAATATCTGCGGCTGGAGAAGAAAGGCGTCGTGTTCCAGCTGGGCGGCAGCGAGGTGCGCGCGACCTGCGTGGTCTTCGCCTGCTCCGCCGAGCGGATCGCAGCCATGGTGCAGGAGGGTGGCCGGCTGGAGAGGAAGATCGCGGAGGAGGCCGCGCTGCCCGTGGAGCGGAAGATCACGCTCGCCCACTACGTCGTCCGCCCCGAAGGCCTGCCTCTCGCGCTGGAGGACGCCGCGCTCCTGCTCGGCAACGCGATGGGCCCCCTGCTTCTCACCAATCTCCCTGCCCGGCGGGCGCGGGGCGAAAGCTCGGGCGAGAAGCTGCTCACGGTGGGCCGCGTTTCGGACGCCGGCTTCTCCGACGCGGAAGGGCTCTTGAGCAGCATCCGCGCCACCCTCGAGCCCATCTTTCCCTTCTTCGACCGCCACGTGGTGCACCAGGCCGCGGACGTCAACCCGGCCCAACCCCATCCCATCCTGCGCGCGCCCGAGGGCAACGACCCGATCGGCCTGCGCCCCATCTCCGAGTCGAACGAGCACGTGCTGTTCGCCTCCGCGGCCACCTACCCGGGGTTCGGCCTCGAGGGGCAGATCCTGGCCGGCCGGGCGGCGGCCGGGCAGGCGCTCGCCCTTTCCGGCCGCAAGACCGTCAGCGCGACTTGACGCAGCGCAACTTTTGAGCACAATGCCGCGTTCCTTTCGGACCGAGGCGTTGCAATGGCGTTCAAGTGCGATCTGTGCGGCAAGGGGCCCCTCGTTGGGAACCAGGTGTCGCACGCAAACAACAAGACGAAGAAGCGGACCCTCCCCAACCTCCAGCGCGTTCGCGCGGTGGTCGACGGGACGCACAAGCACCTCCGCGTCTGCACCCGCTGCCTCAAGGCGGGCAAGGTCACCAAGGCGGCCTGAGGCGGCCTCGTGCCGGTGACGGAGGGCAACGGCAGCGCAATCCTCGACGTTCGCGGCGTGCGGCGCGCGCTGCAGGCGGCCCGCGGCAAGCAGAAGCTGGATCTGATCCTCTCGGCTCCCGATCCGGAGCAGCTCGTCCAGGCGCTGCCGCCCCAGGAGCTCTACTTCGCCCTGGTCGACATCGGCCCGGACGACGCGGCCGAGCTGGTGGCGATGTCCTCGCCGGAGCAATTCCGGCACTTGGTGGACATGGCGGCCTGGCACGGGCCTGAGGAAGGACCGCGCACGCCCGAGGTGATCCGCTGGCTGCGGCTCGCGCGCGAGGGCGACGACGATCCGGAGAAGTTCCGCAAGCAGCTCTGGTCGCTGGACATCGAGCTTTTGGCGCTGGTGCTGCGCCGCGAGCTGCGCGTGCACGATCTCACCGAGGAGGAGCAGCCTTCGCCGCAGGATCCGGGAATGGCGTACTACACCTCGGACCGCCGCTTCCTGCTCGAGTTCCAAGGTTCGGGCGAATACGGGACGCTGCGCCAGCTGATCGAAGATCTCTACGCGCAGGACCCGTTCGGGGCCGGGCGGCTGATCGAGAGCGTTCGCTGGGAGGTCCCCACCGAGCTGGAGGAATCCGCCCGCCGGTGGCGGGACGGCCGGCTGCGGGACGCCGGCGTCCCCGAGTTCGAGGAAGCGATCTCCTTCTATGCCCGGCCAGCGCAGCAGAAGAGGGAAGAAGGGTTCGACGCGCCCGGGACGCGGGCCCTCGCCCCGCCTGCGCGCCCGGCGCTCGACGAGGCGCTCGAACAGCTCGCGGGCGACGAGCTGGAGCGGGCCGAGGAATCGATCGTCTACGCGGCGAACTCCGCCCTGGTGGCCAACCGGGTGCCGCTCGACGACCCCGACGAGGTCCGCGACCAGCTTGCGCAGGCGCGCGCCACGCTTTCCCTGGGCCTCGAGCTGCTCTCGGGCGGCGACCCCCGACGCGCTGCGCGCGTCCTCGCCGACGCGCCGATCCGCGGCGTCTTCCAGGCCGCGATGGGCGAGGGTTACCGGCTGCAATCCCGGGCCCGGCCGATCGCGAGCTCGGCCCGCTTGCCCCAGGCGCAGTCGTCCACCGTGCTCGATGAGCCGCTCGAGAGCGTGGTGCAAGCGCTACTGCGGGAGCGGCCGGCGTTTCACGAACCTGGCCAGCGGCGGCCGCGCGCATTTGGCTCCCGCGCGGAGGTGGCGCGGGCGGAGGCGCTGCTCGACGAGGCCAGAGCGACGGTCGACCTGCTCTCGGCGCTGGGCCTGGCTCCTTTGGATCTGGGGCCGAAGGCCGAGGAAGCGGGTCTCGGACCGGCGGTGGTGAAGGCCAGCGTCGCGCTCCGCGCCCTGGCGGAGTCGAAGCTCCGGGACGAGCCGTTTTCGCTGCGCGGAGCCACCGACGAGTCCAGGCAGAAGCCGGAAGGCCTGGACCGCAAGCTGGACGAGTTGGTGCGCGCCGCGGTCCGCGACGACGCGGGCCGGCGCGCGGCCGACCGCCTTCGCGCGGCGGCGGCGCGCTGAGATCAGCGGGCGTGCGCGCGCTCGCAGGCCGCCAGGTCCTCGGCGAGCCCGCGCGCGATGGCGTCCGCCCTCAGGGCGTTCACCAGGAAGGGATCCCCGCCGAGGAACTGCAGCGTCACCGCGTCGGAGCGGCGGCCTAGAGTGAGGTTCTTCTCCAGCCACGCCGCGAACTCCGGCTCGGTCTGCAGCCCCTGCAACTCGAACAGCCGCGCGACCAGCTTGGAGCGCGGGCCGGCGCAGGCGCCCTCCTCCCGGCGCGCCGGCGGGCGCGGCGGAGGCTCGTCCACGGCGACCGCATCGGAAGGTGGCGCCAGCCGCCGCTCCTCATGCATGACGATCAATTCCCCCGGAGGGGCTTCCTCATCGCCGGGGAGCACTTCGTACCGGATGTACCCGTACCCGGGCAGCACCTTGGTCCGCATCTGCGGAGCCTCCTCCGAGGCCGGCGCTTGCTGAGCGCCGGCCGCGAGTGCCGCCAAGGCGCACACTGCGGACCATACGACGGCCATACCTACCTCCGCGCCGAAGGTGCGCTGCGCGACGACACGGCGCAAGACCCTCTGCAACCAGTGCAGGGCAGGAGACGCCCGAAGCGTTGACTGGAAGACGATTCAACGGGCAATCGGGTGCTCAGCCGGGCGCCGGCAACAACTTCCGCACCGCCTCCAGCAGCTCTTCGGGAAGGCAGGGCTTCTCCAGGGCGGCTGTAGCGCCGGCGGCGAGGGCGACGCGCTGGTAGTCCGCCCCGAGGCTCGCCGAGAGCGTGAGGACGGGAAGCGCCGCGAAGCGCGAATCCTCGCGGAGCCTGCGCAGTACGGAGAGGCCATCGAGCTTGGGCAGGGCGATGTCGAGCACCACCACGTCGGGCGGATGCTGTTCGATCGATCGGAGCGCGGCGAGGCCGTCCTCCGCGCCGACCACCTCGAAACCATGCGCGAGCAGGAACTCCATGTACATCTCGCGAGAGTCGACGAAGTCCTCGACGACGAGGATGCGGGGCGCGGTCATGGATGTCTGCTCGCCGTCGGTCGCGGCTCGTGCATGGAGAGCGCACCATTCCGTGCGACCCGCTGGACCGCCACGCACTGGGAGTGAAATGGCGACAATCCGGAAACCGCATCGGGATGGATTGTGTGAGTTTGTTTGGCGCGCGCTGCGCGCCGGCGGTGGGACCATGGTTCGGCCATGATCCGCGGCAGCCGCCTCGTCCTGCGCATCCATGCGATCGGGCTTGCGCAGGTCGCGGCCCTCGCGGCGACGCTCGCCATCGCGCGCGAATGGGGACGGGGTCCCCCGCCGCCGCACGCCGAGGAGAGGCGGTTCCTGATCGACGAGATCGCCGCGCATGCCGGCGACCGGGCGACCCTCGACGCGCGCTTGCGGGAGCTGCGCCAGCGGACCGGAATGGAAGTCCTCCTCCAGGACCACTCGGGAAACGTGGTGGCCGGGTCCGAGCCGGAGCGCCGCCACGGGCCCGGTACGCTCAAGACCGAGTGGTCGGGCGGCATCAGCGCGGCGCTGATCGCGGTCGCCGATCCACCTCGCGCTCCGCCCGCGGAAGCTTTCGCATCGTGCACCTTGAAGCAGGCAGGCGAGAAGTGTTCCGTCCAGCTGGGCGATCGCGAGCTGGCAGGCACCTGCGCGAGCGGACCGGAGCAGAAGCTGTTCTGCAGGCCCGATCATCCGCCGCCGCCCGGATCTCCGCCGAGGCCATCGCGGCCGCGAGCGATGTGCGCCCTTTCATCTTGAATGAGCGGACATCACATCGGTGACGTTTTCGGAAGCCGCAGGAAGGTGTGCCCAAATCAATTGCTCTCTTCCTCGCGGCACCAAGCTCGCTTACGACCGGGGCAGATCGGCGACTGGTGGCAATCGCAAGAGCCTTGCCGGAGACCACTTGAAAGGGCGGACATCGCAAGTGGGGTGGCGGCGCGATCCGTCGGGCAAGCGCGGAGGAATGTCAGACCCCGCACCTATGCTTCGTACATGAAGAAGCTGCAGCAGGAGCTCCCGTTCCGGCAGTGGGGAGGCGCGCGGCGCGGCGCCGGACGCAAGCGCACTTCGGCGCGCCAGAACGTTCCGCATCGGGTTCGCCGCCGGTTCCGCACGGTCCGCATCCGCCGCGAAGTCTGGAACCTGCGCACCACCGTTGCTTCCGGGCGCTCCGCCGCGCATTCGAGCGCGGCTGCCAGAGGTTCGGGTTCCGGCTGGTGCACTTCTCGGTGCAGGGCTACCACGCGCACTTCATCGTCGAGGCCCCCGACGCGCAGGCGCTGGGCAGGGCGATGAAGGGACTGGAGGTGCGGATGGCGCGCGCGCTCAACAAGGTGATGGGCCGGCAGGGCGCCGTGTTTGCCGACCGCTACCACGCGCAGCTGCTCGCTTCGCCTCGCCAGGCGGCCAACGCTGTCCGGTACGTGCTCGAGAACTGGAAGGTACATGCGGCCCGCGAAGGACAACCGGCGCCCTCGGGCGTCGACCCGTTCTACTCCGCGGCCTGTCTGGCCTGCGGGCCGCCGCTGGTTGCGGAGCCGCTCTGGTGGATGCTGCGCGTCGGCATCGAGAAGTTCAGCGAACGCGCGCAGGCGGCGTGAGCGGCGAGGACGGCAAGACAACCCTTCCGTCGCCGCGCTGAAACGCGCTCCGCACAAAAAACGAGGGCGGGCCCCTAGGGGACGTGGGGCGCCGCCCCCGCACCCGCTCCACATTGGGAGCGCGTGATTCGCCAAGACTGCTGCGCGAAGGTTGCGGGCGCGTGTCGATTTTGTTTCGCTTGATGAAGGCGTCGCTCGCGCTCGTCCCCGCGCTTATGATCGCGCCGTGACCGTCCCCGACGCGGGCATCCTCGTCCTCTACGTCGAGGACGACGACCGCCTCGCCCAGCTCACGGCGAAGTATCTCGAGTCGCATGGCGTCCGCGTGGTCACCGCGCATGGCGATGAGCCCGATCGGGTGGTCGGGCTGGAGGGCGGCGCCGACGACTACATCGTCAAGCCCTTCTCGTCGCGTGAGCTGCTCGCGCGGATCCGGGTGCAGGCCCGCAGGGCAAGGGCGCGCGTGGGACCGTCCGGGCAGGCCGTCGTGGTCGGCGCCCTGAAGATCGAGCCGCAGGCCATGCAAGCCACGCTGGAGGGACGCCCGATCCAGCTCACCACTTACGAGTTCGCTCTCCTGCGCGCCCTCGCCCACCGGGCCGGCCACGTCCTCAGCCGCGAGCAGCTGATCGATCTCGTCCGGGGGAGCGCGGAGGAAGCGTTCGATCGCTCCATCGACGTGCACATCTCCCACCTGCGCCAGAAGCTCGGGGACGATCCGCGCAATCCCCGTCTGGTCAAGACCGTGCGCGGGGCGGGTTACATGCTGGCAGGCGCCGATGCTTCATCTTTCGACACCTGAAAGCGAATCCGGCGCAAATGGGCGCCGTCAAACTGGGCGATCATGGACCTTCATCTGCCAGCCATTGCAATCGCGATCGCCGCCGGCGCCGCTCCAGCCGCCGTGATCATCCCCTCCGAACCCGCCGCCGCCTGGAAGGCCGTCGCCGACAGGCTGCACTCGACCGTCATCGAAGTGCGCGGCCTCGCCCCTCCCTCCACGCCCGGCCCGGAAGGCACGCTGGAGATGGAGACCATCACCTTCGGCACCGGAGTGCTGATCGGGAACGGCCTCGCGGTCACCACGCTGCACGCCGTCGCCCAACCCTCGGCGAGCGGAAAGATGATCCCGCTGCAGGACGTGCAGGTGCTGGTGCCCGACCTGGGATCGGTGGACGCGCGCGTCATCGCCGGCGCGCCGGACCTGGACATCGCCATCCTCGCCCTCCCCGAACCGGCCGCCTCGGTCGAAGGGGCACCCTTCGCGTCCGAGACGCCGATGGCCGGCGAGTCCCTGGTGGCCATGGGCGTAGGTGACGGCTCGGTCAGCGTCCTGGGCGTGCTGGTCTCGTCGGTCAACGGCGATCTGTTCACGCTCATCAGCAAGCGGATGATGGACTCGCGCTTCTGGGGCGGCCCGCTGTTCGACTCGCGCGGGCAGCTCGCGGGCATCCAGCTGACCTCGGTGGGCCCTTCGAAAGCGATCTCCGCGCGCACGATCCAGTGGCTGCTGGATCAGCGGGGTCTCAACCGGAATCTACCTGCCCGACATTGACCGCCGTGGCGCGCTTCCTGCCACGATGTTAGAAGGCGCGCCCATGATCATCGACGGCAAAGCCATCGCCGCCAAGGTGCGGGCGGAGGTCGCGCAGGCCGTCAAGGACATCGAGCAGCGCGCGGGCGTGACGCCGGGTCTGGCGCTGATCCGCGTCGGCAACGATCCGGCCAGCGAGGTCTACGTGCGCGGGAAGGCGAAGGCGTGTCAGGAGACCGGCATGGCCGGCTTCGAGCACATCCTTCCGGAGACCACCTCCGAGATCGAGCTGCTGGCCCTGGTGCGCAAGCTGAACGTGGACCCGCACGTGCACGGGGTGCTGGTCCAGCTCCCGCTACCGAAGCACATCTCGCCGGACGAGGTGCTCGACACGCTCGCTCCGCAGAAGGACGTCGATGGCTTCGGCCCGCACAACGCCGGCGCGCTGTTCACCGGGCGCAAGGGGCTGCGGCCGTGCACCCCTCTGGGGATCATGCGCCTGCTCGACGAGGCAAAGACCCCGCTGAGCGGGGCGAGGGCGCTGGTGGTGGGCCGCTCGAACATCGTGGGAAAGCCGGTGGCCATGCTGCTTCTCGAGCGGCACGCCACGGTGACGCTGGCGCATTCGCGGACCGCGGACCTCGCCGGGGTGGTCGCGGCCGCCGACGTGGTCGTCGCGGCGGTCGGCAAGCCGGAGATGATCCGCGGCGACTGGGTGAAGCCCGGCTCGACGGTGATCGACGTCGGCATCAACCGCAACGCGGCCGGCAAGCTCATCGGCGATGTGGAGTTCGCCAAGGGAGCGGAGCGCGCCCGGGCCATCACTCCGGTCCCGGGCGGAGTGGGCCCCATGACCATCGCCTATCTGTTGTCGAACACCATCCAGGCCGCGAGGGCGCAGCTCGCGCTCGATTGATGGGTCAGGGCTGCAAGCGGTCTTCGATCGCGGACAGGAGACTCGCGGCGTCCAGGGGTTTGACCAGGTGCAGCGCGAATCCGGCCGCCTCGCTCTTGGCGCGGTCCGATTCCTGCCCGTAACCGCTGAGCGCGAAGAGCACCGGCGCGGGCGGGCCCAGCTGCAGCAGCAAGCGGGAGCCCAGCTCGTAGCCGTCCATCGCCGGCAAGCCGATGTCGAGGACCGCCAGCTCGGGACGGAACTCCTTGGCCAGCTCCAGCGCAGCGGGGCCGTCGGCCGCGGTGCGCACGTCGTGCCCGGCGGCCCTGAGGATCTCCCCGAGCATGGCCGCGGCGTCCTCGTTGTCGTCGACCAGCAGGATGCGGCAGCCGCGGGTCACGATCGACAGCGGCGCGGTCGCGTACCGGTCCAGCTCGCACCTCTCCAGCGCCGGCAGGCGCACGGTGAACAAGCTGCCTCGCCCGGGGCCGTTGCTCTGCGCGGTGACCGTCCCTCCGTGCAGCTGCACCAGGCTCTTCACCAGCGCGAGGCCGATGCCGAGCCCGCCCGTGCCGCGATCGAGCGACTGCCGGCCCTGCACGAAGAGATCGAAGATGCGCGGGAGCAGCTCCGGCGCGATGCCCTGGCCGTCGTCCCGCACCTCCAGCACCAGCTCGGAGCCCGCCCGGAAAGCGCGCAGCGACACGTGGCCGCCCGGCGGCGTGTACTTCGCGGAGTTGGTGAGCAGGTTCGCGACCACCTGCGCGAGTCGCACTTCGTCCGCGTCCAGGAGCAGAGCTCCCCGCGCCGGCGCCTGCACCTCGAATGCGTGGCGGCGCATCTCGAGGAGCGGGCTGGCGATGTCGGTCGCCTTGGCCAGCACGTCGCGCAGGTCGACGCGTTTCTTGCGCAGCTCGAGGACGCCCCGGGTGACGCGCGACACGTCGAGCAGGTCGTCGACCAGGCGGATCAGGTGGCGGGTCTGGCGCTCGATCACCGCATGCTCTCGCGTGACGTGGCCGTCTCCGCGCAGCTTCATCAGCTCCAGCGCGGTGAGAATGGGCGAGAGCGGATTGCGCAGCTCGTGGCCGAGCACGGCGAGGAACTCGTCCTTCGCACGGCTTCCGGCTTCTGCCTGCTCCCGCGCGATGCGAAGCGCTTCCTCCAGCTCCTTCCGGTGCAGCAGCTCCGCTTCCAGGGCCTGCGCTCGCTGTTGCAGGAGGGTGATCTCCCGCAGGCGGGTATCGGGATCGTTCCCCAGCGATCTCGCCGGCACGACGCCGTCGTGAAGGTCGCAGATCTTGCGGAAGCCGGCGGAATGGGACTCGCTGTAGAAGTTCCCCATCACATAGGCGCAGAGCAGCGAGAACGGGTACTGCGCGCCCAGCCGTTCCCAGAATTCCTCCAGCTGGAGGGCGGCGGGCTGGTGGCCCCTGCGCCAGAGCAGATCCACCATCTCGCCGTAGGCCCGCACCCGGCCGGTCGTGGACGAGGCGATGCCGCGCGCCACCGCGCCTCCCACCTCCGACAGGAAACGACCCCAGTCGGGTTCCTCGCCGACCATGAATTGCTCGAGGGCGCCCGCGGCGTCGATCGTCTGCAGCCGCCCTGCGGCCCTGCAGGCGGGCGCGTCCACTCCCCTGCCCCGGAGCTTCTCCTCGATGATCGACGCGTGCTCGGGCGTGGCGATCACCACCATCGCCTCCCCGGCCGCCACACCGGCGGCCAGGAATTCCCCCACCGCATCGGCCAGGAGTCGGTCATCCTCGTAGAACTGGACGATGTGACGGGCGGGATCTCGCTCGATCAGACGAAGGTCTGCGGGGCTCGAAGGATCAGCATGGGTGGGGTGTGGCTGCACCTCGGTCATTCGCTCTCCGGGCGCCGGGGGAAGGAGCGGCGATCCAGGCGATTCTACGAGGCCATCGCTGGAAATGGACCTGAATCCGCGGCAAAGGTCGCAATTTGTAACACTCGCAGTGAAACGTGTCGGGACGCTCGCCCGCAAGATGAGCTGAAGAGCGATGCCTGGGACGGGGCTCTAGTCAGAGCGCCGGCGCGGGCAGCTTTCCATTCACCAGGAACTGCCCGCGCTCGTATGCGAAGGCCTCGTCCCGTCCGACCAGCCGCTGGGCGCGAAACTCCACCCGGTCCGGCGCCGCAGTGCAGGCCCAGCGTTCCTCGTCGAGCGGCCGGGACGGCTTGAAGACGTTCTCGAACACCGCCAGGTTGACGCCGCGCTCCCGTGCGCGCGCCGAGACGTAGAGGCAGGCCTGCACGCCCAACTCCCTCATTTCCGCCCCGAGGCGCTGCGAGTCCCGGTAGGAGACCGGCGACGAGATCCGATCCTGGAGCTCGCGGAAGGGACCCTCCGTGAGATCGATCCCGCGCGCCGCGGCGATGCGGAACGAGAACGCCGTCAGCTCCACCAGCACCGGCGCGAGAGCGGCAGACGTTCCTTCGAGGAACACCAGCCGGTAGTACGCGACCTCCGCGAACGCGGTGGGCAGGTCGCGCGCTGCGTAGAGGATGCCCCGCTCCCGCCGCGTGCCGAAGCGCGAGCCGTTGCGCAAGGGCGGATGGCGGAACGGCGTGTAGAGCAGGTAGTGCAGTCCCTCGAAGCCGGCGGGCACCGGCAGCTTCGCGCGCGCGTCGAGCAGCTCTTCCAGCAGGCGCTGCTCCTCGTCGGAATCGACCAGCTTGCGGGTGGAGTTGCGGAACTGCGCCTCGACCACGCGCCGGAAGCGCCCGCCGAGCGGTCAATCACGCCTGATCACCTGACAATCGCATCAGCAGGGCGCCATTTCGGCCGGTAGCTTGCGGGAAACGACCTCGCGCTGATCACCTCTGGATTCCG
>Ga0209526_10000628_pt1 | contig 23226 bp, 16 predicted proteins | sample JacPinW_OM2H0_M1_FD_188566 | JGI IMG/M metagenome (GOLD analysis project Ga0209526, IMG submission 188566) | Forest soil microbial communities from Algoma, Ontario, Canada - Jack Pine, Ontario site 1_JW_OM2H0_M1 (SPAdes) (version 2) | ecosystem: Environmental > Terrestrial > Soil > Boreal... | reverse complement strand
CCTCGCCACGGGCGCGCCTGTGCGTCTTGATGGTGTGGAGATCGGTAACGTGGACTCGATCCGTATCGTCCCTCGTGAACATGGCAAACCTCCGGATCGTTTACATAACGTGGAAGTGGGAATGCGCATCGACCGCAGATTTGAGAACGATATACTCACCGACTCCTCTGCGACACTTTTGACGGAAGGCTTGTTGGGCAACCGCTACGTGAACATCGAACGCGGCTACACTGGAATTCCGCTGAAGGAAGGCCAAGCCATCCCGGGCGGCCAGGAGAAAGCCATCAAGGAAGTGATGGAAGAAAGCGCTGACGTTCTGGCCAATCTTAGAACGATCAGCGAGCAAGTGCAGGGAATTCTTGGGGACGTACGCCAGGGCAAAGGTACGATCGGAAAGTTGATCACGAACGACGATGCCTACAATCGTCTTAACAGCGTGCTGGCGAAGAGCGACCAGATTGTAAGTAATGTACAGGCTGGGAAAGGTACCATCGGCAAGCTGCTGATGACCGATGAGTTGTACGGCAAGGTCAACTCCGCCGTGGACAACATGAACACCATACTCGGCGATGTTCGAGCGCAAAAGGGCACCCTCGGTAAGCTCCTTTATGATCCGACGCTTTATGACCAGGCGAAGGAAGCCCTAACTAACGGCAACGCCATAATGGGTGATGTTCGCAGTGGCAAGGGAACGCTCGGCAAGCTCGCCAACGACGACGTGCTCTACAACAAGCTTCGCGAAACCAGCACCAATCTGGCGAGTGCGACCTCCAAGCTCAATCAGAACAACAACACAGCCGGCAAGCTTTTCTCCGATCCGCAGCTTTACGATAACCTTACCGGCGTAACCGGCGACATGCGCCAGCTCATCTCTGACTTTCGCAAAAACCCAAAGAAATTCCTCTCGATCAGACTTAATCTTTTCTAAAAAGCGCTGCTGATTGAAGCTGAGTCCGAGGCTTCCGCGAAGCGCCGGGCCCTTTTGCCCGCCAAGCGCTAGTGTGCTGTAATGAGTCTGTAACAATGACCAATTATGCTCAAAACCTGGATCTAAACCCGATCGCCGATTCCGTGGAAACCCAGGAACCTGTTCTCAAAACGCCTCGCGGAGAGGCGGGCAAGACGACATTGCCACAACCGGGACGACCCGTCCCGAGCCGCGCTTATCCAGGTGCGTTGATCGTCGTCGAAGGCACGGACGGATCGGGCAAGAGCACGCAGCTCTACCTGCTGAAACGCTGGCTCGAAATTGGCGGTTACCGCCTGCACTTCACGGAATGGAATTCTTCACCACTGGTAAAATCGGCAACGCGGCGCGGCAAACAGAAGCGGCTCCTGACGCCCACCACGTTCTCGCTGCTGCACGCCTCCGATTTTGCCGACCGCTGCGAGCGGCAGATCATGCCGCTGCTTCAGGGCGACTACCTTGTGCTCGCGGATCGTTATGTCTACACCGCATTTGCCCGCGACGCCGCCCGCGGGTGCTCTCATCGCTGGCTGCGAAACCTCTATCGATTTGCCCCCGTGCCGGATATTACGTTTTACTTCCGCGCACCTCTCGACGTCGCCGTACATCGCATCCTCAGCGGGCGCCCCAAGCTGAAATATTACGAAGCCGGCATGGACCTCGGGCTGTCCTACGAGCGCGCAGAAAGCTTCCGGCTGTTTCAGGGGCGCATCCTCGAGGAATACGACAAGATGGTGGACACGGATAACTTCGTGGTACTCGATGGCACGTTGCCCGTCAACAAACTGCAAAAACAGATGCGGGACATTGTCGCTTCTAAAATTGATCTCAAGCGTTTCGCTCCAGGCGCCCCAGAAGCCGAATAGCCATGCCAGACCAGGACAAAGAAAAATCAACGCCTATTCTCTTGCAGAGCGATGGCACTCCCGCGCCCAAATCTGCAGCGGGCCCGGAAGAGTCTCAACATTTCTACGGTGAACCTCTCGTCGGCCTCGATCACACGGAACTCAATGGCAATCTCATCGTGATCGAAGGCATGGACGGTTCGGGCCGCTCCACGCAGATCGCGCTGTTGCAGGAGTGGCTCGAGTCGGAAGGTTTCGCCGTGCAAACTAGCGGCCTCCGGCGTTCAAACCTGGTTGGAAAAGATATTGACCAACTCCTCGCCAAGAATGCAGTCACTCGCCTGACGCTTGCCTTGATGTATGCTACGGACTTTTTCGATCAATTGGAGCATCGGATTGTTCCGGCGCTTCGCTCGGGGGCAGTGGTGCTGGCAGACCGCTTTATCTTCACGCTGATTGCCCGTGGTGTTGTTCGCGGCATCAACCGCGATTACCTTGCTGGACTCTATGCCATGGCGCTCCGTCCGAATCTGACGTTTTGGTTGAATGTTCGGCCAGAGACTGCTTTCGCGCGCGAATTCAAGAAGGCCCAAGCCATCAGCTATTGGGAAGCGGGTCGCGATATGTCACTTTCGCACGATCTCTACTGGTCTTTTGTCCGCTATCAGACCATGATTAAGCGCGAATTCGAGATCATGGCCAAGAAAAATAGTTTCATCGAGCTGGACGGCGAAGCCAGCGTTTCCGCCGTCAACAAGCAGCTTCGCCAGCGCATCGGAGAACAGCTGGGCATTCGTCTCGCAAAGTACACGCCCTCCGCGGCTCTCGCGCATCTCTGGCGTTAGGCACAGCTATGTCAGAGCCGGTTCATATCGCCGCCATTGATGCCGGCTCCAACGCAGTGCGCCTCTCGGTCGCTCGCGCCCACTCCGCCCTCGATATCGAACCGTTGCTGACCGAACGTTATCCCTTGCGGCTTGGCGAAGGCGTTTTCGTGCGCCACCGTTTTAGCGAAGAAACCCTCAAGAAATCCGTCAAAGCGTTTCGCCACCTCCATGAAATTATGGAGGAGTTCGGGGTTTCGAAATATCGGGCGGTCGCCACCAGCGCCACCCGAGAGGCACAAAACCGCAAGGCACTTATCCGCCGCGCGCAAAAGAGCGCAGGCATCCAGCTCGAAGTCATCAGCGCGAAAGAGGAATCGCGCCTGGGTCGCGAGGCTGCCATAGCCGCAATCGGGCCGGAAACGCCTCCGAAGTGCATTGTCGACCTTGGTGGAGGCAGCCTGGAGGTCAGCCTTCTCAGGGATCATGCGGTGCTGCAAAGCGCCCAGCTTCCGGTTGGCACCGTTCGTTTGATGACCACCCTGGGTATTCCCGGCGTTGTGCGTCCCGCGCAGGCCGAACAAGTGCGGCGCTACGTTCGCGCGCTGCTCGAATCGCGCCTTCCGAGTTGCCCAAATCTTTCCGACCAAATTGCCGTGGCGCTCGGCGGGAATGCCGAGACGCTCTCCAATGTTGCGCCGGGCCCGCGGAAAGATGGGCATCCCACCCTTGAACTCTCGCTGCTGCGTGAGCGTTTGCCGGACATATTGCGCCGCGACGTTCGCGAGCGGATGAAAGCCTATGGCGTACGTCGCGACCGCGCGGATGTGATGGGCATCGCCGCGATTATTCTGGTCACCCTTGGAAGGTACCTGAACCTGCGCAGCTTCGTTGTCCCCAGCGTCGGGCTTCGCGAAGGGCTGCTGCAGGAAATCGCGCACGAAGCCTTTTCCCGCAAGGAACCGCACCGCTACAACACCGCTGCACGGCAGTCGCTGCTCTCCACGCGAAGCTTTGCCCGGCGCCTCGAATTCGACCAACAGCACGCCGAGCATGTTCGCGAACTCAGCCTGATGTTGTTCGACCAGCTTCAACCGCTTCATCACTTGCCGCAGCAAGCGCGGGTCCAACTGGAATCCGGCGCTTTGCTGCACGATGTTGGTCACATGGTCTCGCATCGAGGGCACCACAAGCACGGCGAGTATCTTGCGCTCAATGGGGATATGCCGGGCCTCGAAGGCCGCGACAGAAACGTCGTTGCTGCGGTGGTCCGCTACCACAATCGCAAGTCCCAGCCGGCCAGCCATCACCTTGCGTACTCTTCGCTGAACAATACCGACAAGCGCATCGCTCGGCGCCTTGCGGCTATTCTGCGGATTGCCGAGGGACTTGACCATTCGCATCGCCAGCGTGTCCAGAAAGTTCGCACTTCTTTCCAGCGCGGCGCCGTGACCATCCAGCTGGATGCCCGGGGCGATGCAGCGGAAGATATTCGTGACGCGCAACGGAGTGCTGACTTGTTTGAGAAGGAATTTCGCGTCCAGCTGTATTTCCGCCAGGTCCCCTCTGTAGCCAGGTAATTCCGGAAAACTACCGCATAGACGACACCGGGTTACAGGCAGGCACATATTCCCAGCTCTTTCACATTCGTTTCTTGACCTTTCTGTAGAATGGATTCTCGGAAGGAGGGGAGCTCATGGAGTTGTACATCGTTCGCCACGGGATCGCGATTGACCGCGAAGGTCCGAAATGCCCCCCGGACCCGGAGAGATTTCTAACGGAAGAGGGAATCGAGAAAACCAAGCAAGTCGCTCGAGGTGTGGCGGGACTCGGTGTTTCACCGGATTTATTGCTCAGCAGCCCGTATGTGCGTGCAATGCAGACTGCGGAAATCTTCGCAAGCGCCCTGGAATGTTCAAAACAGAAGATCAGAAAAACCGAGCTGCTTTTGCCCGGCGCAGAGCCGCTTCAGTTGTTCCGCGAACTTTCGAGGGACAAGGATCTATCTGTTGTTCTGGTATTTGGCCACGCACCACACCTGGACGATCTGCTGGCCACCGCGATTGGATCGAAGCACCACATCACCTCGCTGAAAAAGGCCGGGGTCGCGTTGATAGAACTCCGGCGGATTGCACCGCCGAACGGCGAGCTGGTTTGGCTGGCTACGCCAAAGCTTTTGCGCAAATTAGGGAAGTGAGCCCGCTGGGTTGAAGCGCGGGCCCTCAGTCCGAAGCGGCCGCATTTTCCGGCGATGGTTCGGTTTTTCGTGGCAACTCAATGACATTCTGAGCAAGCGGCGCCGACATCAGGATTAAGGGCCGCTCCAGGCTGGACTCCAGCAAATGCTTTCCAGCCGCCAACCGAGCTGCGGTCTCCTGCGTATCTTCCAACCCCGGTATGCGCAAGATAATCGCGTCAACGGAATTTTCCGCGCTCAACCCCGCTGCAGACGCGACCCCACACTTTCGCAATATCCGTGCCAGCCGTAATATACCGGCCAGAACGATAATGTCGCGCTGCTGCTTTTTCTCGATTTTCGCGAATCGTTTTTGTTTGTTGTTCGGTTCGGCCCCACGCTGGTACCGCACAACGTCTGCGAGCACCGTCCATTCTTCCTCGTTCCAACCAGGCGGCATCTGCATGTTAAGCAGGAATTTACGGGCGGCTTTATGCGGCTTTTTGCGATTCAGCGAAAAGCCGATCCCGTTCAGCTTTGCGGCCGCGCGCATGACCTTGCGATTCTGCTTCTCTTTGAGTTCTGGGGCGGCATTCGCGCGGGCAAGCGCGTTATACAAGTACATCGACAGGCGTGAAACCTGCTCTGTCCGTGCGTGATTTTCGCGCAAGGCTCGTGCGGTAACGCGCAGACGTGCGAGACCTGAGGCTTGCAGTCTCCCATCATGCGGCAGTTCGTCCCGCCATAGCTGCCAGAGCCGGGTCGTGCCCACGGTTAGCTGGCGGTAGTTATCCATGCGCTCCTGCCGCCGCGACTGAAGCCTTTCGTCCCAAGCCGCTTTCGATTCCGCTGCCGCACCCTCAAAATATTCGGCGGTTTTTTCGGCAAGAACATCGAGGTCATGGGTATCTCCAAGAAGATCCTGCAGCTGTTTCAGGTCATCGGACCAAACTTCGTACTTCGTTGGAAGCAAGCTCTCGACCGTATAGCGGAATCTCTTCACGCCAATTCGCAGTGCGTGCCACGTTTCCGGTTTTTCGAAACGCAAGGCCCGGGCGTGCAACTCCTTTGCGGCTTCTAGCCGCTCCACGGCGAGGCATTCTGCAGCCAACCCATCAAGCGCGACCAGCCGGACGCGGCGGATAACAGTGCGTTCCAGCTTTTTCCAGGCTTTGGCGTCAAACTTGCCCGCGCTCTTCACCGCTGCTTCGCGCAGTGTCTTTTCTTTGCTTTGCAGGTCCGCTTGTAACCTTTGGCCGATGGAATCGTCTGCGCCACTCAGTTGCTGCACCCAATCTGCGAGAACCTGCGTGTCACGCAAGTCCCCGAGTTGCCGGAACAATTTCTTTCCCAGCTGGCGCAGTTCCGACCAGGCGGGATCCGGATCCACTTCCTGCATTACCGCCGCCACCGAACGGCATCTCCGGATCGCCACGCGAAGGTCATGGACCGTGTCCGGATCCGGCGTGGCGCGCACCGCTTCCAATTCCTTCAACACGCGGTCCATGTAATACGAGAGGCCCCGGTGCTCTGGCCGCGAGCCGGCAACTGTCGTTCCTGTTCCCATGATCGTAGTGGCCGAAACCGCAGATGCCTGCGGCCCGTGTCGGCTATCATCTATAGGCTAGCTCGCTGTCGCATGCCCGTCCAGTACAACGCGCTGCACCACAATTCCGGCAACATCCGCACAAATACAAATGCCATGACCACCCAGGCCGCGGCGCAAATTCAAAAAGCGCCGGCAGGCCTTGCCTTGATTTTGCGGCCTGGCCGCCTGAATTTGCCCCATCTGTCCTATACTTTCACCACTTCGGATGCATGCGCGACGGTGCGCCCGGGTGGGGTGAGAGATGGAGAATCAAGCGGCATCGGCAAAAGACATTAAAGCAACGATCCACGAGGAATGGCAGGGCGCAGCACCGCTTTGGAAGAAATGGTACACCAAGCTCGCCTCGCAGTCGCGCAGTGCGACTGAGCTAGTGGTCATCGGGGCGGCGCTCTCGCCCGGCCAACATGTTCTCGACCTTGCGAGCGGCACCGGCGAACCGGCACTGAGCATCGCGAATGTCGTGGGCCCGAATGGTCGCGTAGTGGCAACCGACATGGTTCCGGAAATGTTGGAGGGCGGGCGCGATAATGCCTTGGCTTTGAATCTCTCAAACATGGAATTCAAGGTCGCCGACGCTGAAAGTCTCCCGTTCAACTTCGGCGAATTCGATTGCGTCACCGCGCGCTTCGGTTTGATGTTTTTTCCTGACGTGCATAAAGCGCTCAGCGAAGTTCGCCGGGTGCTCAAACCTGGAGGCCGGATTTCTTTTGTAGTTTGGGGGCCACCAGAGGAAAACCCCTTGTTCTCCACCATGACGGACCCATTCCTTAAACATCTGCAAATGCCCACGCCTCCACCCGATGCCCCAGGCGTTTTTCGGTTCGCGGACGAAAGCAAACTTGCCGGAGTAGTTTCCGCCGCAGGTTTTCATCACCTGAAAACAGCGAAAACAAAAGTGGCCTGGCCCTGGCCGGGGCCGCCCGAAGAAGCCTGGTTAGCCATCAGCGAATTGGCCGCTCCATTCAAAAAAATGATCGCCGCACTGCCGCCGGAAAAGCTGCCCTCGGTCGTTGCAGAAGTTATCGAAGGAATTGCGCGCTACTACGACGGCCAGAAAGTGAATTTCCCGGCTTCCCTAGTTTCCGTTCAAGCTATCGCTTGAGTTTCCCCAAATTGTGCCGAATATATACAAATCTCAAAAGTCTTCTAGCCGCCCGATGAGTCTGTATCCACCGTAAACAATAATTTTGAGGGATTAGATGGTGCCGGGCATAGGAATCGAACCTACACGGGGTTGCCCCCACCGGATTTTGAGTCCGGCGCGTCTGCCAGTTCCGCCAGCCCGGCTGTCTTGACACAATAACATTACCTCGCCAGCCTGTCATGCTGGACTGCAAACATCCTAGCCCGTTCGAGTAGCGCGGCTGGGTTTCCCGGGTGCCGGCCGTCAAAAATCCATTTGAACTACAAGGACATCCGCTTCCTCGGCGGCGAATCTTGCGCGTTACAGCTTTTGGCCAAGAACTCTGCTCCGGTCCGGGCTTTCGAACTAGCCGCTTTTTTACCCGGCTGGCCGATTCCCTGGATTGCGGGTCGGGAAATGGCTCACATGGGGCGCCGATGGCCAACGCTGTCGGTGCAGTCGGTCTTTGGTGATTTCCAGATATCCGGTAACCAGCCGACTAGCTCGAGCCGTAACAGAACATCTAGGAGGTAGGTGGGGTTCGCAAGCAAGAGAATCACGCAAAAAGGATGCACATTTTTCCACAGATAAACCACTTACTAGCACAGCTTCGCCGTTTGTAAAATAGGCAGGATTTTAGGTCCTTAGGAGGAGTTCGATGCTGTTCGCTAAAGTTTCTCGCGGCAAAAATCTCGGAATCCGTTTGCGTCCGCATCGATTCAAAGATAACCGATACCATGTCCAGCTGGGCAAGGAAGGTCCGTACATCCCGGTCACCGATCACCGCGATATCCCCTCTTACCTTGCAAATGGGTATTCTCTTCAAATGAGCAATAGAGCCGAGAACCCCACTCCAAGTTTAGTAAGACCTGAATCAATTCGTGGGTGGAGAGCGAACTTTTAAGGATGGGGAGAGCGATGGCCGGAGTAGGGAGAGAATCCTCACGAACAGGACTAGGAACCCTTCACGAAAATCTCTCAAGGGTGAATTGCATTTAGCTTGGGCATAGTGCCACCAATCCTAAGAGGTAAACGCACATCCTGAGTTATCTACTCGGCCTGGGCGGTTGGACCGCAGAAATCCCGAAATAAATTCGCTTCTTTGGTAACCTCGGAAATCTCCTGGAATGGCGAAGCGGCCTGGTCGTGGAGCGCCTATTTCCATCCTTCTCTCTCAGATAGGAAGGCGCCTCGGAAATGCTCATCGCGCCCGGAAGCATTTGGAGGAGAGACCAGAATTGAAAGGTTCACGTTTTATTTTCTGTTTTGCCTTCGCTCATCGCTACCTTCCATTGACGTTTCTCAGCCCAAAAGGAAGGCCCGGATTTCTCCGGGCCGTTTGCCGGCTTCACACTGCTGTCCCCAGCCAGGGAGCAATGCTCGGCCTAACGAGTACCCTCGCACCGACTCGGAGATGGCGGCAATACGTGAAGTCATTTAGATACAGCTAGTATAAATACCGTGACCGCCGAAATTCCTAATTGTTTGCCAACCATAAACCATTCTAGACTTTCGGAAGCTAAGCCCCTTCATTTTGCGGCGCTTATGGGCCCCCGCGCGCGAGCAGTTCAATCAGCAATTTATTGAGTTTGTCGTTGTCCAATTCTGTTTGCACGTGCACAAGATGTTCGCCCAGCCCGGGATGCTCCTGTTCCGTCCAGACCAGTGTGTTTCCATAGCCGGCCGTGTGCGAGATATCGATGTCCATGTAGAGTTGTACTTCCTTGGTAATGATCCCGGGCTCAAGCCACGCAAGCGCCGCAAGCTCATCCCACAAATACTCTTCGTCGGCATACTTGGAGATGTACTCAGCCGAAGGCGTTCCGGCTTTGCCGACAGCTTCAATCATTGCTTTCGTAAAGCGCGTCTTCACGGAAATATCCACTGTCGTCACCGTGATCTTTTTCCACGGCGAGCGCAGGACAATGTGAACAGCCTCAGGGTCCCACCAGAAATTAAACTCCCGGCGATTTTCTGTCCGCCACTGTAAAGGCACATCAGGTGCGATGCTTCCTCCCATCACCACCAATTCTTTCGCCAGTTCCGGCACGTTGGGGTCCAAGCTAATCGCTTGCGCCAGATTCGTCAGTGGTCCGCCGGCGTAAATCGTTACCTCATGCGGAAATTTGCGAAGCGTTCGAACGATAAAATGCGCCGCATCCTCTTCCTGGGCTTTGAGTGTGGGATTGCCTTCAGGGAGTTTTGGGATCTCGAACGGTCCGTGCAGCTCCGGGATGAACTTCCCAGTATCGTTCTTGGTCCACGCGCCTTGGTAATGAACGGCGCCATATAGCTTCGACCAGCGGGCAATCTCTTCCTTATTGTTGATCAGAGGGAACACCGCGCCGGGATAAACTTTGATGTCCGTATGCCCGGTCAACTCCAGCATGCGCAGCGTGTGCGCCACCTCTTCATCGCGCCACTGATCTCCGCTGACTACAGTGATGCCCAGGGTTTCAACTTCAGGTGAATTGAGTAACGCCAGCATGGACTGCTGATCTGTTGTTGCCGGCCCGCGAGCGTCCTGATCGAGAATGATCTTGCGCTTCGTTTGCGGCAAAGCGCCGGAACTGATAAAGAGCAGTGTTAGCAATCCGAATAGAATAAACTTGCGAATCATTCGACACCCCTTGCTGAGCGTTCGCCAAAAATCGGAAACTAGCTGAATAGACAAACGATGCGCAGCTTACTCGTTACTCTCCCCTGGCTGTCAAGACGGTGGTGATTGCCGGGACGCAGTCCGGAGAGTCCCTTCCTTCAGATCTTCAGAAAATAAAAAACTGGCACCTTCTATTGAATCGGTTTAATCTTGGTTAATCTTATTTTATTGGAGGATGTGTCTTGAATTCATTTTGCCTTTCTTGCGGGCGCATTGCCGCCTTTCTGAGCTTATCTCTCCTAGTTTCTATACCCCTTCCCGCCGCTCAGAAACCACCAGCAGACGGCCAGCGACAGTTCTCCTTCTCAGGCCTCATGATGATGCAATCATCCTGTGTCGATAAATCGTCCGGTGCCTCGATCTCTACTGTCGGCTACGCCGCCAAAGATTGGCACAAAGCGGAAGTGCCCGGTACTGTTGTCGGCGCGCTGGTAGGGGATCGCACGCTCCCCGATCCTAATTACGGCATGAACCTAAAGCAATTTCCCGGCATGGATTATTCGAGCAAAAAAGTATTCGCCAATCAGGATATGCCCAAAGACAGCCCCTTCCGCTGCTCGCACTGGTTTCGCATGGAGTTTCAGACGCCTCGCGATATCGCCGGTAAACAAGCGTGGCTCCAGTTCCTTGGCATCAACTACCGGGCCAACATCTGGGTCAACGGCCAGAGAGTCGCTGGCAAGGACGAAGTTGCTGGCGCGTATCGCACGTTCGAGTTCAATCTGACCAAGCTCCTGCGCCCGGACAACAACGCTTTAGCAGTCGAAGTGTTTCCCCCCGGAAAAAACGATCTCGCCTTGACGTGGGTGGATTGGAATCCCACGCCGCCCGACAAGGACATGGGAATCTGGCGCGAGGTCTCTCTCAATATCACCGGCGACGTAACGCTGCGCCATCCCTTCGTAAATCCCAAACTCGATCCTTCTTTCGAATCCGCGATGCTCACCGTTTCGGCCGAACTGCACAACGTCAGCGGCAATCAAGTAAAGGGGACCGTCTACGCGGACCTCGACGCCACATCCATTAGTCAAACTGTAGAGCTCGCTCCGAATGAGTCGAAAATTGTCCATTTTACACCCGAGCAATTTCCTCAACTTAGCTGGGCGCACGCAAAGCTTTGGTGGCCGTACCAAATGGGCGAACCGCATCTTTACAACGCTAAACTCCGCGTTGAGGTAAACAATACTGTTTCCGACAGCACTGCGCTCGATTTCGGCGTTCGTCAAGTGACCGCCGAACTTACGGACCAGAGCCATCTGCTGTTCAAGATCAACGGGAAACGCGTTCTGATCCGTGGCGCAGCGTGGACGCCGGACATGCTCCTGCGCTGGTCCTCGAAAAAACTCGATGCTGACCTCGCGTACACAAAGAGCATGGGCTTGAATACAATTCGCCTGGAAGGGAAGACCGACCGTGAAGAATTCTTCGAAAAAACAGATCGTCTCGGGATTCTCGTCATGCCCGGCTGGATCTGCTGCGACGCTTGGGAGCGCTGGAGCAACTGGAACGAGGAAACCAAGAAGATCGCGGCAGCCTCTCTGACCGATCAGATTTCGCGCCTCCGCAATCACGCTAGCGTCTATGTCTGGCTCTATGGCAGCGATGGGCCTCCGCCCGCAGCAATCGAGAAAATGTACCTGGGTATTCTGAAAGAACTCGAATGGCCGAACCCGACGATCTCCTCGGCGTCCGACTCACCTACCACGGTTACCGGAAAATCCGGTGTGAAGATGACCGGCCCTTATGAGTACGTTCCGCCCGTGTATTGGCTATCTGATAAGGAGGCGGGAGGGGCTTTCAGTTACAACACCGAAACTAGTCCAGGCCCTGCTATCCCCACCAAGGAAAGCCTGGCCAAGTTCCTTCCTAAGGATCACCTTTGGCCCATTGACGAGTATTGGAATTTTCACGCGGGCGGTGAACGATTTACGACCATCCATGTTTTTACGGATGCTTTGACTAAGCGCTATGGGTCCGCGACTTCGCTCGACGACTTCGAACGCAAATCCCAGGCCATGACGTACGACAACCAGCGCGCCATGTTCGAGGCCTATGGCCGAAACAAATACACCTCCACCGGCGTCATTCAGTGGATGCTTAATAATGCCTGGCCTTCGTTAATCTGGCACCTTTACGACTACTACCTGGTTCCTGCCGGTGGTTATTTCGGCACGAAAAAAGCTCAGGAGATCGTCCACGTCCAATATAGCTATGACGATAATTCTGTGGCGGTGGTCAACGGCACCTACGCCTCCATCAAAGGACTAAAAGTTTCTGCGAAGCTCTATAACATGGATGCCAAGGAAGTTGGCTCCCGCGATCAGACTCTGGATATCGCCGCCGATGCCAGTGCGAAGGCCTTCGATCTTCCGAAGCCTGCGAATCTCTCCACAACGTATTTCCTGAAACTTCAGCTTGCCGATGCGAGCGGAACCGTCATCAGCGACAATTTCTATTGGCTCTCCACGAAACTCGACACCCTGGACTGGGCCGCCAAGAAAGACACTGTGTACACGCCCCAGAAAGACTTCGCGGATCTAACCGGCCTGAATTCGCTGCCGCAGGCGACTCTGGATGTAAAAGCAGGGCGCGCCACCCAAGCTGGCAAAGGAACCGTACGCGTCACCCTGAAAAACATTAGTTCCAGCGTCGCATTCATGGTTCATGCGCGCCTTACCAAGGGCAAAGACGGCGACGACTTAGTGCCTATTTTATGGGACGACAATTATTTCTCTCTGCTTCCAGGCGAACAGAAAACCATAAACGCAACCTTCGACACGGAAGATCTCACCGGCCAGCTGCCCGTGCTGCACCTGGACGGCTACAACCTGGCGGCGACAACTAGTTCCATTCCGTAGAGCGGCCGCTTGGCGCTTGCTCGGATCCTGCGGTAGTCTTTAGAACAAATGAAACCTCGGCTTGTCCTTGCTGCCGTGCTGGCTGTTGCAATTCCCCTAGCCCCCGTTCAAGCCCAAACAGACGAGCTTGCTTCCGCAGAAGCCGCGGTCAAAGAACGCATAGCCGAATCGCACGCGGAAGTTGGTGTTTCCTTTCGTACCCTGGATGGAAAAGCCGAATGGGAATTTCACGCCGACGACGCATTTCACGCCGCCAGCACCATGAAAATACCGGTCATGATTGATCTTTTTGACCAGGAATGGGAAGGTAAGCTCCGGCTAGGTGACCCAATTTCGATCCACCATGAATTTCGCTCCATTGTGGATGGTTCGCCCTTCAAACTCGATCCCGCGGACGATTCCGAGTTCGATCTTTACAAAGCAAAAGGTCAAACCCGTACATTGCGCCAACTCTGCGAGCTCATGATCACCGTTAGCAGCAATGTCGCCACCAACCTGATCGTTGAAAAACTCGGGGTCGAAAACATTCGCGCGACTGTCAAGACCCTCGGCGCGGATGGTGTCCATGTGTTGCGCGGCGTGGAGGACCAAAAAGCTTTCGACAAAGGCCTGAACAACACCGTGACGGCGCGCGGCCTGCAAATTCTCCTGGCAGCCATCGCTAGTGGCAAGGCCGTATCACCGGAAGCTTCCCGCCAAATGATCGAAATTCTCGAACGCCAAAGGTTTAATGAAGGTATACCCGCGGGCCTTCCCACCGGAACGCGCGTGGCCCACAAGACCGGAGAGATCACCAAGATTCACCACGATGCCGCGATCGTGTTCGCCCCGCGGCCTTTCGTTCTCGTGATCCTTGTCCGCGGAATCGCCGATAAAAAGGAAAGCGCCGTGCTCATAGCGGACATCGCCCTGCTGCTGTATGCCGCCATACAGCAGCAGGGCCAACCGTAACCCGATAACTTTTTCGCCACAGGGCCACCGGTCGGGCTTTTTCGCCCTTGCTACTCCTGCTGTTAGCCACTAAGATACCCTTTCGTTTGGAGGAACCTCCCGTGCCTAAAGAGAAACCGCAAGTCAACATCGGAGAAGTCATCAAAACCTACCGCAGCCAACGCGGTCTCTCCCAAGGAGACATCGAACGTCGCACCGGCCTGCTCCGGTGCTATCTCTCTCGCGTGGAGAATGGGCATACCGTGCCGTCTCTGGAAACCCTGGCCAAAATCGCCGAAGCCATGGAAATTTCGCTAGCCGATTTCTTTCCTGGCACCGAAACACCTCGCGACAAAGAGACCCAGAAGATGCTTGGCGAACTTTCTCAGGACGAGATTCGCTTTCTTGCGGAAATCAAGAAATACAGCACCACGCTTTCTGAGGGCGATAAGCGGTTGGTGCTGGCGATGATTCGCAAGATGGCCACGCTGCTTCCTGCGCAGGCGGCGCAATCGAAAAAACCAGTTCTTCGCCGTCCTTCGCTCTGACCATTTCCCTAAAGTTTTGCCCTTCAAGGGAAGCGCTCCAGATTTGTGGGCGCTTTTTCTATGAATCGCGGCCACGTATCGCGCGAATCGCTTCGGGCAATCCGCCTTCCGTGGAAGCTGCATTGGGTCCGTTCGTTGCTGTTTGCTCTGGTGAAGTGTCGCCCTCGCCAGGAGCCAGGAATAAGTCTGTCTCTACCGCATGCTGCTTCGTATATAGCTCGTAATATCGCCCGTGAGCAGCGTACAAACTGTCGTGCGTCCCGCGCTCCAGGATTCGTCCTTCCTGCACCACCAGAATCTGTTCTGCGCGACGGATGGTTGATAAACGATGAGCAATGACAAACGTCGTTCGCCCGCGCATCAGGTACCGTAGCCCTTCCTGAATCAACGCCTCCGACTCGGAATCGAGGCTGGAAGTGGCTTCATCCAGAATCAGAATGCGCGGGTCGGCCAGGATCGCCCGGGCGATCGAGACCCGCTGCTTCTGGCCACCGGAAAGTTTTACCCCCCGTTCACCCACGACTGTGTCGTACTCTTTTTCAAATGTTTCCGCGAACTCATCCACGCGCGCGATCCGGCACGCCGCCAGAATTTCTTCTTCTCTTGCCTCCGGCCGCGCATAAGCCACGTTCTCCCGAATGCTTCCGTCGAACAAGAACGTCTCCTGCAAAACCACGCCAAGTTGCGTGCGGTAGGAACTCAGCTTCGCTTTCGAAAGATCCACGCCGTCTACCAGTACGCGGCCCGCTGTCGGTACGTAAAACGCGGAAATCAAGCCGATAATCGTGGATTTTCCGGAGCCTGAAGGACCCACCAGCGCTGTGACTGTTCCGGGTTCCGCGGCAAACGAAATGCCGTGGAGCACTTCCTTCTTCGCCTCATAAGCGAAGTGCACATCCTGAAACTCCACCCGGCCAACGATTCGGCCGAGAGTGATTTGCCTCGCTGGATCCTGATCTTCCTTGGACTCGTTCAGAATTTCGCGCGTTCTTTCCAGGCCGGTAACCGCTTCGGTGATCTGCGTGCCAATATTCACGATCTGAAACACCGGGGCAACCAGCAGGCCCAAGAAAAATATGTACGTGAAGAATGTCCCCAGCGTCATCGTGCCGCCAAGAATCTGCCGAGCGCCAAGATACATAATTACGGCGCTAACGATTCCGGTAAGAGCGGAAGCGGAAAGCCCCATGAGCGAAGTCGCGGTCAGAGTCTTCAAGACGTTGTCCAGGAGTCTCTGCACTCCGCTTGCAAAGACATTCTCCTCGCGTTCCTCCGCGTGATAACCCTTCACCACGCGAACACCGCCCAGCGATTCCGTCAGGCGTCCCGTAACTTCGGCATTGATCTTTGGCCTTGCTCGGAAAATGGGTCGGATGGTGGCAAACGCTCTATTCAACGCATACGCAAACCCCAGCAATACGCCGAAGGCAACCAGCGTCATCATCGTGCTGATCCGCAGAAGAATTATCAGCGCCAGCGCGGCAGTCATCAGCCCACCGACAAATTCGACCAGCCCCGTGCCTATCAAATTTCGCACCCCTTCCACATCGCTCATGATCCGCGAAACCAGCGCGCCGGTCTTGTTCGCGTCGTAATAGCGGATGGGGAGGCGTCCGATATGTGCCTGCACCTGCTTGCGCAGATCCGTGATCATGCGCTGGGCCGATTTGGAAAGCAGCTGGGTGAGGGTGAACGAAGTCAAGCCTTGCACGATCGTCGCGCCGATCACCGCCACCACAATGGGGAGGAGCAATTGGGTTTGCTTCTTGCCAATCACGTCATCCACCAGATATTTGGTCGAACCAGGAAGAATCATCCCGCTGACCCGGTTAATAGCCATCAAAAGAAAACCGAGAACCAGAATTCCCCGGCGCGGATGGATTAACGCCCAGACCTCAGGCAAGGATTTCCATGCAAACTTCTTTTTTGTTTTTTTAGCGGCTTCCGAGAGTGCCGCCGCTGTTGCAGGGGTCGTCATCGATATGTTTTGTCCGGAATCTATTATTGGATGCGGGAAGACCCCCGAAGTCTATAGCATATCCTGCATGAATTGGCTGGAGCCAGCCAAGTAAACAAGAAACCTTCCCGACACCACTGCCTTTCGGTCGATGAGGCGCTTGTTATCCCACTGTCCGTGTAACGGCGAAAAAACAGTGCCCTAAGGATTCTCTTGCTGCGTCCAACGCGATCAGATCGCCACAACCGGCAAGCGCAATATGTTCGTGAGGTGACTCGAGCTACTTAGAGACTTCAACCACGCCGACCTTGTCCACACCGCTGCACGCGATGTAAACGCGGCCGTCCGCGGTCGCAGCCATATTCCTCACCACGCCCCCGCCGGAAGGAATATTCGCCCTCGCAAATTTCTCTGTCTTTGGATCGAACTGCACAATCGTATTGGGCTGTACTCCCGATTCGCTGTACCAAATGAGCCCGTTCGGTGTGATGGCGATCCCGTAGGGATTCGATTCCGCTCCTCCCGGTGAAGCCCACATCTCCACCGCTTTCGTCGTCGTGTTCAGCGCGCCCAGCCGCCCGCTCTTGAAATCAGTGAAATACACCGTGTCATCGGCTGCGATTGCCAGCCGACGCGGCCTGGAACCCTCCGGCAGAGTGTATTCGGTGATGGCCATCGTCTTAGGATCGATCGAGCCCATCTTGTTCGTTCCCAATTCGCAGAACATCGGCACGCCCTTGCTGTTGATCTGAATGCCATACGGAAGCGCGCTGCCGGTGGGAACTTCCTTCAATTCCACTTTTCCCGTCTTCGGATCCAGGCGCCCCACCATATTTCCGCCTTGCACCGTGAACCAGAGCATTCCATTGGCATCGAAAACGGCGGTATGCGGATCGTCTGCCTTCTCAATCGGCATCTTATATTCCGTCACCGTGCCAGTTTTCGGATCCAGCTTGCCGATGTAGCCGGCAAAATTCGCTGTGAACCAAATATTCCCGTCCTTATCCGCTACCAATCCGTGCGGGCCGGAGTTCTTGCGCTCCACCAGTGGATATTCCTTGAACTCACCGGTCTTGGGGTCCAGGCGACCCAACTTGTTCACCATTTGCTCCGTGAACCACAGCGCGCCATCACGGCCGACCGCGGGATCGTGGGGATGCGCGCCTTTCGCGGGAACAGCCCATTCGCGAATTGTAACTTTCAACTCCGCCACGTCGCCTGGGTTTCTTGGCGAAAATGGCGACGGCAGCGCCATCGCCATCAAAGTCGCTACCAATACCAGTCCGATGATCAATAGAGTCCTATTTTTCATGCCTACCTCCCAAGTCCGCTTTTCGCGCGAACGGAAAACTCGGTCCCGTCGGTGAGCAGCATCTTAGGACCGATTGCTTTCGGGGGCCATGCATAGTTCGACGCACAGCGGGGCACGGACGTATACATGATATTTCCCCGGGGTTGAGGTGGGATGGGAGCTCAGTCGGCGGCAGGAGCGGTGGGCAGCTTGGTAGCCGGATGGTCGAAATTCAGCACACTCGAAACGAATTGCGAAAGTGTCCCGCCCAAATGATTCAGAACGCGCTGCTTGAGCGTCGAATAGTCCTGCGTGCCGCAAAAAAGATCGCTCATCAATTGGCGAAACACCGCGTTGCGCTGCAAAAACTGCACCATGCGCGTGGTTACAGAACTTCCCAGGAACGATCCGCGATAGAACCGCCGCACGATTCGCGCGGCAAATTCCAGTTCAGCCGAGAAGGAGGCTTTCACCCGCGCCGGATATTTCTCCGGGCAGCCTTCGGCTATCGACTTTCCTAACAATTCGCCGGAGCGCATCGCGTAGTACAGCCCTTCGCCCGTCAACGGATCCACCCAAGCGGCTGCGTCCCCGATCAATGCCCAGTTCTTCCCGATTACGTTGCGATCCGAAAAAGTGCGTTCCAGCGGCGAAGGCAACACATGGCTGTAAAACTTGGCACCCGCGGTGCGCACGTTTTCGCCCGCTGCAAAATCGTGCAGGTGGTTGCGTAGTTCCGTGCTGGTATGCGAAGCCATACTCCCGCAAATCCCCAGCGACAAATGATCCGCGCGTGGAAACGACCAGATGTAGCCCTCGAACTCTGGCAGAAACTTGATAATGATCTGCTCGGCAGTTTGCGGCACGAAATAGCCTTGGGTCATCTCCAGCTCGTCAGGCTTCAAAGCCCGCGTCTCCGGAAGCAGTTGGTTCCGCGCTCCCCCGGCCAGCACCACAAAATCGGCGGTGCGCCATTCGCCCTGCAGCGAATAGCGCGGCTTCTCCGAATCGGTGTCAATGCTCTGGATGCGCTGCTGGTGAACCTGGCAACCGGCCTCTTGTGCGCGATCCAGCAGCAGTCCATTCAGGACTCTGCGCGAATAGATGACGATAGGTTGCTCGAGCTTAAGTCTTGCACGCTGATTCTCCGCGCCGATGATCTCGACTTCGCGAATTAACTTTTTGGGCAGGGAGTTGTCCAGGAGAAAAGGGAAGCGCTGTGTCGCTTTGTAGGTCAGCCCGCCACCGCAAGGCTTTTCCCACGCGAGATGCTCATCAAAAATATGAACGGAATTTCCGGCGCGAGCGAGCTGTTCACCGCACATGGCACCCGAAGGACCACCACCGACGATTGCGATCTCAGACATTTATCCGTTCACAATGGTGCCTAGCATGAGTCTCCAGCGTGGAGAAGGCAAGAGTACTCAAGCGGGTTACCCGTACTGATTAGGACACGGGGAAAAGCACCAGGCAAAGACCAGCGAGAAGTATAGCACCGAATACTGCAGCCGCTGCGGGCGAGCCGGTCAGCCGCCTCACCAGTTGCGCTCCCAAGCGTAAAAATACACTGAACAATACGAAAAATGGCGCCAGCAGCACCAGCATGACTTGTCCGCTGTGCAAATGGAAAACTCCCACCGCCAGCGCCGCCCAGGCAATGCCCAAATAGACCAGGGATGTTGCCACCCGCCGTGCCGCATGGTGTTCGTCCGCAGGGCCGAGCACAATCTCCAGCGCGAACAGAAAAACGAAAGCGGCCACGAAAAAAATGGGAAATCGCAGCCACCGCTCCCCAGTCAACCAGGCGCCCGTTACCGTCAACGTAAACCATCCCGTGATCAACACATGCAGAATTAGTCCCGCCACTGCTGCGGAGAACAGTACGGCTGCTTTTGTCCGGGGCCCAGCTCGCGCCAGCTTGGCGTGTACCGCAATGATCAATGCTCCGGTAATCAAGAAAAAACTGGCTAGATAATCGCCTTCAAACAATCCGATGAAGCGCAGCGGAACCCAATATTTTAACAATTGCATTGCCGCAATCGAAATACACGCATACTCCAGCCCAACTCGGAACGCGGACGACAATTCTTTCGGGACTTCTTCTTTTTTGCTCCCTTCTTTATTCGTATCTTTTCCGAACATCTCCCACAAAAAAGGCACAGCAAGCAGCAATATTCCCAGTATGCCCAGCAAGCTACCGGCGACATTTGCTTCAGATGGTAAGCGCAATTGTTCCGCTTTGTGAAACACTCCCATCGCCCAGGCCTGGCATTCCCGCGCTACGGCTTTCGAAAACAGCACGCCCACGTGCGTATTCCACCTCATCAGTGCGAATCGAACTGTGCCGTCCTGCCGCGCGGCCGCCAAATCCTGTGCGTTCGCCGCTAGCCCCATAGGCTCCACCTGCGCCGCAAGTATCAGCGTATTTGCCACCATGGGCGGCGGATCATGGTACAGCAGATTTTCTGGCGCTACTCCGTGCGCAGCCACCATCGGCGCTGGGGAAATCGCGATCACTCCCCCCGGTCTGAACTTGGGCGCAATCCGCAACGCGATGGCCCCTCCCAGCGAGTGGCCAAGCAGTATGGTGTGGTTCGGATCGATCATGCCCCGCGCGGCCAACCCTCTCAGAAGAGAAAGCGAGCATTCCTCCGCTCGTTGCGGAGTAAAAGGCCCCTTCGATCCACCATGCCCTGGCAGATCCGGAACGAACACACGCACATCCATCTCGGCAAACACCCTCGCCAGGTTCTTCATGATCTTCCGGTTGGCAGCCAGCCCGTGAAATATCACCACGGCGTCCGCGTCTGTGGGTGTCACACCGGACTTTTCGATCATGGTCAGCTCCATACGGCAGGAGCCGGCATCCACCAGATATTGTTTTTCGGAATAACCTCGCGACGCCCACCAACTCAATGCCGCTCCGGCCATCAACAGGAATAGCCCCCCTGTGGCAAAAACACCCTGCGCTTTTTTCATCTCAGCGGTGGCCTTTAAAAGGAAAGAGGAAGGTCGCGTGATAAACTATATCTACGCGGGTGGGGACACGGATTCTGATCTGCGGCACCAGGGAGACCCTTTGCATCCAGCCGTATTGTCGCTCGACGACATCATTTTGCGGTTTGGCCGTGATAAACGCAACGGTAAGCGCGTGGTCTTCACCAATGGCTGTTTCGATCTGCTTCATCCCGGCCATATCCAGAGTCTGGAGTCGGCGCGCTCGCTTGGAGACATCTTAATCGTGGGCGTCAACAGCGATAGCAGCGTAAAGCAGCTCAAAGGTTCCGGACGCCCAGTCCTACCCGAGCTCGAACGAGCGGAAATTCTCGCGTGTCTCGAATCGGTTGACGCGGTGCTGATTTTTGAGGAGCCCACGCCGCAGCGCGTCATCGCTACTTTGCTCCCTGATGTCCTCGTCAAAGGCGGAGATTGGGCGGGCGATCAGATCGTAGGACGGGAAGCAGTAGAAGCTGCCGGCGGCAAAGTGGTACGCGCCGAAATCGTGGAAGGTTATTCGACCACCGATATCCTGAAAAAGATTCGAGGATCGTAATTCTGCCCGGCCAGAACTATTCCTCATCCAACAGCTTTAGGCATTTGAAGACGCAATGATCCTGCCGGCAGTACGGGAGCGACTGGAAACTCTTCTGCGCCACCCATCTTTGGAGGGCGTGGTGGCCGGCCTGCGTTCAGGCGCCAACCTCCTGGCTCTTTCCGGCCTTCAAGACGTTGCGAAAGCCCTCGTTGCCGCCCACGTTACCCACGAACTTCGGCGGCCTGCGTTCTTCGTAACCGAAAACAATCGCCGGGCAGAAGACCTCGCCGAAACTGTCCGCTTTTTCTCTCAAATCTTTCCTGGTACCGCCGGGGGCGTCGCGGTGCTTCCAGCGTTCGACAGCCTGCCGTGGGATTCGCAAAGTCCCCACGCCGATATTCTCGAACGCCGCGCAGCCACGCTCTATCGTCTAGCCAACGGTGAAGTTTCTCTCGTGATCGCTCCCATGGCCGCGGCTCTCTGGCGCTACCAGGATCCTTACGTCTATCTAACGCTGGCCCGCACTCTCGCGAAGGACGCAGAAATACCGCACGAAGAGCTACTCGCTCACCTGGCCGGCACTGGTTACGCACGCACCGAAATGGTCGAACTCCCGGGCCAGTTCGCTGTTCGCGGAGGCATCGTGGACGTTTTCTCTCCCGAAGCGCCGCGCCCTGTGCGCTTCGAGCTTCTTGGCGATACCGTCGAGTCCGTTCGCGAATTCGATCCCCGCACACAGCGTTCCATTTCTCCGGTCAACAAAACCACGATTCTTCCGCTCACCGAGTGGAGTTCTCCCGTTCCCGGTAGCATCCAAGCCGAAAACTGGCAGCCCAACGGTTGGTTCGGCGGCGGCAAAGAATCCGGCGCCAGCTCTCTGTTCGAGTTGGCGGAAAGCTCTCTCAAGCCCCTGGTATTTCTCGATGAGCCGCAATCGCTCCACGAAGCCGCGACGAACTTCCTCGAATCTGCCGTCGTAAATTACGAGCGCTACGGTCGCGCCGATTCTCCGGAAGTCCCCTACTTTTTCTGGAACATGGAAGACTGGGGGCGCACTCTCGCCAAGACCTCCCGCCTTGAGCTGGATCAACTCGGCCTCTCGCAAACCGGTGCGCAACGCTTCGAGCTGATCTCCCGCGCCAGCACCCGGTTCCACGGCGATGTGGTCGCCTGCTTCGGAGAAATTAAGTCCCAACTCACTTCCGGCGGCTCCGTATTTCTCACTGCCGCCAGCACTGGAGAGCTGGAACGCTTCGCCGACATCTGCCGAGAATACGAAGTACCGTATGTCCTGGGCGAGACCGAAGAAGCGGCTGCGGGATTCACTGCGGAAAGTGCCAGCGAAAACGCAGCCCTGGTCCTGATTCGTGCGCCTTTTCCACAGGGCACCGCATTCCCGGAAGCCAAGCTCACTCTGTACGGCAACGCCGATCTTTTCGATGTCACGCCCGCCGTCGAACGTCCCAGCCGCAAGGTGCGCACCAGCGGCTTCTTCGCGGACTTTGCCGAACTCAGGCCCGGCGATTTTGTTGTGCACATAGATCACGGCATCGGCCAGTTCGAAGGTCTTCGGCAAATCGAATCCGATGGGCGTCGAGGCGAATTCATGCTGCTGCGTTATGCCGAAGACGCGCGCCTGTACGTTCCGCTCGAGCGCATGGATTTGGTGCAGAGCTACCGCGTCGTCGAAGGCACACATCCGCCGCTAGATCGCCTCGGAGGCACCGCCTGGACCTCGCGCAAGACCCGCGTTCGCAAATCCCTCGAAGACATGGCCGATCAGTTGCTCGTCCTCTACGCCGAACGCAAGGCCGCCGCGGGCTTCGCGCTTTCTCCCGATGGCAACTGGCAGCGCGAATTCGAAGACGCTTTCGAATTCGAGGAGACACCCGACCAACTCACAG
>Ga0209526_10000627_pt1 | contig 23242 bp, 18 predicted proteins | sample JacPinW_OM2H0_M1_FD_188566 | JGI IMG/M metagenome (GOLD analysis project Ga0209526, IMG submission 188566) | Forest soil microbial communities from Algoma, Ontario, Canada - Jack Pine, Ontario site 1_JW_OM2H0_M1 (SPAdes) (version 2) | ecosystem: Environmental > Terrestrial > Soil > Boreal... | reverse complement strand
TAACGTCGGTGGAAGCCTCTGCATTTCGTCCCTTCGGGCCTGCGGCCGCCGACGCATCCGCGCCCAGCTTGACCTTGGATTTCAGGATCGCTCTCGCCCCGCGCTCGTTCATCACCAACAAAACAAAGTCCGTAGCCTGCCCGCCGATTTGGAAACCGAAACTTCCGCCCTCCAGTGCCATCATCGTTGGCGCGCTCCAGGGGCCATTGAACTTTTCGCCCGTGCGGCAGGTCATGGCACCGCGGCCATAACTTGCGCCAAAGATAAACGCCGCCTTCACCACCGAAGGATACACAATGACACAATCGGCCTTATCAATGAGGTCTTGAGGAATATTGTCGGGAATGTCCATGATTTCCTGAAGAACGGTGCCGCAGTTTTCCAACCTCTCCCTTTCTTTCCGGTCGTTGGCCTGCAACGGCATCGCGAGCAGGGCGAATGCAAGAGCGTAGGCAAAAAACTTTTTCATAAGTCCACCTTTTCGGCCGTTTTAATCTCCTAGTACGGAGGCCCCGAGTACGGAGACGAGGTTGATTGGGCGAGGACTGTTCAGGAAACGCGCAACTACCAATTTCCAGGGCTGGCTCCCATTGCAGATCTAACCCGCGGCGAGAGTCCTCTAGGGCCTTTCGAATATACTGACAACCTGGGGAGTTTGCCAATAGAGGAATTATGGCCAGAGCGAAGATCGTCGGATGCCGCGTGACACTTTGCTTTCTGAGTGCCGCTATATTCCCGCAGGCCGGAACGTCGCAATCGCCCGCGGCAATCAATGGGAACGATTCTGCGTTTCTGAACGGCAATAGAAAAACACCTCCCTCCGTTGAGTTCACCAGGAAAGCGGAATCGCTGATCGATGTCTCGCCCGTGAATCGCGGCGAATGGGGACTCCTTGTGGTGGACTCCGCGACCGGCGAAACGTTGTATGAGCGCAATGCCGATCGTTATTTCGTTCCCGCATCGAACATGAAGCTTCTGACTACCGCGCTTGCCCTGGACAAGCTGGGCACCGATTTTCGATTCCGGACCACGCTCGAAGCGAATGGAATATTTTCTACCGGCGGACTCCTGACAGGAGATCTCATTCTGGTTGGACGAGGCGATCCCAATCTGTCCAATCGGAAGTTTCCCTTCGATCAGTCCGAAGAATTTGATGGCCCTCCCGAAAAAGTCTTGGCGGAACTGGCCGATATAGTCGTGAAGCGCGGTGTGAAAGAAATTTCCGGAGACATTGTCGGGGACGACAGTTATTTCCCACGGGAACGCTATCCGGACGGGTGGGAAATCGACGACATGGTCTGGGAATATGGCGCGGCGGTTTCCGCCATCGTCGTGAACGACAACACCGTGACCCTGCTTCTCACGCCGGGAGAAAAGGCCGGCGACCCGGCAACGTTGCTGCTGGATCCCCCGATTGCGGAATTCCGGGTAATCAATCAAGTGGTCACTTCGGCGCCTAGGGAAAAAGCCGATCTTCGTTTAACGCGCGAACCCGGATCGGAAACGGTGCTGCTCACCGGCACATTTCCCGCCAAGGCCGCGCCCAGGAAACTCGTTCTGGCTATTCAAGAGCCGGCTCAGTTCGCGGCTACTTTACTGACGCGAGCCCTGGAGGAGCGCGGCGTAAAGATTCGCGGAAGGGTTCGCGCTATCCATCAACCAGATCCCGACGAGGCGACGCGCACCGTTCTCGCCGAGCATCTCTCCATACCCTTGGCCGATTCCGTCAAACTGGTGAACAAGATCAGCCAGAATCTGCACACCGAACTGCTGCTGAGAACCGCGGCGCGCCAGGATGGACGTTGGGCGAATCCCGATGACCTTGCAAAATATCCAGCCGAATTTTACGCGAAAGCGGGGATAGCGCCCGACGATGTGGTGCAAACCGACGGCTCCGGGCTTTCCCGCCACGATCTGGTAACGCCCCGGGCGTTTGTGACCCTGCTAGAGTACGCACAGAAGCAGCCGTGGTTCCCCGCCTTCTTTGCCTCCCTACCCATCGCGGGCGCGGATGGCACGCTCAATGAACGACTGAAAAACGAAAAGGTTGCGGGCAGAATCCATGCCAAAACCGGTTCCGTCACGCACGTCCGGTCGCTTTCTGGATACGCGGACACCCCTGGTGGGCGAAGATTGATTTTCTCGTTCCTCGGCAACAATCAGGCAGGGAAGAGTCATGAGGTTCAGGAAGCGCTCGATGGACTATGCCTGGCAATGATCGAGATCTTCAACGGGCCGGCAACTCCCGAAAAGTCCGAATCGACGAAATAACGATGCCAGAGGAGTAGGAAAGAGATTCGACGATGGCAAAGGAAAATAGGATCACCGAACGCATCGTTACGGTGTTTGGCAGTTCGCGTCCAGCGCAAGGCGATGCGGATTACCAGGAAGCTTTCGAGTTGGGCAAAAAACTCGGTACGCTTGGACTCGCTGTCTGCAGCGGCGGCTATGGCGGTGTGATGGAAGCGGTTTCCCGCGGCGCGAAAGAAGCAGGCGGAAAAACATACGGTGTGACCGCGGACTTTTTTGGGCGCCAAGCTAACAAATGGATTGACGTCGAAGTCCGCAGGAAGACCTGGGAGGAACGCCTCTTTGAGTTGATCCGTCTCGGGCATGGATTTGTTGCCTGTAAGGGAGGAACCGGAACACTTGTCGAACTTGCTGTCGTCTGGGAAATGCTCAATAAGTCGGTGATGCGAGAGCGGCCGTTTGCGGTGCTCGGTGATTTCTGGCAACCCATCCTGGACCGCGTCCGCGAGGTAGAGCACGGTCCGAGACCTTCAACGGAAGCCCCGCGTTGGGCGGAAGCCAGCGGAAATCTCGTGCAAAGTTTCCCTTTCCCGCAAGGCGCGGCCAATTATCTTGCCGAAAAGTTGCTCGTGAAGCCCTCAAAGAACGACAAGGCAGGAAACTAAGGAATCGAGATGTCGAGAACGGCCTTGGACATCCTGGAATTTGACAACCTGCGCGAATTGCTGCGGCAGCGGACAACCTGCGCGCCCGGGCGGCGGCATCTCGACGCGCTCGAACCGGGCACTCATCGCGCTGAACTCGAGGCCGCCTTCGCATTGATCCGCGAAGCTCGCGAGTGGCTGCGTGCCGGGCGCGAACTTGGATTCGGCGCGCTTTCCGATCCACGGGGATGGCTAGCGAAACTGGCAGGCCCAGGGCTCGTGCTGGAGGCTTCGGAATTTCTGGACGCGAATTCCTTGCTCGAAACTTCCAGCTGGCTACGCCAGCAATTCCGCGAAGAATCCGCGAAGTTTCCTTTGCTTGCTGGCAAAGCCTCCGCGCTCGCCGACTTGCGTGAACTGCAAGCGGCCATTCGACGTTGTGTGCTACCCAATGGGGAGATTAGCGACGATGCTTCAAGCGCGCTACGGCGAATCCGAGCGAGCATTCTTCAGACACGCGACTCGGTCCAAAAGGCGCTGAAGCAGCTTTTGCGTTCGCGTCAGGCCGTGGCGGGTGAAGATTTCGTCACCCTGCGGAACGACCGGTTCGTCATTCCCCTGAAAGCCGAGCACCGCCGCAGCGTGCCGGGGGTAGTCCATGGCGCCAGCGGCACCGGACAAACCGTCTTCGTCGAGCCGTTTGAAACCGTGGAGGCCAACAACCAGCTTGTCCAACTTGCCGAAGACGAAGCCGCTGAAATTTTTCGCATTCTACATGAACTGACGGAACGCTTACGCTCCACTCTGGGTCCCTTGCAATTTGCTGCAGAGACTATCGCCCAACTCGACAGTGTTTTTGCACGCGGCCGCTTTGCACGCGATTTCGATGCCTGCATTCCAGAGTTCTCGCCCGAGCCGGAACTTCGTCTGGAATCGGCGCGCCATCCGGTGCTGGAAGACAAACTAAGGCGCGAACATCGCGCGATCGTTCCCATGTCCTTCACGCTCGGCGGCGAGGAACGCCTGCTGGTCATCAGCGGACCCAACACGGGCGGCAAAACCGTTGCGCTGAAGACCACGGGAGTAGCCGTTCTATCCGCGGAATCCGGCATTCCTGTGGCGGCCCAGCGTGCCGTGCTGCCGCTGTTCGATCGAGTCCTGGTGGACATCGGCGACGATCAATCGATTGCCGCGGACCTTTCCACCTTCTCTTCGCACATGCTCAACCTGAAAGCGATGCTCGCGGAAGCGACGCCGAATTCCCTCGTGCTCGCGGATGAAATGGGCACGGGAACGGCGCCGGAGGAAGGCGCGGCACTCGCCGTAGCGCTTCTGGAGGAATTTCGCAAAAAGGGTTGCTTCGTTCTTGCCACCACGCATCATGACCGCCTGAAGACGTATGCTTCCACCACCCCGGGAATAGTGAACGCAGCGGTCGAGTTCGATGAAGTGAATCTACGCCCCACCTATCGTTTGATGGTCGGCGTGCCCGGTGGCTCCAGCGGAATTGCCATCGCGCGCCGCCTGGGTCTCGCGGATTCAATCATCGAGCATGCGCGTTCGCTACTTACTCCGGAAGCTCACCAAGCGGCGGAGCTCATCGCCTATCTGCACCGCAGCCGCGACGAACTCGATCGCTTGCGCAATCAGATGGCCGAGGAGCGCCAGGAACTGGAAAGAGAACGGCAAAAGCTCCGCGCGGAATGGGTGGACCGCCAAAAACAGCGCATCGCGGAACTCGAGCAGAAATTCGCCGAAATGCTGAAGCATTTCGAAGAAAACGTTGCCCAGGTGGTAGATGCGGTCAAAGATCGGGAACTACGCGCGCAGCTTGAAAAATCAACGCGCCGGAAAATGCAGGACGTCCGCAGTGTGGCGAAAGATGAATTGAATATAGCGGTAGTTCAGGCAATTGCGGATTCGCAGATGGACCTGGGCACGAAGATGGATTCCCCCGCGCCGGTCAGCCTGGAACGCCTGCAGCCAGGCACAAAAATTCGTGTTCGAGGATTCAGCAAACCAGTCATTCTGCGGCGCGTAGAAGGCTCTTCGGCCGAAATCGAAGCCGGACCGCTGCGAATGAAAGTAGCCCTGGAGGAGATCACCGGCATAGAAGGTGGAGTGCCCGGAAAAGTTTCGCTTTCTCCCGGAGCGCGGGACAATATCACCGTGACCTCCGCCGGAGGCGAGGGGTCAGGCGGGAACGAAATTAACGTAATCGGCATGACCGTCGAACAAGCCAGCGAACGCGTGGATAAATTCCTGGACGAAGCTGCCTTGGCGCAGCGTTCCACGGTTCGCATCATTCATGGGCACGGTACCGGTGCGCTGCGAAAAGGCCTGGGTGAATTCTTGAAATCGCATCCACTCGTCGAGCGCGCCCAGTTTGAAACAGAAGAGCATGGCGGAAAAGCGATCACCGTCGTAGAGTTGCGAACCTAACCAAAATGGCGGAAGCAGGATCATTCGCGGACAAAGTAAAACAGCAAGCGGACATCGTCCGCGTCATCGGCGAATACGTCCGCCTCAAAAAGAGCGGCCAAAGTTTCCAGGGTCTCTGTCCGTTTCACCAGGAGAGGTCTCCCTCCTTCAACGTAAATCCCACCCGCCAGATGTTCTATTGCTTCGGCTGCAATAAAGGCGGGGACATCTTTACGTTTGTGCAGGAAATGGAAAAGTGCGAATTTCCGGAAGCCGTGCGCCTTGTCGCGGAAAAGTGCGGAATTTCCATTCCCCAACCCAAGCTGCGCTCACCGGAAGAACGCCGAGAGAATCAGGCCCGCGCGGCGTTGCTCGAAATGCATCGCGAAGCGCAAAGCTTCTTCGCCAAACAACTCGCAACAACGGCGGAAGGCAAAGCAGCCGCAGCTTACCTGCAGGATCGCGGACTAAACGCCGAAACTATCGTGGGCTTCGGCATCGGCTACGCACCAGCCGGCGGCGACGTCCTTCTGCGCCATCTCAAGCAGAAATTCCCGGAAAAATTGCTCGTGGATTCCGGCCTCATCTCGCGCGATCAAAGCGGCAGGCTCTTTGACCGCTTCCGCAGGCGCATCACCTTTCCTATTTCCAACGAATCCGCCAAGATCGTGGCTTTCGGTTGCCGCGCGCTCGGCGATGATCAACCCAAATACCTGAACTCTCCCGAAACGCCGATCTATTCGAAAAGCAACATCCTCTACCACCTGGACCGCGCCAAAGAAGGCATTCGCCGCGAGGATTTCGCAATCCTTGTGGAAGGCTACCTGGATGCCATCGCGGTAGCGCGCGCCGGCCTCTCCAACGTGGTCGCCGGCTGCGGCACCAGCCTCGCCGAACAACAAATTAAACTCCTCGCGCGCTTCACCAAACGCATCATCGTAAATTACGACCCCGATACCGCCGGACAAACTGCAACGGAACGCTCCTTAACTCTGTTGCTCGAACGCGATTTTGAAGTCCGCGTCCTCGCACTTCCCCCCGTCGGCGACAAAAAAGCCGACCCAGATCTCTTCATCCGGGAAAAGGGAGCCCAGGCGTACATCCAAGCGCTAAAGGAATCTCAGCCATACGTGGACTATCTCATCGCGCGTGCGCGAAAAATGGATCTCAGCACCGGCGAAGGCAAACTGCGGGCTTTGAATTTCCTGATGCCCTATCTCCAAAGAATCCCTAATCAGCTGCTCCGTTCCGAATGGGCTACGCGCATTTCCCAGCAATTGCGAATTGACGAACCGGTCCTCCGCGCCGCACTGACCAAAGCCGCTGCGGAACGCCGCAGCGAGGTAAAGACCCAACCTCAGCTGGTAGGCAAAGCCGCGAAGCCTCTGGAAAGACGCCTAATCCGCATGCTAGCGGAAGCGGAGGGCTTCCGCCGCGAACTAGCCAAACGCCTCCAGCAAGGCGGGTTCTACCAGGGCATGGAAACCGAAAAAATCATCGGCGCCCTCATCCTGGCCAGCCTTTCGGAGCAACCCATGCACCCGACCGAGATTGGCGCCCTACTGGAAGAGCGGGACCGCCGCCTTTTCTTCGAGATCCTGTTCGAGCCCGCTCAGGAACCCAGTTGGGAAGAGGCAGAAAGCTGCTTGGAGGCTTTGCAGCGGAAACAAATTGAACGTGAACTCACCCGAATTCAGCTGGAAATTGAAGCCAAGCCCACGGCCTCGGCTCTTCGAGAGTTGTTGAACCAGAAGCAGGAACTCATGCGCCGGCTCCCCACCATTCATTAAGCCCGAAGGGCCCTCGAGCGACCCCGCGAGGATGCAGATTCTGCAACGAAATAATTGACTTCACTGGACTTAAGCATGTAGCGTAGAAGGGTTACGCGGATAACGAGTTGGTCCGCTCGCGCATCTATTAATGAGTAAAGGGATCCGTGGGCATCGTTCCGCTAGCGCGGCAGGCGGGCAAAGCGTGGGGCAGCGGGAAATATACGGCGCGGCGTACAAAGCTTCAATAAAAAATTGGTTAGCTTCCGTGAGGACTATCATCCTCCATTCAACCGGATTGCGCTCTCTTTCCGCCCTTTACCAAGGCTGCATGCATCTTGAACCCGGATCGGCGAAGGCTCCGCGTGGGGACACAAAAATTTTGGGAGGAAAGTTGTGGCGGCAACCGGTTTAGAAGAAAAATATGATGCGGTACGCCAGCTCATTGCCATCGGCAAAGAGCGCGGTTACCTGCTCTACGACGAAGTAAATGATTCGCTTCCCGCGGAAGTCCATTCCTCGGAGGAAATCGACGATCTCCTGACGACGTTCGAGCGGAATGGCATCGAGATTTATGAAGACCAAGCTTCGGCCAAAGCGGCCCGCGCCGTAGAAGTCTCCAGTGACCGCGGCGACCGCGACGGAGCCGTCAAGGAAGAGCTGCATGCCGAAGAGGGCAGCGATCTCGACCTGACTCCGGGTTCCCTGGAAAAAACAAACGATCCGGTCCGCATGTACTTGCGGGAGATGGGTACCGTTCCACTGCTCACCCGCGAAGGCGAAGTCACCATAGCCAAGCGCATCGAACGCGGCCAGCTCGTGGTCATGAAGGCCATCACCCGTTCTCCGATCGTCATCAAGGAACTGATCGCCGTCGGCGACGATCTGCGCAAAGGTGCCCGCTCCATCAAGGAGATCGTGCAGTTTGACGATGAAGAGCTGACCGAAGAAAAAATCGCCAACAAGACCAAGCAGACCCTGAAGTACATCGAAAAGATCGCGAAACTTTACGATCTTGCCCTGAAGCAAGCCGAGAAACTCGATAAGACTCTGAAATCCAAGAAGCGGCCCTACGTCAAGGCCAAGTGGGCCGTGGCGCGGACCCGCATCCAAATTTCGCTGGAAATCCGCGACATCGACTTCAACCCTTTTGAGAAAAAACGCCTCATCGACAAAATGCGCGGCACCGTCGAGCGTTTGCAATCGCTCGAACGCGAAGCCGGTCGGCTGGAACGCCGTGCGGACGCCTCCAAAGGCGATAACGCCGCGGATGCGCGCCGTGAACTGCGCACTCGTCGTTCCGAATTAAAGGACATCGAAGAAGCCAGCGAAGTCGGTCTCACGGAACTCAAGCGCACCCTGACGATCATTCACCGCGGAGAAGCAGAAGCGGAACAAGCCAAGAAAGAGCTGATCGAAGCCAACCTGCGCCTTGTCGTTTCCATCGCCAAGAAATACACCAACCGCGGCTTGCAGTTTCTGGACCTGATTCAGGAAGGCAACATCGGCTTAATGAAAGCTGTGGACAAGTTCGAGTGGCGCCGCGGCTACAAGTTCTCCACCTACGCCACTTGGTGGATCCGCCAGGCCATCACCCGCGCCATCGCCGATCAGGCGCGCACCATCCGTATTCCCGTGCACATGATCGAAACGATCAATAAACTGGTGCGCACCAGCCGCCAGCTGGTTCAGGAACTCGGCCGCGAGCCTACCAGCGAAGAAATCGCCAAGCGCATGGACATTCCGGTCTCCAAGGTCCGCAAGATCCTGAAGATCGCGCAGGAACCCATTTCGCTCGAAACGCCCATCGGCGAGGAAGAAGATTCGCATCTCGGGGACTTCATTGAGGACAAGGCCGTGGTTTCGCCGTCCGATGCGGTCATTAACCTTAACCTCAAGGAACAGACATCGTCGGTGCTGAAAACACTCACTCCTCGCGAAGAAAAAGTTATCAAGATGCGCTTTGGCCTCGACGATGGCAGCGAACATACGCTCGAAGAAGTCGGCCAATCTTTCGCCGTAACACGCGAGCGCATCCGCCAGATCGAAGCGAAAGCCCTTCGTAAGTTGCGACACCCTTCGCGCTCGCGCAAACTCCGCGCCTTCCTGGAAGGCCCCTCGCGCGACTATCTATAGAAACAACTCTTGAGCAATATCAGAATTCGAAAAAGCTCGGCGAATGCCGAGCTTTTTTCATGTGTGCCGAGCATGTTTCGATAGCTAGGAGGTGAAAGTCCTCTACCCATCCTGATGGAGGAGAAGGGTTAGTGAAGCGCAAGGGCGTCGTCGCGAGACGAGGTCTGAAAGAAGCGCGGAGCAAACACGCGAGCCGATGGACAAGAACTGGATTTGAGGCCTACGGTGCCGGGCGAGCGAGCATGTGATCGCGAAGCCCACATCCATCAAAGGTACTGGTGGTAAATCCAGCGGTTGTGCGTGGAAGGCGATCGAACTTACCTCGGGAGATCTGTTGCATGTCACGGAATCGTGACTGAGAGTGGAGCGATTCACTCTGACCATGCAGCAGAAGTCAGCAGCGGGCGTATTAGTCGCGAAAGTGAGGAAGGCCCAAACAGCAGGGAGCGGCAAGTAGGACGCAGGACTCGATGAGCGACAAGCGGCAGAAAGATCAGCTAGTGCTGGCCTTCACTGAGGAGGAGAGGAGTGAAGCTCCGAAGACTCTTCAGGAAGGGACCGAATCGCTTACGGCGAAATGCGAAACCGAACGTCCAGCTAGTCACGAGCAGTTGATGGAAGAAATCTGCGAGCGGGAAAACTGCTGGCAGGCTTATAAGCGAGTCAAAGCGAACAAAGGAAGTTCGGGAATCGACGGCATGAAAGTCGGAGAGCTTTCGAACTACCTTAAGCAGCACTGGCATCCCGACGGTGCTGGATCGACTGATCCAGCAGGCGGTGATGCAGGTTCTGCAACGCAGATGGGACCCGACATTCTCCGAACACAGTCACGGGTTCCGGCCGAAACGCTCGGCGCATCAGGCGGTAGCCAAGGCACAGCAATACATCGCCGCAGGCCATCGCTGGGTGGTAGACCTGGATCTTGAAAAATTCTTTGACCGGGTCAATCACGACAAACTGATGGCGGCGATCGAGTTCCCGGTCGAGGCAGCGAGTGATGAAGAATGTCACTCGATTTCTTACACGCCGACTGAAGCTCAAGGTGAATGAGACGAAGAGCGCGGTGGCTCGACCAGTCGAGCGAAAGTTCTTGGGGTTCAGCTTCAGCAACAACATAGAACCGAAACGGCGCATCTCGCCGAAGGCTTTGTTGCGCTGCAAGCAGAAAATCCGGGAACTGACGCAATGGACACGAGGGATCAGTCTGGAGCAGATGACGAAGGAACTAACCGCCTACTTAAGGGGCTGGAAAAGTTACTTCAGCTTCTGTCAAACGCCCTCGGTGTTGAAAATTCTAGATCAATGGATACGACATCGGTTGCGATCCATGATCTGGAAGCAGTGGAAACGCGGGAAGCAGCGGTACGCGATGTTGCGTCATCTCGGCGTCGGTCGGGACCTCGCCGCACAAACGGCGGGCAGTCCTCACGGCCCGTGGCGACTGGCGCGTAGCCCCGCTCTACAATACGCGTTACCCATCGCTTACTTCGATTCACTTGGTCTTCCTCGACTCTTCGATGGCTTTGCGTAACCCACTGAACCGCCGGATGCGGACCCGCATGTCCGGTGGTGTGGCAGGGGAGGGCGGGCGACCGCTCCCCCTATGCCGATTCCAGAATTCTAAACGGGTCTATACTATGCGGTCGGTTTCAGTCCGCTCATCAGGTTAGGACCGTAGACGGAATCCGACAACCCCCCGAAATGCACATGTTTCCAGGAAATCCTTGCGTTTCTCGCACCAATCCGCGAAATTCAGAGCAAGCCCAGCACAATTTCAAACCTAGTATGCGGAGTGACGGTTCCTCTATGAAAAGCCTTCAGCGAATTGCGACAGTTCTGATTCTCCTCCTGATGGGTCTGACCGGGTACGGCCTCTGGAAAACGCGACAACCCGACGCTCCCAATCCGGCCACAGCCAACCACGCGCAAAAGCAGGGCCCCGCAGCGCAAATTCTTACCGTCGACCAGAGCCCCCTAAAGACAGCCCAACAACTTGCACCGCTCGCCACTTCGCCGGATGAACGCGAGTACGCCAAAGAAGCCATGCGGCTGGCCGATTACGAAGTGGATCTGGCCTTCGATACTGCTTTGCATGCGGCCCGGTTGCACCCGCCACCGCTGAGCGCCGAAGCCAAAGAAATACAGGAGCATTTGCAGAAAGCCGAAGAATTATTAAAAGCCGATCAGGAGCACGTCAAGCAGCTCACCGAGCAACTCGGGAAAGTACCGGAAGCCAAACGGGAAGCGTTGCAAATCGATCTGGCCCAGGCCCAGGCAGATACCGATCTGGATCAGGATGAAGTGGACGATGCCAAGCAGGACTTGATCGCCGCGGGCGGCGACCTCACCGGACGTATCGAAGCCCTCAAGAAAGAGCACGAAGAAACCGAGCATAGTGGCACAAACTCGATCCCCACAGGCGCAGCTCCCGCAGAGCAAGTAGGGTTGATACACCGAGTACAGCAGTGGCTGAACCTTCATCAGAAAAAATTGCAACTTCAACATGCCAAAGTTATGGCTGCATCCGCCGTTAACGCGCTCGCTCAAGAACACAAATTCCTGGATACAAAAGTCGAAACCGCTAAGGAAAAAGCTCCCGAGCTGGCACACCACTCCAAAAAAACAAAGGACCTTTCTTCCGTACTCCATGTTTCCGCCGCCAACAAAAGCCGCGAAGATTCCACCGCCTTGCTCAAGCAGACCCAAGAGATCAGCGGCGACCAGAAAACCTTAGCAGCTATCGACAAAAGTTCAGAAACGCAACAGGAACTCGCCGGCCTCTACACCCAATGGATCGATCTGGTCGCAACTCATCAGCGCCATGTCATAAATCGGGCGCTGTTGGGCCTGTTGATCATTCTCGCGATTGCTCTCATCGCCGTTTTCTTCAGTTCGTGGATGGACACGCTGGTGGAGCGCTTGTCCATGGACCGGCGTCAGATCCAATCGCTTCGCACGGTCACCCGCGTAGCCCTGCAGTTTTTGGCGTTGTTCCTGATTCTCCTGGTAATTCTTGGTCCTCCCAATCAACTGGGCACGTTCCTTGGTCTGGCTGGTGCCGGTCTGACGGTTGCGCTGAAAGATTTCATCGTGGGCTTCATCGGCTGGTTCGTGTTAATGGGGAAGAACGGTATGCGCCTCGGAGATTGGGTGGAAATCAATGGCGTTACCGGAGAAGTCGTGCAGATCGGGCCATTCCACACTGTGCTGTTGGAAACCGGCAACTGGACCGACTCCGGTCATCCAACCGGCCGCCGCGTCACCTTTATGAACAGCTTCGCTATCGAAGGGCACTATTTCAATTTCTCAACTACCGGACAATGGCTCTGGGATGAATTGCAGGTGATTCTACCCACAGGGCAAGATCCCTATCCTCTGCTGGATGCGATCCACAAGAAAGTAATCGAGGCTACGCAGGCGAATGCCAAACAAGCGGAGGATGAGTGGCGGCTTGCCTCGAGTTCTCGGGAAATGCGTGCAATTTCTGCAGCTCCGGCGATGAGCATTAAACCGGTTGCCGGCGGTGTCGAAGTCGGTGTGCGCTACATCACCCGGGCAAACGAACGCTATCAGCTTCGCGCAAAGCTTTATCAGGATGCGGTCGAACTCCTCGGTAGCAAGCGAGCGCCGGAGACTCCAGCACCAACCGTCGCCACTGCAACGGTCGCCACACCGGCCGTGGAAACCCCGAACCGTTAGTTCGCCTCCAACAGCTTACGCGCGCGCGAAGCGGTCAGCGTCGCCCCGGCGTACATCACAGCCAACAGGAAAAATCCCACGCGGATGCTGAACTGTTCCGCGATCCATCCCAGCGAAAAGCTCATCGCCAACTGTAGGACCGTCGCGATAATTGCGAACGCCGATTGCGTCCGGCCCATAAAGTGTCGCGGCACAATCCCCATCAAGGCAGATTGCGCCACGATTCCGCCTAGCGCGCGGCAAAATCCAAAACACCCCTGCAAAATTGCTGCCCCAAGAAGAAACGCCACAAACGGCACCGCCACATGCCCAATCGCGAGCGCCGCCATCACCGCAACATACAGCGGCAAACGGATCCGCTGCGGCAATTGGCTAGTCACCAGTCCGCCGGCGATTGCTCCGATCGCCCAACCCGCCTCGATAAAACCGAAACCTCTCGCCCCGGAATGGAGAATCCCTTCCGCCAGGGCCACGACCACTACGTTCGAACTCACTATGCTGGCCATCAGAATCGCGTGGGTCACGCCCAGCGCGAGCACCACCGGCTGCTCCCTCAAATACGAAAATCCTTCTTTCATGTCGGCGTAAATCGAAAGCGAAAGCCCCGCTTCCGCCACTTCCGGATTTTCCCCGCTTTCCAGCGCCAGCGCCGTAGCTCCGGTTTGCTCCGAATATTCCTTCGGGTATTGCTTGTGATCGCGAGGCGAAACATATCCGCTGCGTAACGCGTACAGGCACGCCGCAGATGCGAAGTAAGTCAAACCATCAATGCCGAGAATCCCACCGATGCCGACGTGATCGTAAATAAATCCAACCAGCGTTCCCGCCGCAAGCATTCCGCTCTGCACGCCCACAAGCGTAGCCGCATTCGCGCCCGTGAACTGGCTCGGCGGCACAACCTCTTGCACCAGCGCATTCACGTTCGCCCAGTACATCGCCGAGCCTGTGCCGGTTATCAGGGTCATGAAATACAGATGCCAAAGGTGCAGTTGCCCGCGCCACGCAATGTAGGCGATCGCAAGAACCGCGAATCCCCGCGCCAGATCCAGCAACACGCCCAAATATCGCCGGTCAAATCGGTCAATCAGCACGCCGCCGAGAAACGGCACAATCAATCCGGGCAACGTCACGACAATCACTTGCCAACTCACCGCCACCGTCGAGTGCGTCGCAGACATGATGTACCAGCTCACGCCGATAAAGTTCATCCCGCTGCCAAACAGCGACACAAACATCGCGGTGAAAAAATAACGGAACCCGCGCTGCTGCCAGAGCAGGCCCCAGTCCACTCGGGATGTCGCCGCGGTGGCCATGAATCTTCTAGGATACTATCGGCGGTGCGAAGACCATTGCAGAAGTGCTTCCAATGCAAATCGGTTTGCTGCCAATCGCCGCGCTGTAACCCGTATGATAGGAACCATGAGCCGTTTGTTAGCTGTTCAATCGCTGACAGTGGAACTGCGCACGGCGGCCGGCACGCTGAAGCCGGTGAACGACGTTTCGTTTCGCATCGAGCCAGGCCAGGCCTTAGGAATTGTCGGTGAATCCGGCAGCGGCAAAACCATGTTGTGCATGGCTCTGATGGGATTGCTGCCCCCCGGCGCGAGAGTTAGCGGCGAAATGCTCTTCCATCATAGAAATGCTTCCTCGAAGAATCTGCGCGAACTCGATGAAGCAGGCTGGCGCTCCGTTCGTGGCCGCGAAATCGCCATGATTTTTCAAGAGCCGATGACTTCCCTGAATCCGGTACTGCGCATCGGCGCGCAAATTGAAGAAGCGATCCGTGCGCACGAATCGGGAATCGCAAAACATCCACTGCATCGCCGCGTGATGGCTGCCTTGGAACAGGCTGCAGTCCCAGAGCCAGATTACCGCGCTCGCCAATATCCGCATCAGCTGTCCGGCGGCTTGCGCCAGCGCGCGATGATCGCCATGGCGCTTGCGGGAAGGCCCAAACTCCTGATCGCTGACGAGCCCACCACCGCACTGGACGTAACTGTTCAGAAACAGATTCTCGAATTGCTCGATCGCCTACGCCACGAGATGAAACTAGCCCTCCTCTTCATCACCCACGACCTCGGCGTCGTGGCCAGGGTTGCAGATCGCGTCGCCGTGATGTACGCCGGGCGAATTATCGAAGAGGGCGCGACCAAGCAAGTACTGCTCGCTCCAAAACATCCGTATACCCAAGGACTGCTTGCCGCTTCACCGCGCCTCGAACGCGCCAAGCTTTTGCCGATTCCCGGGACTGTCCCAGAACTCACTCATCTTCCGCCCGGCTGTTCTTTCGCACCGCGTTGTGCGTTTCACCGTCAGGATTGCGACGAGGGCGTCCCCTCGTTTCGCCCACCGCAAAGCGATCACGCCGCCCGGTGTGTCCTTCTATGACGACCCTGCTCGAAGTGCGAAACCTGCGCAAAAGCTACGCACGCGCTACGGGCGTATTTGCGGCGAACGGTCCCGGCGAACGCTTCTCCGCAGTCGATGATGTCAGCTTCGAAGCGCAAACAGGTGAAACCTTTGCCATCGTTGGCGAAAGCGGCTGCGGCAAAACCACGCTCGCCCGCATGATCCTTCGCCTGATCGAACCGGACGAAGGCAAAATCCTTTTCGATGGCCAGGACCTCCGTCTACTTTCTCCGGGCGATCTCACGCGCCAGCGCCGCGCCATGCAAATGATTTTTCAGGATCCCTTCGCCTCGCTGAATCCCCGGATGCGCGTCGGCGAAATTGTTGCGGAGCCGTTGGCCATCCACCATCCGGATCTGACCAAAAAGCAGCAACTCGACCGCACCGCCGAGATTCTCAATCGCGTCGGTTTAACAGAGGACGCGATCCCGCGCTATCCGCACGAATTTTCTGGCGGCCAGCGCCAGCGAATCGGTATTGCCCGGGCTCTGATTCTTCGCCCCAAACTCATCGTCGCGGACGAGCCGGTCTCGGCGCTAGACGTTTCCGTCGGCGCGCAAGTCTTGCTGCTCCTGCAAGAGCTTCAACGCGAGTTCGCGCTGACCTACCTGTTCATCTCGCACAGCTTACCGGTCGTCGCGCAACTCGCCACCCATATTGCCGTTATGCGCGCCGGGCAATTCGTGGAGTTCGGGCCGGCGGAGCTTATTCTGCGCGCCCCAACCGCAGATTACACCCGTACCCTCCTCGCGGCCGTGCCAGAGCTACCGCGCGGGGCAAACCTGTGATATTTTCCCTTCGATTGCCCGTATCAAGTCCAGCGCCTGCGTATAATCCAACGCTCCCTAAGGAGTTTTTCGTGGCAACGATGCTTCCGCCTACTCCGGAACCCCAGGCCGCTGCTTCTTCCGAACCTCAAGCCGCGATCTCGCCCGTCGGCCGAGTAATAGGAATGTTCTTTTCCCCCAAAGCCACGTTCGAGGATATTGTCCGGAAGCCAAGTTGGATTCTACCCGCGGCCATCATCCTCATTTTAAGTTTAGGCGCTGTTGGGGCCCTTAATCAGCACTTCAATTGGCGGGAATACATGTCGCAGCAACTGGAAAAAAATCCTCGTACCGCACAGCTTCCTACCGAACAAAAACAGCAACAAATCGAAGTGGGTTCAAAATATGCGCCAGTGATTGCCTACGTCTCTGCTGTAGCTTTCCCCATCTTGGGTTTGCTGGTGATATCTTTGATCCTAATGGGTGCTTACAATCTAATGGCTGGCGCGGGGGTCAACTTCACAACCTCCTTGGCGATCGTCTCGCACGCCTTACTCCCTGCTTCCATTGTCGGCACCATCCTTTTTATTATTGTCTTGTTCCTCAAGCCCGTCGGCATGTTCGACCTGGAAAACCCAATCGCAAGCAATCTTGCTGCTTTCCTGCCGGAGGATTCCGCCAAATGGCTTGTGACTTTAGGCAAGAACATTGACCTCTTTGAACTTTGGAAACTCATCCTCCTTAGCATCGGCTTTGCGGCGGTCAATCCTAAAAAACTTAAAGGCGGCAAATCCTTCTCCATCGTTATTTCCCTTTTTCTGATTTATGTCGTTGTTCGCGTAGGAATCGCCTTCATCTTCTCTTGATACACTGGAGGCGTGACCTTTTCCTTTGAACTACTGCAGTCCGACCCGACCGGCGCGCGTCTGGGCCGACTAACCACGCCTCATGGCGTTATCGAAACTCCGGTGTTCATGCCGATTGGCACTGCGGCCACCGTAAAAGCCCTGACGCAGGAAGCGCTCGAATCTCTTGGCACGCGCATCATCCTCGCAAACACCTATCATCTCTTCCTGCGACCAGGGCACGCGCTTATCCGCAAACTCGGCGGCCTTCACAAATTCATGTCTTGGAATCGGGCCATCCTCACCGATTCCGGCGGATTTCAGGTTTTCAGTCTCGCCGATCTTCGAAAGATCACCGACGAAGGCGTCCGGTTCCGTTCCCACCTGGATGGCTCGGAGCATCTCCTCACACCCGAAAAAGCCGCCGAAATTCAGTTGGCGCTCGCTTCGGACATCGCCATGGTTCTCGATGAGTGCATCGAAACGCCTGCGCCGCGCGAGATAGCGCAAGCAGCCGTTAAGCGCACCACCGCATGGGCAAAGCGCGCCCGGCAGTTTTTCCTGGAGTGCTCGAAAACAAACGGCAACTTGTCACAGTGGCAGTTCGGTATCGTCCAAGGAGCAACCTTCAAAGACCTCCGGCGCGAAAGCGCCGGGCAACTTCTGGAAATTGATTTTCCCGGCTATGCTGTCGGCGGACTCGCGGTCGGCGAACCGCACGAGATAACTTGTGAAATGACCGCGGAAGTCACCGCGCTTCTTCCGAAAGATCGGCCCCGCTACCTGATGGGCGTAGGCCGGCCCGAGCAACTGGCCGACTATGTCTCCCGCGGTATCGACATGATGGATTGTGTCTTGCCGACACGCGCCGCGCGCCACGCCTGCTTATACACCAGCGAAGGCCGCGTCCTCATCAAGAACGCGCGCTTCGCAGAAGACCAGCGTCCTATCGATCCAAAGTGTTCCTGCTCGGTCTGCCAACGCTACACGCGCGCCTATCTTCGGCATCTATTTACCGCAGGTGAAGTCACCGCGGCCATCCTCGCAACCCACCACAATGTCCACTTTTACCTTGACATCATGCGTCAAATTCGAGAGGCTATCGCTTTTGGACAACTCGAAAAATTCGCGTCTGAGCTGTCTGTGCGTTATGCTGTAGGGCCTGCCTGAAGCGACCAGCTTCAGGTGTGTGTAGTTCCTCTGCGGAAAGCGCAGCAACCCGTAGCAGGTTACGCTTCAGGACGAGAATCCGGCGGGGTAGGCAAGCGGGGCAATTCCTGCTGCTGGACAATTTTCTCGTTTAAATTTTTTTGTTACGCAGCTTTTTTTGGCCATCCGCTTCGAAAATTGAGAAAGGGCAGCTTCCGGCGGGCAAAATGGAAATTACAGCGGCATACATCTTCCAGGCGGGTGGAGTCGGAGCCATCGGCCAGCTTCTTCTCCCGTTTCTTCTCGTTTTTGGAATCATGTATTTAATGGTCTTCCTGCCGCAGAAGCGGCAGCGCAAGAAGTTGCAGGAGATGCTGGCGGCGGTGAAGAACGGTGACAAGATCATCACCACGTCCGGCATTTACGGCACGATCAACGGCATAGATGGCGACACCATAATCCTCAAAATTGCCGACCAGGTGAAAATTCGCATCTCGCGGGCAGCGATCGCTCAGGTGGAGGCATCCGAAGATGCCAAGCAATAATTCCGCCGGTCGCACCGCGTCGCGCCAAAATTTCTAACCATGAATCCTAATCTGAAGTGGAAAGCACTGTTCATCCTTGCGGTCGTTCTCTTCTGTCTTTACGTCATCTTTTGTCTGCCGACGTTTCCCACCTCGGTCGGACAGCTCAAAAACAATTTCGCCCACCAGATCAAGCTAGGGCTCGACCTACAGGGCGGCACACACCTGATCCTTCAGGTGCAGGTGCAGGAAGCGATTGCGCAGGAAACGGATCAGACCGTCGATCGCATCAGTACCCAACTGCGCGACAAAAACATTCGCTACGACGAAGTCCGCCGCTTGGACGACACCCACATCCTGGTTCGCAATATTTCTCCGGATCAATTGTCGCAATTCCGGGATATTGTGCACGAACAGTACGAAGGAGTTTGGGAACTCGGTCCGGCACCGGGTGATCCCAACGCTTTTTTGCTTAGCATGCGTCCCAGCGCCATTTCCCGTATTCAGGAAACCACCATGCAGCAATCGCTCGAAACCATCGAGCGCCGCATCAACGCTCTTGGTCTTACCGAGCCCACCATTCAGCCCCACGGCAGAAAAGACAACGAAATCCTGGTTCAGCTTCCCGGCGAAGGGGATCCGGGCCGTGCGAGGCAAGTCATTCAAGCGGGCGGACAACTTGAGCTGAAGCTCGTGGAAGATCCCACGCCCTATCCTTCTCAAGCGGCTGCGCTCGCTGCGCACGGCGGAATTTTGCCTCCCGGAACCGAAGTCGTGCAGGGTAGAAGTAGTGCGTCGACCACTTCTGGTGCCCCACCAGCGGAAAACTGGTACGTCATCAGCCGCACTCCAGTCGTGACCGGTCGAGATTTGCGCAGCGCCGTTGAAAACCGCAACCCGGAAATGCCGGGTCAGTGGCAAATTAATTTCAATCTTTCTGCAGAAGCCGCTCGCCGCTTCGGCCCTTTCACCGAACAAAACAAAGGCCGCCAGATGGCCATTGTCTTGGAGCGCAAAGTCTACTCAGCCCCCACGATTCAGAGTCGCATTGACGATTCTGGTCGTATCGACGGGAATTTCAGCCAGGAGACCGCGCATGACCTCGCGCTCGTTCTTCGCGCAGGGGCACTGCCTGCCTCCATCAAATATCTTGAAGAGCGCACCGTCGGCGCTTCGCTCGGCGCCGATTCCATTCGCCACGGCGTGCAGGCTTCCGTCCTCAGCTTGCTCGTTGTCATGATCTTCATGGTCTTTTATTATCGCCTCTCTGGTGTGAACGCCGTATTGGCCCTGATCCTGAACCTGCTTATCTTATTGGCCGCGCTGGCCCTGTTTGGAGCAGTGTTGACCCTACCAGGTATAGCGGGCGTCATCCTTACCATCGGCATGGGAGTCGATTCCAACGTCCTCGTCTTTGAACGCATCCGTGAAGAAATTCGTAACGGTAAATCAGCCGCCGCGGCTGTCGACGCCGGATTTGCTAAAGCGTTCCTCACCATCATTGATACACACGTGACCACGGTTGTTTCAGCCTTCTTTCTGTTTATTTTCGGAACCGGCCCAATTCGCGGTTTCGCCATCACCCTGACCATCGGTTTGATCGCCAACGTATTCACGGCCATCTACGTCTCGAAGACGATTTTCCAGTATCACTTGGCGAAAATGGACCGTCAGGCCGAACTCAGTATTTAGGGAAAGATCCTAGGCGTCCTAGTACGGATTGGTTCGGAGGGTCGGGAACAAAGCCCAACGCCTTGGAGTCTAAAGAAGGGAAGCACAAACGGCATGATCGAGTTCTTCAAAGAGCCCAACATCGATTGGATGGGCAAGGCCAAGTATTTCTTTGCTCTCAGCGGTATTTTGCTGCTTATCGGCTGGTCCGCGATTCTGATGAAGGGTGGAATTAAATACGGAATTGACTTCAAGGGTGGCACAAACGTGGATGTCCGCTTCGCTCAGCCACCCAATATTGACCAAATCCGCTCCGGCCTGCAGACCCAGGGACTCAGAAACAACGAAATCCAGGCCATCAGCGACATTGGCGATCGCAACTCCAATGAACTCATGATCTTCGTCGAGCAAGTAGGCCAGAGCGATCAGGCCCTGGACGAAAGCAAAGCCAAGGTGCTTGCTGCCCTAAACGCTACCTACGGCGTCGAAAATCCCGGCAAGCCCGATTTCAACTCCATTACTCCTTCCGCTCTTTCCACCTTCCTTCAGCAAAACGACCCGCTGGGCCTCTCCGTCAATGGCGCCGAAAAGTACAACCAACTCGCCAAGAATCTTCTGGCTTTTCGAGATAAAGACAAAAACGGCCTGATCACCAACTTTGACGAACTCTCCCGCGTCGATGGCGTTACTCCGGCCGTACTCGCTGTCTTGAAAAACAGCTTTTCCCTCGCGCCCTTCACCATCCGCACCGTTGAAATCGTAGGGCCCAAGGTAGGTGCCGAACTTCGCAATCAGGCCATTCGAGTAACCCTCTATGCTTTGGCAGGCATGCTGGTATATATTGCCTTCCGCTTCGAGTGGGTCTACGGCGCGGCTGCGGTGGTCGCCGTTTTTCACGACGTTTTGATCACACTCGGTCTTTTCAAGATTTTCGGTTTCGAAATTTCGCTGACGGTCATCGCGGCGCTGCTCACCCTGGTCGGGTACTCGATGAACGACACCATCGTTATCTTCGATCGCATTCGGGAAAACAGCCGTTTGTTGCGCAAGGAAGCTTTCGCGGACGTAGTCAATAAGTCGATTAATCAGACGCTTTCGCGAACCATCCTGACCAGCGGATTGACTTTTCTCACCGTGCTCGTCCTGTTCCTGATGGGCGGCCAGGTGCTTCGGGCATTTGCCTTTGCCCTGGTGGTGGGGATTGTGGTAGGAACGTACTCCAGTTTTGGTATAGCTGCACCTCTAGTCGTCGCCTGGAACCGGTGGCGCGGCCAGGGTTCTGTAGCAGGCACCGGAACCGCAGCCGGCAACAAACCTCGGGGAAGCGACGGCGGGCAACCGCGTCTCGCAACTGCCGGGAGGAAGTAGGAGTCATCCATGTTTGAAGAAATGGTAGTTTCCACTTCGCAAGCAAAGAAGACCAACAAGCCAACCACCGTCTTGGTGTCCATGATCCTTCAGGTTGGATTCCTCGCGCTGCTGATTTTGATTCCGCTTATTTATACGGAAGCGTTGCCAAGGGCGATGATGTCCTCGATCCTTTTGGCGCCTCCCCCGCCCCCGCCTCCTCCACCGCCGCCAGCGGCTGTGCAGGTTGTGAAGATCAAGCCGGTGCAGCACCTCATGGAAGCCGGCAAGCTTGTCGCCCCCAAGGCCATCCCGAAGGACGTCAAGATTATTAAGGAAGAAGAAGCGCCTCCTGACATGGCTGGGATGGCCGGCGGTGTACCGGGTGGTGTTGCCGGCGGTTCTATGGGCGGTGTAATTGGCGGGGTGATCGGTGGCGCCGGTTCAGGCGCTCCTCCTCCTCCAAAGACAGCTGCTAAGCGCGTCACTGTCGGTGGCAACGTTCAAGCCGCTCGCCTTGTGAACAAAGTTCAGCCTCTGTATCCTCCGCTGGCTCGCCAGACGCGCATCAGCGGCACGGTAAAACTCCACGCCATTATCGGTAAGGATGGCACAGTGCAGAGACTCGAAGTGCAGTCAGGTCATCCGCTCCTCGTCCAGGCAGCACAGGACGCCGTTCGGCAATGGCGCTATCAGCCAACCCTATTGAACGGTGAACCCGTGGAAGTAGACACGGAAATTGACGTTATTTTCTCTCTGGCTCAGTAGTCTAACGGGGCGGCGTGGGTGTCATGGGACCCGCGCGCCGCTCTGAGTTCGCGGTCGAATCAAACTCTTGATGGTCTCGGGGTTAAGGGACCTCTAGGAAATAAGGAGCAAACGAATGTTCGCAACTCTGTTTGTCTACGCGGCTTGGCTACAGGAACCAGCCACATCTTGGGACCTGCGTTCCATGTGGACCTCCATGGGCCTTCTCGCCAAGATCGTCGTCGCTATCCTCTTCGTTCTGTCGGTATACTCGTTCGGCGTCATGATCGACCGCTTCCTCATGTACAACAACGCGCGCAAGCAGTCGCGCCTGTTTGTGCAGCAGGTCGCCGGCGCGCTCAAGGATGGCAAGCTCGATGAAGCCATTGCTATCGCCGAACGCAACAAGAAGAGCCACATCGCCAAGGTTGTCGCCACCGGTCTCTCCGAATTCCAGTCGGCTTCCCAGCAAGTTTCCGACGCGGAAGTCATCGAAGCGGCAAAGCGCGGCCTGGAGCGCTCCGTCGCCATCGTTCACGCGGAAATGAAGCGTGGGCTCTCAGCCCTCGCCACCATCGGTTCGACCGCGCCGTTCGTCGGACTGTTCGGCACGGTCGTCGGCATCTTGAATGCGTTTAAAGGCATCGAAACTCAGAAGGCCACGGGATTGTCGGCCGTCGCAGGCGGTATCGCTGAGGCGCTGGTTACCACCGCTTTTGGTCTTCTCGTTGCCGTACCCGCCGTGTGGGCCTACAACTACTTCACCAACAAAGTGGAAGCGTTCGACGTCGAGATGGACAACTCCTCGATGGAGTTGATCAACTACTTCATCCTGCGCCGCGGCGCCGCCAAGAAGTAACACGG
>Ga0209526_10000626_pt1 | contig 23245 bp, 19 predicted proteins | sample JacPinW_OM2H0_M1_FD_188566 | JGI IMG/M metagenome (GOLD analysis project Ga0209526, IMG submission 188566) | Forest soil microbial communities from Algoma, Ontario, Canada - Jack Pine, Ontario site 1_JW_OM2H0_M1 (SPAdes) (version 2) | ecosystem: Environmental > Terrestrial > Soil > Boreal... | reverse complement strand
TGCTGGCGCGGGGGCTGCCGGTGCTCCGGGAGTCTTCGAGTCGGTCGAGCTTGTCTTTGGCTATCACTGCGTTTGGCGGTCAAGGCGAGCAACACAACAATTGGAATCATCTTATGCATAGCGAGCCTCCGCAGTCTCGCCTCCATCATATTGGTCCTTGCAAGGATTCGAGTTCAGCGCGACAAATATCGCTGACTTTCGCAATGGATCTTCACCGTTCACGGCCCGGGATTGAATCTGCTCAGGCGTCAGATTCGGCTTTGTGTAAGTGGCGATGATGTCTCGTACTACCTCCTCGGCTATCTCTACCACGTCCGGAGAGGAACTGAGGCGGATGCGACTCACGAGTGCGTACGCTGGTACGAGTTTGTTGGCATCGTTGAAGTTGTTTTCCAAGGCGTCCACCAGGAGGCGCGCTCTTTCACTGATGAAATCTGAATACAGCTCCTCGCGGTGGAAGACCTTTTTTTGCCAGCAAGTCGCGCCGATCCTGATGCCTCTGGATTATCCAAGTGCTTACACTCGAACCCAACGCACCTACAAGCGAACCAAAAATAGCAGCAAGAGCTGTGATGGTCCCTGGGCTCATCGACAAAATTCGGACCGGAGTCATTACTTATCCAGTCTTATCCAGAACCAGAAGAATGAAAACTAGCGGAAGATAAATGATCGAAGCAGTGAGCAGTTGTCGCGCCGCGGCATTCGACCTGTGAAATGCAAAACGCGCAATGTAGTAAAGAAACATCGACCCCAGGATGAGAGCCCCACCAGAATAAACGTGACCCGATTCGCCGCTGATCGTCGGAAGCAAGGTGAGCAGGACGAGCACCAGCGAAACGACGAAGCTCTGCCAGACCACAAAACGATCCCTCAGCTCACCCGCAGGTAAAACCAGGTATCCGGCGCGTGAGTAGTCTTCACGGTACATCCAGGCAATGGCCATGAAATGCGGGAACTGCCAGAGGAAGACGATGGCGTAGAGCACGAAAGCTTCCGGACCCAGCCTACCGCGCGCCGCAGCCCAACCAACCAGCGGAGGCACAGCACCTGGAAAAGCGCCAACCAAAGTGCAGAGCGGCGTTCTTCTTTTGAGTGGCGTGTAGAGGAATAGGTAGCTCACGAGCGTGACGAGAGCTAGCAGAGCCGCCAAGATATTTACGGCCAGAGCCAGCAACAGCGTGCCTGTCAGAGACAATGAAATTCCGAACCGGAGGACGTGAGAAGCTTTGAGTCTTCCCGAGGCCAAAGGCCGCCGCGCTGTCCTTCGCATCTGCGCATCGAAGGAACGCTCAAGGAACTGGTTCAGCGTGCCGGTACCCCCGGCTACAAGCAGCGTGCCCAACAGCGTGTGAAGGGCCAGCAAGATCCGGAATCTGCCGACCGTTGGTGCACTGGCCAAATAGAAACCCGCAAATGTTGTGATGAGAACCAAGAAATTCACTTCCGGTTTGGTCAGCGCCCAGTAATCGGACACTGTTGCATAGAGGGAGACCGGCGCGTTTCGCCGCGCAACTGCCGCTGCGTTCAAGACGGCCATCGTTGGTTCGGTTGCCATCCTCAGATGGTCTCCAGCTTCGAAGCATCCAGTGACTGATCTGGAATTCCCTGCAGTTGGGTCCAGGTTTCGTCGGATAAATGCCCTCTCTGGGGTGAGAGAATCTCGAGGGTTACAACGACTGCTGGAATCAGAAAGATGAGCGTGACGCAGACCCACATCAGGGCGGCCGCGCACTCCTGGTCTTGGACTGGGGTAATACCAAACGCTTGGGGTGCAGAAAGATAAGACGAGTAGACGACTCGATCGCAGAACGCGAGAAACCCAGAAAGCACGTCACACGGTAACGTGGCACAGAAAAGGTACAAGGGAACGGACCATCGAGGCCATCTCGCGGCACTCGGCCAGGGCTGGACCACCGGCCACCAGAATAGGAAGCCGGTCCCAAAAAAGCATGCATGCTCCAGTTCATGCAACCAGTCCCATCGCAACGCTAGATCAAATACAGCGGGCACGTGCCATCCGATCAAAGCAAACGTGGCGGCAAGCCAACAAATTGCGGGGTGGGTGATAAGACGTCCAAACCATTTCACCATACCCCAGCGCAAAAATCGGCCCAGGACGCCGCGAGTGATCGATTGCGGGAGTCCCCGAAGGAGCGGCAGCTTGGGTGCGCCGAGCAGAATCAAAGGAGGAGCGATGGCCATGAGCAGGAGATGCTGCACCATGTGAACGGTGAGTGATACATCATCAAATGCTTCTAGGGGAGACCCAATTGCGATCCACACGGAAACGATTCCAGCCAAGAATGCTGCAAGCCGCCACGCTGAAATCAGGTTGGGGGATGCAGCGTGCAAGCGAAACCAGCCTCTCGTATAGACCAGAGCTCCGAGACACAGCGATACGTTCACTCTGATGGGAGCGGACCACGATTGCAAAACGGCCTGAGCGTCAGAGGTCATAGCGGGAGCCTATGGGGGATCCGAAGGGGGCCCCCCAGCCTCGGCTCCGAGCGCGACAGCACGTGAGGCGTCCCGTGCGGGCGATTGTCCTGCGGGATGCAATGTCTCGAGGAACGCGACCAGAGCTGTCGTCTCCGCAGGGCTCAGATTCTTGCCGTAGGCGGGCATGTTTCCACCCCCTTGGATCACCTGTCGAATCAGTTGATCTTGCGTCAAGCGCACGGCCACGGCGTCGAGGGCAGGGCCACGCTCTCCGCCTTGGTCGCCCAAAGAGTGGCAGTTGTGGCATTGCTTCACTTGAAAAACCAAGGCGCCTTGCCGTTCGAGCGCAGACCGGCTGTGCAGAAACTCGGAGGGAATCGGAATCCTGCTCCACGCGTCCATGACCGGGCTCCACGGTGTGTGTTCGGCGAGGCGCGTAAACGTTCCCAACGCAACCGCCACCAACAGGATCGTGAGTACGGCGATGGGCCTGCGCCGCCAACTTTTCTCGCCTTCGCCGGAGAAGAAGGGCAACAGCAAGAGTGCGAGAATTACAACCACGGGTCCGATGAGCAGAGCGGGAGTTTCCATGGAGGGCGGCAAGAACGAGAGCACTGCATAAAGCCATAGGAAGAAGAAGTCCGGGCGCGGCGCCGTTTGAATAATCGTGGGATCGGGCGGGCCCGACGGCCCAAAGGGACCGAAGTAGGCGGCGCAGACGGCGATCGAAAGCAAGATGAAGGCTGCGAAAAAAAGGTCTTTCCAAACCGCGCCGGGAACGAACGGCAACCCATCTTTTTTCGTCAGCTCGTGGTACTCCCTAATATATGTGGCCTTGCGGACCACGCGTCCGGGCATGGGCCACTCGTTAATGCCGAGTTTCAGAACCATCAGGAGGTGAACGGCCACAAACGCGAGGAGAAGCCCGGGGACGACGAACACATGGAGAGCGAAGAATCGTGAAAGAGTTGCTCCTGCGATGATCGGGCCGCCCAGCATTAAGTGGACGATCGAAGGTCCCAGCAAGGGGACGCGGCTGGCAATCGACGCTCCAATTCCAAGACCCCAATAGGCGTCCTGGTCGAATCTCAGAACCTGGCCCGTGAAGGCCATGCCAAGAGTCACGAGCAAGAGAAACACGCCCACAATCCAGGTCAGTTCACGGGGGTACTTGTATGCGCCAAACAGAAAGACTTGAACCATATGTATGAGAACAATCGCTACCATGAAGTCCGAGCCCCACCCGTGAAGGGCTCGAATGTACCAGCCGAGCGAAACGTTGTTATTCAAGATCTGAAGGCTGCTCCAGGCTTCTGCGGCGGAGGGTACGTAAATGAGGGCCAGCATGATGCCGGTAACGATTTGCAGCATGAACGCGACGAAGGCGGCACTGCCGAAAACATAAAACCAACTGGCGGTTTCGCGCGGAACGGGATGCTCCGCAGTCTCACGGATGGAGGCGCCAAGCTGAAGACGCGCGTCCAGCCAATTGCCGATCGATCCGATCAAGCGCATGGTCGTATCTCTCGAACGATATTGGAAGCCTGCCCTGGCGTGGGCAGTTCGCCGGCTTTAATCAATAGCTTTGCCCCTTCAATTCTGTAGTCGTATTCGAACAATCCCCGTTCTGGAGGACCGGAGGCGCGTGAGCCATCCTGGTAGTACGCGCCCCCATGGCAGGGGCACATGAACAGGCCTGATTGCGGAAACCAGCGAACAGGACACCCGAGATGCGCGCAGTTGATCGCAAAGACCTGGAAAGATTGCCCGTTCACATTTCGGACCCAGCATGCGATTTCGGCCGTATCCCCATCGGTTGGGTTCACAACGGGATTTCGATACTTGGCGAGGCGAGTCTCGCCGGGGGGGAACTTTTCGAGGTCTCCGAGAGGAACCCAGGACTCATAGCCTCCTTTCCGCTCATGGGCAACGGGAGAGAGGAGATAGCGCACGATCGGCACAGCTAGAATTGCAGCGACGAGACCGTTGAACAAGATTCCGATTTTCATGAAAAGATCGCGTCTGCTGAATCCGCCCGGTAAAGTCATCGAGGTGCCCCCATCGATTTCGCACTCGTTGAAACAGACCGACCGGCGAATATCGGCCGTTGGGAGGCAAGCCAAGCCACGACATCGGAGACATCCTTCGCCGTCATCGGTCTACCTGGGACGTTGCCTCGCCAGTCCGGAGCACCTAGTTCTGGGCGTCCCGCGATCACAATCGTGCGGAGTTCTTGATCGTTGACTAGTGCGAGGAACGATCCATCCACGATCGAGCCAGCCTTTCGCCCCCCTCGGCCGCTGGCGCCATGGCAGGAAGAGCAGTACGCAGCATAGACTTCCGATCCGTGGGAGGTATCGCCAGGCTCGGCGGAGGAGTACGGTGGCGGCGTCGCCCCGCCCAAAACACCCGGCTTCGACCAACGTTCGCGAATTCCGCCGACGATGACGTCGATCTGTTTGTCGGTGAGCATGCCTCCTGCGCTCTGCGCAAAAGCAGGCATTGACGTCCCAGGAATCCCTTCAGTCGCAACGCGGCGCAGGACCGCGTCGTCCGCAATTGCCAAGTACATGGCATCGCCGAGAGCGATTGCAGCGCCACCCTTTCCCTCCGAGCCGTGGCAACCGGCACAGTTCTGCCCGTACAGAACGTTGAAATCTGAAATTCTATCGGGAACGATTGGCATATCACCAGGAACCGGCCGCCCGGGTGCGTCGGCGCATCCCAACAAGCCAAGCGCGGACAGGCCCGCGACTCCGAGGATGAGGAGCCGGAACGTCATTGCAATCGGTCCCTCCTCGGCTTTTCTTCCATCATTCCCGGAGTTTCAACACCAGCACGCATAGGAAAAGGCACGAACTGGGGTGTAGGAACGCGCTGCTGACGCATCACGACCACCCCCGCGACGAGACCGAAGGCAAACTGTGACGCAATGAACCACCACCAATCAATGCGCTCATTGAGTAGGGGATCTATAAGCCCCAACACGCTAGAGATCAACCCTGTCCAGAGGATCGGCGCTATGACACCTCCCAGAAATATTGGGCGACGTGAAAACATCGGCAGCATGGCTCCATACAACAACCCCACTGACAAAGACGTGATCAGATGAATGACGACCGCCAAGGAGAAGCTATCCAAATGGAAGGCGTTGAGCGAAGTGGTCCCGAATTGGAGTGACTGGGAATAGACTGTCGCTGCGAGCAGATTGATCGGATACCAAATGCTCCCTTGCTTGAGAAAACCGTAGAGACATGCGAGTACCGCCATGGCCACGCTGCCAGCCAGCCCACCCTTAATTCCTGCAGAAACGGGATAGGTTTCAAGCGGAAGCAGAGCCCGAGGGAGATCTGGCGCTATGGGCAATCTTTCGACTTCGCGGCGGGGAGTGGAGAGCGCGGTCACTTCCGCTTTGACTTCCATGGTTTCCTCCTTCTCGTGCGGGAGGACATCCCGGAACCAGCCGACGCACCCGGTCACGGCCAGAATTGCTCCGAGAATGCTGACCGAGGGACTCGTGACCAGCCCGGCCAAGAGCAGAGTGATGCCGAACGCAAGGATGATCGGCCACGCTGTCGGTGCCGGCAGATTGACTCTGCCTGGGGTGGCGTCGAGTGCTCCCGCTCGTGAATCAGTAGGAACCATGTGATTCTGCTTTCCCTAGCGACCGATGACGTAAACCACGGTGAACACGATGACCCAGACGGCATCAACAAAATGCCAATACAACGAAAACACGTCCGCCCGCTCGCTGTGCTCGGGCTTTACCTTACCTAAGAGAGTGAAAATCATGACGATGGCCAGCCCGATCAGGCCGGCGGTGACGTGAAACGCATGCAGGCCCACAAGCGAGTAATACGTCGTGCCGAATAAATTCGTGTTGATGGTCAGGCCTCTGTCGAAAATCAGGCGCTGCCACTCGCGGCCCGTCCCGACCAGAAAAATCGCACCCAGAGCCATCGTTGCGAACCACCAGACTCCGAACATAGCGATCTTGGCGTTTCGCAGCGCCCGCACGGCTAGGTGAATCGTCAGACTGCTCGAGAGCAGACAGATGGTGTCGGAGACGGGAGTTTCGAGCACGTCCTTCGGCATCGGACCCGACAGACTCTTCCCGATATAAAAAATGTAGGCGACCACGAAGATCGTGAAGATGGCAGATTCAGCGGCAATTAGGGAAATCATCCCTACGCGCCCGCGAGAGGGAAGAACCCACGCAGGTTCAGTCGATGATCGTGCAAACGCTACGCTGCTCAACCGAGTTCTCCCTGTTTATTCATATTTCCAGTCCGGATCTTCCGGGTGCTTGATGTCCCAAAGCGGGCGCCGACTCTCGACAACGGGGATCGTGGCGAAATTGTATTCCGGCGGAGGCGAAGTCGTGGACCACTCGAGCGTCCACGCATCCCAGGGATCGCCCCCGGCGGTTTCGCCCTTGCACAACGACCACAGCAAGTTGCCCACAAACACAACCACGCCGGCAATCTGAAAGAACACACCGATGGTGACAATCAGATTCCAGATATCCCATCCGCGTCCTGGCTCGTAGGTATAGATCCGGCGAGGCATCCCCAACATCCCCGGGATGTGCATGAAATCAAATGTCAGATGGAACCCGATGAGGAATAGCCAGAAATGCCATTTCGCAAGAGTCTCGCTGTACATCCGGCCGCTCATTTTCGGGAACCAGTAGTAGAAAGCTCCAAAAAGTGTGAAAAGAATTCCCCCGACGATGACGTAGTGGAAATGCGCAACCACAAAGTAGGAGTTGCCGAGCTGCCAGTTGAACGGTGACGCGGCCAGCATGATTCCCGTTAGACCCGCGATCAGGAATTGGAACAAGAAACCGATGCAGAACAGCATCGGAGCTCTGAACTGAATCTTCCCGCCCCACATCGTCCCGATCCAATTGAAGATCTTGATCCCGGTAGGAACTCCCACGGCCATCGTGGTAATCGTGAAGAAGCTGTTTGCATAGGAGCTCATTCCGACCGTAAACATGTGGTGAGCCCAGACACTAAGGCTCACGAACCCGATACAGACGGTCGCCGCGACCATCACCGGATATCCGAAGATTGGTTTGCGGGAGAAAACCGGGATAATTTCGGATGCGAAAGCGAAGGCCGGGATAACGAGGACATACACCTCCGGGTGGCCGAAAATCCAGAAGAAGTGCATCCAAAGGACCGCTGAACCCCCTGCCTGGGTGTCAAAGAAGTGCCCGCCGGTATAGCGATCGATGGAGAGCATGATCTGAGCTGCCGTCAGCGGCGATACGGCCAGGATGACCATCCCGGCCATGACCAGGTTTAGCCATGCCAGCAGCGGCATTTTTCCCAAAGTCATCCCCGGGCAGCGCATGCACAAAATGGTTGTGATGAAATTGACGGCCGTTCCGATAGTGCCAATACCGGAGACGAGCAGGCCCAGCGTCCAGAAGTCGGTGCTGTGCCCGCGCGAAAACGCACGCGACGTTAGCGGTGCGTAGGCAAACCACCCCACGTCAGGTGCATTCCCCGCTCCGTAAAGCCCATTGCCGCCGATGAAGCTGTAGTAAAGAAGTAGCCCACCGAAAGCGGTAAGCCAGAAGCTGAGGGCATTCAGCCGCGGAAACGCCATATCTCGAGTACCAATCATCAAGGGAACCAAATACGTGCCGAAGCCAAACAGAATTGGCATCACCACGAAAAAGATCATCGTTGTGCCATGCATCGTGAACATCCGGTTGAAAACTTCGGGCGAAACGAAATGGTTGTTTGGAACGATCAGCTGTATCCGCATGATCGTTGCCTCGATCCCGCCGATGACGAGGAACAAAAGCGCGTAAAGGATGTAGAGAATCCCCAGCTTCTTGTGATCCACGGTGACGACCCAGTCGTGGAGCCTCTCGCTGATCGGGCGTCGGTCCTGGTCAACTACGCCGAGCGCGATCGTTTCCGAGGCCATGACTATGCCCTCGCTCTCATCGAAGCGTCTCGAGGTACGCGGTGACAGCGTCCAGATCATGATCATTCAACTGCATTGCAGGCATCAACGAGCCCGGCTTGATTGCGTCGGGATTCCGAATCCAAGTTCGGAGGTTCTCGCGAGTATTCGGTGCGGCACCCGACGCGATTGTGTTGCGGCTCATCAAATGAGTGAGATCGGGACCGAAACGCCCGTCCGTCACTGCTCCTGAAACGGCATGGCAATTCACGCACGCCGTGGATTCGAAGATACGGCGGCCTTCCTCTGCTCCGCTATCGGTCGCGGCCGGCATTCTCTGTTTCTCGATCCATTCCTCAAACTGTTCCTGCGAGTCAACGTAGACGCGCAGGAGCATTTTGGCGTGTTGCGTGCCGCAGTACTGAGCGCATTGACCAAGATAGAGTCCAGTCTCGTGGGGATCGATCCATGTGTGGTTGACCCGGTTTGGAATCAGGTCCGTCTTACCCGCAAGGCGCGGAACCCAAAAGCTGTGATCAGTATCCGCGGAAAGCAATGTAAGGAAGGTAGGCGAGGGATGCGAAGGATCGCTTACGGGGACGTGCAATTCATTGGCAGTCACCACGCCCAGAGCGGGGTAGCGAAATTCCCACCAGAACTGATGGCCGATTGCAATAACCCTGATCGTTCCACGGGGCTCGGGAGCATCCTGGATAGAATGGATCACGCGCGCGGTCGCCAGGAACAGCACCAACACGATGAGGACCGGAATGACTGTCCAGGCGAGTTCCACCTGGTTGCTGCCATAAACTTGCGGAGGCTCACGGCCATCGTCTGCGCCGCGCCTGCGGTATTTCACGACGGAATACACAAGCAAGCCGAAGACAATTAGAAAAATGAGCCCCGTGACTGCCAGGACCAATAGCGATAGACGAAAGATCGAGTCCGCAGGCGTCGATTCTGGCCGAAAAATGTTAGGGATCTGGGCACGACTTTCCGGGGCACCGAAGCAAAGACTTGCCACCAGGAGAAAACCGGCAATCAGCAAGGCTAAAGGCGCCAGCTTTCTCGTCATTCCCGGAACTTTGTCCTTGCCTTTCATCTCCGCGAAGCCTCACTCCCCTTTCGGCATCGTCCTGTGCGCCCAACGGGCAATCTCACCGGCATGGTGTTGCGTTCTCGTTGGGGGTTGTGCAGTCGAGGGCATGTCTTCGCAAAAGGTAGCCCACGTTTCCTTGAAACTTTCACTTGCTTGAAACGGCCGCCCTGGTACTTGTGTCCGCCGCTGCCCTCGCTGGCTCTGACCCGTGGTAATTCACGATCAGGCGGGAACCCCTTTGCCCGGTCACATAGGTCCAAACCCATTGCAGGAAGACGGTCAAACGGAGGCTCGATGTCGCCAGGAACTGGAGATGCACCGCCGCCCACGTCAGCCACGGCCCGAGCCCACTCACTTGGACCTTGCCGCTTTGCAGCACAGCAAAACCCTTGCCCACTACAGCCATGGTTCCCTTGTCAAAGTAGCTAAATGAACCCGGCGTGGGTTTGCCGGTGGCGCGGTTGTGAATAAGCTTCCCTGCATAGCGCCCTTGCTGGATCGCCACCTGCGCAACACCGGGCAGCGGTTTACCGTCTTGATCGAGCGAAGCCGTGTCGCCAATTACAAATATCTCGGGGTGTCCGGGTACCGTGAGGTCACTAAGAACGCGCACCCGCCCGGCGCGGTCTGTCTCCACCCTGAGCCACTTGCCCGCTAGGGAAGGCGCCACACCCGCGGTCCAGATCACCGTCTTGCTCGCGATGCGCTCGCCCGCGACGACGACGCCGTCCGCGTCGATCTGATCTACGCTGTTTCCGAGCCGGACCTCGACGCCCAATTTCTCGAGCCGTTCCTTCGCGGCTTTGGAAAGGCCCTCCGAAAAGGACCCGAGAACTCGCGGCGCCATATCGACGAGCACAATTCGCGCTGATGCGGGTTCGATCCGACGAAACTCTGATTTCAGCGTGCTGCGAACTAGCACAGCCAAAGCGCCAGCCATTTCAACGCCCGTGGGACCCGCACCGACCAAAACAAATGTCAACAGATCCCGATGACGACTCGGATCCTCTTCGGCCTCCGCTTGTTCGAAAGCCCCCAAAATCTTGTTTCGGGTCGCTACGGCATCCCCGAGCGTCTTCAATCCCGGCGCATATTGCTCGAATTCGTCGTGCCCGAAGTAGCTGTGACTTGCACCTGTTGCAAGAATCAAGTAGTCGTATGGAAGGGGAACTCCCTTACGATCCACGTCGCTCACGAAGACGCAGTTCCGATCTTTGTCTACTCCTGTGACTTCCCCCAGGATCACTGTGGTGTTCTTGTGATTCCGAAGAATCCCGCGAATCGGCGAACCAATTTGAGCCGGAGACAGCACCGACGTCGCCACCTGATAGAGCAGCGGCTGAAATAGATGGTGGTTTGTGCGGTCGATCAAGGTGATCTCGGCGGGAGTATTCCGCAGAGCCTTGGCTGCAGTTAACCCACCAAACCCCCCGCCGATGATGACGATTCTCGGTTTAGCCATGTCTTCCCCGATGCGTCTCAAGCGCTAGCAATAAGGCCGAAAAAAGCGGCCCACTGACCTCCCACGGCCCCGGAGTTGGAGCCATCTATTATTTATTCCGCTCCGCCCTCAGGAAAATACGATTGCTGGTCTGTCAATTTGAATGCGGCCGCCCGCGCTACATTTCATCGGATTTGCGACAGCAAGGGACTGCATTTCATAGTCCAAAAGCCGATCAGGCTAGGTCTATGAAAAAAGGCGCCTTATCTCGCTGGGGGAGCCCCATGCTCACGAATCAATGTCAATATGCTAGCAACGGTACGGATGTCTGGCACCCGCTCACCGGCGTCGTCTTACAGGACTCCTGCAGGAATAGCCGCCAAAGGCTCACTTTCAGCAAATTGTTGCGCGGTGCTATCTGGCTGACAGAGTGCCACGACGCTGACACCCGGTTGGTCAGTGTTCGACACTCAATTTGCTACGGGCTGACCGATGCAGGAGCCAAGACTTGAGTCCAATTCATCCAGGCCTTGGGTCTGGCCGTGACGGGTCAACAATCGCTAGCCGACCGACACTTCCGATCGATATCATATTCGCATCGATCATCCGGCTTCTCTGGAGCATCCGATCTTGTTGAGCGGATGGCAGGTCGAGCGTTTGCGCACTCGAGGAGACGTTGCAGGTTCCTCGACGGCACCCGTTTTGCTAGGCAGGCACATGTGGCGGAGCCCGCAACTGTCAGTCGGCTGCCAAGTGTCAGTGGGCTATCAACACAACCCTCGCATCCTGCTTGGTTGACGGCTCCCGGTTTGCCGAATCAGCTTTTCGTTCAACGACTTGTGAATGGAAGGCGGCCAAATTGGCTGTGGAACACCATCTGCAAACGTTCCAGCTGTGTTCCTGCAGCCTCTGGCTGCAAAGCGGAATCAGGAAATCAGCTATTGAGATTTAACACTCCCTTCATCGTATGCACGAGCCGCCTCGTGTACGAGTGTCGGACGATGCGAACCGGCCCAGGTCGAGCACCCGCGGCATCGATGGAGCAGGGGCAGATCCCGTGGTAACAAAACGATGAGCAGCGGACTTCCTCTAGTTTACTTGGCCCGGCACGGCGAGACGGCGTGGAGTCTGACGGGTCAGCATACGGGTCTTACCGATCTTCCACTGACCGAGCGGGGTGAGCAGAACGCCCGCGCGCTCGGGGAAAGGCTGATCGGACTGAATTTTGGAGGGGTTTTTACCAGCCCTTTGCAACGCGCGTTACGGACCTGTGGACTGGCCGGCTTCGGGGGCGCAGCCCAAGTCGATCGCGATCTGGTCGAGTGGAACTACGGCAAATATGAGGGGCGCAACACGGAACAGATTCATGCGGAGCGGCCGGACTGGCAGCTGTTCCGCGACGGGTGCCCGGGCGGTGAATCACCGGAAGAAGTGGGCGCGCGGGCCGACTGCGCGCTCGCCCGGGTGCGAGCCGTCGGAGCGGACGTGCTGCTTTTTTCGAGCGGCCATTTCCTGCGGGTGCTCGCCGCCCGCTGGCTGAAGCTCGAACCGGCGGCCGGAAGATACCTGGTGTTAAGCACCGCGAGCCTGAGCGTTCTGGGCTACGAACATAACCTATGTCAGCCCGTCGTCCAGCTATGGAACGACACTCGTCACGTGGCGGCCGACCGGAAACGGTTTGAGATCCGTTGAAGTACAATTTCAAACTGAGGAAGGTTCCCGATGGGTACGCCAAGAGCGACCGAGCTTCCGATGTCAACTGAATCCGAAAAAATTGCGAAACTTCGCAGCCAGTATGGGTGCGGCCCGATTGAATTCGCGGGCACCGCCAACGCGCTCTATGAACGCCACCTGGTGTTCGACGACGTCATCGATCTGGGAGCCGCGGGCCCGCGTGAGAGTTTTGTGGCGATAGCCCGTTCCGTGCGGGACATCCTGGCGCAGCGATGGCTCAAGACCGAAAACACCTACGCGCTCGAAAATCCTAAGCGGGTCTACTACCTCTCGATGGAGTTTCTCATTGGCCGCTCGCTCGCCAACAATGTCACCAATCTCTTGCTGGATCCCCTCGCGAAGCAGGCTGTGAAAGAGAAAAAACTCGATTGGCTCGGCCTGCTCGAGCAGGAACCGGACGCCGGCTTGGGTAACGGTGGACTCGGCCGCCTGGCGGCTTGTTTCCTCGATTCCATGGCCACGATGCAACTACCGGCTATGGGTTACGGCTTGCGGTATGAATACGGCATGTTCAAGCAGTCTATCCGTGATGGCTGGCAGCAGGAACGGCCCGACAACTGGCTTCGCCTTCAGGACCCATGGGAGGTCGCGCGCCCTCACGAGAAAGTTGAAATCAAGCTCAATTGCTCCTTTGAAGTGCGTGGAGGGAGCCTGCAGGCGATCGTTGGCAAGCCGTCGAGCTTGATCGGCGTTCCTTTTGACCGTCCGGTGGTCGGCTATGGCGGGAAGACCATCAACACGCTGCGGCTCTGGGCTGCAAGCGCTCCTGATTACTTCGACTTTCAAGTATTCAGTCACGGCGACTTCGTCGGTGCGGTCGCTGAGACTCTCGAGGCTGAATCCCTCACACGGGTCCTTTACCCCGACGACTCGACGAGCATGGGCCAGGGCCTGCGCTTCGTGCAGGAATATTTTCTTGTGGCGTGCTCGCTGGCCGATCTCATACGCCGTTTCCGGCACAGCAACAGCGATTGGGCTACACTACCCGAAAAGGCTGCCATTCAGCTGAACGATACGCACCCGACGGCAGCGGTCCCTGAATTGATGCGGATTCTGCTCGACGAGGCGCACCTGGGATGGGATCGGGCCTGGGACCTCACGCAAAGAACTTTGGGTTACACGAATCACACCTTGCTGCCCGAGGCTCTCGAGAAATGGCCGCTTGCTTGGTTCGAAGCGCTACTGCCGCGTCAATTGGAGATCATCTATGAGATCAACCGACGCTTCCTCGATTCGGTGCGGTCCCGATTCCCGGGCGACGAGGGACGCGTCGAGCGCGCCAGCTTGATCGAGGAGGGTCCAACCAAGCGAGTGCGGATGGCTAATCTCGCAATCGTCGGCTCACACAGTACCAACGGCGTGGCCGCGATCCACTCCCAACTGCTGCGCACGATAACGGTTAAAGATCTGGCCGAGATGTTCCCCGAGCGCTTCAGCAACAAAACCAACGGTGTGACACCCCGTCGCTGGCTGTTGCTGGCGAATCCGGGACTGTCTCTTGTAATCACCAAGGCAATCGGCGATGGCTGGGTGACTGATCTTAGACACCTGAACAAACTCAAGCCCCTCGCCGACGACAAAGGTTTTCGCGATAGCTTCCGGAATGCCAAGCGTGAGGCGAAATCCCGCTTTGCCACCTGGCTCAAATCGACATCCGGCCAGACGACCGACCCGGACACGATCTTTGATTGCCAGGTCAAGCGCATCCACGAATACAAGCGGCAACTGCTCAACGCGCTGCGTGTCGTGGTGTTATACAACCGGCTGAAGCAGAATCCCAAGCTTGAGATGGCGCCGCGGACATTTTTCTTCGCCGGCAAGGCTGCGCCCGCCTACCAGCTCGCGAAGCTCATCATCAAATTCATCGAGAACCTGGCTGGGGTAATCGACGGCGACCTGGCGATGCGAGGTCGACTCAAGGTTCTGTTTTTGCCCGAGTACAACGTTTCACTCGCGGAGCGGCTGATCCCTGCCAGCGATGTCTCGAACCAGATCTCGACTGCCGGCTACGAAGCGAGCGGCACGAGCAACATGAAGTTCATGATGAACGGCGCCTTGACGATCGGCACGCGCGATGGCGCGACCATCGAGATGGCGCAGGAGGCGGGTGAGGAGAATTTCTACCTCTTCGGCCTGACGGCGGAACAGGTGGCCGGCAGTCGCGGGTGGTACAACCCGTACTGGCACTATGAACACGAGCCCGAGACCCGCGCCGCATTGGACCTGATCTTCTCCGATCATTTCAGCCGCAATGAAGCCGGTATCTTCGCCCCGTTATACGATACGTTGTTGACACACGGGGACCACTACATGCACCTGGCAGACCTGAAGTCTTACCTCGAGACGGACCAGCGTCTGCGGGAATTGTATGCGGACCCGGACGAATGGACGCGCCGGGCGATTTTGAATGTGGCCGCGTCCGGGAAGTTCTCAAGCGACCGTACGATCGCCGAATACGCAACCCAGATCTGGGAGGTGAAGCCGTGTCCCGTGCCATAGAGAGTCACCCAGTCCCGAGCATCTCGCCGCTGGCTGGCCGACCTGCTCCAAAAGAGATGTTGGTCGACGTGGCCCGTCTCGATCGCGAGTATTTTGAGCGCCGGCCGGACCTGAGCGATCCCAACCAGCTGGTCAGCTTCGGAACCAGCGGACACCGAGGCTCGCCGCTGCGTGGCACCTTCACCGAAGCGCACATTCTGGCCATCACGCAGGCTATCTGCGACTACCGGCGAGGCCAGGGAACCGATGGGCCACTTTACATGGGCAAGGACACGCACGCGATGTCTGACCCGGCCCAGCGCACCGCACTCGAGGTCCTGGCGGCCAACAATGTGGAGACCGTCATTCAACGCGAAAACGGCGTGACGCCGACTCCCGTCATCTCGCGGGCCATTCTCGTCTATAACCGCGACCGCAGGCAGCACCTCGCAGACGGCATCGTTATCACACCGTCGCACAATCCTCCGGAGGATGGTGGCTTCAAGTACAACCCGACCAACGGAGGCCCTGCCGACACAGACGTGACGCGCTGGGTCGAGGACCGGGCCAACGAGTTGCTCAGGGGGAACAACGCAGGCGTCAAGCGCGTGCCGTTCGCGGCTGCTATCAAGGCGGGTAGCACGCATCAGGAAGACTTTGTACTTCCGTACGTCCGCGACTTGCGGAACGTAGTTGATATGGATGTGATCCGCGGCGCAGGCCTCAAACTAGGCGTCGACCCGCTTGGAGGCGCCGCCCGACCTTACTGGGAGCCGATCAACGCGATATACCAACTGGACGTCAAAGTCGTTAACCCGACAATCGACCCGACGTTCTCATTCATGACCGTTGATCACGACGGCGTGATTCGCATGGACTGTTCCAGCCCTTACGCGATGGCCCGGCTCGTAGGCCTCAAAGATCAATACCGCGTCGCTTTCGCCAATGACCCGGACTCCGACCGGCACGGAATCGTCACGCCATCGGCGGGGCTGATGAACCCAAACCACTACCTCGCGGTCGCCATCGGCTACCTGCTCACGCACCGCCCTCTGTGGCCGGGGCACATCGCAGTCGGCAAGACGCTCGTGAGCAGCAGCATGATTGACAGGGTGGTGCAGAAGTTGGGCCGTCGGTTGAACGAGGTTCCCGTGGGGTTCAAGTGGTTTGTTCCGGGGCTATTTGACGGCTCCTGTTGCTTCGGCGGGGAAGAGAGTGCCGGAGCGAGTTTCCTGCGGCAAGATGCCACCGTGTGGACCACCGATAAAGACGGTCCGATCATGGACCTGCTTGCAGCAGAAATCACCGCCCGCACAGGCAAAGACCCGGGAGAGCACTATCGCGAACTGACAGCCGAGTTTGGCGCAACGTACTACACTCGCATTGACGCTCCCGCAACGCCTGAGCAGAAGTCGAAGCTGCTAGAGTTGTCTCCTGACGCCGTCAGGGAGTCGAGCCTGGTTGGCGAGCCGATTATTGCGAAGTTGACCCGAGCGCCGGGGAACAACGCCGCGATTGGCGGTTTGAAAGTTGTAAGCGGTGCGGGTTGGTTTGCCGCTCGGCCTTCGGGGACCGAGAACATCTACAAGATCTACGCGGAAAGCTTCAAGGATAACTCGCACCTCGGCGCGATAGTAAGGGAGGCCCAGGAGATTGTGGGAAATGCCCTGAGCTCCTCGAATGCACGTGCCGGGCTGACCGAAGGACGACCATGAGCGAGAATGACCGGCCTTTGAGTCTTCCATCGTTCCCGCCAACTTACCGCGCCTCAGGCTTGCTGCTTCACGTTACGTCACTGCCTTCCCCTTACGGCATCGGGGATGTGGGACCGGCCGCGCTATCGTGGATTGACCGGCTTGGGCAGGCGGGCCAAAGCTGGTGGCAGGCGCTCCCGCTTGGCCCCACCGGTTACGGCAACTCGCCATATCAATCCTTGTCGTCTTTTGCCGGCAACGAATTGCTTATTAGTCCGGACTGGCTGATCGAGGATGACCTGTTGCGGGCGAGCGATTGCCAAGCCGGTTCGTTCCCGCAAAGCGGAATCGATTACGAGGCCGTCATTGCCTTCAAACGAAGGTTGCTTCAGAAAGCCTGGGCCAACTTCAGCGCCGGGGCACGTGCGGACTTGCGGGTCCCCTATCAGCAATTCCTGGGTGACCAGGCGCACTGGCTTGAGGACTATGCGCTATTCCGAACGCTAAAAACGAAATTCGACGACGCGTATTACCTCAAATGGCCGGCAGAGTTTGTTGAGCGCGATCGGGCGGCGCTTGACCGCGTCCGGCGCGAACTTGCCGACCAGATTGGCAAGGCCAGCTTCGCGCAGTTCCTGTTGTTCCGCCAAGGCGAGCGGCTTAAGGCGCACGCTCACAGCAACGGCTTGCGTTTGATCGGCGACTTGCCATTTTTCGTCTCTCCCGACTCGAGCGATGTCTGGGCTCACCCCGAGCTGTTTCTGCTCGATGAGCAGCGCCGACCGCACTTCGTGGCCGGCGTTCCCCCCGATTATTTCAGTGCGCGGGGCCAACTGTGGGGCAACCCCATATATAACTGGGACGCTCTCCGAGAGTCCGGCTTTCGCTGGTACATCTCTCGGTTGAAGTCTCTTCTAGCCCACGTCGATGTGATTCGCCTCGATCATTTCCGTGGCTTTAACGCAGCGTGGCACGTGCCAGCGGGTGCAACGACAGCAGAGTCGGGAAAGTGGGTTCCGGGTCCAGGCGCCGATTTATTTGAGGCGGTCGAGAGAGAATTACACGCTCTTCCGTTCATCGTCGAGGATCTGGGACTGATCACACCTGACGTGTATGCCCTCCGCGACCAGCTCGAGTTGCCGGGAACGAGGGTCCTCCAGTTTGCATTCGACGGCGATCCCCGTAACCCTTACCTCCCTGGGAACTACGTCAGCAACGCGGTGGTTTACACGGGCACGCACGACAATCCCACGACGCGGAACTGGTTTGAAGAATTGCCCGATCGCCAACGACAGGTCCTCTGGAGCTGCCTCGGGCGGACCGGCGGTGAAAGTTGCGAGGCTGCGCCGGCGCTGATGGGGCTGGCCTGGTCGTCTGTGGCTGCGGTTTCGATGGCTCCGTTGCAGGATCTGCTGAACCTGGGCAAAGAGGCTCGGATGAACGTTCCGGGTCGTGCCGATGGCAACTGGGAGTGGCGCTGCAGTAAAGACATGCTGTCTGATCCAGCCTTTGAATGGCTGCGCGCTCTGACGAAAAGTTCGAACCGTTTTCCGCACACCGGGGAAGTGTCAACCGTATCCCAACCTGAAGGCAATTGCTCATCTGGCCGAAGGTTGGTAAGGCGGTCTGCGGTCTAGAAACCTGATGTGATTTTATTCTGCCCGGATTGCTCCCGGGCGACAAACCGAGGTGACACGATGAAAGCGACACAATTGCTTCACGATCTGGGCCAGAGCATCTGGCTCGATAACATCACACGCGACCTACTGAATGGCGGCACGCTCAAACGCTACGTCACGGAACTCTCGGTAACGGGGCTTACTTCAAATCCGACGATCTTTGACCACGCCATCAAAAACAGCACCACCTACGACGCAGCAATCCGCGAGAAGCTAAGTAAGGGCAAAACGGGGGAGGCGCTCTTCTTTGAACTAGCACTGGAGGACATAACCCGGGCCGCAGCGCAGTTTCGGCCCGTCCATGATCAGACTGACGGTGTGGACGGGTGGGTGTCGCTCGAAGTGTCGCCCCTGCTGGCCCATGACACGGCCAGTACTTTGGCGGCAGCCAGGAGTCTGCACGCGGGGGCGGGACAGCCGAACCTGTTCATCAAGATTCCTGGAACGAAAGAGGGATTGCCCGCGATCGAGGAAGCGATCTTTGCGGGCATCCCGATCAACGTTACCCTGCTGTTCTCCCGCGAACATTACGTGTCGGCTGCCGAGGCATTCCTGCGGGGCATTGAGCGGCGTATCGCTGCCGGGCTTACACCGGTGGTCGGTTCGGTGGCCTCGGTATTTATCAGCAGATGGGACTCCGCTGTAGTGGGTAAAGTACCTGACTCGCTGCGAGGCGAGCTCGGCATCGCCATCGCGAAGCGCACATACAAGGCATACCGCGCGCTGCTTGCTTCGCCCCGCTGGCAGCGAGTTTTCAATGCTGGCGCGCGTCCCCAGCGGCTCCTGTGGGCAAGCACCGGAACCAAGGATCCCAAGGCGTCGGACGTGCTCTACGTCAAAGCCCTCGCCGCACCTTTCACGGTCAACACAATGCCGGAGGCTACCCTGAAAGCTCTCGCAGATCACGGCGAATTAGGCGGGATCCTGCCGGCGGATGGTGGCAACTGTGAGGAAGTGTTAGCGCAGTTCGCCAAGGCCGGCGTCGATGTCGATGCGCTGGCTGCTCAACTGCAGGATGAAGGAGCGAAGTCGTTCGTTAAATCCTGGGAGGAACTCATGGCGGTAATTACTTCCAAGAGTGCTGCGCTGAAAGAGGCCGCGGCCCGCTGAAGGTTACCGGCCGCTCGCTCCCGAAAGTCCGGTTTTAGATTCGAGTCAACGGAGATGAAAGGAGTCGGAAGCATGGCAACACCTTCAGTAACAGGCACCAGAAGCGAGGGCATCGAACCTCTCACCAAACGCAAGTCCTGGAAAAGCCTCCAAACGCATTACAAGAAGGTCCGAGGATTACATCTGCGGAACCTCTTCGCAGATGACCCGAAACGTGCTGAGCAAATGACCGCCGAAGCTGTGGGGCTGGTCCTTGACTATTCAAAGAACCGCATCACGGCAGAAACGATCAAGCTTCTGGTCGAACTGGCCGAGGAGTCGGGCCTGAGGTCGCGGATCGATGCCATGTTTCAAGGGGAGAAGATCAACACGACCGAGAAACGGGCAGCCCTGCATGTAGCCTTGCGCGCGCCCAAAGGAACATCCATCGTCGTAGACGGTGAGAACGTAGTGCCCGAGGTCCGCGTCGTGGTCGACAAGATGGCTCTCTGCTCCAATCGTATTCGGAGCGGGGAGTGGACGGGACACACCGGCAAACGTATTCGCAACGTGATCAATATCGGCATCGGCGGATCTGACCTCGGGCCGGTAATGGCTTACGAGGCGCTCCAGCACTACAGCGATCGCGCCATGATGTTCCGGTTCGTCTCCAACATCGACGGCACTGACTTCGCGGAAGCTGTCCGCGATCTCGACCCGTCGGAGACTCTGTTCATTGTCTCCTCGAAAACCTTCACGACGCTGGAGACCATGACGAATGCCCGCACGGCTCGTGCCTGGTTGCTGGCGGGTCTCGGGGGCGACGAAAAATCGATCGCCAAGCACTTTGTCGCGGTGTCGACAAACGCAGCGGAAGTAGGGAAGTTCGGTATCGATACCAATAACATGTTCATCTTTTGGGACTGGGTTGGCGGGCGCTACTCCATGGATTCGGCGATCGGTCTTTCGACGATGCTGGCCATCGGTCCGGATAATTTCCAAGCTATGCTGGATGGCTTCCGCGAGATGGATGAGCACTTCCGCACTGCCCCATTTGCGCACAACCTGCCGGTGCTTATGGGCCTCCTCGCGATCTGGTACAACAACTTTTTTGGTGCCGAGACGGTCGCGGTGTTGCCTTACGAACAGTATTTGAAGCGATTTCCCGCTTATCTGCAGCAGTTGACCATGGAGAGCAACGGCAAACATGTCACACTCGATGGGAAGGAGGTCAGTTACTCGACCGGTCCTATTTACTGGGGTGAGCCGGGAACCAACGGGCAACACTCTTTTTACCAGTTGATCCACCAAGGCCCGCGGCTCATCCCTTGTGACTTCATCGCGTTTGGCCAGCCGCTCAACCCAGTCGGCCGCCATCACGACATTTTGCTGGCGAACGTCTTTGCCCAGACAGAAGCGCTCGCCTTCGGCAAGACATCTGAGCAAGTCAAAGCAGAACTCACGCCGGATTGGCTCGTACCGCACCGGGTCTTTGAGGGAAACCGCCCGTCAAACACGATCCTCGCCGATCGGCTCACGCCGGGAATTCTCGGTAAGCTGGTGGCCTTATACGAACACAGCGTTTTCACCCAGGGCACGATCTGGCAGATCAACTCTTTCGATCAGTGGGGCGTGGAACTTGGCAAAGTGCTAGCCCAGCGCATTATCCCGGAACTGGAGAGCGAGACTGAAACCCGGCTTGGCCATGATAGCTCGACGAACAGTTTGATCCGCCGCTACCGAAAGCTCAAGGAGGCGCCATGAGAACTCGGGGTTTTGACAAGCCTTTATATATCCTGCCCTTTGACCATCGCGGCTCGTTTGAAACGGGAATGTTCGGCTGGAAAGGCGCGCTGACTCCGGAGCAGACGGCCCAGATCGCCGCCGCCAAGCAAGTTATCTATGAAGGCTTCAAGGCCGCTGTCGCGGCTGGAGTGCCCAAGGACAAGGCCGGCATCCTGGTCGATGAGCAGTTTGGCGCCGCCATCCTTCGCGACGCCGCAAAACAGGGCTACCTGATCGCTTGCCCTGCGGAAAAGAGCGGGCAGGAGGAGTTCGACTTCCAGTACGGCGAGGAATTCGCCAAACACATCGAGGCCTTCCACCCGACCTTCTGCAAGGTGCTCGTGCGCTACAACCCGGAGGGGGACCAGGCGCTCAACCGCCAGCAGTCGGCTCGCCTGAATCTCCTTTCGGACTACCTGAACCGTGAGAGTCGCAGCCTGTTCATGTTTGAGCTTCTGGTGCCTCCGGAGAAGGGGCAGCTTGAGAGGTTCAGGGGCGACAAGAGAACCTACGATCTCGAACTTCGCCCCCGACTCATGGTGGAGACGATCAAGCAGCTTCATGCCGCTCATGTCGAGCCGGACGTTTGGAAGATCGAGGGACTCGATCGCCGCGAGGATTGCGAGAAAGTCGTCGCTGCTGCCCGAGAGGGAGGCCGTGACAAGGTTGGCTGTATCGTTCTCGGCCGCGGCGAGGACGACAGAAAGGTGCGCGAATGGCTGATGACGGCGGCCAGTGTTCCGGGGTTCATCGGCTTCGCCGTGGGCCGGACGGATTTCTGGGAGCCGCTGGTTAGCTGGCTGGCCAAGAAGATCACGCGGGACGCCGCTTTGGCCGAGATCGCCCACCGCTACCGGGAGTTTGTGGACCTCTTTGACAGCGCTCGTGTTGAGCCGAGCTCTGTGTGAACAAGCAGGAGAATCAAGCACTGCGAAAACAACCTCAACGAGTGGAATGACGATGTCGGGCAAGGAGAGAGTATGCAACTTGGAATGATTGGTCTTGGAAGGATGGGGGCAAACATGGTGCGGCGCCTTCTCAGAGGCGGCCACCGGTGCGTGGTTTTTGACATGTCGCCAAAAGCGGTGAACGAACTGGTCCAGGAGAAGGCGGTGGGAAGCTCCTCCCTGCACGATCTTGTGGCGAAGCTCGAAAAACCCCGGGCGTTATGGTTAATGGTTCCGGCCGCAGTTGTGGATCAAACCATTGCCGACCTTCTGCCCTATCTTGAACCGGGAGACACGCTCATCGACGGCGGCAATTCCTATTACGTGGATGACCTCCGGCGGGCAAGGGAACTCGCGGCAAAGCATATTCACTATGTGGATGTGGGGACCAGCGGCGGAGTCTGGGGGCTCGAGCGCGGCTACTGCATGATGATTGGCGGCGAAAAGGACGTGGTCACACACCTCGATCCAATTTTTTCGACGCTGGCGCCAGGCGCGGGAGACGCACCACGGACGCCGGGACGCGAGAAGTTTGACGGCACCGCTGAACAAGGTTACCTGCACTGCGGTCCCAATGGCGCCGGCCACTTCGTCAAGATGGTCCATAACGGCATTGAGTACGGCCTCATGGCCGCCTACGCCGAGGGGCTGAGCATTCTGCGCGACGCCAACGTGGGTAAGCAACAGCATGCGATCGACGCAGAGACGACGCCCCTGCGCGATCCCGAGCATTACCAATATGATCTCGATTTGCGCGACATCGCGGAGGTGTGGCGGCGTGGCAGCGTGATCGCTTCGTGGCTGCTCGACCTCACGGCGGCAAGCTTGGTGGAAGATCCAAGTCTCTCCCAATTCGCCGGCCGTGTTTCAGACTCAGGCGAGGGGCGATGGACGATCAAAGCGGCGATCGAGGAGGCCGTACCGGTGCCTGTTCT
>Ga0209526_10000625_pt1 | contig 23257 bp, 18 predicted proteins | sample JacPinW_OM2H0_M1_FD_188566 | JGI IMG/M metagenome (GOLD analysis project Ga0209526, IMG submission 188566) | Forest soil microbial communities from Algoma, Ontario, Canada - Jack Pine, Ontario site 1_JW_OM2H0_M1 (SPAdes) (version 2) | ecosystem: Environmental > Terrestrial > Soil > Boreal... | reverse complement strand
GCCCCATGTAGCGAAGGCCCTCCTGAATATTCGACTCGGGAACCAAGTTCAGATAGGGCGACTGCTCCAGTTGCACCGCCAATGCTTGTTTGAGCGTTCCGTCAAACACCGCGTCGCCGGTGGTGTTGACGAAATCGGTGAGCAGGATGGAATCCTTTTCTGTTAGTGCCTGGGCCTTGGTAGTCCGCCAGTACAGCTTGCCTACGCCAACGGCCAGCAAAAACACAGCTGCTGGAACGATGAATCGCCAGTCCCGTGTTAACCCTCTCTTCGCTTGCGTCGAAGGTGCACCCAAAGCCGTCGCCGTTTGCTTGCTAGAAACCTGCGGCGGAGCAGGCGGCCCCCCAGCCGAAGGCAGGGCCGCCCCTTCTTCCGGAACATTGTGTTGCGCCGTCTGGCCAGAATTGGTGTCGCGCTTCAGCCGCTGCAGGTCCGCGCGCATGTCGGCCGGATGTTGGTAGCGGAGGTTGCGGTCTTTTTCCAGTGCCTTGTTGACGATTTCTTCCAGCCGCTGCGGCAGGTCCGGATTAAGCCTAACCGGGGCGACTGGCGCTTTGTGCAGAATCGAATCGAATATTGCTGCTGACGTGTCGCCCCGAAAAGGCAACCTCCCCGTGGCCATCTCGTAGAGCACCGTGCCAAAGGAGAACAAATCGGTGCGAGCATCCAATTCTTTGCCGAGGGCCTGCTCGGGTGACATATATGCGACCGTGCCCAGAGCGGTTCCCGGACTGGTGAGGTGCTCGTGACTCACCTCCAAGGTGGCCTGCGATGTGGCGGAGTCCGGCTGTGCCGCACCCTTGTCGACGGAAAGCTTTGCCAAACCAAAGTCCAGGATTTTTGCATGCCCGCGCCGCGTGATAAAGATGTTCGCGGGTTTGATGTCCCGATGGATGATTCCTTCGGCATGCGCTGCATCCAGGGCGTCGGCAACTTCGATCGATAGTGACACCACGGTATCGAGCTCCATCGCCCGTCCAAAGATGGCGTGCTTGAGCGTCATGCCATCGAGGAACTCCATGACGATGAACGCCTGTCCATCCTGCTCGCCGATGTCATGTATCGTGCAGATATTGGGATGGTTCAGCGCCGAAGCTGCCTTCGCTTCGCGCCGGAAACGGCTCAGGGCTTGCGGGTCTTTGGCGACTTCATCCGGCAAGAACTTGAGCGCAACAAAACGATCCAATCGCGTGTCCTGGGCCTTATAAACGACACCCATACCTCCACCGCCAAGCTTCTCGATCACTCGGTAATGAGAAATGATCTGGCCGATCATGAGGAGGCATGCACCTTAGGTTCGCATGTTATGGGCGTGCACCATGCAAGTCAACGAAAGCGTGGATCGGGTAGTGGTACAGTTTGGGTATTGGATCAGTTTCTAGGTGGTTGAAAACACGCCCAGAATACATCTGCACTTCCTCGAGACCCGTCTTTTCAGGACCGGATGCACACGTGTTTCCAGATCCGCTGCATGATTGTGTCGCTTCGTTCGAAAGCGGTGTGGCGTCTGGAGGATGGCCGGCGTGGATGGCTCGTGGCCCTCACGCACACAGTCAATTTAACGTCGGTCCTTTTAACGTCGGTCCTTTTTCGTCGGGTCTATCCGTTTCCCGAACGCACGAGCCACGCGGTACGCCCCTCTTTGAGGTAAACTTCCGCCCTGACCGCGCAAGTCCTCTGAGGGACTCGGGCTTTCCGAAGAAGAACTGGCTATCTCTTCGATTCAACCGATCCCTAGTGCCTCCCATCCATCGGCACCCAAGCTGCCCAAACCGTATGAACCGGGCAACCTTCCTGCACATGGAGGTTGGAGTGGTACTTAGGGTTTGCGGCAGAGTGCGGCGCAGTGAGCGTGGTACAGCCGTTTGAAAATGGCGGCGGTCAGCATCGGGGCGTATCTTTGTGTAATGCTGCGCAAGATCCAGGCGGGCCGGCGCCAACCATTTCTCTTGCGGGCAAGATCCATCGCGGCCGGCGAGAGGACGGGCGCATATGTCATCGTATCGATGATCTCTAAGCCGCTTGAGCTCAGCAGATTCAAGAAAGTGGCCCCGGTAAAAAATTGAACGTGGCCTGCCGTGTTTTTTCGACGATCCCGGAACCTATTTTTGATGCGGGCTGCAGGAAGGTCTTCCAACGGGACCTCGACAATGAGATTTCGAAAAGGGATGTGCTCGATCGTTAGACTCAAGAACCCTGCGGGATCGTCAAGGTGTTCCAAAACATGAGGGATCAGGACCAAATCAAAAGTGGCTCCGTTGATAGAAAACTCCGGGGATGTGATATCGGCGATGATCGAACGAATTTCAGGGGCGCGAGCCTGCAAAAACAAGATCGCATCGGGCGAGTAATCAATGGCCGTATGTGAGGTTCCGATTCCGGAACGCCGACACTCGCGGATCACCGCTCCGACGCCACAGCCGAGCTCTAGGACAGTAGCGGGCCGCAGATGGTGGCGAGTCAAGAGGTTTCGAACAGATCGAACTTTCACGGGTGCGGTCAAGTCAAGCCAAGCGGCCTCTTGCTCGAGTTCGGAGGCGTACAGACGCGAATAAAAGTCGTGAGGCGATCCAGCGGACATCGCCTGGAATCATAATCTTTCGGAGGGCGTGGCTTCAATGAGCGGTCAAAGTAGTTCAGCTCAGTCGCAACTGCCGTAACAATGCCGGGCCTGTAGTTCAGTCCAAATATGGAGTCAAATCGGCGTACTTATCTGATTCTTACTTGCAGCATTGACGTGGCCGAATACAACCAAGCGGACACCTTCGGCGCAAGGCGACCACGGCCCGAGGACGTCGCTGCTCCAGAAAGTGGACACTCAGTTGGGCGTGCCCCGGTAGGCGTGTAATCGGGCGAAGGAAAGGTCAGCGCGAAAAAGCCTTCGTCAAAATGGGCCAAAAATATAACATGAAGAACACTACTATTTCTGGGACGTATTCTAAGAATAACAGAATTGGCGTTCAGTAAACCTTCTACCATCTTTTACACTCGTGTTTAACAATCTGTGCTAAATGTAATTATAGAGAGGCTGCATGGCTGCCCCCTTCGACTTGTTCAAACAGAATCAAGAGAGAGCGCTTTGGATCGGCTCAGCGCTGATGCCCGAAGACGCTCACGCGCTATTAAAGGCTAAGGCCGGTACGACACCGGACAATACACCATCACTAGCCTGAAAACCGGTAACAAGACCGTTGTCAGCGTAGGCCAGGATAAAGGCGCTTGAAGCTTTCACTGGCCGCCGTTTCTGACGAGGGCCCACGGAACGCTCGTAACGATCAGGCAAAACGATGAAATTCTTTTTAGCAGAAGGAGCAATGATGCCGCACGATTCTACGAGAGACTCCTCTGTCGGAGCCGAACGTCGCCGTTTTCCACGATATTCTTTCATTGCCAGCGCAGAAGCCATAGACGTGAAGACCCACGTGCGGATAAGAGCAAGAATTAATGATTTAGCCCGGGAAGGGTGTTATGTGGACACAATTAGTCCCTTTGAAGTCGGCGCGGAGGTGAAGATACAGATTACCAAGGACAACAAACGGTTTTCTGCCTACGGACGAGTTCTCTACCCGACAATGGGGATGGGCATGGGAATCCTATTCACACGAGTAGAGCCAGCCGAATTACCAATTCTACAGACTTGGCTTGCGGAACTGAGCGGAGAGTCAAACGCTGATGTAGCGGCTGAAGAAAATGAGACGGTTAATGCTCCGAACCTGGCTAATCCAGAAAATACAACGCGCGAAGCGCTGAACCAGCTTATTACTACACTGTTGTTAAAGGGAATTCTCACAAACTCGGAAGCCAAAACCATACTTCAGAAGCTCACCAGCCAAATTTACGTGAGCACCAGAGGTTAAACCCCTGCGTAATCTTGCTCCTCGATTAACCGGCGTTTCTTCAGAAGTATACGGTTGGCACGGGCTGGACGAGCTCGAAGCGCGAGTCCAGATATTTGAGCACTGTTGCGTCTCCGAATCCCCAACCTCAGCCAAGACCGGAAGCCACGGAACCCTTGCTATGAATGGAGCATCCATATGGATGGGGGACAAAAATGAAAGGCGCGGGACGTTTGGTTTTGACCGTAGTGGGGCTGTTCGCTGCGTACTTGGCCCTCAAGAGTGTTCCTGACATCATTCGCTATATCAAGATTTCGCGAATGTGATTGTCTTTTCTTCGCTGTCGATTCTCATCTCTCATCCTTCATCGGCCACCGGAAACAACTTCATGGAGCTCGATTTGCAGAGATTCATCTGCCCAATTTGGGTATTGGGCGGGAACCGCGCAAATCGAGTGACATAGATAAAATGTAGCGGTTGTATGATACAGCCGCCATTTCGTGTTATTTGCCTAACCGAAAGCCGAGTATTTGACAAAAACTTCGAATATCCCATTTGCTTGACATGAATCTGTTTAATTGGTGGTACAGTTCTCGGACCAGATAGGGGTGAGCTACGCTTTCCAAGATAGTTGCTGTTTGCCGGGGCCAAGGGAAACCCGGTCTGTGTTCACGTCGCGAAACTATCGCAACTTGTTCAGGCTGGACTGGGTCCCGAGCGTTTAGAGGAAGTGAATCGCCCTGCGTTGAGGCACCCCTGAGCTCGGTTGATTTCCGGGCAAGAGGAGCTGTCATGACAAATGCGCGGGCCTCAGTGATATACCTCCTGTACTGCATCGTAACGTTAATAGTATTCATCGGATGCCTTCCATCGACCGATCTTTCTGCCCAAGTCGTAGGGGCCACCGTCTCTGGCACGGCGGTTGACACGTCAGGTGGAGCAATCCCGAACGTACATATTGCTATCAAAAACTTAGCGACGACGACTATTACGAATGCGCTGACCAACGGCGTGGGCTTCTATATCGCGCCAAACTTGCCGGCCGGAAACTACGAGCTCACGGTTTCTGCCGCCGGTTTCGCGACCCAGGTGCACAATAAGATCACTCTGACCGTGGGCGAGGAGCTGTTACTAAATCTTACTCTGAGGGTTGGCAGCAGCTCTCAAGCCGTGACCGTGACCGGTCAGGCTCCCACTGTGGAGTTGGCAAACGCAACTCTTGGCGGGGTCACTGACTCCAGAACAATTGAGGAGATCCCTCTAAACGGTCGTTCGTGGACCGACTTAGCTGCTTTGGAGCCGGGGGTCCATTTCGTTCAGGATCAGCCACCGATCAATGCGCCCGATAGGGTCAAGCGGGGTCTTGGTCTGCAATTGACCGTATCCGGGGGCCGCCCTCAACAGAACAACTATTTGCTCGACGGAGTCAACATCAACGACTACGCGAACGCGGGACCTGGGAGCGTGCTGGGAGGCAATCTGGGTACGGACGCGGTTGCAGAGTTCTCCGTCCTGACCACCAATTATTCCACCGAATACGGACGCACTTCAGGTGGGGTCATTAGCGCGATTACCAAATCTGGCACCAACCGGTTCCATGGAACCGCTTACGAGTACGTGCGAAACAGTGTCCTCGATGCCCGAAATTTCTTTGACCCGGCTGCAATCCCGCCTCTCAACCGCAACCAATTCGGTGCATCCGCCGGAGGGCCTATTCGGAAGGACAAGACTTTCCTCTTCGGTGACTATGAGGGGATCCGCCTGTCTTCGAGCCAGACTCTAACCGACACGGTGCCCTCGGCGGCCGCGCTGACCGGAAACCTTTCGACCGGCCCGGTGAATGTAGACCCGGCGGCGGCACGATTTTTGAAGGCGTTTGTCCCATTGCCGAACGGACCGGTTTCTGGCGATGCAGGGCAATTCACCTTTACCAGCACAGCACAGACGATAGAGAATTTCTTCATCGTTCGAGTCGATCACGCCTTCTCGGAAAAGGATAGAATCTTTGGCACAGTCATGTTTGATAAGGCATCGCAGAGCCTGCCAGACGAGTTCGGGAACAAACTTTATCAAAACCCAACGCGACGCAATGTGCTTGCCATCGAACACAATCACGTGTTCACTTCGCAGCTACTTAATTCCGCGCGCTTCGGTTTCAACGTTGACAATGTGCAATCCCCGTCTGGTGCGGCGCCCATCAATCCCCTAACCAAAGATACCTCCTACGGTTTTATACCGGGACAATCGGCAGGCGCGGTCAATTTCGGGCCGTTCACCGCTTTTTCGGGAGGCATCATTACCGCGACTCCATTCAAATTCGACTATCGGTCGTGGCAGGGGTACGACAACCTGTTTTACAACAAAGGAATCCACTCGATGAAATTTGGCGCGAACGTCGAGTGGATCCAGGCCAACTCCTTTGCTCCAGACTCGCCGGGCGGTGCGTTCACCTACAACTCATTGTCGGATTTTCTTACCAACGCTCCTCCCGCTTTGTTTAAGGCTGACAGCCCAGGCTCGGTGACTCCTCGTGGGGTGCGGCAGTGGATCTTTGGAGCCTACTTTCAGGATGACGTCCACCTCCGTCCGAATCTAACAGTGAATTGGGGGGTCCGTTACGAGACGGCCAGCGTCATTAGTGAGGTAAACGGTAAACTTTCGAATCTTCGCGTATTGCAGGACGCACCCCCGGTGCCATTCCTCGGAAGCCCCTTCATGCAAAATCCTACAAAATTGAATTTTGAGCCGCGGGTGGGTATCGCCTGGGATCCCTTCAAGGATGGAAAAACCTCTGTCCGCGCAGGTGCGGGAATCTTCGATGTACTCCCGTTGCGCGTTGAAATGGCGCCCGGAGTAGACGGCGTTTTCCCCTTTCAACACACTCTAACCAATGTGGGCAACCTGTCCCCGGGCGATTTCGTCCTCGGCTCTTCGGCCCCAGCAGGAGCTTTTGCTGATCCCGCTGTTGCAGGCTCTCAAATTTTTTACGTTCTCCAATTTAATCCTAAGCGGAATTACGTTGCGCAATGGAACCTTAACGTCCAACGCCAGCTTTCATCGAATACAACCGCGCTCATCGGATATGTGGGTGCGCGTGGCCTCCACATGTGGTTTCAGGCCGATGGTTCTAATATGGTCCTTCCGACCAAGACTGCGTTCGGATATATGTGGCCTTGCTCCCAGCCTTTCATTCCTACGCCCACTCCACAAGGCGGCGTGGTCAACCAGTGCCCGGACCCTAGTGGGACCGGTACGCCGATTAACCCCTTCATAGGCCGAACGCAGATGGCAAGTTTTGGCGGGGACTACTACTACCATGCTCTCGTCGCGCAAATCAAAAAGAGAATGGGCCACGGCGTTCAGATCGAAGGTTCCTATACGTGGGCGAAGGGTATCGACACCAGTTCGGGGTCGGCTGCCTCCGACCAGTACCGGAATTCGATCTCTACCCTCCTTCCATTTTGTACGGCCTGCCGGCGCGGCCTCTCCGACACTGACATTCGACACAACTTTACTGCCAATTACGTCTGGGACATCCCCACGCCGGCCTCCTTCGGACGGTTTGGGAAAGCCATTCTGGGTAACTGGGAAACCGGGGGCATCTTGACCATGGAAACCGGCACACCATTTACCGTGGTCATTCCTGGAGACCCGCTCGGGATGAACAATGGCGATCCCTTTCAATATCCTGACCGAAGCTTCGGGTCCGGGTGCGCGACCGCCGTCAATCCGGGAAATCCGAATCAGTACGTCAAGCTCCAATGCTTCACTGCTCCCAAATTCAGCACTCTACTGGGCAATGAAGGACGCAATACGCTGACGGGTCCGGGACTCGTGGATCTGGACGTTTCGTTGTCCAAGAACGTTCCGATTCCAAAGATTTCAGAAACTTTCAAAGCACAGTTCCGAGCAGACTTCTTCAATATCATCAATCGCGCGAACTTCACGTCTCCCAACGACAATCGGGCGATCATGGACTCGCTTGGGAATCTTATTCCTTTCGCGGGTGCGATTACCTTGACGAACACACCGTCGCGCCAGTTGCAGTTTTCCTTGAAGTTCTCTTGGTGAAGCGGCTGCAAAGGGTAAACCCGGTCCTTTTGCGGATGCCGAGGTCTAGTTGCGACGGTCAACTTACTGGTTTGATTGTTCGTCGGTTCTAGGCGGCCCCTCTTTGGTCCGCAAACGGACGGTTTCTACAGAGACGGGGGGGCTTCAGCGTGTTGCGAGGCCCGTCCTCACTTCGAGTCGTAGAGGAAAAACGGCGCGCTGGATGTGGTTCTCTCGACGGAAGCGAAGGAGGAGGAATTCCACTCGCGACAACAGATAGACGAGTAGCGCTGCCATCCCCAAGGCATTCTGCTCATGAGACCACCCCTCCCGTTCTCCGCCATTTGCGGCCCTCTTGCCTAGATTGACCCAGCTCCTTGCAGCTCTTTTTTCATCCCTGCCCAACTCTGTCGCGTCGATTCCTCCGGCGTGCCGGCGCCGCTCCAGTGAGTCTCTAGACTCACGGCGAAATGATAGCCGTCACGTTTGAGTGCACTAAACTGTCCGGTCCAGTCGATGGCGCCCCGGCCCATGGCGGCCCACTCATAAGTCTTGCCATCCAGCTTTTTCACCACGTCCTTGCAATGACAGTGGCCAATCCGATCCTTTGGCAGGAGACCATATCCATCGGGGTAAGGTTTCTCATCATATGTCGCTGCGTTCCCGGGATCCCAATTCAACATCAAATGAGGAGACTTCACTGCGCTGAGGACTTTAGCCGCTTCAGCTCCTGTTGCAGTGTTGCATGCCAGCTCATTTTCCAGGACCAGGATCACACCCTTCTTGCCTGCTTTGTTGGCCGCGTCCATCAACTTCTCATTGATGGCCGCACGATAGGGCGCCTGATCCTCGAGGCGCCAGAAATCAAAGAAGCGGATGCGGTCGGTACTGAATGCCCTCGCCAGTTCGATACTCCGCTCGAACACTTCATCCTGCTGCTCAAAAGTAAAGTCAGCGTTGAATTGATCACGCTTGGGGCTGTATTTGGATTTGGGCGCGCCCGGCCAATCCACCTTGAACAGCGGACTGGCGATGTCGGTGACGCGCAAATTGTTCTTTTCCAAAATACGCCGTGCTTCCTCGATTTCTTTTGCGTCCAGATTCAGCAGGTTTTTGTTCCACATGCCCCGCAGTTCGATCCAATCCATGCCAAATTCTCGGGAGGTCACCTCGCAAGCGTGGCCGAAGTCCTGCGTCACCTCGTCGCTGATAACAGCAACTCGGAACGGCGACTTCATACCGTCACTCCCAGTTTTTCTTCGAGATACTTCTTGCTGATCACCGCCGATTCCTTGGGCGTGCGCCCCGGATCAGGTACGGCGTCCAGTTCGACAATGGCCCAGCCTCGAAAATTCGACCTGTGCAATGCATCGAACACCGCTGGGAAATCTATCTTCCCTCGTCCCAGTTCGACAAAACGATACGAACGCTTGGCATCCGCTTCATCAGCCAGCCGCTCGACATCCTTTATGTGCAGGAAAAGCAGCCGGTCGCTGTATTTCTCGATCGCTCTTGCAGGATCGCCGCCACCCTGGAAGTAGTGGGCCACATCCAACTCGAGCCTGGCATAGCGCGAGTCCGCGGCTTGCAGGATTTGATCTACCTCTTCGGGACGCTCCCCGAGAGAACCCATGTGGTTATGGTAACCGAGTGAAATTCCCAAGTCGGCCGTGCGCTTTCCGATTTCGGTGAGCAACCGGCCCAACCTGCTGTAGTCCGCCCTAGTGATCGCGCGATCTTTGGGCCGCTCATCGGTGACCTGGAGATAGAGCCCTCCGACATCGTGCACGAATTTTGCATTGGCCGTGTGCTTGGCAATCTCTTCGGCCTCGATTGCGGGATCGATACGCACTCCGCCACTAGAGAGTGCAACCATCTTCAGCTTGTGCTTCTCGAGCAGATCCCGCAATTCGGTGGGACTACGGAATTCATTGATGACGTTGGCGCGCAATTGAATTCCATGGAAGTCCAGGGCGGCAATGTCTTCGATCGCTTGCCGGTCGTTTCCGCTCCAAGTGATGGACGCATACCCAATTTGGATCTCAGCCGGCGCAGGCGAAATCGGCGTATCAAAATACGACAAATCCATCGGTGGATAGAGCGGTCCCGCGACCCAAAATGCTTCGCCCGGAAAAGACGAGGCCGCTGAGGCAGCCGCGACTGCTCCTATCCCTAAAACAAACTCACGACGCGGGACCCGATGGGGCATACCTACCTCTCTTTGTCTGCTTTCCACAAAATATATCACTATTTGTTCGACTGACTTTTATCGCCACCGTCGTCTTCTCGAGCGATCACGGATTCTTCCCCTCCCTTCACCTGGAAACACCGAGCCGAACGGAGCCGAGGGCGAAAATAGTTGGCAAGTTTTTGGTGCATTGTGGACCGCAATATGACCGACGACCGCAGAACGGGACTCAGGTAGTGCACAGATGAGTAGATCGCCAGAGCGATTCGAATCGGCCGCAACGACATCGCCGGGCATACCGTACCAGTATAGCTTGAGGTTTAACCTCTGGACGCGGTTGCCGTCGCCGTCATAGATATAAGTGAGCGCGGCAGTCGCCGTGAGCTTGTTTCCAGCGTTGCAGGCGTAACCAGACGAGGATCGAGGCGGGCTTGCAGACTGGAACAGTGGATTCCAGTGGCATCGTAGAACTGGTTGGTTTCTTGGACGAGCGTCCGGAGGTCCGTTTGGCGCTGTCCGTCGGCGGTTTCCAAATGTAAAACGGTTTCTGCAATCCGAGGCAGGACGCACAAGTAGTCTGTCTCATCCTGGATCTTGGCACTCCACCTTTGTTTCCAATCCTGCTATGAGTCAACCCGTTGTGAAACGCATGCCGACCTCTAGAGGGAACTCAAAGATCCTCTCGTGTCAAGCGCCTCGCGGACTCTTCGGAGCAAAATCGCCCGCGTGAATGGTTTGGGCATAAGGAGGCTCTTCTCGGGTAAGACCCCTCGACTGGTGATCACATCGTCGGCATAGCCAGACATGTAGAGAACGTGCAGTCCTGGCCGGAGCTCTAGGAGCCGCTTTGCCAGTTGCCTTCCCCCGATGCCGGGCATCACGACATCGGTGAGTAGAAGATCGATTGGCGTGTGGGAGTGTTCGACCAACTGAATCGCTTTTTCGCCGCGCTCCGCTTCGATCACCTTGTACCCATTGGCCTCAAGGAGCTCTCGAGCCAGCTCCCGCAGATCTGTTTCGTCTTCGACGATCAGGACTGTCTCGCAACCTCTGACGAGTTTTTCTTGTTCTGGTTTCTGGTCTCGCGATTCTGGAGTCTGCCTCACGCTCGGAAAGTAGATTCTAAACGTCGTGCCGTGTCCGACTTCGCTGTACGGCATGATGTAGCCGTTGTTTTGCTTCACGATGCCGTAGACGGTGGACAATCCGAGCCCAGTGCCTCGACCCTCGCTCTTCGTTGTGAAGAAGGGCTCAAACATTCGCGCCATCGTCTGCGGATCCATACCAATACCCGTGTCGCTTACGGTGATCATTGCGAAATCACCCGTTTTAGCACCCAAGTGTTGCCGCACATAGGCCTCATCCAGGTCCACATGTGCAGTTTCCAGAATAAGCCTTCCACCACCTGCCATGGCATCGCGCGCATTGACAGCCAAGTTCATAAGGATCTGCTCGAGTTGGGATGGATCGACCTTGATATTGCCGGCGTTCGGTTGGAGGCGAATCGACAATTCCACATCTTCTCCGATCAACCTTCTTAGGAGCATTTCCACCTCCCGGACCACGGCATTGGTGTCGACGACCCGCGGCTCGATGACCTGCTGCCGGCTAAACGCCAGAAGTTGCTTCGTGAGTTCTGCCGCGCGGCGTGCCGATTGGTCGATCGCTTCAGCTCGTCGGTAAGCGGATGGATTACTCCCGAGTTCGGCCTGAAGCAACTCGGTCTGTCCCAAGATCACGCCGAGCAGATTATTGAAATCGTGCGCAACGCCACCGGCTAATCTACCGATGGCGTCCATTTTTTGGGATTGGAGGAGTTGTCGTTCGAGCGATCGCCGTTCGGTGATGTCCTCGGCGAAGACCTCAAAATAAGCGAGTTCACCTCTTGGGCGTTCTACGGGCCGACCTGAGAGACGAACAATGATCCGCTCGCCGTTTTGTCGCTTCCACTGCGCTTCCACGGCTCTGAAATCCTTGTGCCGCGAATAGTCATCGCCCAGCTGTTCTCGGAAACCAGTGTCGACATAAACATCCGTTTGGACGTTGCACTTTAGCAGTTCGGCTTCCGATGGATATCCGAGCATGCGGACCAGAGCGGGATTGACATGAAGGAATTGGCCTTCCAAAGTCACGCGATAGATTCCATAGGGGGCGTCTTGCATCAACGATGCAAAACGGGCCTCGGATTGCCGGAGGTCCTGCTCGAAGCGCCTGCGTTCGGTGATGTCTCGCGAGATGGCCGAGGCACCCACGATCTTTCCACTCGCGTCGAGAATCGGGGAAATGGTGATCGATACAATGATTTTCTGACCGTCTTTGCGAGCTCGGGTCGTCTCATGGTGCTCGATTTTCTCACCACGGGCGAGCCGATCGAGCAGTTGGGTAACTTCGCTTCCTTGCTCGGCTGGCGCGAGAATACTGATGGACTGTCCCACAGCTTCAGCCGCGGAATAACCATAAATAGCCTCCGCACCCGCATTCCAACTGACAATGGTTCCGTCCAGAGTCTTGCCGATGATGGCGTCAACGGAAGACTCCACGATGGCGGCGAGTTGCGACATCCGCTCTTCGGCGCCTTTCCGCTCGGTAATGTCTCGACTGATCGAAAGCATGTAAGACTCATTGTCTAGCGTAAGGCGCACGGCGGAAACGGTGGCATGGCGGAGCTCCCCGGCCTTGGTTCGGAAGCTGAACTCCACGTCATGGACTTCACCATCGCGCCGCAATTTCTCCAGAATTTCAGCATGCGACGAGTCGTCCGACCAGATGCCTATTTCGGAAGGAGTTTTGCCAATCACTTCGTCAGCAGTGTAGCCCGTCAAGCGCGCGAAACCTTCACTGACCTCGATGTACCGCCGGTCCGGAAGACTTCGCAAAGTGATCGCATCGGGACTCGAGTGAATCATTTTGGCGTACTTCTCTTGGGAATGTCTCAGCTCTCGTTCGATTCGATTGCGTTCCGATACGTCTCGTAAGATCCCCGTGAAGATGCGTTTGCCGTCGCGGACATGCTCGCCAAAGGGAATCTCCAAAGGAATCTCTGCGCCGCTCTTGTGCAAGCCCGTCAGTTGCAGGCCTGTCCACGGAACATGTTTTTGGCCGGTCTCCAGGTAAGCATGCACCGAGGCCTCGTGAAGCTGCCGCAAATACTCCGGCATCAGGATGGTCACTCGCTGTCCCAGTATTTCGGAAAGCGGATAGCCGAAGACTCGTTCCGCAGCCGGATTCGCGAACAGGATGACGCTGTCGTGATCGATGCTGATGATCACGTCCGACGCAGCTTCCGCAACGACGCGGAATAACTCGCTGGAGTCGTTCATCGGGCGGTCATGGTCCATCGCTGGCGGGTCCTTCGGGTCCCAATCGTCTCGCGACGCAGCGACCAGCCGCAAAGGGGGGTGACACCCGCCGTAGTCTCTGGACAGGGTGGGCGGTTCTAAACTGGTCTATGATCTAACTCGCTCGGCGGACTTCTGAGGATTCACCGAGCTAGCTGACTGTACCACCGAAGACAGCAGCGTCACAGACACTGGCGATTCGACTGTCCAATCACTCAACAGCAGATTCCAGGCACCGGTGGATCGAAACAAAGACGACCGAGCTGGAGTCAGCGACTGGAGCATAGGTGGATTCGTGCGACCCCAAAAAGCGCCCGCCCGATGAGTAAAAGCGCCAGTTCGCGCCCCGTGTGAAAAAAACGATTGGTGTAGACGACCAATTGGAAACGAGTGTTTATCTGCCCTAACGGACCGAACGTTGAAGTTCTGGCGAATCCCGCTTTGCGTGAGCTGGACGTGTGGTCGCTAGAGCACAGGGTTACAGTCGTCGATGGTCCGGTGGGCTTAGACACCTATGAAATTCAACAGCCTCGAGCACGCAATCCCCACCCGGTCGGGAGTATCTGGTCGGATTAATTTGCTTGAAGACACAGCATGCTGCCGTATACTCTCCGCTGTCCCCTTTCGAAAGCAAATTGGTCTTGGCGCGAGTTCCGCAGAAGGGCCAGCATACCCTTCACGGGGTCGTGCTCGACCAAAGAAGACCTTGACCTCACCCGCAGGGTGGGGCGGGTAGGTCCACGAACGGGAAAGAGGTCAGGATGATCATTGGCGATCGATTGCGCGAATTGCGCGAAGGAAAGAATCTCTCGCAGGGTGATATCGAGAAGAGAACGGGGCTGCTGCGTTGCTACATTTCCCGCGTGGAGAATGGCCACACGGTCCCCGCCATCGAAACCTTGGAGAAGCTGGCACGGGCGCTCGAAGTTCCCCTCTACCAGCTCTTTTATGAAGGCGAAGAACCGCCCAAACTGCCGAACCTCTTGAAGAGGAAGACCTCGGACGACATCGTATGGGGCAGTACCGGGAAGCAAGCCGTGTATCTCCACAAACTGAGGAAGTGTCTCAGTAAGGCGGGGGACTCCGACCGGAAGCTTCTGCTTTCCCTTGCCCAGAAACTGGCTACCAGCCGCGGTCGACGGGCAACAGCGGAGGGATAAGAAGCCCAACGGATCGCGCGGCCATCTGTAACTATTGAACAATCGGCGAGCAGCATGACCTATGTTGCCTCGCAATTGAATGTTTGTGTGACGAACGTGCAGCTCGCCGCCGCATCATTCGCATGCCACAATAAACCTGAAACTGCATCAGACCGAAAATCTGGGGTTGCCTTCGAGAATTTGCAATTCGAGTTTTGGTGCCTTGCCTTTTTCCCAAAGAATAACGCGAAATCTAGCGCGATAGTTGAGCCCACCTCCATCCTGGCGGTCGCTGCGTTCGAGTGGACGAGGAATGCAAACGAATTCGGTTTCGATGGCGTCGCTTGTGACGCGAACAACCGAGTAGCCGTGGCCACCCATGTCGACAAACGAAAGGTGTGGCGACAAGGCGGGGTTGGACAAGGCGCGCGCCTTGGCGATGTCGCCGCTCTGCGCATACTCGAGACATGCCCGCACTCCGTGCCGAAGCAACATGTTAACGGTTGGTTGAGGGCCGTGATCGCCCGGTCCTTGTCCGAGGTAAAGTGATCGAAGTGGATGGTTTTTCGGCATGCGGTGCTCCAGTGCTTCGACCAAACCTGGGGCCGAGATCGAACCCGTCACAAAAGCAACGCCTACCGGCACAAATGGCTTCGGCGGGAGGGATTTCGCAGCCAATCCGGCCCAGAAGCTATGGCGATCTCCCGCCACAGTGGCGAAGCCAGTGATTCCGTGGGTTTGCACAAAATCGTATATCTCACCACGCTCTACATATGCGGTGCTGTGATCCCCTCCACCGAAGCCGGCATAGCCGGATCCGGGCCACGGCTTCGTTATTCCTTGCGGGATGTTTTGCGGGTCGGCGCGCATATCAAGAGTGGCGGTAGTGTTGCCCCAAATCTTCCAGGTCGCTTGTGAGCTACGTAAGCGCTCGAAAAACCACGCCTTCTGCTCGGCGCCGAGGATTGTCTGAGGAGGCTGGTCTTTGCAAAAATTTGTTATTTCGGCGTTGCCGAACTGGATCGCCTTTGGGGGTTGGCCACCGTTGTAGCTACGCCCAGCATCAAGGATTTCCATCGCCTCTTGCGGGAGAAATTCCGGGAAGTCCTCGCTGGAAAGAAGTTTTGCCTCGGGCCGATCGGTTGGCTCTTCGGAACGGTAGCTGCGCTGGTCAGTTATGATCAGTTCTACGTTGCGGCCCCATCGCAATGCCCGATAACCCTTGAGGCTGCCGATTGCAGCTAGGTTATTCGGTTCTTGACCGAGGCCGTGCTCGTCGAAGCGAGTGATCGGCGCATCGATGACCTGCGGCGGATCGAAGCGGTCAAGCGAGGGCCCACTCGGCCTAGCCATCCGCGCCGGCTGGTATTCAAAAAACGCTTGGTTGGACGCCACTTTGCGGGTTTGGGCGGGCCGTGTCTTGCCCTCAAATTTCTGCAAAGCTTGCCAGCCGAGCCAACTATATTCGTGGTTGTCCCACATGTTGACGAAAGGCCAGCGCGCGCGTGCGTCCTGAAGATCCGGATCGCAAAGATACGCTCGATAGACGGCCCTATAGTCCTCAACCGTTGTCGGGATGTGAAAGTCGCTGATCTTCTCGCCGTGCGGGTAGTGGACGATGTCTCGCAAGCGCCGGTCGTACATACCTTGAGGCCGATCTTCCGGGTACCAGACAATCTCATAAATGAAGTCGCCGAGGTGCAGCACGAAACCGAGCCGGTCCGTCTCCGGAGCGTGCTCGTCCTCGAAAATCATTCTCCGGTAAGCGTTCTGCGCTCCTTGATTGGCATTCTGGCAACTCACAAAAGCGAAGCGAACAGGTCTGGAGTCGTCGACCGCAGGCGCCGTGATGGTCCGGCCGATCCGGCTGCCAAAACCTCCAGGATCGGTAAAGCGGTACCAATAGACATGGGCTGGTTTCAGCCTGCCAACCAGCACGCGACAGGTCCAGTCCGATGCCGCGGAGACAGGAGCCATGCCGGTTGCGACAACACGGGTGAACAACTCGTCTTCGGCGACCTCCGTATTCAAGTTCACGACAGGGTGTTCCTCGGCTTGCGGATAGCGGGTCCACAACAGCACGCTGTTGCTGTCAGGATCTCCTGATGCAACCCCTTCCGGGAAAAGATCGCGGCGTTCACGCCATTGAGTGCGGGACTCCGTCCCAACCAGATTGCCCCAAGCCGCCGTGGCGCCGATGGCGACGGCCATTTCCATGAAAGAACGTCTGGTGATGGCGGACATCGGTTTCCATCCTTCCTGATGCAAGTAGGTAGCAAGGCAGCTTGCGTTTGCACAGCTCAGCTAGGACCGAGCTTACCGTTTTCCTCCAAATGATCCCCACAATCTTCCAAGGTCGGTCTTGCTCTGGTTTTGACGACGGGCCGAATGGTATGGCTCGCATATTGTCCCTCGGTGAAAGTGCCAGGCATGGGCAAGCAGGAGCCAAGAGTTTTGAAATAGAGCTTCACCCTACCGTATGCGTATGCGCATATTTCGGTTTCAACGCCGCCATATTTTCCAATATCGCGCTTGAGGCCGACACACCCGTTGCGTTTTCGAGAAGTATGACGAATCGGGAGCTCTAACCGCCTCAGGGAAACTCAGAACAAGGAACAAGCTCTCCGCAGGACTGGTCAGAATTGTTGCGGCCTTCGGTTTGGCCTTGTGGTGTAGACAATCAAAATATGGATAATTTTATGGCAGCTTATCACACGGTATCCACTCTGATTCGAGACCGCATGTCGAAAGTGGTGGTTGTGCGGGACGACTAAAATTTTCCTTTGTCCGGTTCTTCGACCGACTGCCTTCTAGGTTCTGCGCTTCTGGCAGTTACTCGGTGCGGCACGAATTTTCTGAGATCAAGTTCTGCTGCGTGCAGTTCTTATGCGGACCCTCGTCGCCACGCTATTTCACTTCCGCAAAGATCCGCTCGTTGGCCGCCCGACGACATGCCGAGGTCTTATCGATTTTCAGTTGGTGAACCACTGATCGAGGTAATCGGTGCTCATGATTTGGATTTCTTTTGATATTTCCTGACGATGAGCTCAGCCTCAATCGCACTTAGCAAGTTTTGAACGCCGTCTTCCTTTGCCACCACGCACCGGACTCCTGCCAGTTTGGCTGCAACTTCCAGTTCACTGGTCTTGTACAGCGTATACATCACGATGGGGACAGAGGGCATAGTCCTGTAAATCTCAGTGGCCGCCTGGAGTCCGTCCGAGAGAGGCATCTTGAAATCCATGACAATCACATCGGGTTGGAGGTGGTGGGCTTTCGCAACAGCTTCATGACCATCGTCGGCCTCTCCGCAGATCTCCCAATGTGGACGCATGGCAAACATAGCCTTGAGCGCCGTCCGCATGGACTCGCGGTCGTCCACAATCAGAATCTTGGCCAGAGAACCTCCCTCCGTTGAACCCGTTTCGCTCGAGCAGCCTAGTACGCCTGGCACACGGACGGAAATACAGCAAAAACCTTAGCCCTTTTACAGGTATGTAACAAAACAAGTCCTGGCAGCCAGCTCCGTTCAAGCCATCCCCAGAACCCAGCGTCCGCACGTACGGCTGGAAGACACACTCCAGCCTTTCGATCCGAGGTCTTTGCAGCCGAATGGCTTGACTGCGAGAATTGCGGGAGGCCGGCGCTGTAAATGCTGCAAGGCTCGATTTTCAAAATACGGTTCTGCACGAGGAATCCGGTCCTCGCGGTGGATGATGCGAAGACACAACGTCCGATCTTTTGATTTTCTAATTCGTTTGCGGATTCGGTCCTCGGGCTACCACCTTTTCGATACTTCCAATCAGATTCCAAACTTCGGTCTTGGGAACTATCGCGCTAATGCCCGCTTCTTGGGCGGCGCTTTCGATTCCCCCAATATCCAATATCGTAAATAGAATTAGTGGCACTGAGGGATCCGAGGCAGACATCCACTTAGCTGCTTCGATGCCATTGATGTCGGGCATCGCTAAATCCAATAAAACCACGTCCGGCTTGAGTTCTTGGAATTTCTTAACGCCGGACCACCCGTTCTCGGCCTCACCGCAGACGGTCCAATGGCGGGAACGCAGGATGGTACCAAGAATACGCCGCATGACATCCGAGTCATCCACAATCAGAATCCGCAGCGCCATCGGCACTGCTTTTCTGGAGCGGGTTAAGTCCGGTATTCGACGGCGTGTGCCCAACGATCTTTCTCTTTCCACTCGAGAGCGGCTATAGGGGAGAGAACCTAGGAGGAACAAGGTAAACAGCTGGAAGAATGAACTCTCTCGGCGCTGTCGGACTCTACTCCTCTGACGACCATCGGCCATTAAAACGCCGCAGGCGCTGAGAGTCGATACAGTAAATACCCGATATTCGGCATCGCCTCAAACCGGACGACATTGTTTGGGAAGGGTTCAGGTGAAAGTGCGAGGCCTAGCCATGTTGAAGGAGTGCGGGCTTGGTGTCTTTCTGCGGGTGCCCGGTCTGGGGCGGTGCGGGGTTTTTCCCGGCAGGAGTAGCTGCCGAGGGTCTTGTTGACTTGTCGCGTCCCGGCGAAATAAGATTTCCGTGCCCCTAGCCCGATTCCCCGCCCAAAGGTAACAAGATGGATGTCCTTGGTCCGCTGTCTGCTGGAATCTCAAAGACCACCTCGGCGCGCTACGCGGCTGCATTCGGCGCAATCGCGCTCGCGTTGCTGACCCGCTGGGCGTTGAATCCCGTTCTTGGCGAGCGGGTGCCCTATGTCACCCTTTTTCCGGCGGTGGTTTTCTCCGCCTATTTTTGCGGGCTTGGACCTTCCATTGTCGCCGTGATTCTCGGATTTGCTGGAGCGAGTTGGTTCATCTCGCCGGTGCATTTCCTCCGCAACCCCGACCTCGCGGCATCGATAGGTGGCCTTGCATTCTTGCTCGCCTCGGGCATTACGGTAGCTATCGGAGAAGTAAGTCGCCGCCACAATGAAGCGCTCCGGATAGCACAGGGAGAACTGGAAGAGCGCGTCATGCGGCGGACACTGGACCTCCATGAAGCAAATCAAAGTCTCGGCGAACTCACGGCGCGCTTGCTCGAACTGCAAGACGACGAGAGGCGACGAATCGCCCGCGAGCTACACGACAGCGTTGGACAGACGTTGGCGGCTCTATCGATGAATCTCTCGGCTGTGGCGGCGGATATTGAGCGTCTGACCAAGACAGCTACTACTGTCGCCGACAGTGCCGCCTTGGTGAAGGATATGAGTGGAGACATCCGCACGATTTCCCATCTGCTACACCCCCCCTTGCTCGACGAGGCGGGACTTTCGTCGGCCCTTCGTTGGTACATCCAAGGATTTGCGGAGCGCAGCAAGATTAGAGCTACTCTAGAATTCCCCGATGGTTTCGGGCGACTCCCTCGTGAACTAGAAACAGCAATCTTCCGGATCGTGCAAGAATGTCTTACAAACATTCATCGGCATTCAGGCAGCCCAGCGGCGACGGTACGCATTTGCCGCTCCGCCACGGACGTTTGGGTCGAAATAGAAGATAAAGGCAAAGGGATATCACCCGAGAAGAAGGCCGAAGTCGCTTCCTCGGGTACGGTCGGAGTTGGAATCAGAGGGATGCGCGAACGACTCAGGCAACTGGGCGGCAGCTTGGAGATCAATTCCGAAGGAATCGGCAAAGGTACAGTAGTCGTGGCCCGGCTACCTATCCAGTGCAGGGACTCCTCGCAGGTGGGACTTGCAACGGCAACCCCAGCTTCAGACGGTCCTTAGGTGTGCCTGCAGTGTTCCTGCTTGCGCAACGGCCGGGAGGTCGAATCGGTGATAAGCGAAGCAGTTGACTCTATGCCAATGTGAAGCCAAGAAACCTGACTCCCGCGAGATCCCGCAAGAAGTCGTGCCTCAACTCCAGCCCCTCGAGATGTCCGAATTCCCATCGAGATCAGTCCGCGACACCCGCGTTGGGCCCATCAATCGCTGCGGCTACCAGGTGCGCTGACGTCTCTGACAAAACTTCGGCTGTGTGCTTCCTTGCCAAACCACAGCAGAACCACGAGCGTCAAGATCGTCACAATCTCGAAACCTGCGATAGCCCATCGATAACCAACGTGGTCCCGCAAGGCGTACTCCATCGAATTCGTCGGCGACGCAAACAAGATTCCTAGTTGATAGGCCAGGCCCGGCATCAGGCCGCGCGCCGCGTCGGCCGAGAGTTCGTTCAGGTGCACGGGGATAACGCCCCACGCCCCTTGTACTCCGGCTTGCATCAAGAAAGCGCCGAGCATCAATACCGGAAGACTGCCGCCAAACGCCCATACCGGGATGACCGCGAGGGATAATCCCAGCGCGGCGATCATGCCCTTGCGGCGTCCTGCCACCTGCGACAACTGTCCAAACAAAATCGCACCGACCAAGGCGCCCAAGTTGTAGACCACAGCAACATTCGCCCGCACCGCTGCGGATACCCGGTGCACTTCCTGCAGAAAATCTGGATACAAATCCTGTGTGCCGTGCGAGAGAAACATCATGAATGTCATCAGCACAACAAGGTAGGCGAATCGCTTCCATTCTCTCGCGGCGACTCGCAGCACCTGACCGGTGCTGGCCGCGCGATGCTCCTTCCACGCTTCCGATTCCGGCACCTTTGTCCGAATGTAGAGCGCGAGCAGCGCAGGTATGGCTCCAGCCCAGAACATCGCCCGCCAGCCCCACGCAGGCAGCAGAAACCTCGCCGCAACGGCTGCGAGCAGATAGCCAATCGCATAGCCGCTTTGCAATATCCCGCTGAGGATCCCACGCCAGCGCACTGGCGCCGCCTCCATCACCAACGAGGCACCAACCCCCCACTCTCCGCCCATGCCAATACCGAACAAAGCCCGCATCACCAGGAAAAAAGTGTAGTTCGGAGAAAAACCACACAGCAGTTCGATCAGGGAGAAATAAATCACATTGGCCATGAGCGGAATGCGCCGGCCGTAGCGGTCCGCCAGCAATCCAAACAAGACAGCGCCGATCGGCCGCATTGCCAGTGTTGCGGTCAACGTGCGCACGATGTCCTTTTTGGGAACGCCGAACTGATGGGCGAGAGTATCGATCAGAAAAACGACGACGAAGAAGTCGAAAGCGTCCAGAGTCCAGCCGAAAAAGCCGGCAAGCACCGCGTGGTGCGCACCGGCCTTCGCCCCGGTTTTGTGAATGCCACTCGACACGCCACTCCGTCGTCCCGGCATTGCCCGGGTTATGAAACGATCAAAACTGCGTCATGGTTTAGTGCGAAATCGGAGCCCGAGCGCCGCGGCCCGGAAACACGCCCTCAACCAGTTGCCCATCTTTGACGACAGGCACGCCATTGACAAGCACAAACTGGATTCCCTCGGAATATCGCAGCGGTTCTTCATACGTCGCCTTGTCAATGATATGGTTCGCATCGAACATCGTGATATCCGCGTCGGCGCCGACCCGAATGCGGCCTTTATCTCTGAACACGGGCGCGCGCTTTTCCAACCGCTGTGCCGGCATCAACGTCATCTTCCGCAACGCTGTCATCAAATCGAGTGTCTTCTCTTCCCTCACGTAGTGACCCAGGACACGAGAGAACGTTCCTTGTCCGCGGGGATGCACTTTGGCTCCCGTGATCATCATGCCATCGCTGGCGATCATTACGATTGGGTTGGCCACTGCCGTCCTTGCCGCTTCTTGCGGAATAGAATGAATCACCACGATTCCTCCGAGACGACGGTACTTCTCGAACGTCTGCGCCGTCAGCCGCTCCCCTGTCTCGGTCCATTGCACATCTTGGTAGGTGATCCCCATGCTTTCCTGCCAGCCTGGATCGAATACAGCCGACTGTAGCGCGGTGCTTCCCGCAGTGTAGGGATAACACTCCGTCGTTACATCGAGTCCGTGGCGTTGGGCGCCTTCGACCATGGCAATTAACTCCGGCGTGAGCTTCAACCCCATACTCGTGATGTGCACGACGTGCAGCGGCGCGCCCGTTGCAGCAGAGGCCGCGAGAACTTCTTCGAGTGCCGCCAGTCCAGTTGTGGGCTCTCTGAGCCCCGCGTATCGCAGGTGCACGTGTACGGATGCACCGAACTTCGCGGCAATCTTGAACATTTCCACGATTTCCGGGTGCGTTGCAGCGGCTGTGTAGTTCACACCCATACCTTCGGCCAAAGCCCCCTGCCGAAACCCCTTCTCGATCTCCTGACTTAGCTCCGCGAGTTCCTCAGGAGTCGCAGCACGGTGCGCTGCGTCACCCGTAGGCAGAAATGTGCCTGGATCGTGCAACACTTTCATGCGCACCGGGATGTGCCCGATGCTCACGCCGAAATTGATCAGCGATTTCCCCTCCCGGAGAGCGTACCAGCGATCGACGTCGTCCGTGCCTGCTTCGAGTTCAAGCGACGTAGTCACTCCGTCGTGCGCCTGAAACTCGTAGTTGCGAGGTTCCTGCCCGTGTTCGTGCAGATCAATGAATCCCGGCGCTACGACCAGCCCCTTAGCATCGATTGTTAATCTGCCTTTGAGCGGCGTCTCAGAAATCGCAGAAATCTTCCCACTCGTGACGCCCACATTTCGTACGGTATCCAGTCCTGATTCGGGATCCATCACACGGCCATTCGCGATGACCAAATCGTAGGTGCCACCCTCGGGGAGCGAACTCGACTTCGCGGGCCGGGCAGCCCCATACCCCAGCACAGCGACCAACACGAGGACGCCACAGCCGCCGCATAGCA
>Ga0209526_10000624_pt1 | contig 23299 bp, 21 predicted proteins | sample JacPinW_OM2H0_M1_FD_188566 | JGI IMG/M metagenome (GOLD analysis project Ga0209526, IMG submission 188566) | Forest soil microbial communities from Algoma, Ontario, Canada - Jack Pine, Ontario site 1_JW_OM2H0_M1 (SPAdes) (version 2) | ecosystem: Environmental > Terrestrial > Soil > Boreal... | reverse complement strand
GCTTCGACGATCTCGATCAGCTTGGTCGGATCGCTGTCGAGGTCGATCAGGTTGCCTGCTTCCTTGGCGGCCTGCGTCCCGGACTGCATGGCCACGGCCACATCGGCCTGGGCGAGCGCGGGCGCATCGTTGGTGCCGTCGCCCGTCATCGCGACCATCCGTCCGTCGGCCTGCTCCTTGCGGATCAGTTCCAGCTTTCGCTCGGGGATTGCCTCGGCCAGGAAGTCGTCGACCCCGGCCTCGCGGGCGATCGTGGCCGCGGTCAGCCGGTTGTCACCGGTGACCATGACGGTGCGCAGACCCATCTTGCGGAGCTCGGCAAATCGCTCGGCGATCCCCGGCTTGACGATGTCCTTGAGCTGGATCGTCCCCATCACCAGGTTGTCTTCGGCAACCATCAGGGGCGTGCCTCCGGCGCGCGCGATCGTCTCTACCCGCTCCTGGACTGCTTCGGGTAACTGCTTCGGGGTTGGGCAGCCGCACCAGGTCGAGATCGCGTCGACCGCGCCCTTGCGAATGCTACGGCCGTCGAAGTCTACGCCGCTCATGCGGGTGTTCGCCGAAAACGGAATGAACGTCATGTTGGCCTGCTGCTGTCCATCGGCACCGAAGCGGCGGGCGAGGCTGACGATCGAGCGGCCTTCCGGCGTCTCGTCCGAAAGGCTCGCCAGCTCCGCGGCCCGCACCAGGCGGTCCATCGTGATCCCCGGCGCCGGCACGAACTCGGTCGCTTGCCGGTTGCCGTAGGTAATGGTGCCGGTCTTGTCGAGTAGCAGCGTGTCGACGTCGCCTGCGGCCTCGACCGCACGACCTGAGAGTGCGATCACATTCCGCTGCAGCAGCCGATCGATGCCCGCGATGCCGATCGCCGAGAGCAAGGCGCCAATCGTGGTCGGGATCAGGCAGACAAGCAGCGCGATCAAGACGGTGATCGTGACCGACGTGCCCGCGTAGGTCGCGAAGGGTTGGAGCGTCACGACCGCGATCATGAAGATGATCGTCAACGCGGCCAGCAGGATGTTGAGGGCGATCTCGTTGGGCGTCTTGCGCCGCGATGCGCTTTCGACCAGGTGAATCATGCGGTCGAGGAAGGTCTCGCCAGGGTTGGCGGTGACCTCGACCACGATCCGGTCGGAGAGCACGCGGGTGCCGCCGGTCACGGCGCTGCGGTCGCCGCCCGCTTCGCGGATGACCGGGGCGGATTCGCCGGTGATCGCCGACTCGTCGACCGACGCGATGCCTTCAATGATGGTCCCGTCGCTGGGGATGAGCTCGCCGGCCTCGATGACGACGGTATCGCCCTTGCGCAACTGCGAAGATGGCACCCGCTCCTCTTTTCCGCCGACCAGCCGGCGCGCGATGGTATCGGTGCGCGCCCGCCGCAGCGTGGCAGCCTGCGCCTTGCCGCGGCCCTCCGCCAGTGCCTCGGCGAAGTTCGCGAACACGAGGGTAAACCACAGCCAGAGCGTGATCTGGCCCACAAAGAGCGAATCAGAGGCACCGCGAAATAGCCCGGCGATGAAGATGATCGTGGTGATGACTGATCCCACCTCGACCACGAACATGACCGGGTTGCGTGCCTGCCAGCGCGGATCGAGCTTGGTGAGGCTCTCGATCAGGGCGGGCACCATGATGTTGCGGTCCAGCAAGCTGGAGCGCCGACGGCGACGGTAGTTTTCGGAACGGGTCTTCTCTTCCATATCAGTGGGCCAGATGATTGACGGCCAGCTGGAAGTGCTCCAGCAATGGGCCGAGGGATAGCGCGGGGAAGAACGTAAGAGCGCCGACGATCAGGACAACGCCGACGAGCAAGCCCGAAAAGAGCGGCCGGTCGGTGGCCAGCGTGCCGGCGCCGGCAGGGACCACCTTCTTGCCGGCGAGTGCGCCCGCCAGCGCCAGGATCGGGATCACTTCGAAGAAGCGCCCCAGCCACATCGCCGTGCCGCCCATCGTGTTCCAGAACACGGTGTTGCCGGCAAGGCCGGCAAAGGCGCTGCCGTTGTTACCCACCTGCGAGGAGAACGAATAGAGAATCTCGCTAAACCCGTGCGCGCCGGGATTGAGCGGCCCACCGCCATTGGCGGTCGCGGCCGGCGCGAGGACCGCGATCGCGGTGAAGCCGAGAATGATCAACACGTCGATCAGCACGGCAAGCGAGGCCAGCCGCACCTCCTTCGATTCGATCTTCTTGCCCAGGTATTCGGGTGTTCGCCCGACCATCAGCCCGGCGATGAAGACCGCAAGGATGGCGAAGACCAGCATGAAATAGAGGCCGGCGCCGATGCCACCGGGCGCGATCTCACCTAGCTGGATGAGAACGAGGGGCACCATGCCGCCGATCGGGGTGAAGCTGTCGTGGCTCGAGTCGACCGAGCCCGTGCTCGTGCCTGTCGTGGAGACGGCGAAGTTCGCTGAGTAGACGGGGCCGAAACGAACCCCCTTACCCTCCATGTTGCCCCCCGGTTGCGCCGACGTTCGCGACTGGTCCGCGCCGACGGCGGTGAGAGCCGGATTGCCGACCTGCTCGGCGCCTATTGCAATGCCAGTCGCCACGACGAAGATCGCTACCATTGCCCCGCCGATCGCGAGGCCCTGCTTGATGTTGCCGACCATCTTGCCGAAGGTCACGACCAGCGCGAAGGGGATGAGCAGCTCGAGGAAGATCTCGAACTGGTTGGTGAAGCCGTTGGGGTTCTCGAAGGGGTGCGCCGAGTTGGCGTTGAAGGGCCCGCCACCGTTGTTGCCGAGGTCCTTGATCGCCTCTTGCGAGCCGAAGGGGCCGACGGCGATCGTCTGCGTCGATCCCTGGATCGTGTGGGCCGTCGAATAGGGATCCAGGCTCTGGATCACGCCCTGCGAGATCAGGATGAAAGCTGCGATGACCGACATCGGGATCAGGACGTAGAGAATCGCCCGCGTGGCGTCGACGTAAAAGTTGCCGAGCGTCTTCAGCTTGCGGGCCGACATGCCGCGGATCAAGGCAACGGCGAGCGCAATACCGGTCGCCGCCGAGAGGAAGTTGTGAATCACCAGCCCGAGCATCTGCGAGAGGTACGACATGGTCTGCTCGCCGGTGTAGTTCTGCCAGTTGGTGTTGGTCACGAAACTCACCGTCGTGTTCCAGGCGAGGTCGGGGGCGACGCCGCTGAAGCCCATTGGATTGAGCGGCAGGTGGTCCTGCAGCCGCAGGATGACGTAGGTCAAGACGAAGCTGACGACCTGCACGGCGAGCATCGCGACCGTGTAGAGGACCCAGCCCTGTTCCTGGTCCTCCTTGATGCCGGACAGCCGATAAAAGCCAACTTCCACCGGGCGCAGGACAGGGTGCAGGAACGTCCGGCCTCCGGTGAAGACCTTCACCATGAAGCCGCCCAGGAACCAGGCGCCGACGGCGACGGCGGCAAAGGTGATAGCGACCCCGATCAGCTCAAGCAGCATGGCTCAGAACCGCTCCGGAAACAGGAGAGCCACAAAGAGGTAGATGGTCACGGCCAGCGCCACGACGCCGGAGACGATATAGCCGGCCATCAGGGCAGTTTCTTCAGCCCAAACACGTAGGCGAAGCTCCCGATCGTGAGCGCGATGAGTAGGCCGACCATCCAAATATCAAGTGGCATGAGGTCAGCCTAGGCCCGACAGCGTCAACGGCGCATCAACAAACTCGCCTTGAAGCGCGAGACGTTTATGGAATGTTGACGCTCTTGGCGATACCGTAAGTGCATGTGGTCCCAAGCCCTTGACCCGGCGACGACGGCGGAGCGAATCCTACTGGCAGTCGAGGCTGTACCTCAGTCAGAGGCTGTGATCGCGGCGGCGGCAAAGATGGCTCGGCGGTCGCACGCCGAGGTGCTGGTTCTGTCGGTACGCGAGCGCGACTACGTACGTGGCTACGCGTGGGATGTTCGTCAGCCCGGCGAGATCGCTGAAACCGTCAGCCGTGCGATTTACAAACTGCAAAAGGCCGGAGTCGATGCGCGCGGGCTAATCCGGACCGCACGGTCCGAGCGGGTTGCCGATGAGATCGTGTACACGGCCCATAAGCATCACGCCGACGAGATCGTCATCGGCACGTCGAGGCGGTCATGGTTGGGCGGGCTACTGAGAGGAAGCGTCGCTCCCCGGGTCCTTCGCCGCTCGGACCTCCCGGTGGTCGCGGTCCCGACCAACGCGCCGCCTCAGAGGAAGCGCAGCGCGGCACCTGTCAGCGTTTGATCGCGGGGCCGAATCGATAGCCACGACCCGGAACGGTCTGAATCACCTCGGGGTGGGCCGGATCATGTTCCAGCTTGAGCCGTAATCGCTGGATGAAGACCCGGAGGTAATGGCGTTCGTCACCGTAGGTCGGTCCCCACACGCTGTGGAGGAGCGTTCGGTAGTCCATCACTTCGTGTTCGTGGCGCGCGAGCTCGGCTAACAAGAGATACTCCGTCGCCGAGAGCCGGACTTCCTGCTCCCCGCGTAAGACCGAATGGTTCTGCAGGTCGACGGTGATGTCGGCGGCCCGCACGATCAGAGGCAGCTGTGCCGGAGGCTGGGCGCGGCGAAGCACCGCGCGGATTCGTGCCAGCAACTCGTCCGATCCAAATGGCTTCGCCAGGTAATCGTCGGCGCCCATGTCGAGGGCGCGGACCTTGTCTGCCTGGTCGCCGCGGGCGCTGATCACGATTACCGAAGGGACGCGGCGTCCTTCGAGCGTCGAGAGCACGTGCCAGCCATCGACGAAGGGCAGGCCGATGTCGAGCAGGACCACATCGAAGGATCTGGCTTTCAGTGCCAGCACACCGGCCGATCCATCCGCGGCCTGCTCGACCTCGAAGCCGCCCGATTGGAGCGCTCCGACCAATACGGTCCTTAAGGCTCGGTCGTCCTCGACGACCAGAATGCGCCCGGCCACCAGCGCTACCTGGAGGCCACGACGTAGAAGCTCGGGCTGTCGAGCAGTTCAGCATCCGGCCGCGCGAACATCCGCTGCAGCTGCAAGCCGGCCGCCGACAGCCAGTTCTCCATCTCCTCGGGCCAGACGATCCCGACGTCAGCGTGCTGCGTGATGATTCGTCCGTCGGGAAGCCGGTAATCGACCTCGAGGCGCGCGCCATTGCCATCGAATGCCCGCACCCTGACCCCATCGCCGGCACCCGCGCGCAGCCAGTGAGGGTTAGCCAATTCGAAGGCGAGGGCCCCGGAATCGGTGAGGTGATCGGCGGCCCGGCGCAAACGCTCGATCAGGTAGAGGATATTGGAGGGCGCGATGACGAGGTCGAACCGCCGACCAAGCTCGAGGTCTTCGATTCGCGATTGGATCAGGTCGATCCGCGGGATGCGTTCTCGCACGCGATCGAGCATGGCCGGGTGGCTATCGACCCCGACCAGCTCGATACCGGCTGCGCTCAATGGCACAGCGAGCCGTCCGCTGCCGATCCCGAGATAGAGCACTGGAGGCTTGGCGCCTTGCGCCAGCTCAAGCCAGGGCCACAAGTCGGTCGCATCGGGAAGCTGCGCGTACAGCTCGGCGAATCCGGCATCAGGATTCGACGGGTCGTCGTGCACGCTGGCCATGGGCTCGATTCCGTGGAAAGCCTAGACCGTTCGGCGCGATGCCGCGCGCCAGACGGTCGGACCGAAGGCCAGCAGCACTGCCAGGCCACCAAGTCCACCGACAACGAAGGTGACGCGCGGAGAGGTCACGTCGAGCAAGACGCCTGCGAGGATATAGGCGACGGTGCTGCCCGCAGAGGCGGTGGTTCCAAATAGACCGAAGGCGCGACCGAGCATCTCGCGCGGAACGAGCTGTTGGATGAGGGTGGACGACGCGACGTTTTGGATTCCATTGCCCAGGCCTCCGACACTCTGCGCTCCGGCGGCGAGACCAGCATTCGGCGCCAGCCCTGTGGCGAGGGCGCTGACTCCACTCATGAGCCAAGCGGAGAGCAGGAGCGGGGCCGAGCGCGGCACCGATCGCATCCAGGACAGGACGACGGAGCCGGCCAGCATCCCCACCCCAAAGGTCGCCGCCACGGCGCCGTAGCCGAAGGCGTTTAGTCCCAGGACATCGCGAGTCAGGAAGACCAGCGCCACATTGTCCACGGCAACGAACGCTACAAGCAAGAACGTCCCCAGCATCAATGACCGAATTACCGGCTGCCTCCAGGCAAACCGAAGACCCTCCAGCCCATCCGAAAGGATGCCCGAGCCGGACCTCGCGGCGACGCGCATCGTTTTTGGGAGTCCGGCAAGTAGCGCTGCCGAGATCGCGAAGCTCACCGCATTCGCCCCCAGCGCCCATCGTGGACCGAGGCCGGCCGTAAGCGCCCCGCCGAGCAGCGGTCCAATCGCGACCTGGAGGTTGAGCGAGCTGCCGAGCCAGGCGTTCGCCTGCATCAGGTCGGGCGCGGCAACCAGTGCCGGCACCGCACTACCGGAGGCCGGTCCGAAGGTGGTGTCGAGCACCGCTGCCGCAACCACCAGGCCAAGCAGTACAAGAAAGGAAGGCTGCCACAGGGCGATTGCCGTGAAGATGATCGCCTGGCCGAACTCGCAGGCCACCATCAATCGTTTGAGATTGACGCGGTCGACGAACGTTCCCGTGACCGGCCCAAGGAGGTGTGGAAGAGCCTGAGCCAGGAGTAGCGCCGCAACGGCGATGCCGCTGTGCTCGGTCGACTTGACGTAGAGAACGAGGGCGATCAGGGCGATGCCGTCTCCGATGTAAGAGACGCTTCGGCTCAGCCAAAGCCGCCGGAAATCCCGGTTGCGAAGAAGAACGTTGACCGGCGGCGAGCTTACGCGACGGCCTCGTCGGCGATGTCGAGCGCCTTGTCGATGATGGCGAAGCCTTCGGCCAGCTCGCTCTCGTTGATGCACAAGGGCGGGTTCGTCATGATCGTGTTCCAGCGGACGAAGGTGTAGAGCCCCTGCTCACGCAGGGCCTTCCCGACCGCCTTCATCGGCTCCGACGTTCCGTTGAAGGGGGCGAGCGGCTCCATCGTCTTGCGGTCTTTGACCAACTCCAGGATGCCGAAGAGGCCGATGGCGCGGGTCAAGCCGACCGATGGGTGCTTCCGCTTGAGCTCCTGGTGGTGACGCGTCATCACCTCACCCATCCGGCGGGCGTTGCCGATCATGTCGTCCTCCTCGTACGCCTGGATGGTGCCCAGCGCGGTGGCGCAGGCCAGCGGGTGACTGTTGTAGGTGAGGCCGCCGTAGAAAACATTCTTGTCGAAGTACTCGGCGATCCTGGGCCGCATGCCCACCGCGCCCAGCGGCACATAGCTGCTCGTCAGTCCCTTCGCCATGGTCATGAGGTCCGGTACTACGTTCCAGTGGTTGACGGCGAACCATTCACCGGTCCGGCCAAAGCCCGACATGATCTCGTCGCAGACCATCAGGATGCCGTAGCGATCGCAGAGCTCACGGACGCCCTGGAGGTAGCCGTCCGGCGGAATCAGGACGCCGTTGGTGCCGGTGACCGTTTCCAGGAAGAATGCGGCGATGGTCTTGGGACCCTCGAGCTGAATCGTCTCCTCGAGGTATCTGAGGGATTCCTCCGCCGTGTCGACCTCGCGCTGCGGCCCGTGATAGGGGTCGAGGACATGCACCACGCCCGAGGTTCCCAGGTCGTTCGCCCACCGCCGCGGGTCGCCGGTCAGCGCCATCGCGCCGGCGGTCGCCCCGTGATAGGAACGGTATCGAGCGATGATTTTGTGGCGGCCGGTCACGGTCCGGGCCAGCTTGATGGCGTTTTCGTTCGCCTCCGCACCCCCCAGCGTGAAGAAGACCTTGTCGAGGTCGCCGGGCATCAGCTCGGCCAGCTTCTTGCCCAGCAGGGCCCGCGGTTCGTGCGCCATGAAGGGGTTGGCATACGGGAGCTTTTCCGCCTGGCGCTTGATCGCCTCGATGATGCGCGGGTGACCGTGCCCGGCGTTGACGCTCATCAATTGACTGTTGAAGTCGATATACCGCTTACCGTCGGGGGTGTAGAAGTAGACGCCCTTGGCATGGTCGACCGCGATCGGATCGACGGCCGATTGCGCCGTCCATTCGTAGAGGGTGTACTGGCGGCAGAGGGCGACGATCTCCTCGCCACTCAGAACATGGGGGCGGGCGCTCGTCTCTAGAGCCACCGCGTCGTCACGACTTTATGTCGGGTGTAGAAGCGAATGCTGTCCTGCCCGGTGGCATGAAGGTCGCCGAAAAACGAATTCTTCCAGCCGGTGAACGGGAGGAACGCCATCGGCGCGGCCACACCGATGTTGACGCCGAGCATGCCGGCTTGCGCCCGCCGTTTGAACTCCCGTGCGTACTTGCCCGAGTTGGTGAAGATCGACGCCATGTTCCCGTAGGTACTGGCATTGAGCACCTTGAGGGCCTCATCGATGTCGGTGGCGCGAACCACGGCCAGCACCGGCCCGAAAAGTTCGTCCTTCCAGATCTTCATGTTCGGCGTTACGCGGTCGAAGATGGTGGGACCTAAGAAGAAGCCTTCCTTCTGATCCACCTGGCGACCATCCGAAACGAGCTGGGCGCCCTCCGCCTGGGCCCCGTCGATGTACTCGATCAGCTTCTTCTTGCGCTCGCCCCGGATCACCGGCCCGAGCGTCGTTTTCGGATCCGTACCTGGGCCCACTTTCAGTTTCGCCGCATCGTTGGCCAGCTCGCGCACCAGGGCGTCACCGATCTTGCCCACCCCGACCGCGACGCTGCCCGCCAGGCAGCGCTGGCCGGCATTGCCGAAGGCCGACGAGATGACATGCGGCGCGGAGAGCTCGAGGTCCGCGTCATCCATGACCAGGATGTGGTTCTTAGCACCGCCCAGCGCCTGGACCCGCTTGCCATTCGCCGCCGCGGTCGCGTAGATGTAGGCGGCCACCGTCGCCGAGCCGACGAACGAGATCGCCGAGATATCGGGATGGGTCAGCAACTGGTTGACAGCATCGTTGGCGCCATGGACCACGTTGAAGACACCCTCGGGCAGGCCGGCCTCCTGGAGCAGCTCCGCGATGCGCATGGCGGAGAGCGGGGTCAGCTGCGACGGCTTGAGGACAAAGGTATTGCCGGTCACGATCGCGACCGGGATCATCCACATCGGCACCATGTTCGGGAAATTGAAAGGCGTGATCCCGGCGACGACACCGACCGGAAATCGGGTTAGCTCCTCATCGATACCTTTGGCGATCTGGTCCAGGTTATGGCCCATCATCAGGGTCGGGGCGCCGCAGGCAAAGTCGATGACCTCAATCGCCCGCTTCACTTCGCCTTTTGACTCGTCGAGCGTCTTGCCGTTCTCCTGGGTGACGATCGCGGAAAGCTCGTCGATGTGCTTGTCGAACAGCGCCTTGAAGCGGAACATCACCTGCGCACGTTCCGGCACCGGGGTTTCGCTCCAGGCCGGGAATGCCTTCTTCGCCGCGGCGATCGCCTCGTCGATCTCCTCTTTGGTCGAGTGCGGGAGGCTGGCGATCGTCTGGCCGGTCGCGGGGTTCGGGATCGGGTCAACTTTCTGCGCGCGGGAGTCTCGGAACTTGCCGCCGATAAAGCTCTGGACGTTCTTGGTGGCAATCATGATCTGGCTCCTACCGTGCTGGGCTCACTGGCCGATACCGTGTGGAAGGGCGAGCGCTTCAGGAACTGGCCGGCTCCCTTTGTCCCCTGGAACTTTCCGTCCTTAACCAGCACGTTGCCGCGCTGCATCACGACCTCCGGCAGGCCCTTGACCGTCATGCCTTCGTAGCAACTGTAATCCACGTTCATGTGATGGGTCTTGGCTGACAGCGTGCGTTCCACCCTCGGATTGAAGATCACGATGTCGGCATCGCTCCCGGGCGCAATCGTGCCCTTACGCGGGAACAGCCCGAACATCTTGGCGGGGGCGGTCGCCACCAGTTCGACGAAGCGGTTGAGCGTGATCCGGCCGGAATTGACGCCGCCGTGGAAGATCAGCGAAAAGCGGTCTTCGACACCGGGCAGACCGTTGGGGATCTTCGAAAAGTCGCCGCGCCCCATCTCTTTCTGGCCCTTGTAGTGGAACGGACAGTGGTCGGTCGCGACCAGCTGGAGGTCATCCTGGAGCAGGCCCTTCCAGAGCTCGTCGTGATGCGACGCAGGTCGAAGGGGCGGCGAGCACACGTACTTCGCACCTTCGAAGCCGGGCCGGCCCAGGTCGTCGAGACTCAGGTAGAGGTACTGGGGGCAGGTCTCGGCAAAGGTCGAGGCGCCGTCGTCGCGCGCCTCACGGACCGCATCGAGTGCCTCCTTCGAACTCAAGTGCACGATGTAGACGGCGACCTCCGCCAGCCGGGCGAGCGCGATGGCACGGCTGGTCGCCTCCCCCTCCATGCTGGCCGGCCGGGTCAAGCCGTGGTTGATCGGATCGCCCTTCCCCTCGGCGAGGTAGCGCTTGACCAGGACGTCGATCGCGCCGCCGTTTTCGGCGTGCATCATGATCAGCCCGCCATTCTCCGCCGTGCGGCCCATCGCCCGGAAGATCGAGGCATCGTCGAGCATGAAGACGCCCGGGTAAGCCATGAAAAGCTTGAAGGACGGGACCCCCTCGTTGACCAGCGCGTCCATCTCCTTGAGGATCGAGTCGTTGATCTCGCGCACGATCATGTGGAACCCGTAATCGATGTAGGCCTTGCCTTCGGCTTTCTTGTGCCACTGGTCGAGACCCTGGCGCAGCGTCTGCCCATAGGTCTGCACGGCGAAGTCGACAATTGTTGTGGTTCCGCCCCAGGCGGCGGCGGCCGTCCCGGTCGCAAAGTCATCGGAGGCGAAGGTGCCGCCAAACGGCAATTCCATATGGGTATGAACATCGATCGCGCCCGGCATCACGTAGCGGTTTTCGGCATCGATCACCTGGTCGGCGTTGGCCGTAAGCCCGCTCCCGATCGCGACGATCTTTTCGCCCTCGATCAGCACGTCGGTCTTGGTGGTGTCGCTCGCGGTTACCACCGTGCCGTTTTTGATCAGCGTCCTCATGGCAGCTCCTTGACCAGCTCCTCGTAGCTCTCCGGCCGGCGATCGCGCAGGAACTGCCAGGTGTTGCGCACCTCCCGATTCATGTCCAGGTCGAGGTCAGCCACCAGCACCTCGTCCTCGGTCTCCGACGCCTTGGCGATGATGCGGCCGCGCGGATCGCAGAAGTAGCTCGAGCCGTAGAACTGCGCGTCGTTGAGCGGCTTCTCTACCCCGACGCGGTTGATGGCGCCGATCCAGTAGCCGTTTGCCACTGCGTGCGCGGGCTGCTCGAGCTCCCAGAGATAGCGCGACAACGATTTCACGGTGGCCGACGGGTTGAAGACCAACTCGGCGCCCTTGAGACCGAGCGCCCGGGCGGGTTCCGGAAAATGCCGGTCGTAGCAGATCAAGATGCCAACCCGACCGACGGAGGTCTCCCACACCGGGTAGCCGAGGTTCCCCGGCTTGAAATAGAACTTCTCCCAGAAGCATGGACCGACATGCGGGATATGGGTCTTGCGATATTTGCCGACCATCGTGCCGTCGTTCTCGATCAGGACCGCGGTGTTGTAGTAGACGCCGGTCTGCGCCTCCTCGTAGAAAGGCACGACCAGGGCCATCTTGTGCTTCTTGGCCAGCGCCTGCATCCGCTTGACGGTCGGCCCGTCGTCCCGCTCGGCGGTGTCGTACCACTTGGTATCCTGCTCGGCGCAGAAGTAGGGGCCGAAGAAGATTTCCTGCAGGCACGTGATCTGCGCGCCTTTAGCCGCCGCCTCGCCGATCAGCGCCTCGTGCTTCTGAACGGCTTCCTCTTTGGGCATGTTCGCGTGCGCCTGGATCAGCGCCGCCCTCACCTTCGCCATGTCTGTGTCGCCTCCTCCTCGCTAGCTGAACGCCGGGATGATTGCCTCGCCGTACTTCTTGATAACCGCCTCGGGTTTCTCCACCATAAGGTAGAGGTTGAACTGGTCGACGCCAGCGTCGATCAGCTCCTCGATCCGTTTCTTGCTCTGCTCGACGGTGCCGATGACGCAGAACCGGTCGATCACGTCGTCGGGGACGAAGTCGGCGTGGGCCGCGCCCCGCTGCGCGTGCTCCGAGTAGTCATAGTGGTCGCGCGCCTTGATGTAGTCGGTCAGCGCCTTGGGGAGATCCTGCACGTCGTAGCGCTTGAGCAGGTCCACGACATGGTTCGACACAAGCGCCGGGAACCAGCGCACCTGCTCACGCGCCGCTTCGATGTCATCGGAGATGAAGGCTGGGGCTGCGGCCTGGATCTTGATGTCGTCGAAGGATCGGCCGGCTTCCTGCGCGCCCTCCCGCACAAACTGCAGACACCACTTGATGATGGCGGGATCGGCGAGCTGGATGATGACGCCGTCCGCCACCCGGCCGGCGGCGCGCAGGGCCTTAGGCCCATAACCCGCCACCCAGATCGGCAGTTCGTGCTCGGCCCACTTCAGGCGGATCTTGACGCCGTCGTAGGCGACTTCACGCCCCGCCGCCAGATCACGGATGAGTCGACAGTCGGCCTCCATTTGCTCGACCGTGACCGGCTTCCGGCCGAGCACCCGGCGAGAGCTGTCGCCACGGCCGATGCCCATCACCATCCGGCCGCCGGAGATCTCGTTCAGGGTGGCGAGTGCGCTGGCGGTTACGGTGGGATCCCGGGTACCTGGGTTGGTGACACAGGGGCCGATCTTGATGGTTTTTGTATTGGCGGCCATCAACGCGAAGATCGGATAGACCTCCTGCCAGAGCACGTGCGAGTCGAAGAGCCAGGCGTACTCAAAGCCCTGGGCTTCGGCAAGCTTGGTCAGATCCACCCACCGGGAGGGTGGCGGATCCGGAGCAAAGCAAACACCGAAACTGAGTCGTGCCATTCCTTTCAAAGGCTGGAGCCCCCGCCGCGAGGAAGGGGCTCCAGCGCGATCGATCTACGAGTTTAGGTCGCCGCCGCAGCTTGCGGGCGCCGCCGAGCGGCAGCCGCCGGAAAGAGCGCCGAGAGCGCCAGGTAGCAGACGAACGCCGCGACCAGCCCAACCACCCAGCTGTAGTCGTAGACATGGAACGGGAACCAGTTGTAGAGCGGTCCGATGATCCCGCTCTGCGGGAACGGACCGTTGCCTGGCGTCGAGTAGGCGCCGCCCACCGCCAGGACACCGCCGACCAGCAAGCTGACCAGCCCTCGCCAGTTGAAGCCGGCAGAGTATCGGTACTCGCCGTTCACGCGGTACAGATCGCCCAGCTTCAGATTGGTGTTGCGCATGAACCAGTAGTCGGCGATTAGCACGCCCGCGATCGCGCCCAGCGCACCGCCGTAGAAGCCGAGCCAGGTGAAGATGTAGACGTTCGGGTTCGCCAGCAGGTTCCAGGGCTGGATGACGATCCCCAGCACGCCGGTGATCAGGCCGCCGGTGCGGAAGCTGATCAGCTTGGGAATCACGTTCGAGAAGTCGTAGGACGGACTCACGATGTTGGCCGCGACGTTGACCGAAAGCGTCGCAACGGCCAGGGTGAAGAGAGCGAAGATCACGACGAACGGGTTGTCGAACTTCGCGGCAAGGTCGACAGGGTTCCAGATCGCCGTCTTGTAGACCACCTGCGTGGCAGCGGTGATGAGGACTGCCACCAGTGGGAACAACGTCATGGTCGTCGGAAGCCCGAGGATCTGACCCCACGCCTGTGCCCGCTGGCTCTTGCCGAAACGGGTGAAATCCGGCATGTTCAGCGAGAGCGTCGACCAGAAGGCGATCATGCCCATCAGCGCGGGCGGGAAAAGGACGAACCAGAAATTGCCACCCCAGCCGACCTTGCCCGGATCACTGAGGATTGGGCCGAAGCCACCAGCCTGGGTCACCATCCACGCAAGGAGCCCAAGGGCGACGATCAGCACGAACGGCGCCGCCCAGTTCTCGAACCGGCGGACTGCGTTCATGCCCCGCATGATGATGAAGATGTTGATCGCCCAGAAAATGGCAAAGCTCAGCCAGAGGGTCCAGTGCTGGCCCGCAATCATCGCCGAGTTCGTCCATCCGCTGCCGAACAGCTTGCCGGAGAGCCCGTAGAGAGCGCCCCCGCCGATCCAGGTCTGGATGCCGAACCAGCCACACGCAACCCCGGCCCGAAGCAGGGCCGCGACGTTGGCGCCAAACACGCCGAACGACGCACGGGCGAACACCGGGTACGGGATCCCGTACTTGGTGCCGGCGTGGCTGTTCGCCAGCATCGGGATCAGGACGATGATGTTCGCCAGCGCGATCGTCAGGATCGCCTGGTACCACGCCATGCCGAGCAGGACAAGTCCCGACGCCAGCAGATAGGTTGGGATGTTGTGTGCCATCCCGATCCAGAGCGCCACGTAGTTATAGGTGCTCCAGGTCCGCCGTTTGAGCGGGACCGGAGCCAGGTCGACGTTGTAGAGCGGGCTGTTGCGGATCGCCGAATCGTCGGCCAGCTCGTGCCGGCCGTCAGGGTAGACGAGCTCCTCCCCCACACGCTGCGCCGGAGGCGTTAAGGTCGCAACTCCCATGGTTCCCCTCCTATTGAGTTCCGATCGCCGATTTGCGAGCTAAATGTACGTTCGGCAAAGGCCTAAGTCAATGGCCCTCGGGCCCAACCATGGATGCCACGACAGGAGCCGCCCTACAGGTCTCTCTTCGCGAAGCTCCAATTAGCCAGCGCGATGACAATGCCCAGCCAGACAATGACCCAGACCATGTACCAGATCGCTAACGGCGCCTCCGCGAAGAACGGGTTTCCAGCCCTTGCCCGGCCCGCTAGCCTGGCTGCCGCGATGATTTCGGACGGCTCCAGATAGTAGATCGCCCCGTGCCACAGCCCGTCGGTCGGGATCAAGAGCCGGCTGGCATTGCCGATACCTTTGATCGTGCCGTTGTCGAACGCGTTGCCGATCGCCAGCGCGATCCCGCCGACCCACCCAACGAAGAACAGCACCAGGGCGATTACGCCGCCCGTCATCGGCGCCAAGCGGGTGCTGAGTAGCATGGCCAGCGTCATCAGGATGATCCCCTCGGCCGCCACGAAGGCGATCGACGCGATCGGGTTCGGCGGAAGGTAACTCGTCCCGAGCCAGATGCCGAGCAACTCCAGCAGCCCACTGCCTGCGGCATAGAGCGTGACCAGCAGCGCGAGGCCGAGCCATTTGCCCATGAGGAGCTGGCTGCGTCGAATCGGCCGGGGTAGGATCGCCAGCGCGATCCCCGACTCGATATCGCTGGCAATGCTGGGCGCCGCGACAAGGGTCGAGCCGAGGGCGAGTACACCGCTGAACATGAAGGCCATCAAGATGGTCAGCTGCGAGGCTGCGAGCCGAACCTCGGCGGGCGTCACATTATTCATCGTCGGCAGCCGGCTGAAACCCCAACTGGTCAGCACAACGACGACGATCGTCAGGATGCCGAGCGCGAGCAACAACTTGCGCCGCGACGCCTCGAGGATCGTGAGCCGAGCGATCGTGAGGACCTGCGTCACTGGTCCTGTTCCTTGAGCAGCTGAAGGAACCGGTCTTCGAGCGTCTCGTGACGCGGCTCGACGGCGTAGATGCGGCCACCCTGGCGAACGATCTCGCTGACCAGCTGCGGGACGCGATCGGGGTTGAGCCCGCGAAAGGTGAGCCATTCCCCTTCGTCCTCCAGGTTTCCGAACTCGCTGAGCCCGGCCCGGCCGGCGGCGGCCAACCCGGTCACCCGGACTCGGACTGCACCGTCCTGACCCAGGATCTGCGCCATGGTTCCGGTCGCGATCACCCGGCCGTGGTCGACCACGGCGAGACGGTCGCAGATCTGTTCGACCTCGCTCAGCAGGTGCGAGTTTAGAAAGACAGCGGTTCCGCGCGCCTTCAACTGGCGGATGATCTCTCGGACGTCATGGCGCCCGACCGGGTCGAGCGCCGATGTCGGCTCGTCAAGCAGCACCAGCTCAGGGCGGCCGAGCAACGCGACGCCCAGCCCCAGCCGTTGCTGCATTCCCTTGGAGAAGCCTTCAACCTTGTCGTCTGAGCGGTCGGCCAGCCCGACCATGTCGAGGGCGAGCTGGATTTCCTTGTTCCATTCGGATCGCGCCATGCCCGACAGCTCGCAATGCAGCCCGAGCACCTCGCGTGCCTTCATCCAGCCCTGGTAGCGGAACAGCTCGGGCAGATAGCCCAGGCGCCGCCGGGTCTGCAGGTCGCCGATCGGCGCCCCAAGCACCCATCCCTCTCCCGCAGTCGGTAGGGCCAGACCAACGAGGAGCTTTACCGCCGTAGTTTTCCCGGCACCGTTTGGTCCCAGGAAACCAAAGACCTCGGCGCGACGCACGCTCATCGTCAGGCCGCTGAGCGCGACCGTCTTGCCGTAGCGCTTGGCGAGGTCCTGGGTGTGGACGGCAAGCGAGGCGGCATCGGCCGCCTCCATCGGGTTCAGATTGCGATCAGTGGAGGGACGTTGCAATGGCGAGCACCTGGTCGGGCGTGAGTTGGCCTCCGACGGCGTAGATTACGCCTTTCTTGGTCCAAACCACCCCAGCGCCAAGGACCGCCCTGATCAGAATCCCCGGTACGCCATTCACCTGCACCGGTTCGCTCGTCGCCAGCCCCTTCGGAATCGGAATCGGAAGCGTCGTGCTCGGATCTTTGATCGCCCTGATCTGCGCCGCGATCTCGGGCGGCACCCCTGGCTGCGACAACAGGTAGTCCTCAAGCTGGGCCGCGGTGGCCCCGGTGGAATCGACCGTCGGCACCCGGGTCTGCGCGATCACGAGCGTCGGCGCCAGGGCCCCGCCGGTGTTGGCGGACAGGCCCCATACCTCGAGCAGCGCCGGCCCGCCGTTGACCACCAGCTTGCTGCCGTTGATCGTTGCGGGCATCGGATTAACCCGCACGCCATTCTTCGCCGCCGACGCGCGAAGGCGCGCGGCGTCGAAGGTCAGCGAGCCGGTCGCGTGCGAAACCACGCCAAAGCTAACTGGGCCGGAGACGCCCTTGGGCAATGAGGCCGGCATGAGCACCGGCAAACCTGACTGCCCCGCCGCCGCGGTCGCGTCGCTGAGTTGCTGCAGGGTAGGCGCGCTGGGCAGCCATTTCACGTCGCCGTAATCGAGTAGCGCGCCCGCCGTCGGAAAATCCGAAGAAGAGACCTGCACCGGCGCGACGGTGCGGGGCTCGAAGACGCGGAACCAGCCCTGCGCCACCCCGGTTGCGGTCACGCCGCTCAGGAGGGCGCCCGCCAGCAGCACCGCGATCGCCGGCCTGGCGACGGGTTGCCAGCGGGGCGAGGTCCGGTCCACCCAGCGCTCGTACCAGCGAGGTGGTCGGGCCGCTTCCTCCGTTCGAATCCGAATCCGTACCGATCGCAGTGCTGCCGCCGGTTCCGGCGTGAAGCCCGGCACGCTCAGCAGCGTGGCCGTCGCCCGAGCGCCATTCGCGATCGACTCGAATCGCGCCTTGCACTCGGTGCAGCTATCGAAATGCGCCTGGTCAAGCGACGTCAGGGCCAGTGGTTCGTCGTAGATCCGTCGAAGCGTTCCGTCACTCAGGTGTCGCACGATTGACCTCCTTGCGCAGAGCCTCTTCCGCCCGGCGCAGTAGCGTTCCCACGTTTCCAACTTTCATCCCGAGTGCAGTCGCAACCTCGGCGTAGCTCAGCCCGCTATAACGCAACATCAGCAGCGCCGCGGTCCGCTGCGGCAACTTGCTCAGCGCGCGCCGGACCTCGCGCCGGACGGCGGCCTCCTCCACCAGCCGCTCCGGGTTGGCGGCCGGCGGTTGCGCTGGGTCGAGGGCATGGGCCGTCTCCCGCAGCGCCCGACGCCGCTCGCCCCGAATCACGTTCAGTGCGGAGTGGACGGCGGCCGCATGGAGCCACCCGGCGGCCCGCTCGGAGTCGGGGGAGAGACTCCGGTGGAATTTGATGAAGACCTCCTGGGCGACGTCCTCTGCCGCTGACCGATCGCCGAGGACGCGGTAGGCGATCGCGACGACCTTCGGATATTCCTCCAGGAACAGCCGTTCGAATGGGTCGGGCACGAACTGGTTAACCGCCCTCGCCGGAGTCCTGGTTACGGTCGGGCGCCAGGCCTCGATCTGCAGCATCTACCAGAAAGGCACCGCCGCCGCGCCTGGTGTGACAGCTCGTCAAAAGTACCGCCTTCCAACCGTCTGGATCAGTAGAGGGCGCGGTAGCCCATTTGACCCTGCGTGACCGCCGAGCACCGCTCCGGTATTCGTGCTACGTGTGATTCTGGGGTTCAGGAAATGTGTGGGAGCGTGTATACAATGATCTGGGATGGGTGAGCAGCCACCCGCCGGGTGGCAATGGGAGTGCTCGTCGGGGGTCGGACCATAGTCGGGCGCGCCCGTCAAACCGTGACCAACGTGGGCGAGCTCACGCTCCTCTTCCGGGCGGCGCTGCGAGGCGCCGTTCGCCGCCCCTTCTACTGGAAAGAAGTCCTCGATCAGTGCCGCTTCATTCTGACGGCCAACTTCATTCCGCTGCTCCTCACCGGGGTGGGCTGGGGCATCATCGTGTCCCTGGAGGCCGGCCACTTCTTCAAGGCGGCCAGCAGCGAGTACCGGCTGGGGGGCTTCGCGGTGATGGCAAACATCCGCGAATTCTCGCCGGTCGCGACCGGTCTCATGATCGCCGCCGTCAGCGGCACCGCCATTGTCGCCGACCTCGGGGCACGCCAGGTCCGCCAGGAGCTCGAGGCACTGAGCGTGATGGGTCTTTCCAATGTCCTCTTCATCGTGGTGCCGCGCGCGCTGGCGTTGATGGTGATGACAGCGCTCTACAACGTGCCAATGATCGTCTTCACAACCCTGTCGGGATTCTTCATTGCGATTGCGGTCGTAGGGGTCAACCCGGGCGCCTTCCTGGCCAGCTTCTTCACCCAGGGCACGCTGGTCGACCTGTTCGGCGGTGAGATCAAATGCATCCTGTTTGGCGCGCTCGTCGCCGCCATCTGCATATATAAAGGTATTAGCGCCAAAGGGGGCGCCGAGGGCGTCGCCCGCGCCGTCCACTCCGGCGTCGTCTGGTGCTTTGTCGGGATCCAGGCCCTCGAGTATCTCTACACGCCAACCGTTCTCGCGCTTTTCCACAGCCAGAACGTGCTGCGCTGATGGCCGCCAGCACCTCACTCCGGCCGCCAGCCCAACAATTCGGCCCGGTCCCGCGCCGCTTCTGGGCTCCCGGTCTCGACCTCTTCGACGTGCTCGGCCAGATCGTTCTCTTTGCGGTGAGCGCGCTGCGCGCCATCCCGCGGGCGCTCGCCTATCGAAAAGAGATCTGGTGGTACGCGGCCTTCCTCGCCCTCGGATCCACGCCGGTGGCGCTGGTCATGACCTACTTCAGCGGCTCGGAGTGTTCGGTCGAGGCTTATTACTCGCTGCACCAGCTCGGCGGCGCCGAGAGCCTGGCCGGCGTCTTCAACGCCCTTTGCGACATGCGTGAAATCACGCCGATCTTCTTTGGCTTCGCCATCGGCGCCAAGGTCGGCTGTGGGCTGGTGGCGGAGCTGGGGACGATGCGGATCAACGAAGAAATCGACGCCCTGGAGACCATGGGTGTCCCCTCGGTGCCCTTTCTCGTCACCACCCGCATGGTGGCGGCGCTGCTGGTGCTCCCCTTGATGTACGTGCTGGCGCTGGCCACCAGCTTCTTCGCGAGCTGGGTGGTGCAGCGCTTTCAGATCGGGCTGGTCTCGAACGGCGTCTACTTCTCCTACTTCTGGCGCTTCACCAACCTCACCGACTTCGGTTACTCGCTGATCAAGGCGGTGATCTTCGCCTTTCTCGTCATCTGTGTCGGGGTTTACTACGGCTACCACGTCAAGGGCGGCGCGGTCGGCATTGGACGGGCGGTCGCCAAGACGATGGCGATCAGCCTGGTGATGATCGTGGTCGTCAACGCCATCCTCACCCAGATCTTCTGGGGCACGAACCCGAATCTTCCAATCCCATCATGAGCAGCGAATACATGATCGAGGTCACAGACCTCCACAAGGCCTTCGAGGGCCGGACGGTCCTCGACGGGGTCACCTGCCAGATCCCTGCCGGAAAGATCTCGGTCGTCATGGGACCGTCGGGAACGGGCAAGAGCGTCCTGCTGCGTCACGTCGTCGGGCTGCTCTACCCCGACAGCGGCGACGTCCGCGTCGCCGGCAAGAGCGTGCCCGATTTGGGTGAGGATGAGCTGCTCGAGCTCCGCCGCAATGTCGGCATGCTCTTCCAGGATGGCGCGCTGTTCAGCTCGATGACCCTCTTCGACAACGTCGCCTTCCCTCTCCGCCAGCACACGAAGAAATCCGAGAAGGAGATCAAGGAGATCGTGATGGAGCGCCTGGAGGAGGTAGGGCTTGCCGAAGCCGTCACCAAGATGCCAAACGAGCTGTCGGGCGGCATGCGCAAGCGCGCCGGCTTCGCCAGGGCGCTCGTGCTTGAACCCGAGCTCCTGCTCTTCGACGAGCCGGACTCCGGGCTCGACCCGGTGCGAACCGCCCTGCTCTGCGACCTGATCAAACAGATCCAGCAAAAGTACAAGTCAACCGGTGTCGTGATCAGCCACGACATCAAGTCCTGTTTCAACATCGGCGACCACATCATCCTGTTGTACGGCGGCAAAGTCGTCGACCAGGGCTCGAAGGAAGAGGTGCAACGGTCGGCGAACCCATTCACCCAGCAGTTCATCAAGGGCGCGGTCGACGGGCCCCTGGGCATGGAGTAGTGGACGCGATCCGCACCGGGGGAACCAGGTATCGGGCGCTCCTGCTGATGGGGCTGGTGATCGCGATGGCCATCGCCTCCTTCCGGATCGTCAACGGATTGACGGAATACCGGCTCGTGGTTCCGCTCGATTCGGCCGACGGGCTGTATCCGGGAAGCGATGTCCTGATTGCGGGCGCCAAGGCCGGAACCGTCCGGGAGATCAACCTTGACGGCGGCCAGACACTCGTCACCCTCGCCATCGACGACGCCTATGCGCCGGTTCACGCCGATGCCACGATTACGGTGCGACCCAAGAGCCTGCTCGGCGAGAAGTACGTGGCACTCGATCCCGGTTCAGCCGATGTGTTGCCCCCCGGCTCGAGGCTGTCGCAGCACCAGGTCGCCCGGGCAGTCGACCTCCAGGACGTCGTCAACAGCCTCGACCAGCCGACACGCGAAAAGCTGCGAACCCTGGTGATCGCGCTCGGCGGCGGGCTCGCCGGCCGCGGCATCGACACCAATCAGACCCTCAGCACCGGCCGGCAGGACCTCGACCACCTGGCGGCGATCAGCAATACGCTGGCGGCCCGCGACCAGGACTTGCAGCAGGTGATCACGGGGCTCGACCAGGTGACGACCGAGCTCGCCCGGAGCGATCGACGCAACCAGCTGGGCGCCTTGATCGCGAACTCGCAGGCGCTGCTGCATTCGCTCTCGCAACAGGATGCCCAGATCAAGACCACGCTCACGGCGGCGAATGCGGCGCTCGGGCGCACCGACGCCTCGCTCTCGGGAACCGCCGCGCAGCTGAACAACATCCTTCTGCAGGCGCCGCGGACGGTCGGCCTCCTCAGTGGACTGACCGCCGACCTCGCCACCAATACCGACCTACTGGTGCGAGATCCCGCAATCTTCGACGCCGGCATGAAGGACAGCACCAGCGTCTTCGGGGCGCAGGATGCGCAGGGTTATGCCACGCGCATCAGCGTGGTGGCTGGCGCCTGCAGCCCCGGAGTCCCCTGCAACCTGCCGGTCGGAAGCCTCCCGCATGTTCCGGATGCCTTTGATGCGGTCGTGCGCGTTTTGCTCGGAGGCGGCCGATGAGGAGCCGCGCCAACCTTCCGATTTTCGTCGCCTATGCCCTGCTGGGGCTGCTGGCCACCGCCTTCCTTATGGCGCAGATGGGTGGCGAGTTCGTGCTCGGTGGCTACCGCATCAACGCGATTTTCAAAACGGGCGCCGAACTCGTGGCCGGCGACGACGTCACGATGTCGGGTCTGCGGGTTGGCAAGGTCGAGACCATGACACCTGTAGACGGCGGCACCCAGGTCAGCTTGCTGCTGCACCGTGACTTCACACCGGTCTTCAAGGATGCCCGCGCCATCATCCGGCAGAAGAACCTGCTCGGGGAGGCCTACGTGGAGGTTAGCCGGGGAACGGCGTCGCAGGGCGGCATCGCCGACGGCGGCACCATCCGTCAGGATCACACCCTGGCCCCGGTCGAGGTGGACGAGGTGCTCAACGCCCTCGACCCCCAGGTGCGGGACCAGCTCAACCTGGTCATCAACACCCTGGGGCAGGCAACGGCCGGCCGCGGCAGCGACATGAACGCGTCCGCCGCTGACCTCTCGGCGGTGGCGCAGGACCTGCAGGTCCTGGCCCACACACTGGCCAACAACTCCGATCACCTCGACGCCCTCATCACCGACCTTCGAAAGGTGATGGAAACGCTGGCGGCCTGGCACGCGGACTTCCGCGCCATGCTCACCGACTGGGACCACGTGATGGCCACCCTCGCATCGCGTGAGCAGAACCTGACGGGGACGATCGTCGAGCAGGACAAGGTGATGGCGATCCTGGACCAGGCGCTGAGCGGGGGCGCCGCCGATCAACTGCATGCCGCGATCGCGCAGGGTCCGGCCGCCATCGACAACGCCAACCACTACCTCGGCGGCGCCGCCACCGTCTTTGGCATCGTCCAGAACGACACACCGGGGATCAAGCAGCTGTTCGAGGAACTGGCCTCGGTGATGAGCGGGATCGGACATCCGGACGAACCCGGCAGCAACCCGAACGATTGGGTGCATATGTGGCGGGTCTACTGCGCCGGCCAATGTTTCCAGCCGGGCACGCCGTGACGCGTCGAACCCTCGTCAGCCTGGCAATGGTGTTTGGTTTTGCCGCGGCTTGCCTGGGCGGGCTGGGACTGATCGCGTTGAACATGGGCCTGCACGTCCCCTGGAGCAACGAGTTCGCCCTCAACGCGGAGTTTGCGAGCGCCAATGGCTTGGTGCCGCAGGCCGATGTGCGCGTCAGCGGCGTGCACGTCGGCACCGTGCTGACGATCACCGATGCTCCGAATGGCGCGACCCTGGTGCGCATGGCGCTCCAGCCGGGCATCCCATTGCGGCGGGACACACGCGCCGTGATCCGGCCAAAGACGCTGCTGGGCGAGAAGTTCGTCGAGCTGGTGCGGGGACAAGGGAGCCAGGAAGCGTACCTGGGAAATGGCGCCACCATCCCCAAGGCCCAGACCGGGCAGGCGATCGAGATCGACGACATCCTCAACGCCATGGACGCGCCGACTCGAAAGGCAATGTCCGAATCCTTCCGGCAGCTGGGCATCGCTTTCGATGGCCG
>Ga0209526_10000623_pt1 | contig 23305 bp, 18 predicted proteins | sample JacPinW_OM2H0_M1_FD_188566 | JGI IMG/M metagenome (GOLD analysis project Ga0209526, IMG submission 188566) | Forest soil microbial communities from Algoma, Ontario, Canada - Jack Pine, Ontario site 1_JW_OM2H0_M1 (SPAdes) (version 2) | ecosystem: Environmental > Terrestrial > Soil > Boreal... | reverse complement strand
CAGGTAGTTGCCGGCGAGGTGCAGGCCGGGAAAACGCGAACGAAGTCTTTCGATGGCAGCCAAGCGACCGAGATGGCCAAGGTTGTATTGCGGTATGGCTTGCGACCAGACTTTCACGTTCGAGAACACCGGTTCCTTGCGAATGGAGAGAATCGGTGTAAGTTCTTTGTGAACCAGTTCGACGAGCTGCACTGCGGAACGCTGAATGGCAGCAGGATTGGTGGCGCCGCCAACAAAGCTAGTGAGCAGCGCGTGGTTTTCAGCCGCGCGGCCGGGGAATAGGGAAGAGTTCCAAACGCTGCCGAGAATTCTGAGGCCGGACGAGCGCGGCACAAGAAATCCGAAACCCTTCAACGAGTGGCCAATGTCAAAAGTTGAATAGCCGAGTGACACAACCGCCACCCCGGCATAGTCAATATTTTCAAGTTGTGACGTAAAACCTTCGTCTAAACGGGAAAGCAAGCGGCCTGCTACGTCAGTGGGCACTGCGAGGATCAAGCGCTCCGCTTCGATCGATTGATTGCCGGCGGAGGTGCGAATGGCAACGCGAAAACGAGGCGCTTTGGCTTCGTGACCGCAATCGAGCGGCTCGATGCCGACCGCTTCGACGCCGAGGCGCAATCGTTCTTCGAGCGAGGTTGCCAGGGCAAGGATCAGGGTTTCGTTGCCTTCACGGAAGGTTTGCAGCGTGGATTGGCCTCTTGTGCCTGCGCGTTTCGCTTTACGCGTCTTCATCACCTGAAAGGCGCCGCGAAGGACGCTGCCGGCAGCAGATTCGGCTTCGTGCAGTATGGGAAAAGCAGCGCGTGCACTGAGCTTCTCCGGATCGCCAGCGTAGATGCCGGAAACAAAAGGTCCGACAAGCCGGTCGAGCAGAGTGGGTGAAAATTTTCTTCGAATGAAGTCGGCGACTGATTCGTCGTCGGCGGGAGGCGCGCTTTTGCTAAAAATGTCGCGAAGAATTGCGCCCCGCGTGCCGCCACCCAGGAAAGAGGAAGAAAACAGCGCTGGCCCCATGGGCACCGCACGGAGTTGGTTGGCGATCAAAACATAACGGGGAGCCTTTGGATCCGCGAGGAGCCGCTCGCTTTCGATGCCCAGATCCTCGCAAATCTTCGAAATGAGGGCATTTCCGCTGAAGCTCTGCGGACCGTGCTCAACTAGGAAACCATCGCGTTTTACGGATTCGATTACGCCGCCGGGATGCGCGGCAGATTCGAGCACCAGCGTATCGATGCCGGATTTTTTTAGAGCGTAGGCCGCTGCGAGTCCGCTGATGCCTGCGCCCACAACGAGGGCCTGGACCTGGGTGGACATGCGAGGCGCCTCCGCAGGCCTAGAGCGTTTTCGAAAAGAGCGGCTTAGAGTCGAGCTGCTGCTTTTCGAGGTACGGATCGAAGATCATGGCGAGGTTGCGGATAAAAATACGGCCCAACCAGGTGGCGCGGATCTCGTGAGCATTCACCAGCACGAGCCCATCTTCCCGCGGAGGTTTCATGCGTTCGAGTTCCGGAGCGAAATATTCGTCGAAGGCGATGCCGAACTTGCTGGAGATTTCGTCTTTCATGATAACCGTGTGGCAAAGCAGGCGGCTGATGACTTCGCGACGGAGGATGTCGTCGTGAGAGAGGTGGTAGCCGCGCATGGTGGCGATGCCGCGCTCGTTCACGGATTTTTCCCAGGAGGGAATATCGCGGAAGTTTTGGGCGTAGGTTCCCTGAACTCCGCTGATGGCGGTGATGCCCATTCCGTAGAGATCGGCACCGGCTTTGGTGGTGTAACCCTGGAAATTGCGATGCAAGGTGCGATTGCGCTGTGAGACGGCAAGCTCATCGTTTTCTTTGGCGAAATGGTCCATACCGATGTACAGGTAGCCGGCTTCGATGAAGTTCAAAAGGCCACTGCGGAAGATATCGAACTTGGCCATGCCTTCGGGAAGATGGCCGACGAAGGAGCCTTGCTGCTTCTTCAGCCAGGGCACATGGGCGTAGCTGAACATGGCGATGCGATCGGGTGAGAGACCGACGATTTGTTCGACGGTGTGGGCAAAACTTTCGGGGGTTTGATAGGGCAGGCCGTAGATTAGGTCCACGTTGATGCTGTCGAAGCCTAGTTGGCGTGCCAAGCCGATGAGGTCGCGGGTTTCTTCATAAGGTTGAATGCGGTTAATGGCCTTCTGAACTTCGGGTTTGAAATCCTGGACACCCATGCTTAAGCGGTTAAAACCCATTTTGCGAAGCGAGCGCAGATGCGCTGGGGTGGTTACGCGGGGGTCGACTTCGACGCCGATTTCGGCGTCGGAGGCGAAGGAGAATCTTTCGCGGGTGTAGGTGAAAAGATCTTCGATTTGCTCGGGCGAAAGATAGGTGGGGGTGCCACCGCCCCAATGGAATTGCGCGACCTGGCGTTGACCGGAGACACGTTTGCTGACGTGGTCAATTTCGTTTTTCAGAACGCCGAGATATGGCGGCGTGACGCTCTTGTCTTTCTGGATGATGACGTTGCAGGCGCAGAAAAGGCACAGGCTTTCGCAGAACGGCAGGTGCATATACAGAGAAACGGGAGAGCGATTTGCGTTGGCCAGTTCCATGGCGACTTCGAACTCTTTCGGGCCAAAAGAGTCGGTCCAAACGGGCGCGGTCGGATAGCTCGTGTAGCGAGGGCCGGGACGGTTGTAGCGGGCGACGAATTTCTCGCTGACGGAGAGTTCCTCGCGCATCTGACGGAGACTTGGATTTGCGAGCGTCACGCTGTGTGCCTCCTGCAGTGTTTAGACACGCGAGGGAACCGGGGTGCGTGCATCGGGCAGCTCTGCCTGCTGACCAGTCTGAATGAAGAGTTGCGCATTTTCCACGGGAGTGTGCTGGAGAATCCCGTGGCCTAAATTCAGGATATGGCCTTTGCCGCCAAGTTCCGCGACGAGGTCGAGAGTGCGCTGGCGAAGGGTTTCGGGCGGCGCAAAAAGGAGAGCAGGGTCGAGATTGCCTTGAAGTGCGACTTTCGGGCCGGCGAGTTTGCGCAGCTCGGCGAGAGAGATGCGCCAGTCCACGCTCAGGACGTCAGCGCCCACGCGGAGCACTGAGGAGAGCAAATGATGAGAGGCCTTGGTGTAGTAGATCACCGGCACGCTGGCCTTTAGCCCAGCGATGACTTGCTGGACGGCTGGTAGAACGAACTCCGTGTAGTCGGTCAGGGTGAGTTCGCCGCACCAGGTGTCGAAGAGTTGGACGGCGGAGACGCCGGCTTCGATCTGACCGTTTAGATACAAAATGGTGGCTTGGGCGATCTTGTGAAGGAGTTCGCGAAAGACCCTTGGTTCTTGATGCAGAAAACTCTTGACGGTGTTGAAGCCCTCTTTTGTGCGGCCTTCCACCATGTAGCAGGCGAGGGTCCAGGGCGAAGCCGCGAAACCCAGGACCGGAACATCGGGGCCCACGTGCTTTACGGTGCGGCGCAAAGCTTCCATCAGGAAGCCGGTGGCCATTTCGGGATCGAAGAGGCGGAGTTTTTTTACGTCGGCTTCGTTGCGGACGGGTTGGGGCAGATTTGGGCCGGCGTCGGTAATCTCCAGCGGAAGGCCCATGGCCTCGGCGGGAATCAGAATGTCGGAGAAGATGATGATGGCATCGACGCCGAGGCGGCGGAAGGGCTGCAGGGAAACTTCGACAGCCAGATCGGGAGTCTTGCAGACTTGCAGAAAGGAATGGTTGGCGCGAATTTCGCGGTATTCGGGGAGATACCGGCCAGCTTGACGCATCATCCAGACGGGAACCCGCGGAACGGGTTCGCAACGGCACGCGCGGAGGAAAAGATCTTTGCGAGTTAGCGAGGCGGCCCGGTTGGTCATAGGACTCTTTATGCAGGATAGCAAATCTGAAGAGTTCCCGCTTTTTTGAGAAGTCGCAGCGTGTGAGCGTGCGGCTTGTTGGCGTGTAGAAACTGGCGATTAGGCTGGTGGGTAAAAACGGAAGACGCGGCAGGAACGAGTTCTATTGGCTTGAGTCAAGGAGGTTCCGCGGATAGCACCTCAACCGTTTGCGTGCGGCGGCGAGGATCTGCAGTGGCTCCGGGCGTGCGGTTTATGAGGCACCGGGCTCGCCGGCTCGCGAGGTCGTAGAACGAGTTTCATTAAGAGCACTACCGATTCTCTGACATCCGGCTTGTCCCGAGCCGCCGCCTCCCGCGTGGTCCCTATTGCTGTTGTTGGTGCTGCTGTTGGGCAAGGGAGGAGTCGGAGGCAGAGGGGCTCGAGCGGGTGGAGCGCATTATTGTGGCGGGCCCTAGTTCTTCGGGCCTTGGGGCATCAACGGGAGAAACGGTGACGCTGACGAGGAGTTCGGTTTCCGGGTGACCCTTGTGTACACCGCGGGTGGGAGGAACGTCGGCGTAATCGCGGCCCTCGGCAACGCGAATGTGGCGCTCGCAGGATAGCAGGTCATTCGTGGGATCGAATTCGACCCAGCCGACTTCGCCGAGGTACGCTTCGACCCAGGCGTGAGTGGCCCCGGCGGTAGAGCGATCGTGCGATTGGGCGGCATGGTACAAGTAACCGCTTACGTAGCGGCAGGGAATTTGCAGTTGGCGGACCAGAGCAATCATGATGTGGGCAAAATCCTGGCAAACGCCGCGGCGGGAGCGCAATGCATCATCGATGGGAGAATCCACACGAGTACTGTTGGGAGTGTAGTCGAACAAGTTGTATAGCGAAGTGTTTAGATTTTTCAGGAGCTCGAAGGGACTGCCTTCGCGTTTGAGATTCAGTTCCTGGCGGAGTTGTTCGAGGAGCTCGGTGGGGCGGGCATACTGGCTGGGCAGAAGCATCTCCCAGTAGTCACCGGCGGCGACATTTTCGTCCAAGTCTTCCCAGCTGCTGTGCTGGAGGCTCTCGAGGTCGCGGGGAGGAAGTGCTTCTACCGTGGCTTCGGCGACCACGTCGATGGCGCTGTGCCGACCGGGGATATCGAAGTGGTGCACGGCATTTCCGTAAAAATCGCGATGCACGCTGACGGTGGCGCGCGGGTTTACGTCCAGGGAAAAGGTGAGGCAACGCTGCTGGGTGTTGCTGCGGGGTTGCAGTCGCACTTCCATGACGCTTTCGCCAGCCTCGGGGTCATAGCGAAACCCGGTTACGTGGCGAATGAGGTAGATCATTGCTGGAGCTCTCGCTTCGAGTCTCGCCAGGAACCCGCGAGGCTAGGACGCAAGCTCGGTCTCCACAGGATAGTCGAAATAGATTTCATTGATGGCGGCGTGAATTTCGGCGCATTCTTTGCGGACGTTTTGAAGGTAGGGTGTCACGCCATCGGCCATGATTTCTTCGATCTGGCTGTAGCTGAGGTGTGCTCGAAGGCGGCCGGCGATGCGGGTGGGGAGCTTGGCGCTGCGTTGCGTGAGATCGCCTATCAGATGCAGGGCGGCGTTGACCCGATCTACTGAGAAGCGGATGGAATGAGGAAATTCCGGGTTGAGCAGAAGGAATTCCGCGACGCGCAACGGGCGAATCTCCGCTGTGTGTGCCCTGCAATAGGCTTCCAGCGCGACGCAATCACGCAGCAGGCCAACCCATTCGAGGTATTCGGCTCCTTCCACGGGTTTCTCGACGGGCAGGGTCATGCGGTGAAAATGGGTTTCGAGCAGCGTGGTCAGGGTGTCCGCTCGCTCGACGTAGCGTCCGAGCTGGATGAATTGCCAGCCTTCACCGTGGCTCATGGTGGCGTCGGTAATGCCGTGGAACAGGTATGCGCCTTCGGTGACGAGCAGGAAAAAATTGTGCGATTTGAGGATCCATTCTTCTTCGGGGCGAACATCCAGGACATCTAGATAGAGGCGGTTCAACTGCTCCCACATACGGGTGCTGCACTGCTCGCGAACATGGCGGAGATTTTCGCGGGCGGTAGAGATGCAGGATACGATTGAGGAGGCATTTGTGCGGCTGAAGACTAGCGTCTTTACCAATTGCGTTGGATTCACGGGGCCTTCGGCACCTGGCGCGTGAAGCGCTTCGAGCAAGAACCGCCAGCGGCCCGCGCCCATTTCCGGGGATTGGTCGAGCCACAACTGGAGTTCGACGTCCAAAAGTCGGGTGGTGTGCTCGGCACGTTCTAGGTAGCGACCCATCCAATAGAGGCTATTCGCAACGCGAGAGAGCATTCCAGCGTCGTGCTGGAACGATTGTGTGAAGTAGCTCCGCGACGCCCGCATAACTCAGGCGGTCCTTTCTTCATGGCCGATGCGCAGCTTCCCCTGCGGGGTCATGACGGAGAGTTCTTTGCGGACTTCTTCCATCAATTCTTCGCCAAATTCACCTTCGCGCAGGACCCAGGTGTCTTTGCTGCCGCCGCCTTGGGAAGAGTTCACGACCAGGGAACCTTTGCGCAAAGCAACGCGAGTGAGCCCACCCGGTACCAGGGTGACCTTTTCGCCCATCAGGATGTAAGGCCGAAGATCGATGTGGCGCGATTCGACTGTGCCGTCGATCAGGCAGGGGGCGCAGGAAAGGGAAAGAGTTGGCTGGGCAATGTAATTGCGCGGGTCGGAGAGAATCCGTGCGCGAAATTCCTCGCGCTGCTGCGCACTGCTGTGCGGGCCGATCAGCATGCCGTAACCGCCGGATTCGCCCACTGCCTTGACGACCATCTTGTCCAGATTTTCGAGGGTATGCTGGCGTTGCGCGCTGTCAGACATGAGGAAGGTTTCCACGTTGGGCAAGATGGGATCCGCGTCCATGTAGTAGCGAATGATCTTGGGAACGTAGGCGTAAACGGCTTTGTCGTCGGCGACGCCGGTTCCGATTGCATTGGCGAGGGCTACATTGCCCGCACGATAGGCATTGAAGAGACCAGGCACGCCGAGGATTGAATCCGGGCGGAAGCAGAGAGGGTCGAGGAAGTCGTCGTCTACGCGGCGGTAAACGACGTCGACGCGCTGCGATCCGGCGGTAGTACGCATGTAAACCACGTTGTCATGCACCAGGAGGTCGCGGCCTTCGACGAGCTCGATGCCCATTTGTTGGGCTAGGAAGGTGTGCTCAAAATAGGCTGAGTTCGAAACTCCCGGCGTGAGCAGGACGGTAGTGGGATCCTGGCGGAACGGGGCATTGTCTGGCGCAAGGCTTTTCAGCGTAGCCAGTAGTGCGCGTGGGTAGTGATCCACCGGCCAGACGCCATAGTCGCGAAAGAGGCTGGGGAAAACGCGCTTGAGAACTTTGCGGTTGGCCAGCATGTAAGAGACACCGCTGGGGACGCGGAGGTTGTCTTCGAGAACCGCAAAGGCGCCATCCGGTAGACGGATCAGGTCTGTGCCGCAGATATTGACGTAAATATCGCGAGGAACGTTCAGGCCGCGCATTTCGCGGCGAAAATGGCGGCAACTGTAGATGAGTTCGCGAGGAACAACCTTGTCGGCGAGGATGCGGCCTTCGTGGTAGATGTCGCGAAGGAAAAGATTGAGTGCGGTGAGCCGCTGCGTGAGGCCCTTTTCGATGGTCATCCATTCGCAAGCCGAGATGATCCGCGGGAGCAGATCATTCGGAAAGATACGCTCGGTGCCTTCCTTGCTGCCGTAAACGGTGAAGGTGATTCCTTCATGAAGAAAGGCAAGATCGGCGGCTTGCTGGCTGCGGCGCAGTTGTTCCGGAGGCAGGCCCAGTAATGTTTGGTGGAGGGCGCGGTAATGGTCCCGCGGAACGCCTGGGGAGGCAAACATCTCGTCATAAGCGATGTCAACCTGGTAGTTCACGAAGGACGGAGGAATGATACCGCGAGAGGTAAGCGCAGTGGCTGTCATCGTGCGTTCTGGCCCGGGAAGGGCCGGCTCCTGCGACAGGCATTCGGTTTATAGGTAGTTGGCGAGCCCCATAGGCTGGCCGCCGTAAGCAAGACGTTAAGCCTGTGGTTGGGGGTAGTCCAATGCAAATTCTAAATGCGATGAATGCTAGTTTCAAATCTGAGGAAATCTACCCCTCTCACAAAGCGAGTTCTAGGGGAGAATTAGAAGGTGCATTCACTGCAGGAGGACACAGAAAGGCATAGAGCGCGGAGCAGGCGCTACCTTTGAGGGTCGAGGCAGGGCGCTCGCAAGTGATTTCTGATGGAAATCTGGGTGAGAGTTCCGTGTTAGCTGCAGGGATTGAGCTATACTTTGAGGATAGCGCGTCCAGGAGGTCGGGTAGAGACGCGCGTCACGCTAGTTGCCGAGTCGGCGAGGATACGGCCGATGCATCAAACGTTTGTTCTCATCACCATTCTGGCCTATTTGTTGAGTCTAGGTTGCTACGTAGGGTTTTTGTACACCGGCCGCGAATTGACTGGCCGGCTTGCTAGCCTATTGTTATTCCTTGGGTTAGCGGCGCACTATCTGGCTCTTCTCTATCGAGCCCGGGCGAACCATACCGTGCCGTACCATGACCTGCAAGGGTCGATGTCTCTTTTCGGCTGGCTGCTGGCGGTTACCTATTTGTGCCTGGAGATTTACCACCGGCAGAGAACCGTCGGCGCGTTTGTCATGCCACTGATTCTTGCTTTCTTCTCGGTATCCTATTTCGTTCCTGATCATTCCGGGACACCCGCGCAAGCGCATGGGGTGGTGTTTGCTCTGCATGTGACGTTGAGCATTCTGGCCTATGCGGCTTTCGCGCTGTCGTGCGTGCTAAGCCTTATGTATCTTGCAGAGGCGAGTTTGCTACGAAGCCGGAAGCTGGGGGAGGTGGTCTGGCGGCTGCCGCCCCTTGAGCTACTGGAGCGGATGAGCCACACGAGCGTTTTGGTTGGGCTGCTGACGATCACAGTGGGGACGGCCCTGGGATTCGTGGCGGTGGATCGCATGACGGGGCAGTATTGGTATTACGACCCCAAGTACGTGTGGACGCTTTTGGTGCTGGTACTTTACCTCGTTTATTTTCAATTAGCGCGAAGCACGGCTTGGCGTGGGGCTAGGGCTTCGCGTTTGTGTGTGTTCAATTTTGTGCTTGTGGTTCTCAGCTTTACGGTCGTGAATCTGTATTTTTCGCCGCACCATCGCTATTTCTAAGGGCTATTTCTAAGGAAATTTTTTAGGGGCCGCGCGAGCCGCGATATGGAAATTGTTTTGGTTGGCCTGAACTTTCGCACTGCACCCCTGGAGGTGCGGGAGAGGGTTGCTTTCTCCCTCGAGCAGGCGCAGCGCGCGGCGGAGGTGCTGCGCACCAACGGCATTTTGGAGGAGACCCTAGTTCTCTCCACTTGCAATCGGAGCGAGGTTTACGGCGTGCATCCACTGGCACACCGGGAATCGGCTGGGGCGCTTTCCATTTTCTTGAGCGATTTTCATGCTGTGCGGCCGGACATGCTGAACCCATCGCTCTATCACCACTACGATCATGACGCGGTGCGGCATCTGTTTCGCGTATCGGCGGGACTGGAATCGATGCTGCTTGGGGAAGCGGAGATTCTTGGACAGGTGCGCGAGGCGTATTTGCAGGCACAGCAGCAGCATGCAACTGGGCCGGTGCTGAACCGGTTATTTCAGGCGGCTCTGGAAGTTGGCAAGCGCGTGCGTGCGGAGACCGAACTTGGCACCCGTCCGATGGGAGTCGCATCCGCGGGGATGAAACTTGCGGAGCGCATTTTTGGAAAGCTAGCGGAGCGGTCTGCCCTGGTGCTGGGTGCGGGAACGATTAGCGAGCAGGTGGTTTCGCAGTTGCGCGATCGAAAGATTCGCACGCTGTATTTGATGAACCGATCTCGGGATAAGGCGGAAGAGCTTGCGAAGCAGTGCGACGGCAAGGTAATGGAGTGGGGCAATTGGGATGCGGCGCTGAAGCTGCCGGATGTGGTTGTTTCGGCGGTCGGCACGCAGGAGATGGTGCTCTCCAAAGCGATGCTTGAGAAAGCGATGGCTGCGCGGGGGAATAGGGCTCTGTTCCTGATGGATCTGGGGGTGCCACGAAACATTGATCCTGCGGCGGCGCAGATTTACAACGCGTACTTATACACCATTGATGACTTAACGGAGATCGTCCAGCAGAACAGAAATGCGCGCCAGAGTGAAGTGCCTAAGGCAGAGGCGCTGGTGGAAGAGCACGTGGGCAAGTTCATTTCGTGGCAGTCCAGCGTGGAGCTGATTGGGGTACTGGATTCCCTGCGCGACCGGCTGCGGCAGCGGCGGAGTACGTTCCTGGCGGAAAAGATGGCGGGGATGAATCATCTGGGGGCAGAAGATCACGAACGAATTGCGAGCATGATGGACGAATTGATAGAAAAAATCATGATCGAGCCTGCGGAACGAATGCGCAGCGAAAAGCAGCTGCGCAGAAAGATTCAGAATCTGGAAGCGCTTCGCGATTTGTATCTATCCGACAGGGAGAAGCTGTGAGGCCACTGCGCATCGGAACGCGAGGCAGCATCCTGGCGACCTGGCAAGCGGAGTTTGTGCGCAGGCAGTTGTTCCAGTTGACCGGGATGGAAGCCGAGATCGTCATTGTGAAAACGTCGGGCGACAAGATGCAACAAATATCGCTCACGCAAATCGGCGGCAAGGGCATTTTCATTAAAGAACTCGAAGAGGCGTTGCTGGAAGAGACGGTCGACCTTGCGGTCCACAGCGTGAAGGACATTCCCACGGATATCACCGGAGGATTGCATTTTCCTGCGGTGTGCCGCCGGGATGATGTGCGGGACTGTATTGTTTCGCACAAAAGCTCGACGCTCGATGGCCTGCGTCTGGGCGCGCGGATTGGGACCGGCAGCCTGCGGCGACAAGTACAGTTGCGGCAATATCGGCCGGACCTTGATTTTCGCGATTTACGCGGGAATGTGGATACGCGGCTGCGCAAGGTTGAGAGCGGCGAGTATGATGCGATCGTGCTTTCCAAGGCGGGGCTGGACAGGCTTGGATGGGCACAGAAGATTACGGAAACTCTTTCGACGGATATTTCTCTGCCGGCGGTGGGACAGGGAGCGATCGCGATCCAGGCGCGCATGAAGGATAGGGAAGCTGAAGAGATGGTGGAGCAGTTGGACGATGCCGAGACGCGCACGGCGATCATCGCGGAAAGAGCGTTGCTGTCTGCCTTGCAGGGTGGCTGTCAGGTGCCGCTTGGTGCGTGGGCCCGCATCGAACGGGGTGAACTTGTGATGGACGCAGTTGTGTGTTCCGTGGATAGCGTGCAGTGCGTTCGGCGTCGCCTGACTGCGCCAAAAGATCAGGCCGTGCAACTGGGACAGCAGATGGCGCAGATTCTGATTGAAAATGGCGCTAAAGAGATTCTGGAAGAGGTAAATCGTTCCCGTGGCTGAGCGCGCCTTTAAACCTCTGCAGGGGAAACGCGTGGTAGTGACTCGGACGTTACGGCAGAGCGAAGCCCTCGTGCAAGCGCTGCGCGAAGCCGGGGCCGGACCCGTAGTTTTGCCGATGGTGAACTTTGCGCCGCCGGATGATTTTGCGCCGCTGGACGAGGCACTGCAGCATGCACGCGATTTTGACTGGCTGCTGCTGACCAGCCAGAATGCATTGCGCGCTTTGCAAGAGCGCTGCGTAGTGCTGAAGTTGCCGCTCGCCAAAATTTTAGCGGTGGTAAAGATCGCAGCGGTGGGGCCGGCGTCGGCGGAAGCGGCACGAGAAGTGGGTCTGGATGTTGTACACGTTGCCGCAAAGTATCAGGGCGCAGCTTTGGCTAATGAACTAGCAGGGCGGCTCAAAACAAAGCGCATTTTGCTGCCGCGAAGCGATAAGGCAAACCGGGACTTGGTCAAAGCACTAGCAGGTTGCGGAGCCGCAGTAACCGAGGTAATTGCCTACAAAACCGTGTTGCCGTCTGAGAATGAGATCGCAAAGATTCGATGGGAATTGAAGCAAGGAGCAGATGCCGTGGTGTTCTTCAGTCCCTCGGCAGTGATTCATCTCCGTGCCGCCCTGGGGGAAAGAGAATTTGCGGAACTGGCGGAAACGAGCAGCTTCGCCGCGATAGGTCCCGTGACCAAAGATGCTTTGCAAGAAGCGGGCGTAAAGCGAATTGTAGTGGCGAAAACAGCTACGGTGCCTTCTTTGATTTCGGAGTTGACTCACCATTTCGCGGCAACGTCACAGTCCACATCTGCAGGAGCAAAACGCGGATGAGTTTCCCCCAACATCGTCCGAGGCGCTTGCGCGGTAGCGAAGCGCTGCGCGGCCTGGTTCGAGAGACTCGCCTGAGCGTGGCCAACCTTATTTACCCGTTGTTTGTTTGCCCAGGGACGAGCATACAACGCAAAGTGAATTCGATGCCAAGCGTCTATCAGCACTCCGCGGACAAGCTTGTTGAGGAATGCCGCGAGGTAGAGGGGCTGGGAATTCCCGGCGTGATTCTGTTCGGCTTGCCGACTTCGAAGGACCCTCGAGGAGCGATTTCCTACGCAGCGGATGGAGTGGTGCAGAAGGCGATTGAGGCGATCCGCCGGGCAAATCTGAAGTTGCTGGTGATTACGGACGTGTGCCTTTGCGAATACACCGACCACGGGCACTGTGGGGTGGTCGAAAAGGGAGAAATTCTCAACGATCCCACGCTTGAACTACTGGCGGAACAGGCGCTCTCTCATGCACGTGCCGGGGCGGACATCGTTGCGCCTTCGGATATGATGGACGGTCGGGTGGCCGCGATTCGCAAGAAACTCGATGCAAATGGATTTGAAAACATACCGATTCTGGCGTATTCGGCGAAATATTGTTCCGGCTTCTACGGGCCGTTCCGCGAAGCTGCGGATTCGGCACCCCAGTCCGGCGACCGTCGGAGTTACCAAATGGATCCGGCCAACGCGCGCGAGGCGTTGAAAGAAGTGGCGCTGGATCTGGAAGAGGGCGCGGACATGGTGATGGTCAAGCCGGCGCTGCCATATCTGGATATCATTCGCGCGGTGCGGGAAAAGTTTGACGTTCCGGTTGCGGCTTACAATGTGAGCGGCGAGTATTCGATGGTGAAGGCCGCGGTGGAAAAGGGATGGGTGGAGGAGAGGCGGGTAGTGCTGGAAATTCTCACGGGGATCCAGCGTGCCGGGGCGGATATTATTTTGACCTATCACGCGAAAGACGTGGCTCGATGGCTGAAGGAATAATGGCAAAGGTGCGAAGATGAGCGTGACGCGCGCAATTGTGAAGCCGGAGCGGAGACGTTCGCGAGAGATATTCGAGCGCGCAGAAAAAGTGCTGGTTGGCGGCGTGAACAGCCCGGTGCGCGCATTCCGCTCCGTTGGCGGAGAACCGCTCATCATCGAGCGGGGCAGCGGGCAGCATCTCTACGACGCGGACGGCAATGAGCTGCTCGACTATGTGTGCTCCTGGGGAGCCATGTTGCTCGGGCACGCGTATCCCACGGTGAGCGCGGCTATTGCGGATCAGGCGCAGCGGGGCACGAGTTTCGGGGTAACCACGGAACTGGAAGTGGAGCTAGCAACGCTGATTCAGAAGGCTGTGCCGTTTCTTGAGAAGATTCGTTTCGTTTCGAGCGGTACAGAAGCAACGATGAGCGCAGTACGGCTGGCACGCGGATTCACGAAACGCGATTATATCGTGAAATTCGAGGGCTGCTATCACGGGCATGCCGACAGTTTTCTCTCACAAGCGGGATCTGGATTGGCGACCCTGGGAATTGCGGAGTGCCCGGGAGTACCGGAGGCGCTGGCTGCGCTGACGCTGAATATTCCGTACAACGATTTGAATGCGGTGGAAAAGGTATTTGCGCAGCATTCAGGAAAAATCGCAGCCATCATTGTCGAACCGATCGCGGCGAATATGGGTGTGGTGTTGCCTGAAGCCGGGTTTTTGCCCTGGCTGCGGGAAATTTCGCAGAAAAACGGCGCGCTGCTGATCATGGATGAAGTGATCACTGGCTTCCGGCTGCACAACGGCACCGCGCAGCAGTGGTTGGGTGTTCAGGGCGATTTGACGACGATGGGCAAGATCATCGGCGGCGGTCTGCCCGTGGCCGCCTATGGGGGTCGCGCAGAGTTGATGGACAATGTCGCACCGCTTGGACCGGTCTATCAGGCGGGGACGCTTGCCGGGAATCCGCTGGCGATGCGCGCGGGAATTGCGACGCTCAAAGAACTGAGCAAGCCCGGGCTGTATGAGGGCATCCACGAACTGGCGAGCAGGTGGGTGATCGGATTGAAAAAGGCGCTATCCTCTGTTGGCCTGCATGCGCAGGTAAACAATATCGGATCACTTTCTACACTATTTTTTGCACCGGCGCCTGTGGTGAATTATGCGGGAGCCAAGCGATCAGACGCGAAATTGTACGCGCAGTTCTTCCGGGAGATGCTGGAGCGCGGAATCTTTCTGGCACCGTCGCAGTTCGAGGCCGGATTTGTATCTGCTGCGCACACGCGGGAAGACATCGACCGCACAATCACCGCAGCCGAGGAATCCTTGAAGACATTGGCTTCGCAAGCCTCAGCATAAAACTAGTCAAGGGAGCGAACGAGCATGCACGAAGTCCTGGAGGGTCCCGGAGGACATGGCGGAAACGAGGATAATCCTCTCACGCTGCCGGTGACCACTACGTTGTCCATACTGGCGGTTCTGGTTGCACTGGTCACGCTTCTCGGCCATCGCGCTCATACGGAGGAGCTCCTCTTACAAACCCAGGCGACCGATCAGTGGGCGCTGTACCAGGCCAGGAATATTCGGTTGCACGAAATGCAGGCGGTGGCGGACATGTTGGGAACGTTTACCCCGGTGGAGAAGGAGAAAGCCGCAGCGCTGCGAGAAAAATATCTCAAGGAAGTAGAGCGCTATGGGAAGGAAAAAGAGGAAACCGGCGACAAAGCGAAGGACCTCGAGAAAGAGCGAATGGTAGCCAGCCGGCGTGCCGACCGGTTTGATGGCGGAGAAGTTTTTCTGGAGATCGGCTTGATCATCACCTCGTTCACCTTACTCACGAAGAAGAAAATCTTCTGGTATTCCGGCATTGTGCTCGGAATCGCGGGATCGCTGATCGCTGTCAGCGGCTTCTTGTTGCACTAAGAGTCTGGACGAATGAAATCACTTTACGCGGTAGTCGGCGGCGCCGAATTTCGAAGCAGAGCCACCTCTTGGCGCAGTGTTTCCATGGTAGACAGTAATTCTTGGTGGCGCTTGTCTTCCGTATCGGGTTTCTTGCCGACAAATGTCAGGGTGCCGCCTGGTTCGAGAATGCACCGTTCCACTTCGCCCAAAGAGCCGAATCCCTACTTACGCGCGGCTGCTTCGAGTTGTACGATGGTGATCAATTCGCGTTTCAGACGCTCAGGCCGAACTTCCCCGCTTTCAACCAGCATATCGGCTCTGCCTTCCACGAGTTGATCTAGTTTCTTGTGATTGTAGAGGAATCTCACCACCAGGTAGTTTGTAGCCAGCAGGGAAGAGGCGCCGATTAAACCGCCCGTGACGGAATTGTCCTCGCCGATGATGGCGTTCTGTACGGTATTAGACAACGTCAACAGAACCACCAAGTCAAACGGGTTTAACTGCACGAGTTCGCGCTTGCCGGATAGCCGCAGAACAATCACCAGGAAGAAATAGACGATTACCGGGCGAATGATTTTCTCAAGAATGGGAAGTCCAACGACGAACATGTGTTGCCAGATTTCATGCATGATGAAGATTCCTCCGGAGCAGGTACGAGATGGCGCCATTTGAAAGCGGCGTTCGGGGTGGCCGTTAGGGAGATTATCACGGGGTGGAACGGCATACCGGAATCGCAGGATTGGTGGGACCTGTACTTTGGGACAGTTCTGGTTGTGGCAACCGACGCGAGACTGGTTATTTACCAAGGAAACTGCTTGTTGGATGATGAACAAAGACGTACTGCCAGTCTTTTATCGTAATTTTGTTGCACGTTAACCTGCGGAGGCTTTTGGAAGTCTCGCGGCGAAGGGTAACGTTTCCCCATTCTCGCGAAGCGGTAATCCCATGGAACAACGAACCCTTAGCGACCCGGGGATGATTCTCGGCCCCAGACAACTAGCTATACTTGTGGATTCCTCACGGGAAACCATTTTTATCGTACAACCCGACGGAACCATTCTGTTCGTGAACGCCGCCTTCCGGACCGTTCTGGGTTATGCAGGCGAAGAGCTGCCTGGGCGCAGCCTGATTGCGCGGATTCATCCGTTAGACGTGGAGGTTGTGCGGGAGAAATTCCGCGAGTGTGCGGGGCAGGCAGGGGCGGAAGTCGTTTTTCGGTGCCGCGTGCGCTCCGGGGACGGCTCGTGGCGCTGCCTGGAGCTTATTGGCAGGAACCGCCTTGCAGAACCTGGTATCGAAGGGATTCTGCTTCACGGTCTGGATGTCACGGAACTCCAGCGCATGGAAGCGGAACGGCAGGTGATTGCAGACGTTGTCCATGCGCTAAACGAAACCGCAAATCTGGATCAACTGCTGACAGGAATTCATCAAGCGCTGAGAAGAGTCATTCCGGCGGACAATTGCTTCGTTGCGCTGCACCATCCAGAGGACGATACCTTCCGGTTTCCGTTTTTCTCCGATGAGTACGACACAGCTCCGCCGCCACAAAAGTTAGGCCGGAGTTGCACTGCATACGTTTTTCGAACCGGCGTAGCGAAGCTGATTCCACAATCAGACTTTGATCGACTTGCAGAAAAAGCCGAGGTTGAGCTGGTCGGATCACCTTCGCCGGCGTGGCTGGGTGTACCGTTGAAGACTCCAACGGCCACAATTGGCGTGCTAGTGGTGCAGCACTACCAGAACGAGAATGCCTACGACCAGCGTGACTTAGAGTTTCTGGATTCTGTCGGGGGACACATTGCGCTGGCTATCGAGCGGCGAAGAAGCGAGGAAGAGCTTCGGAAAAGCGAGTCGATGCTCCGGCTGCTGTTCGAGCGAAATCCGCTACCCACCTGGCTCTATGAGATCGATACCCTAAAGTTTCTTCGAGTGAACGACGCGGCTGTAAAAATGTACGGGTACAACGCGGAAGAATTTTCAAACATGACGATTCTGGATATTCGACCGGAATCGGAGCACGAGAGAGTGAGGGCGTACGTCAAGTCCATTGATGCCGGTTTCGAAGAGCATGGTTTCTGGCTGCACCGAGACAAAGATGGAAAGTGCTACGAGGTGGAACTCAATTCGCATGAGCTCATCTACGCAGGCAAGCGGGTTCGGTTGGTTGTGGCGCAAGATGTTGGGGAGCGAAAGAGCCTGGAAGTCCAGCTTCGCCAGGCACAGAAAATGGAAGCGATCGGAAGATTGGCAGGTGGTGTCGCGCACGACTTCAACAATCTCCTGATGGTCATCAAGGGCCACACGGAACTTTTGCTGAATGTGCTGCCGCCTTCGGACCACGTTGCGAGAAAGATTGGGCAAATCGAGCGTTCCGCGGATCGAGCCGCAACGCTAACGCGTCAATTGCTCGCTTTCAGCCGCTTGCAGGTGCTGCAGCCGCAGGTAATCAATCTCGACTCCATTGTCGAGGAGATGGGAAAGCTGCTCCCGCGCCTTATCGGGGAAGACATTGAGCTGGTGATTCGGTCGGAAAAGAATCAGGGCACCATCCGCGCCGATGCCAGCCAGATGGAACAGGTGATCATGAATCTCGCTGTTAATGCGCGAGACGCCATGCCAAACGGCGGCAAGCTGGTGATCGAGACTTCTAACGTTGAACTCGACCGGACCTACACCGCGAGCCATCCGCTGATGCGACCCGGGCCGTACGTGCAACTGGTGGTCAGCGACAGCGGTACAGGGATGGACGCCAACACCCAAGCGCATATTTTTGAGCCATTTTTCACCACCAAAGAAAAGGGAAAGGGAACCGGGCTAGGATTGGCGACCGTCTATGGAATCGTCAAACAAAGCGGCGGGTTTATCTGGGTGTACAGCGAGTTGAGCAAAGGCACGTCTTTCAAAATCTATCTGCCAAGATTGAACCAGGTGGAAGACCACGTGGATGCCGTGAAACCTATTGCGGAAGTACCGAAGGGCACGGAAACCATTCTGCTAGCCGAGGATGAGCACGACGTACGGGAGATCGCGCGAGAATTCCTAGAGTCCGGCGGGTACAGAGTTATCGAAGCCAAGGACGGCAAGGAAGCACTGGAACTGGCAAGAAAACACCGCGGGCAAATTGACTTACTGGTGTCCGACATGGTGATGCCGGGAATGACCGGGCAGCAATTGGCGGAGCGGCTGAAGCAGGACCAGCCAGACGTTTCCGTGGTTTTCATGTCGGGCTACAGCGAGCACGCCGCCACGGAAATGGCGGATGCGGACCCATCGGTTCGGCTATTGAGCAAACCATTCAGCCGCAGTACGATCCTCCGCGGAATGCGCGAAATCCTCAATAGCAAACCGAAACGCAGGTAATCAGCGAAAAATGGACGCGTTCAGCTAAGCACCGGGTGGCGTTTGTGCCAGACTGTGGCTTGCTGGAAGGAACGAGCGGCCTGCAATGCGGCGGCATCGTCTCCCGCCCTGGAGATGAATTGAAGACCGACAGGCAGATTTTTTTCCGTGAAACCGCAGGGAACGGAAACCGCCGGCAATCCGCACAAATTTCCGATGGCTCCCAGCGGATCAGCAAAGGAAAGACCGGTGAAGAGATTCAAGTCTAACGGAGTTGCGGGGACAGGCTGAGAGGGAGCGACGACGACATCCACGCCGTCGAACAGATCGGTGATCTTCCTCTGAAGAATATCGCGGATCCGCAGTGCGGAGGTGTAATCGGAGCCGGAAACTGTCTGGCTTACGTAGCCGGCTACGCGGCCCATGGGGTCGTTCAAGTCTTTGACTCCGCCAGAACGGATCAAGGAAGAGAATGCGGATGACCCTTCGGATTGCAGGATGACGTTTGCGACGTCCTCCCATGGTCCCTCAGGTAGCGCCATTTCCTTTATCCCGGGAAACTTATGATGCAGATCCATTCGCGCGGCCTGGAGGGGTTTGCTGATGCGCGGGTCAAGATCTTTTTCCTTCCAGGCATTGGTTAGCCAGCCGACGCGGAGTGGCCTGGATTTCAGCTCCGAGCCGGGAGAGTAGGTGAAGGCTGCTTTGTCTAAGGGCAACGTGCTGCGGTCCAGAGGATCGTGACCGGCAATTGCCGCAAAGATGCGCGTGCAATCCTCGGCGGACCTCGCCAATGGCCCTATCTTGTCCATAGAGTAAGCGAGTGCCATGGCGCCGTATCGACTGACGCGCCCGTAGGTGGGCCGGTGGCCGCTGATTCCGCAGAACGCCGCAGGGCACACGATGGACCCCCACGTTTCCGTTCCTATGGCAAAACCCGCCAGGCCAGCGGCGACGATTGCTCCGGAGCCGGAAGAAGAGCCGCACGTCCAACAAGCTGTGTCCCAGGGATTCTTCGCTTCGCCTTGCAGCGAGGCGGATGCGTACATGTAACCCATACCGCCCGCTAGTTCGATCATGGCGGCCTTGCCGATCAGAATGGCGCCGGAGTGGTTTAGATGTTCGATTACTGTAGCGTTGTAGTTGAAAACCTGATTGGCGAATGGCTTTGCGCCCCACGTTGTGGGGATGCCTTTCACGGCGAGGAGATCCTTGGCTGCATAGGGAATGCCGTGAAGCGGTCCACGATAATGACCGCGGTGAATTTCCTTCTCGGCCGCGTGGGCCTGCTCCAAGGCTATTTCAGGTGTCAGCCGGGCATAGGCGTTTAATTTGGGGCCGAATTTTTCGCTGCGCGCCAAGTAGGCTTCCGTCAAGGCAACGGGAGAGAGCTGCTTGGATTCGATCTGCTTTGCCAGTTCACTTACGGACTGAAATAAAACCTCGTCTTTCAGCATTCCCTCGCTCCAATTAAGGTTTTTTTGACGAATGTTGTTGAGACTTTGCGGAGGGAATGGGCGCCGCCTTCTTTTCCCTTTCGACCAGCGGTTTTAAATAGAGGGCCGGGGCGTCCGCATTCGTGAGGGGGAACGCGCGCACCTTATCGAGTGCGGGCTGAAGGAAGATACAAAGGGTTCGCACCATAGTTTTTTCGTCGGCGCTCAGCCGCGAGCCATACTGGCTCAGGATTTGCTGGTAGCGTGCATCCACTTCGGCCTGGCCTTCGGGCGAGAGCTTCGGCAAGTTGTCAGGTTGTTGCGGAGGAGTTTGGAGAAGCGTCTCTTCCGGCAAAATGCCAGTACTGAGCAGCGGAGCGGCTGCTGAAAAAAGCGCAGCGCGCTGGGCAAACTCCCGCCGGCTGAGTCTTGGCCTCTTTTCCGTCTCCATCAGTGAAAACCTTTCTCTCGTGCAGTGAAAAACAAAAACTTAGGCGAGGCTACCCAATTCAAAGGAACGCGTCAACTGGCCATTGGGATAGGGGATAGGCTAGAGCAAAACTGCCCTCTTCTGCACAATTGTGGTGCAATGTGATTTGTCTTGCGTGTTGGTGCTAAGCAGTATGGGAGGACTTATCAGGACTTGGGCGAATCGGAACATGGGCCGGTCGCAAATGCGGTGTATATTCCCCAGCGTGTATTCACAGAATCGAACGTCGGCGTAGACGGGTATTGGGGAACCTTGATGAGTCAATGGAATAAATTCCGCCTGGCGATTGCCCGCCGCGGCCTCGTCGAGCTGCACAAAAAGCTCGTCCTAACCTACGACAATACAAAAATGTGCGACGGGGTAGGTGCTCAACTGCAAAGGATTTACGGAATCTATTCGATTTCAAGGCTTCTTGGCGCCTCATATCTTCATACACCGGTTGGTCGAGTCGACTACCAGGGCATGTCTGCGTTGGAAAATAATGCGTTAGACCCGAGTTTTCATCACGAGTTCAATAAACTCTTCCACATCCAGTCCGACGTCATGCCGGCGACCGACTTTCACAAGATAGAACTGCGCGACCTCTCCATGAAGACCGTTCATCGGCTGGTCGCCATGTTCGACCGAAATGAAACGGGCGGAAGGCCAATTCTTGTACAGCTGCTCTTTCCGTATCAAATTGCGGACCGTTTCCCCGATTGCTACGAAGTATGCAAAGAGATGTCTCCGTTCGTGTCGCCTGTTCGCGAGGGCCGGGTGTTGCGGGTGGCTGTGCAAGTTCGGTGGGGAGACTACCTCGTCCAATGGCAGGAACGGCTGTTGCCGAACTCCTATTACATCAACGTCGTGCAAAACGTAGCGCGCATACTGGAAGGGCTAAAAATCGATTACCAGATGGAACTGCACACGGAAGTTCCCAAAAAGGAGTTTACCGTTCAGGACGGCCATAAAGGCCTTTCCAAACCACAGAGCGTCCCCGCCCTTGTGAACCCCGGGACATACCGGTTGGATGAATTTGACGTACTGCCCAATCTCGTCCACCGCATCAACAAGCCGACAATGGATAGCCTGCGCTATCAAGCCACCGCCGATATTCTGATTACGAGCAAATCGTCGTTTGGCTATCTGGCGGGAGTTCTCAACAGAGGGGGCACCGTCTTGTACCATCCGTTTTGGCACCGCCCTCTATCGTCCTGGATAACTGTCGGTTCAAACGGGAAATTCAATCGGTCGAAGTTTGTTAAGGCCGTTACAGCCAAGTCCTGATAATCGCGCTTAACGGTGGGTGGAATTCCCGGAGGCGCGTCGTGCATATCTCTCCGGGCGTCCCGCTGGCCAACCCCTCGTTCAACGCTAGTTAATCGCGAAGAAATAGAACAAGCGGCGTTGCGATCCACATGGCCCACCCTGGCGCCGCCGTTGCCGGCGCTGTTGCTGGTCCAATTGCTGCACGTGTGGTCGGCGGCGTCCGTGAAGGCCCGCCCATCGGGCTGCGTTCCGGTGAGTGCCTCGTGGATGTTACCCGGTTCGCCGAACCCAGGATGGACCTTGAAGGATAATATTTTTCTTTGTATCCAACAGCAGAAGGATTTCTCTGAAGTCGCTCAGGTAGAGAAAAATACCCGACATGGCATCCGCGATTGAGTAAACTTCGCTTTCGGCGGAATTGTCAGCCTCTTCCTGAAGATTCTCGAGATGGGCGATTCTAGGAACTCTTCGCGTGCGAGCGGTGGGCCCAGGGGCACATAGTCGCGCGGTGGAATACGGTAGGCGGGGCCTTCCCAGGCGGTATTTGGAAGTCCTTGGAACGTATCGTCGGCCTGGCCATTGGGATGGTCGGCAACGGCTGGTGGAAGCAGAGCAAGCGGCTGCACGATGTAACCCCGATTGGCGGCGTTGGTAGTATCGCGACAAGCAGACAATCTGCTACGTCAGTGTGCACAACGGAACAGACACGAATCTTCGCCGCGTCTAGCATGCTCGTGAGGCGCTCACGTGCAACCTCAACCGCAGAAAAGAGTGGCCCGAGCATATAGAATCGAGGGGGCTATAGTTCTGTATCGCTCCCCAGCGAGAAGTCTATTTAAAGCGGAAAGATCGCTCCTCCGTGCGGAGCCGTGGTGGAGTATGGTCTTTGGGGCGCCGCTCTTCCTACGGACACTGCTTCGTCTTGTTTTTGCCTGTCGCCATCGGCATAAGGGTCCTCCGATAACACTGCGCGAGCCAATCCCATCCAACCTATCCGGATGCCGACCTGTCTATGGCCGAGGAACCTACATCACTTGCTTGGATTGCGGTCAAAAATTCGGTTACAACCATAAGACCAGGCAAGTGGTAGATTTCTGGGGCGTCCATGACGCCGAAGCACTGGCAGGAGTTCGTCGGAGAGTCGATGGATTCTTTTCGCCCCTTCGAGGCCTCGCTGCAACTGTCGGTAGGCTGAATATGAGGATTCCGATGAGTCAGCTTGTCAGGTCCGTGCAGCGCCTCGGAATTTTAAAGAACGGCCAATGGACTAAGTCTCGACGCTGGATTGCCAGTAAATGGGTACCTGGGTCAAACTTGAAACAAACGCAAACCCGACCAGAAAACAACTAGACTGCGCGTAAGGCGTTGAAGGAGTGTACCGATTCGAGCTTCGCCTTTCTTGCCCGTCTCTGGTTAGAGCCTGGTTAAGGCAGCACAAACCGGACATGTTCAGTGACCCGAGAATACGTCCACGGAAACGCGGATCAGCGTTCTTGCTCTACTTCTTGTCGAGCGTAGCGTCTGCACAATTCGTGCGGCATTTTATCAACCCTTCCTTCCGGCGTGAGTGTCCCAAAGTAGACAGACGGAGACCAGCGAATAAGCCATTGTAAAGATGCGGCTCAATATAGTGCGCCGGGCAATTCGGGGAGGCTCATCGGTCGAATTTTCTAAGAAAAGAGTCAACACTGGGTCTACACCTATGTACGCGTCTCCCCTACAGCTTCTGTCTGCCGCCCGATTGCTCGCGCTTGCTTTCTGCGCTTTGGCTCTGGGCGGTTGCGTTGGCAACGTAGCCCAGACCCCGCCGCCGCCCGGTCAGAAGAGCGTACGCTTC
>Ga0209526_10000622_pt1 | contig 23313 bp, 24 predicted proteins | sample JacPinW_OM2H0_M1_FD_188566 | JGI IMG/M metagenome (GOLD analysis project Ga0209526, IMG submission 188566) | Forest soil microbial communities from Algoma, Ontario, Canada - Jack Pine, Ontario site 1_JW_OM2H0_M1 (SPAdes) (version 2) | ecosystem: Environmental > Terrestrial > Soil > Boreal... | reverse complement strand
CAGCCAAACCCACGCCAACTGGAAGTCAAAGACTCACGTAGACGTCCTGACCCGCCAATGCGACGTCTGGATTGACGAAGACCAAGTCATCGCGAAAGGCAGATACCGGCTCGACCACCTCGGCCTGGCCTAACCCGGTAGGTTCCGCGGCGCTGTTCACGCCCTCGAGTGCAGAAAAGACAATCGCCCTCTGTTTGCTAGGTCTCGCGCCGCTGCGGGGGAAAAAACCGGGCGTGAGTACGGCCCAAAACGAAACTTTAGAAAAGCCCCCCGACGTATTCCCGCATCTGGAGCTTCCAATAGGGCCAGTCGTGCCCGCCCTGGGGCCCCCAGTTGTCGAGCGAATGCCGAATTCCTTTGCTCGAAAGAATCTCCGAAAGACGGTACGCGGGACCGCTGTTTTCCCATTGGCCCGTTCCCGTGCTGATGTGAATGTCGCACGTGGCCAGGTGTCGGTAGAACCACGGGTCGCTCAAGTTAGCGAGGTAATCGACCGGGTTGTTGAAATAGAAATTGTCGTCGTACATCCCGTCCATGAAGTTCCTCAAATCGTAAACGCCAGACAGGGCGAAGCACCGCTTGATCACGTCAGGATGCTTGAAGAGCGAGTTGGCCGCGTGATACGCGCCGAAGGACGCTCCCATCGTCGAGATGGCGATACCGGGGGACTGACAGTTGTCCCAAATGAAAGGAACGACTTCTTCACGAAGGTAGGAATCGAAGACGGATTGCACGTAACTGCGATGAAAGGGATGCGCCCCCTGATTGTAAAAGCTAAGGCCGTTGATGGAGTTGACACTGAAGAATTTTATCTTGCCACCGTCGATGAAATCCGCCAGGGCGCCGATCAGGCCCTGCCCCTCAAGCTCCCATTCGTCGCCCGCGCTGGTGGGAAATCCGACGATCGGCGAGCCCCAGTGGCCGTGAACAACCACGCCCATCTCCATGCCGAGCCGCGGGGATTGCCAGCGATGATATTCGCGTTTCATGATTCTCCCCTCGTGTGCAAGCGGCGAGAAAGTATGCCAGCGCCGGGGATTCGCGGCAATGGCGCGACTCGCAACCCGCGCTTTCTCCCCGTGTATAATGGCTGACCCGGCGACCTTTCAAGGAGAGGAATCACTGGCATGGCAACGGTATCTCACGGCACAAAGCCTACACCCGAGCGAATTTTCAATACTCTGAGCGCGTTTCAACAGACCGCGGCGCTAAAAACAGCGGTTGAACTCGACATTTTCACCAAGATCGGGGAAGGCGCAAATGAAATGAGCCTCTTGGCGAAACGAATCGGCGCATCGGAGCGCGGCACACGAATTCTCTGCGATTACCTGACCATCTTCGGCTTCCTTGTTAAGGAACAGGGTCGATATGCGCTCGCCCAGGAATCTGCCTTGTTTCTGGACCGGCGCTCGCCGGCATGCCTCGCATCATTGACCGGGTTCCTCGGGTCCGAAATCCACAAAAGAAACTTCGACGCCTTAACCCAAGCGGTGCGAAAAGGGGGAACCGCGACCGCTCAAGGGGACAACACGAAGCCCAATGATGAGATGTGGGTAGCGTTTGCGAAGTCCATGGGTCCGTTGACGGTTCCGGCCGCCATGTTCATCGCGGAATTGCTTGGCGCATCTGAAAAGAACGCCTGCAAGGTGTTGGACATCGCGGCCGGTCACGGGATGTTTGGAATTACGATTGCGAAACGAAATCCAAACGCGCAGGTTGTCGCTCTGGATTGGCCGGCGGTCCTGGAAGTGGCCAAGGAGAATGCCCAAGCCGCAGGAGTGGCCGATCGGTATGCGACGCGAGCGGGAAGCGCGTTCGAGGCGGATTTAGGATCAGGCTACGACACCGTATTGTTGACGAATATTTTCCATCATTTCGACCCCGCTACGTGCCAAACGTTGATGCGCCGTGTTCACGCCGCGTTAAAGCCCGGCGGACAAGCGATTACCCTCGAGTTTGTGCCCAACGAAGACCGCGTGTCGCCCGCCACAGCGGCCGGATTCAGCATGGTGATGCTGGCCGGCACGGACTCCGGTGACGCTTATACTTTCTCGGACTTCGAGAAAATGTTTCGCAATGCAGGATTTGCGAGGACCACGCTGCATCCCATTCCGGAACTTCCGCAACAGGTGCTCGTATCGGAGAAACAGACTTGAAAAAAGAAAAGAAGAAACAGAGGAAGAAGGAGAGGAAGGTTGCCGCCGTCAGAACCACCGAAGCCAGGAGCCGCGATGAGGCTTTGCGAGAACACCTGGTTCATCTGCTGAAGGGCGGCGGAGCACACGTCCATTTCATGGACGCGCTCGACGGCTTTCCCCCGCAGAAACGCGGGTCCTACGCGGAGGGCTTGCCGCACACCGGGTGGCAACTTCTGGAGCACGCGCGCCTGGCGCAGTGGGACATTCTCGAGTTCAGCCGTAACCCGAAACACGTATCTCCCGAGTTTCCGGAGGGGTACTGGCCAAAAATGCCGGGACCGCAAAACGAAGAGGAATGGACCGACAGCGTGTGGGCGTTCCGGCGCGACCTACGGGACATGGTGCGCCTGGTGGAAAATCCGCGCAACGATCTGTACGCGAAGATTCCGCACGGCGAAGGACAAACAATTCTGCGCGAGGCGCTGCTGCTGGCGGACCACAACGCGTATCACCTGGGCCAGCTCGTGGACTTGCGTCGCGCCCTGGGCACGTGGCCGCAGGAATAGCCCTGTTAGTACTGTGTTTTGTTCTCCTGCTGCTTCCAGACAGAGAAAATCGCGAGGGACTCGTCGCGAAGAAGCTGCGTCATGGGAACACGGCGCGCAGCAGGTGCATGTCTCAGCTCGTCGTAGATGAAGGCGTCGTCGAAACCCGCCGCGGCCGCATCGGCGGCGGTGCCTCCGTAAAAAACGCGGGCCGGGCGCGCCCAGTAGATCGCGCCGAGACACATCGGACACGGCTCGCACGTGGTGTAGAGATCGCAACCCGCGAGTTGAAAATCGCCGAGTGCCCGGCAGGCTTCGCGGATCGCGACCACTTCGGCGTGCGCGGTGGGATCGTGGCTCGACGTCACACGGTTGGTGCCTTCGGCGAGGATATGTTCGTGCTTCACGATCACGGCGCCGAAAGGGCCGCCACGACCCGAGCGGACATTTTCCAGGGCCAAGGCGATGGCGCGGCGCATGAATTCTGCTGACATGGTTGGCGGTTTGCTGCGGTATTCAGCTTGCCCTGGTCTGCGGAAAATCGCAATACGGCGAGCCTTGCCGAGCAGGAATGCTCAAGCCCGGAGGGGCTCGGCGCGAGCCCGGGGCCACGGGCGCGCAGCGCTTGCAAGAAATGAGATTGGCGGTAGGATGTAGCTGTGTTGGCAAGCAAGAGGTTCAGTGAAATTGGGGGAACGCATGATCCGCATTGAAGATGCAAGCAGGCGAGAATTCTTGAAAAGCATGGTCGGGGCGGGAGCGTTTGTCCTGAGCGTCCGCGTTGTGCCGGAGAAGCTGTTTGCGGAAAGCGCAGAAGCCGGGGCGCCGGACGTAACAGCTGCCATGACGAAAGCGCCGCTACAGCCGAGCGTCTATCTGGCCATTGATACGGATGGAACGGCATACATTATCGCGCACCGCTCGGAAATGGGTAATGGCGTGCGGACCGCGCTGCCTCGCATTGTCGCGGATGAGTTGGATGCGGATTGGGCGCGCGTGAAGGTCGTGCAGGCAACAGGCGATGAAAAGTACGGGGATCAGGATACGGACGGCTCGCATTCGGTGGTGAGCTTCTTCGTTCCGTTGCGCGAGGCTGGCGCGACGGCGCGACTGATGCTCGTGCGCGCGGCGGCGCAGCAGTGGGGCGTGCCGGTGAAGGAGTGCACCACGAATCTGCACACGGTGGTGCATAAGTCGTCTGGGAAAAAACTCGGTTACGGCGAACTGGCAACAGCGGCGGCGAAATTGGAAGTGCCCAAAAAAGAAGAATTGCAATTGAAGTCCCGGAGCGAGTGGAAATACATCGGAAAGGATGTGGCGGGTTACGACTTGAAAGACATGTGCACGGGGAAAAGCGCTTACGGCCAGGACGCGCGCATGGATGGGATGCTGTATGCCAGCGTGATGCATCCGCCGGTAATGGGCAGCAAGGTGAAGTCGATTGACGATAAGGCGACGCTTGCGGTCAGCGGCGTAAAGCAAACCGCCACGATCGATACGTTCAAGCCGCCGGTTCTTTTCCAGGCGCTCGGCGGCGTCGCGGTGCTGGCGGACAACACCTGGGCGGCGATGCAGGGCAAAAAGAAACTGCAGGTGGAGTGGGAAAAGAGCCCACACGCGGCCTACAGCTCGGGCCCGTACCGGACAGAGCTGGAGGCAATGGCGCGCAAGCCGGGCAAAGTTGTGCGCGAAGTCGGAAACGTTGACGGCGCGTTTGCGAGCGGCGGAAAGATCGTCGAGGCGGAGTATTACGCACCACTGCTCGCGCATGCGTCGATGGAACCCCCAGCAGCGCTCGCCGTCTACCGCGAGGGGAAAGTAGAAGCCTGGGCGCCGACGCAGAATCCGCAGGGCGCACGGGACGCGATTGCGGAAGCGGTGGGAGCAAAGAAGGAAGACGTGACGGTGCACGTCACGCTCCTGGGCGGCGCGTTTGGCCGGAAATCGTTTCCGGATTTCGCAGTCGAAGCGGCGGTGCTTTCCAAGAAAACGGGGAAGCCGGTGAAGGTGGTTTGGAGCCGTGAGGACGACATCAAGTTCGACACGTACCACTCGGTCTCCGCAATGTATATGAAGGCTGCGCTCGGTCCGGATGGAAAACCCACCGCCTGGCTGCAACGCACGGTCTTTCCTCCGATCGGATCGACGTTTGATGCGAACGCGGTGTACTCGAATGCGGACGAGTTGGGGCTGGGCTTCAGCGACCTGCCGTTTGCCGTGCCGAACCATCGCTCCGAGAACGGTCCGGCGACGGCGCACGTGCGGATTGGATGGCTGAGGTCGGTGGCCAACATTTATCACGCGTTCGGAATACAGTCCTTCGAAGATGAGTTGGCGCACGCAGCAGGCAAAGACCCACTCGAGTACGCCCTGCAGCTTCTGGGACCGGATCGCATCATTCCGAAAACGGAATTGCCGAAGGACTATACGAATTACGGCGCTGACTATGAACAGTACCCCATAGACATAGGGCGCTTCCGGAAGGTGGTGGAGATCGCGGCGGAGAAATCGGGTTGGGGCAAGAGAAAATCCGGCAACGGATTCGGGATGGGAATCGCGATGCACCGCAGCTTTCTGACCTACGTGGCATCGGTGGTGCAAGTGCAAATCAACGACGCCGGGCGAGTACAGATCCGGCGCGTGGACACAGCACTGGATGCGGGCACGGTCGTGAATCCGGAGATGGTGCGCAACCAGTTCGAGGGGGCGGCCGTGATGGGGACCAGTATCGCGCTCTATGGAGAGATCACCGCGACGAACGGCGCGATCGATCAATCCAATTTTAACGACTTCCAGATGGCACGAATGAACACGGCGCCGCGCGAGACACACGTGCACATCGTGGAAAACAGTGCCCCGCCGGGCGGCGTGGGCGAGCCGGGCCTGCCGGCGTTTGCGCCGGCATTGTGCAACGCAATTTTCGCCGCCACGGGAAAGCGCATTCGCGAGTTGCCGTTGTCGAAGGCCGGGCTGGCGTAGGACCCGGTTCGGCGGATCGTGCTTGCCGGTGGTCCTTCGATCCTTACCTCCTACCAAACTCGGGCGCAGCGCTGCGCCCCTAGGGGAAAGGGGACTCCCGAAGTGATCCGTTGCTCATGAAGGTTTTTTCCCTTGCAGTCTCGCTGCTGCTGGGGGGACTGCCCCTCTTCGCGCAGCGCAGGCCCGTCCTTCCGCAAACGGACCTGCCGCATCCGTACTACTATCGCGAAATGTATTTTCCGCAACTGACCAGCGGTCCTAGCAGCGTGGCGTGGTCGCCGGACTCCCGCGAAGTGGTGTACTCGATGGCCGGGTCGCTGTGGCGGCAGAAAATCGATTCGCACACTGCGGTGCAACTGACGGACGGGCCGGGATACGACTATCAGCCGGACTGGTCGCCGGACGGAAAGAGCGTCGTGTATGTCTCCTATCGGAGAGACGCGCTCGAATTGTGGCTGCTCGATCTTGCGACGGACAAAATACAGCAACTGACAGAAGGCGGCGCGGTGAATGTGGAGCCGCGCTGGTCGCCGGACGGCAAGCGGCTGGCATTCGTTTCGACGGAGTACAACAAGAGGTTTCATATTTTCGCAGGCGACGTGCGTGAGGGGAAACTCACGAATGTGATGCGCTTGACGGGCGAGACCAAGAGTTCCCTTCCCCGGTACTACTACAGCGCGTTCGATACGGAAGTCAGCCCGGCGTGGTCGCGCGACGGCGCGGAGATCGTTTATATTTCCAATCGCGGCCATATCTATGGGTCGGGCGGCTTTTGGCGGACGAAGGCAGAGCCTGGCGCGGAGGCGCGCGAGATTCACTACGAAGAGACGACCTGGAAGGCGCGGCCGGATTTTTCTCCGGACGGCTCGCGCATTGTTTACAGTTCCTATGCCGGACGAAGTTGGCACCAGCTTTGGCTAATGCCTGCAAATGGCGGAGACGTATTTCCTATCTCCTATGGTGAGTGGGATGAAACCAACGTGCGCTGGTCGCCGGATGGAAAGCAACTGGCGTTTATCTCCAACCGCAGCGGAAACACCGAACTCTGGCTGCAAAGCATTCCCGGCGGCACGCAACGCCACCTAGAAGTCTCCAAGCCCCGATTCCTGAAACCCATGGCGCGCTTGCACCTACTGCTGCACGACCACCAGGGACACCCAGTGGCGGCGCGCCTATCGATCACCGATGCAGCAGGACGCTTCCATGCGCCAGCGAACGCGTGGATTCACGCGGACGACGGTTACGACCGCAGCGAAGGGCCCTTTGAAGCGCATTATTTTCACGGCCGCCAGGACGTGCTGCTCGATGTTCCCGCCGGAAAAATTGACGTCGAAGTGATGAACGGTTTCGAGCGACCGGTCGCGCACTACGCAATGACCCTGACCGCGGGCGAAACGCGAGACTACGGAATCACGTTGGCACCCCGGCAATGGACTGGATCGGGAAACAAAACCTGGGTGAGCGGCGATTTGCATGTGCACATGAACTACGGCGGGGTGTACCGCAACACGCCGGAACATTTGGTGGAGCAGGCGGAGGCGGAGAACCTGGGAATCGTGAACGACTTAATCGTGAACAAGGAACAGAGGTTTCCGGATATTGCCTATGACGGGAAGCAACTCGATCCCGCTTCGCGGCGGGATGCGCTGGTGCTGCACGGGCAGGAATTCCACACAAGCTATTGGGGCCATCGCGGGTTGCTGGGATTGCGGGGCAACATCCTCCTGCCGGGCTATGCGGGTTATCCGAATACGGCGGCCGCGAGCTTGTACCCAATGAATGCAGATGTCGCCGACATGGGGCATGCCGAGGGTGCACTCATCGGAGCCGTGCACCCATTTGATGCAGAGCCACAACCGTTTGCGAATCCTCCGCCCACGATCACAGACGAGTTGCCCATCGACGCGGCCCTTGGAAAACTGGACTACATGGAGATCGTGGGGTTCAGCGATCACCGCGCGACGGCGGCGGTGTGGTACCGCCTGCTGAATCTCGGCTTCCGGATTCCTGCGGGGGCGGGGACGGATGCGATGGCCAACTTTGCATCGCTGCGCGGACCGGTGGGAATGAATCGAGTGTACGCGCGTGTGGCAGACGGCCAGGTGAACAGCGCTACTTGGCTGGAGGCGTTGAAGCAAGGCAGGACGTTTGCCACAAACGGGCCCTTGCTGGACTTTTGGCTGGGTGGACAGGAGATTGGCAGTGAGTTGAAGCTGACAGAGCCGCAGAGTCGCGTCCGTTTCACGGCAACGCTGAGATCGATTGTTCCGCTGGATCACTTGGAGATTGCTTGTAATGGACAAGTAGCGCAGAAACTGCCTATACAGTTGAATCCCGCCGGCGAGGCCGGCAACGGTTCCCGGTTCGCGGCATGGGCGAATGTCAGAGGCACTTTGCCAGTGAAGGAAAGCGGCTGGTGCGTGCTACGCGCGTCGAGCGACAAAGCGGAATACCCGGTCCTGGACAATTATGCCTATGCGACGACAAGCCCGATCTATGTCACGATCGGCGATCAAAAGCCGCGTTCAGCCGAGGACGCAAAATATTTTGTGGCCTGGATTGACCGCGTGATCGAAGCAACCTCACAGTATCCGGACTGGAATTCCGAGGCGGAAAGGGGGTACGTGCTGAAACGGCTAACCGAAGGGAAAGCAGTGTTTGAGAAAATGCAATAGGTGGAACCCTGGCGACGGCGCACCGCATTCCCTCGCGTTCCGCTCACGATAGAACCGCTTCCCGCGAGAGTGCGGCTTTGCCGACCCGCATAAGAGGAAATTTCGATGAGGTGCAGCAAAATCGTTGCAGGTTATTTTTTCCGCAAGCTGCTAAACTGCGCCGCGCAGCCTGAGATTGTCCGATTTGACCGCGCGAAAGATCAGAAGGGGAAACGAAATGCTGGAACGTGAGTCGGCGCGAGCTTTTCGCGTGGGCATTGCGGGACCGGTTGGCTCTGGTAAAACCGCGCTGGTGGACCGGTTGAGCCGGCGGCTGTGGCCGAGGCGCAACCTGGCGGTGGTTACCAACGACATTTACACGAAGGAAGACGCGGAGTTTTTGCTCCGGCAGGGCGTGTTGCCGGCGGAGCGGGTGCGCGGAGTCGAGACCGGTGCGTGCCCGCATTCCGCGATCCGCGAGGACGCTTCCATGAATTTGCAGGCCATCGCGGAGCTGGAAGATAGCCTGCCCGGCCTGGAATTGATTTTTGTGGAAAGCGGAGGCGACAACCTGGCGGCGGCGTTCAGTCCGGAATTAGTGGATGTTTGGATCTACGTGATCGACGTGGCCGAAGGAGACAAGATACCGCGCAAGGGTGGGCCGGGAATCATGCGGTCGGACTTGCTGCTGATCAACAAGATCGACCTGGCGCCCTACGTCGGCGCGTCTTTAGAAGTGATGGACCGCGACTCACGCAAGATGCGGGGCGACCGGCCATTTTTGTTTACGAATCTGAGAGAAGACACCGGACTCGATAGGGTGATCGAATGGCTGGAAGAGAAATTGCATTTGCCTGAGGATTCGCGGCGACCGCTTATTGACGCACATGCTCCTTACGTGGGTCAACCGCACAAGCACGGGGACGGACACGAGCATCATCAATAGAGAAGACTGTTATGGATTCGGATGTGCGCTTTCAGAATTTCGAACGTGACCTTGCCGATCTGCGGCTTTTGCATTTGGCCGACAGCGCCCTGCCGATTGGAGGGCTGGCCCATTCGTTTGGGTTGGAGTCGCTGGTATCGCAGGAGTTGCTTGGGGTGGGCGCCTTGCCGGAGTTTCTGCACAGTTTTCTGGAAGAAGCGGGAATGCTCGAGGCGGTGTTTTGCAGGGAGGGGTTTCTACTGGGCCGGCCAGATGCCGACACTACCAGCGAACGCCAAGGGGCGAAGAACTTTTGCGCAGATCGCTGGGTGGAACTGAACGACAGATTGGGCGCATGGAAACCGGCGAGAGAGAGCCGGGCGGGCAGTGCGTCGTTGGGGAAAAACTTTCTATCTGCGGCGGCTGCGCTTGGCGATTTTGCGGTGCTGAAAGAAGCGCTGGAAGCCACGAAACAAACGGGCGGCGCCAACTATCATAGCTTGGCGTTTGGCCTCGTCAGCGGCGCGCTGGGGTTCGAGGAGCACCGCGCAGTGCTTGCTTACCTGCATCAGTCAGTGGCGAGCCTGGTATCAGCGTGCCAGCGGCTTTTGCCTTTGGGACAAAGCGCGGCGACGAGGATTCTGTGGAATCTGAAGCCGGTGATTTTGGAGACGGCAAACCGCAGCGGGACATGCACGGTGGACGATGTCTGCTGCTTCACGCCGTTGCTGGATTGGGGCGCCATGGAGCATCCGTCGCTCCAGACACGCCTGTTCATCAGTTGAGGTTGCGCAATGGAGATGATGGCCGACGTTGCGGAAACTGGGCGCGGCGCGAAACCGGTACTTTCCCAGCCGAATCATGTCCAGGCTTCGCTGCGGCTCGACTTCGAGCGCGATGAACTGACCGGGCCAACGGTGCTGGCCGCCAGCCATCAAGAACCTCCCCTCAGAGTCGTGCGTGCCTTTGGTTTGGAAGATGGGGCGGCGCTGGTTCATCTGCACAATGTATCCGGCGGGCTGCTGGGTGGAGACCGGCTGAGACTGGCGGTCAACGTTGGCGCGGGTGCCTGCGTGCAAATCACGACCACCGGCGCCACGCGGATCTACCGACCGCGGGAGGAATCCCCGGTCACAACACAGTCGAATGAGGTCGTCCTTGGCGAAAATTCGCTGCTCGAATATCTGCCCGATCCGTTGATTCCCTTCGCGGGTGCGCGCTTCTCTCAGCGCACTGTGATTCGACTGTCACCAGGCGCGGGATTGTTCTGGTGGGAAATCCTGGCCCCTGGGCGGGAAGCGTGCGGGGAGTTATTCGCATATGCGAGCGTAGAGCTCAAAACAGATTTGGTAGCAATCGGTCGACCTATTGCAGTCGAGCGGATTCGCATCGCGCCTGGAAGTTATAGCCTCTCCTCGCTGGTGCGGCTCGGACCTTACCGCACCTGGGCCACTTTCTATATTTGCCGGGTGGGACTGGAAGCACGCGCGTGGCTGGAGGTGGAACGTGACTTACGTGAAACGGTTGAACGCCTTTGCGTGCCGGGCAATACGCTCTGGGGAATCAGCACGCTCACCTCGCATGGGTTGGTGCTGCGCTGCTTGGCGAGCCGGGGCCGCGACGTTCTACCGGGGCTGCATGCGCTATGGCGGGCGGCAAAGGTGCGATTGTATGGCCGCGACGCTGTGCTGCCGAGAAAAGTGAATTGACCCCGGTGCAGCGGATGGCCCGGGAGCACCACCCGGAGATTTGAAAACAGAGGACTGCCTTGCATTTAACACCTCGTGAACAGGAAAAACTGATGATCGCGTTCGCGGCCGATCTGGCGCGGCGCCGGCAGGCTCGTGGACTGAAACTCAACTACGTAGAAGCCGTGGCCATCCTGAGTGCTGAGATAATGGAAGCCGCGCGCGACGGGAGGAGCGTTGCAGAAATCATGGGTTTCGGCGGGAAGATTCTCGCGCGCGAACAGGTAATGGAAGGCGTCGCGGAAATGATTCACGAGGTGCAGGTGGAGGCGACGTTTCCGGATGGGACGAAGCTGGTGACGATTCACGATCCGATCAAATAGGCGTGGCCAGGGGTAACCAGCACATAGCCGAAGAGCGGTCGCTACGGCCGCGAGAGAAGGAGAAATTGTGAAGCCGGGCGAGTATTTTCTGGACGAAGCCGCTGGGCCCATTCAAGCCAATGTGGAGCGCCGAACTGTGCGACTGCTCGTGAAGAACACCGGAGACCGGCCGATCCAGGTGGGGAGCCACTATCATTTTTTGGAAACGAACCGGGCTCTTGGCTTCGATCGTTCCGCAGCGTACGGTATGCGTCTGAATATTCCGGCGGGGACCGCCGTTCGTTTCGAGCCAGGGGAAGAGAAAGAGGTGGAGCTCACGGAGTTTGGAGGAGGGCGCGTGATCCAGGGATTCAACGGATTGGTGGAGGGAGAACTGGCCGCTCCCGGCGCGCAGCCGCGGGCGCTCGAGCGAGCTAAGAAAGCCGGCTTCGCGTTTGGCAGAGAAGAGGACCGCCATTGAGCCTGAGTATTCCTCGCCGGACGTATGCAGATCTCTACGGTCCAACAAAGGGCGACCGGATTCGCCTGGCCGATACTGAATTGGTGATTGAAGTCGAGAAGGATTTTACGCGCTACGGCGATGAAATCACTTTCGGTGGCGGAAAAGTGATTCGCGACGGTATGGGACAGAGCAGCAGCGCATTGAGAGAAGGCGAGGGCGGCGCGCTCGACTTGGTCATTACGAACGCCGTGATTCTCGATCACTGGGGGATCGTCAAAGCGGATATTGGGGTCAAGAACGGGCGGATCGTGAAAATCGGTAAGGCCGGAAATCCTGACACGATGGACGGAGTTGATCCGGACCTAGTCGTTGGCGCCGGCACGGAAGTGATCGCGGGAGAGAATCTGATCGTGACGGCCGGCGGTGTGGACAGCCACATCCATTTCATCTCTCCGCAGCAGGTATATGAGGCACTTTCCAGCGGCATCACGACGATGATCGGTGGAGGAACAGGGCCAGCCACCGGCACCGCTGCTACCACCTGCACACCCGGAGCTTGGAATCTGGCACGAATGTTGCAAGCTGCCGAGGCCTGGCCGATGAACTTCGGATTTCTCGGCAAGGGGAATGCGGCGACAGGCGCACCACTCGCCGAGCAAATCGAGGCGGGCGCGTGCGGATTGAAGCTGCACGAGGATTGGGGAACGACGCCAGCGGCGATCGATGCTTGCCTGAAAGTTGCCGATGAATTTGACGTCCAGGTTGCGATTCATACCGATACGATCAACGAAGCAGGTTTTCTGGAAGCGACGGTGGCAGCCATCAATGGCCGGGCGATTCACACCTATCACACCGAGGGGGCCGGGGGAGGTCACGCTCCGGACATCATGGCGATCGCTTCCCACCCGAATATTCTTCCATCGTCAACGAATCCCACGCGGCCTTACACGGTGAACACGATTGCGGAACATCTGGACATGCTCATGGTGTGCCACCATCTGAACTCGCAGGTGCCGGAAGACGTGGCATTCGCGGAAAGCCGGATTCGACCGGAAACCATCGCGGCGGAGGATATTTTGCACGACATGGGAGTGCTCAGCATGTTGTCGAGCGATTCGCAGGCGATGGGACGGGTCGGCGAAGTGGTTATACGGACATGGCAAACCGCGCACAAGATGAAGACGCAGCGTGGCCCGCTGCGGGAAGATTCGAGCCGCAATGACAATCACCGCGCGAAACGGTACATCGCCAAGTACACCATCAATCCGGCGATCACCCACGGCGTGGCGTCGGATATCGGTTCGATCGAGGCCGGCAAATTGGCGGACATGGTGCTGTGGAAGCCGGCATTTTGGGGGGTGAAGCCGGAAATGGTGGTCAAAGGTGGATTCATTGCCTGGAGCGTGATGGGCGATGCCAACGCTTCGATTCCGACACCGCAGCCGGTGGTGTACCGCCCGATGTTCGGGAGTTTTGGCGGAGCAACGGCTGCAACGAGTATGACGTTTGTCTCTCAGGCTGCTCTTTCGTCCGGCTTGCCACAGAGGATGGGACTGAGAAAAAGGATCGCCGCGGTGCGAAATTGCCGGCGTATCGGGAAGAAAGACATGATTCACAATAGTGCTACGCCGCAGATCGACGTGGATCCAGAAACCTACGAGGTACGCGTGGATGGCGAGTTAATTACCTGCGAACCAGCGCGGGTGCTGCCGTTGGCGCAGAGGTATTTTTTGTTTTGACCAGCAGTGCCCGTGGTGGTCGTTCTGCGGCGACGCATTGACGGCCAGGAGGTGCCGGGCATAGGATGGCAGGCGATTCACTGAGGGACAGACATGGCAAAGAAGAATAAGCTGACGCAAGTTGCAGTGAAAATAGGGACCGCCATGGGGAAAGCCGATCGTACGGCTCATAAAGTTGTCAAGGCAGGAGGGCTTGCCAAAAAAGAGCTTGAGGACATATCGAAACAAATCGAAGGTCTCAAGCGGCAATTGCAGAAGACTACGAAGCGTCTGAAAAGTGCCCTTCGATAATTTCTGTGGGCCCGCCAGGATTTAAACCAGGGACCGATCTAGTCCGGCTGAAGCGTAACTGTCTTGCAGACTTGTCGTGCCTTAGCGGTCTCCTTTTAGCTGGTTTTAAGCCGTATCGCGAAGCGCTTGTCCCCATTTGCGGTGCGACAGCTAAGTGTCTGGCAAGTTAGTCGTGCAGGACGACGCTCAACAGTGAGCTGTTAATCTCGAGGCCGTTCTTATTGTCGATGAAGCCTAATTTCTTGAATTTGTTCATAAACAGATTGACCCGGGAGCGGGTCGTGCCAATCATTTCCGCCAATGTTTCTTGCGATACCTTTGGAAGGATTCTCTGCGGCTCGTCCTTCTTGCCGTAGCGGGCTAGTAAGAGAAGTGCCCGAGCCAGGCGCTTTTCGGTTGAGTTGAAAAGCTGATCGATTAAATCCTCTTCCACCCGGATGTTCCTGGAAAGCATGTGCGCGATGAATCGGTCGGAGAACTCATGTTCGGCGTGGAGCAGGCGAATCATCTCGTCCTTATCAATCACGAGTACGGTGGTCGGCGCCGTACTGGTGGCTGACCCCATACGAATAGGCTGGCCTGCAAGGCATCCTTCGCCAAAAAAATCCCCTGGCCTGAGAACAGCCACGACAGCTTCTTTACCAGTGGTATTGACGACGGAAAGCTTCACGCCGCCCCGTTGAATGTACATCACATGCTTCGCGGCATCCCCTTGCGCAAAAATAGTCGCCCTTTTGGAAAAGTCGACAACCTTTTTTGCAACGCCAGCCGAGTCGAGAAAGGCCTGCGCGTCAAAAGCGACCTGCTTGCCCCCCTCGTATCTTCGCGGTAATGACGGCTTTGGCATGATTCGTGCCACATATCTTAGCACGGGCGGCGCGTGCGAAAACAAAATACAATTATGTCCGCAAATGGACAGATATGGGCTGCTGTGTCTTCTAGTATGTTGTTCGTGGGGGAAGCAAAAAGACGGAAGCGAGAAACAAAACCTAAGCTTCAGCCTGAACCGCCCGGAAGTTCCAGGTTCCACTCCGCTCCACATTGTTGCATAGGCTCTCGGACCATAACAGAAACAACAGTCAATAAGACCGGGTGTCTGCGTGCGAAAAAGGAGGCGAATAGATCATGCCTTTAATTCAACTGGTAGAGGTTCTGGTAGTAGTTGGCGTTCTGCTGTGGCTGGTGAATCGCTTCATCCCCATGGCCGGAAGCATCAAGTCGATCTTGAACGGGGTCGTCGTCATCGTTGTGGTGTTCTGGCTCCTGAATGTATTTGGACTGTTTCATTCCCTCTCACGGATACGCGTTGGGTAAGCTCAATGACGCTAGATGGATCAGACGTGGGCCCTAGACTGGTGACCAGCGCGGAAACAACAAATGTGCTGGATGCGGCCAGCACCACGGACATGGAATCGCAGCAATGGAGGCAGCGCCTATGAAGCTACTTGAAGTGGTCCGCGCAACGGGCCTGTTCTTGCTTCTCGGAATGATTGCTCCGGCAGACGCACAGCAGGAGCAACAAGAGAAACAGGAACAGCCGGCCAAGCCCCGGAACCAAGAGCAGCAGGCTAAGCCTGAAAACCGGCAAGAGCAAGCCAACGGGCAGCGAGAACAGCAGCGTCAGCAGCAAGACAGGTCTGCAAAACAAGAACAGCAGCAGCAAGCCAGGGGGCAGCAAGAACAGCAGCGCCAGGAACAAGACAAGGCCGCAAAGCAAGAACAGCGGCAGCAAGCCAGAGGGCAGCAAGAACAGCAGCGCCAGGAACAAGACAAGGCCGCAAAGCAAGAACAGCAGCGCCAGCAGCAAGACAGGTCCGCTAGGCAAGAACAGCAGCAGCAAGTCAAAGGGCAGCAAGAACAGCAGCGTCAGCAGCAAGACAGGTCCGCTAGGCAAGAGCAACAACGCACCCAGCAGCGGGACCATGAGCAGCAAGTCAGTGTACCTTCACGACAAAACGAGCATGCTCAGCAAGGCGAACAGCGAGGCACTTGGCAGGAGCATCGGGCGCATAGCTGGCAATCCGAGCACCGTGACTGGCAGCAACGCGGCGGCTACAGCGGATACCGCATTCCGAACGACCGCTTCCGTGGGCATTTTGGTCGTGATCATGAATTCCGTGTGTACAGCCTTCCCGTCCTGGTTGTTGGCGGATATCCCCGCTTCCAGTACGGAGGCTTTTGGTTCAGCCTGGTTGACCCGTGGCCAGAATACTGGTCAGACAACTGGTACGACAACGATGACGTGTATGTAGATTACTTCGACGACGGATATTACCTGTATAACCGTAGGCATCCCGGCGATCGAATCGCAATTAGTGTGTACGTCGACTAACGGTTGATGGACTGAATTCACTTAGGAGCAATCCATGCTTGGAACGATCTTGGTCATCTTTTTGATCCTGGCACTCTTGGGTGCTTTGCCACGATGGTCGCATAGCCGAGAGTGGGGTTATCTCCCGACCGGAGGAGTGGGTCTGGCTCTTCTCGTCGTCGTCCTTCTCCTGCTTCTCGGGCGTATCTGAACCCTTCGCTGTCGAATGTCTTATATGCAGTGCTGTCGGTCCGAGTGCGGCCATTTCATTTTTCTGATTGAACCATGGTCGTAGAGTTAGGAGGGGAAATGGATGATTCTAGCCGCCGCGTGATTCGGTTCCTCGAGAAAGAAATCAAAACATATGCGGCCCTCTCTTTGTTCTTAGTGAAAAGCGGCATCAAGGAACGCGTGCGCGTCGGAAACAGACGAGTCCTTCTGCCAACCTATTACAAGGACAGAGTGAAAGAGGCCAAGAAGCTTGTAAATGAACTTAGAAAACCAAGTTAGTGCATCTTTAGGCGCCGTGGCTAGAAGTTTGCACGTCTTCTGGATCTCGGTGGCCTTTATCCCCATCATCTTGCTGATGTGCAGCGGCGGAGCGTCCGGGTACTCCGTCCTCACGCACGAGGAGATCGTCGACCTGCTCTGGACCGATAAACTTTGCCCTCTCCTTCTCAATCGGTATCCGGGCCTGTCCGAAGACCAAATCAAAGAAGCACATGCGTATGCCTACGGAGGCGCCGTCATCCAGGACCTCGGCTACTATCCTTTCGGCAGCGTGGAATTCAGCAACCTGGTGCACTATGTTCGCAGCGGAGATTTTGTGCGCGAGCTAATACTCGAGAGTCAGGACGCCGACGAGTTCGCCTTCGCGTTAGGCGCCCTCGCCCACTACACGGCGGACATCGCTGGACACCCAGCTGTCAACCAGGCCGTCGCCATACAATATCCAAAGTTGCGTGTGAAATTCGGTAATTTCGTTACGTTCGCCGACGACAAGACCGCACACTTGAAAACCGAATTTGGGTTCGACATGGTGCAAGTCGCAAAAAATCGTTACGCGTCGCAGCAGTACCACGATTTCATCGGGTTTCAAGTGTCCAAGTCTTTGCTGGAACGTGTGTTTCCCGTCGTGTACGGATTGGAACTGAAAGACGTGCTGACTCACGAAGAACTTGCGGTCGGTTCGTATCGCTTCGCTGTCAGCCGGCTGATTCCACAGATGACCAAGGTGGCGCTGCGAACGCACAAGAAAGACCTGATGCGCGAGACACCCAATTTCGCGAAACGAAAATTCCTATACCGTCTTTCGCGCTCCGACTATGAGAAGGAGTGGGGAAAGGACTACGCCAGGCCCGGATTTGGCACCAAGGCCTTGGCAGTCTTCCTACGATATGTCCCGAAGATTGGCCCGTTCAAAGCACTCGCATTCAACAACCCGACACCTCGAACGGAGGACCTGTATTTCAAGAGCATCAATACTACCGTCGATCAGTACCGCCTTTTTCTGGAGGAGGTGCGCAATAACTCCCTTCAACTAGCCAATTGTGATTTCGACAGCGGCAAAGCGACTAAGGCTGCGGAATACTCGTTGACAGACAGAACGTACGCAAAGCTGCTGGCTCAGCTGGCCAGGCGGAAATTCGATCAGACCACACCAGACCTGCGTGATGACATCCTGCACTTCTATTCCGACCTATCTGTTCCGATCGAAACGAAGAAGGACCCTACCCGCTGGCAGACCGTGCTAGTTGATCTCGATCAGTTGAAACTGGTCCCGCCGGTTCCGATTCTGGCGGGTAGCCCGGCAAAGTGACCTTCTCTCGTTCCCCAAGTCACCCCTCATTCACCGATGCTGGTTATTGCATACAACCGCGGATACACAAGCGAACTGTGAACATGTGTTCTATGGTACAGACTTGTTTCTTCGCCGCGTCTAGGATGATGTTGCAGAAGAAGATAAAGACCCCAGTGCAGAGTCCCATCGCTTTTCGTTTGATTGTGCCGGCCTAATTCTGCACCGTCTAACCCCGGAAGGGAGTGCAAATGAAACCAATCAGCTGGCTTGGAATTCTCTTGGTCATTCTTGGTGCGCTCGCTCTCGCCTATCAGGGCTTCAATTACACCCGTCAAGAAAAAGTTCTTGATGTTGGACCGATTCACGCCACCGCTGAAAGACACGAACGAGTTTCTATTCCACCACTCCTCGGAGGGCTTGCCTTGGTGGGTGGCGTTGCTTTGCTGGTGGTCGGATCGAGGCGAGCCTCGTAGCTTAAATCGCAGAGGCACCGTTTAAGGGTTCCGCAAGGAGGGAGTTTTTCCGACGAAGTCCACTCGGAGGATCATCGAGTAGGACTCGCAATCGAGTTTTGTGTAAGCAAGTAGTTCTGACTATGGAGGTCAGCAATGAAGCGATATTTGGTTACCGCAGTCTGTCTTACGCTTGCAGCGGGTGCAGTCTACGCGGCGAAATTGAACAAGGAACAAAACCGACTGGAAAATTGTGGCGTGGTAATGGAAGAAGTTACGAACATCCCCGACAGCATTCCTCAGGAGCTCTTAGAAAAGGCCGAGTGTGTGATCGTAATTCCGTCCGTCAAAAAGCTGGCTTTTGGAATCGGCGCGGACTATGGCCGCGGAGCAATGGTGTGTCGGACTGGCGGCAAATTCCGAGGACCCTGGGGTGCGCCCGCAATGTACGCACTGGAAGGCGGCAGCGTTGGCTTCCAAATCGGCGGAGAAGCAACCGACTTGATCCTGCTAGTCATGAATGACAAAGGTATGGAGTCGATTCTCAGCAGTAAGGTTAAGCTGGGTGCAGATGCTTCCGTTGCAGGCGGTCCCAAAGGCCGTGATGCTTCCGCAGATACAGACGCTTGGATGCGAGCAGAGATCCTCAGCTATTCGCGTTCGCGTGGTGTATTTGCCGGAATTTCCCTGGAGGGCTCCACGCTTCGTCCTGATGACGAGGCAAGCGAACAGGTATATGGCCACGCCATAAAGGCGAAAGACATCGTGAGAGGCCAAAAGACTCACGTCCCAACGACAGGCCGTCATCTCGTTCGCGTTTTGGAGAAGAGCGCACCCCGGAACGAATCGAAGCAGGCTCTAGCGAAGTAGCACGTCGAGACCTGTCAAATCTTGTCTCGACTTCGCAGGGTGTTCATCTTCACAGAAGCAGTGCGGGGCCACTCGCCAAGGTTTAACCGTTCCTAAAGCGAATCTTGGTGGGTAGCCCCACCCCCCTATGAGTACTCTCCATTATCATCCTGTATTCCCAGTTTACGAGGACTGTAACGTCATCTTTTCGATACTTATCATGGCAACGTGCGTTTCCGGACAGTATTCAGGATCGTGAAGGACGATAGTAGGGTCTCAGAGTGTTTCGGAGGAGAGTTATGCTGAAGACTTCAAAAATCACCTTGGCAGTTCTGCTAGTGCTTAGTGCATCGGCGCTTGCGCAGGCCCAAAGAAATGCGCCCGCAGAGCCGGGCAGCCCAACGCCCACATTCCGCGTGAACGTGGTTAGCCGCACCGCTCGCGCCGTGAACTACGGCCATCGCGGCGGCTCTACAAAGATCAATTTCAAGGGTACTGATCTAATGCCCGACGCACAGGGCGCGGCCACGGTACAGAGCAAGCGTGGCGACACCAAGGTTGTGATTGAACTGCAAGGATTGCAGAAACCCACAAGTTTCGGTAACGAATACCTCACCTATGTTCTGTGGGCTATTTCTCCCGAGGGAAGGCCCGTGAATCTTGGCGAGGTATTAGTGGGCGACAACCACCGGAGCAAGTTGGACACTACAACTCAACTTCAGGCTTTTGCTCTCATCGTGACCGCGGAGCCGTACTACGCCGTGCGCCGTCCCAGTAATCTGGTGGTCTTGGAAAATGAGGTTCGCTCAGACACCGTCGGTACGACGGAGGCCGTGGAATCCAAATATGAGCTGATTGACCGTGGCGGTTACATTCCCACAGGCTATACGTTCGACCCCGTAGTTTTGAACGCCAAATTGCCGCTCGAGTTCTACGAAGCGCGCAACGCAATGCGTATCGCGGAGTCGGCCGGAGCGGAGAAGTACGCAACGCCGAGCTATGAAAAGGCCACTCTCCAGATGAAGCAGGCAGATAGCCTGGCGACAAGAAAACATGCCGATAAGAAGTCTCTCATTTCGACGTCGCGTCAAGTCGTGCAAACCGCCGAAGACGCTCGTGAAATTGCGATGAAGAACATCGAAACGGCTCGCTTGGATGACGAACGCGGCGCAGCAGCGGACCGTGAAGCAGATGCCCGGACCCGAACAGATCAGGAATCACAGCGCCGGATCACCGCTGAAATCGCAACAAGCGACGCCGTCCGGCAACGCAATGAGGCGGATCGCAGGAGCCTCGGAGCTCAGGCAGACGCCCAGAGATCCGCCAATGCCCAGGCTGACGCGGAGAGAGCTCGTGCCACCGCAGAGCAGCAGCAGCAGACGGCACAGTATGATTCCGATCGCAATAGGGCCGCGGCCGCCGCCTCTGACATCGCAACAAGCGACGCCGTCCGGCAACGCAATGAGGCGGATCGCAGGAGTCTCGACGCTCAGGCAGACGCCCAGAGATCCGCTAACGCCCAGACTGAAGCGGAGAGAGCTCGCGCCACCGCAGAGCAGCAGCAACGGGCAGCACAGGCTGACGCTGATCGCAACAGGACCGCCGCTGCCTCGTCCGATCAACAGTATCAACAAGCCGTGCGCGATCGTGAAGAACTTCGCGCCCGTCTACTCCAACAATTCAACGCTATCCTTGTAACTCATGACACGGCGCGTGGCCTCGTCGTCAACATGTCTGATGTTCTCTTCGATAGCGGGCAGTTCACCCTTCGACCGCTCGCCCGCGAGAAGCTAGCCAAAATATCCGGCATCGTGCTTGCGTATCCAAGCTTAAGGCTGGCTATCGAGGGCAACACCGACAGTATTGGCACACAATCCTACAACCAGATTCTTTCAGAAAAGCGCGCACAGGGCGTCAGGGGTTACCTGACCCAGCAAGGTGTGCCGGAGTCGTCGACTACCGCAGCGGGCTTCGGCAAGGATCAACCCATCGCCTCAAACACCACAGCCGAAGGCCGTCAACAAAACCGCCGCGTTGAATTGGTCGTTTCCGGCGAAGTAATCGGTACCCAGATCGTCGCCCCCAACGCACAACCTCTGGTTTCACTTTCTTCACCGAAGTAAGCGAACTCGACCAAAGCCGGCTCGGTGTACCGAGCCGGCTAGGCGGGTCCGCGCATTTTCGTGTCACTTCATTCAGCACAGAGGAATGTACGCAATGACGTCTTCTCGGAACTGGGGGATAGACTTTATCTCACTAAGGCCGCTGCCGCCTGGCGTCGGGTCTCGATTTTTACAAGGCACCTTTCACAACATTCACCTCCATCACCTCTTTTGCGAGCAGTCGCTTAGCGCATGCGACGCTGCGGGCGTGCTCGGACACGACAATTCTCCCGCAGGCTCGGCCATTTACTGCTTAGCGCGCCGCTGGTTTGGGCATCGCCGGGTTAACCCCAACTCTCGCACCACTTCACCAACGTCATCGCTGGTCCTCAAGCGTTCTCCTGCCAACCGCTGAAAACTTCCGGGAATATATCTTCCTCTTCACCTGTGGCTCCTGTTCCGGAAACCATTCCAGTGTGCCAATTCAAGGGTTCACTCCGTGTTTGCGGACGAGGTCTCTCGCGACGTGATCTCGTACTGGAAGGCGTCCGGATCGAGGCTGTCGAGTCGGCCGTCGGCTGTCTCTGCCTGGGGATACATGAAAAATGCGATCGGCGCGCCACTCGCTCCGGGTAGAGCGACGTCGTGCGCGAAGTTGTATGCCATCCAGTTCATCTCCCAGGACCCGAAGAGCCGCGAGCGGGCATTCTTGACCATGTCGTCCCCCAATGGTCGATTCCCGGGCGGTTCCTCGAGGACGACCTTCCGAACGTCTGCGGGATCAACGGGCACCCAGCCGTAGTCACCAAGGTAAACCTCGGCGCGGCAGTGCTGTGCTTTCGTCACTTTCTCTGACGAAGCACCGAGGCTCTTGTATCCCATTTCGGACTTGGCGACGCGGATGCCATAAACGTCTCGCGCGGGGAGGCCCGCCGCGCGCGCCAGCCCAACGTACAGCGCGTTTAGATCGGCGCACTTGCCGCCCAGATCTCTGGACTCCAGCATGAAGCGAATGTCGCCGGCACCGCAGCCGCGCGTTTTTGGATTCCGAAAGGTGTTTTCAACGATCCACTCGTAGATCGCACGCGCCTTCTCCACATCCGACTTCGCGCCCTTCGTGATTTCGCTTGCTGTCGCTTTCACAATGCCGTCGGTCGGCAGGAGTTTGGTTGGCCGTAGGAAATGCTCCAATTCCGCGCGGCTCTCCTTGGGCATCGTGCCGCTCGCTGTGAGGTCGACCCCACAATCCTTCGTGGCGATCCGGCTCGTCACTGTGAGGATCGGCCTTACCCCGACCGGAAATTCCGCAGCGATGATTCCTAGCGCGTCGGTCTTGCTCTCGACTATTTTCGCGGTACAGCCCTCGCAGTTAAAGGTATTCGCGAGCGTCTTTTGGAAGGGTGTCTCACTAATGAGTGCCGCCGGCACCCATACGCGTGTCGTCCCCGAGGTTTTCAGGACTTCGAGGCGGGTCGTCACTTGAAATGTGCGCCAACGAGCAACCGTGGTGACCTGTGAAAACAAGCGCTCAGCCTTCGCGAACGCGAGGCTTACTGACACCAGGCCCCCTGATTGCAGAAAATCGCGACGGTTCATGGTCAATACCTCTGCACAAGAATCCTTTTGACTTCTCTGCTGACAGATAACCTACACCCGACTATGTCCGTGTACAATGCTCGAGTCGAGGATCGATTTCGCCTGAGTTTGTATGAGGATGATCGCCAAAGCCGGCAGCGATCGCTTCCAGAGCGGCGCGGACAAATACGCCGCTTACCTCGAGACACCCGAGGGCCGCTTACGGTGCGACTTGGCGTTCGCCAATCTGCAGGATTTTCTGCCCGTGCCGCAGAGCACACGGTTGCTGCGCGGTCTGGATCTCGGGTGCGGCACTGGAGCGGCCGCGGTGCGCCTGGCGCATCTTGGCATTCACATGACGCTGCTGGATTCCTCTTCAGCGATGCTGGATATCGCGAGACTCGCGGCACGGGAAGCTGGCGTTTACGGGAGGATCGCT
>Ga0209526_10000621_pt1 | contig 23323 bp, 23 predicted proteins | sample JacPinW_OM2H0_M1_FD_188566 | JGI IMG/M metagenome (GOLD analysis project Ga0209526, IMG submission 188566) | Forest soil microbial communities from Algoma, Ontario, Canada - Jack Pine, Ontario site 1_JW_OM2H0_M1 (SPAdes) (version 2) | ecosystem: Environmental > Terrestrial > Soil > Boreal... | reverse complement strand
GCCCCAGGCTTCATCTGAGCATTCGTTGTAGAGCAAAGCGCATCCCGCTGCTCGAGACTCTGTCGGAAAACATCGGCATGTTTGTCAGTCGTACTCGTAGCAGCGGGACGCCTGCTGCTGGTGTCCATTGTTCGACAGCCAGCACAAAACTTCATTCGCAATCATTTACACAATCTTCCCGAAGACGCGTTCGCCGCGCGGAACACCACTCCTACCCTTCTGAGACTGAGTGCCAAATCCAATCGCAGGAAGCTTCTACATCGACGATGCAGAGGAAGAGGGGTGCCCCTTCCTCTGCACTCCATCCCCCGAAACCCGCAGATATTCACAGACTGGCTGAGATTGCAATCTGTGGATATCGACTTTCTAAAATCTGTCGACTTGGGTTCACTATAAGTCAGTCGTCGCAGGTCGAAAATTGGCTCTGCACAACAATCTGTAAAAATGTTCGTTCTGCGCGGGTTTCTGAAATGCACATTTCGGTCTTGTGCAGCCGCCAACGACAACATTCGCACCAAAATGGGCAGAATTCCGAGTCCGCTGTGGAAATGGCGCTCGGTGGGACCTATAGCGGAATCTTGGCCGAAGATTGTTGCCCGTCCCACCGAGCTTGGAAACCCGCACCAAACGCGGGTTCCCACATTTCCACAGCGACGACGACGGCGGGCTGCTGACAGCGGCAATGCCCAACCCCACTAAAATCGGGGGCTCTTACAGATTCCTGCACAGAACCCGAAACGGGTCGACAGGTGGCGGAGAGAGTGGGATTCTCTCGGGGCCATCCAGCGCAAGTGCTGATGAACACTACACTTGGTGATAATATACAGTGTTCATGCGGGTTGCAAGCACATTCTTAACTTCCGCTCCAGTTTCTACAGTTTCTCCTATTGCCCCTGATTCCACGGAAACCGTATCACTGGTATCAGTGGAACTCTCTGAATTGATGCGCGGGGTCTAATCCACTCGTACGCTAAGCTTTGGTCTTTACCTTTGCCCAGCTTCTACGTTGAGTGCGAGTCTGCACATGCAGACGGCAGGTCGCCTTACTCTGCTTGGTCGAGGGGCTTTCCGTCGGGGCCAATGCGAACTTTAACTTCCGACTTTTTTCCATTCGTCATAACTTCTGCTTCGTAGTGGACAAGTTTTCCGCGCTTAATTAAGGACTCAACCTTGAGAATTTTGCCCGTTCCTGCTTTGGCTTGAAGTCTGTCTCTCATCGCAGCAGGAAGTGAAGCAAATGCAATCTGCTCTTCTACTTCGATAATCTTCCCGTTGGCATCCATTAGGACATCCTTTCTACGGCCATTGACCATCAACTCAACTTCGTAAAAGTTCTGCCCCTCGTCTTTTTCTTCTGAAAAGCCGCGAATCGTCGCGCCACGGCTCTGGGTCGCTACTGTTTTGGCGACTGCCGGAGGCAGATCGGAACGCTTGATTTTCATTTTATTTGCTTCTTGCGCTACCACGGTTGCGGCGATAAATGTGACGGCCAGGAAGGCAAGACGGTAGATGCGTGAAATGTTCACTGTTTCCTCCAGTCGGAAGCACTAGTGAAAGGGATGAGGCCATTCTAGTGCTCGGTCAAAGTTAAGACATTTCCGATAGTGTCCTAATTCGATCTATTGCGCCTGATATACGATTTAGCGCCATGAAAACCGTCCTGCTTCTTATTTGCTCAAACATCTTCATGACAATCGCTTGGTACGGTCACCTGAAATACCGAAAGACCCCGCTTCTCGTCGTAATCATCGTGAGCTGGCTGATTGCATTCGCGGAATACTGTTTCCAGGTGCCTGCGAATCGGATCGGCTATGCCGAGTTTACAGCATTTCAGTCTGAAAATCATTCAAGAGGTAATCACGCTTTGCGTCTTCGTAGTGTTCGCGTGGTCGTATCTCGGTGAAAGTGTCAAATGGAATCATGCCGTTTCATTTTTATTTCTGCTCGGCGCTGTTGCGTTCGCCTTTTGGGGAAAACTTTAGCTGTTCGGAGATATTTGCTATGAAGAAAAATATCTGGAGAGCAGTGATCGAGGTAGGTTTTATCATCTTCCTGTTTTATTCTAACCTTTTGATGGGAGAATTTGAGCGCTCAGGCATGGGGCAGAAGAGGGGTGTAGCTTGGGCAATCGCAGATGTTTTTACCGTTGCCAACTTTGGAATTGCCACGATAGTCGCGCTCATCGGTTATATCCTTTTTGAATTTCTCCGAAAGAGATTCTAGGCTGCAAAAGAAACAGCAATAGCTAGGGGATGTCGTTAACTCCACCGATCCCAAGATATGCGCTTGCATGGCCGAGTGAGACAAAGGGGCCTACAGTGTGTCGCATTGAAGCAATCGGCTACGCCTTCACCGCTGGAGGAAATAGAGAACTAGCAAGATGACTACGGCGATCCCAAGTATCTGCCAAGGGAATTCCCGTGGCCGCCCGTGCTTGTTTCCGCCCCATTGCATGTGAGTTCCGCTTATCTAACATTAAGAGACACATCGGGTTCAAGAACAGAAGAGCGTCTCACGAGTTGAAAATGAGCATCTCCGCCTCTTGAAACGGATGCACCTCGGTATATCCTTAAAAGGCGTTTAGTTCGTACCTGCTTTGGTTCCATGACGCTATCTGGCTAACAAGCCAGCGCGTTGCGCAGGTTTCCGCAACCCTCTAAGCAGCCTTGGCTGTCGCGCTTTACCTTTGCCCAGCGTGCTTTTCTGTGCCGCTGCCATTCTCCTACGGCATGCCTATTCTAAACCGATCCTCTGCGCACTCTCTTCTGCGCACCCGAAGCCCAGGGGTAGGTTACGTACTACGGGGTCATTTTGTATCACAGTTCATAAAAAATATTTCTTTCGAGTTTCCAGCCGAATCACCTTTCTTAGGTCGGAGAAGTGTTGTATGTTTTGGAATTCTTGCAGGCGCTAACAGGCGTTTTTCACCGGTCGAATCGACTGCTGAAAGGAAGTTGCTGCTTGTTCGCCTGCAATCGGAGGCAGTCTGATCTCATCGGCGACGATCCGATTTCTAAAGCCTCCAGGGTCGAAGGAGTGCGATGTTGGGGAGGAGTCTGACGAATATCTCATATCTTGCATTTGCGACGGTGACAAGCAGGCGCTTGGCACTCTTTTCCATCGCTATGCACGGATGGTGCGTGGAGTGGCTTTCAAAGTATTGCGAGACCCATCCGAAGCTGATGACATGCTACAAGATGTCTTCCTTATGATTCACAACGACTGTCGAAAGTTTGATGCTTCCAAGAGCCCTGCTCGCTTCTGGATTCTTCAAATGACCTATCGTCGTGCTATTTCTCGTCGCCGTTACCTTACTTTGCGACATTTCTACACCTACGTCGATCTCGACGACACTATCGAGTGGCTGCCTGACTCCACCGCAGCGCGATACCAGCACTCCATAGAAGCCATGCTCGGAAAATCAACCGCAGAGAAGATGTTCAACGCGTTATCCAAGGACCAGCGCGAGACTCTGCGGCTGCACTTCATCGAGGGTTACACGATTGATGAAGTCGCGGCTAAGCTCGGCCAGTCACGGGGAAACATACGGCACCACTGCTTCCGAGGTCTCGACAGACTCAGGAAACAATTGTTTCCAGAAAGGGCGAGACGTGGCGTCACACAGAAGGAGCGCTCGAATTCGTGTCGCTCTGAGATTGCAGCGGTCGCGTCTGACGGCGAATTGGAGAAACGGTGAGTTCTTTCGCGACATTCCGACTTGCCGTGCTTTTAAGGAAGAAGCCGCAACCAGTCTGTGGTGAAGCCACTAAAGTTTCGCCCGTCCCAGGCGCATCGGATGCGGACCTGTTGTCACAGGTATCTGGCGGAGATCAGCAAGCGCTGGCTGAACTGTTCTGTCGGTACGCTCGCTATGTCCGGGGAATCGCGTACAAGGTTGTCCGCGATCAGGCTGAAGCTGATGACCTTGTTCAAGACATTTTCCTCCATATTTATCGGAAGAGCGGAATGTTTGATAGGTCGAAGGCCCCCGCTCGCTCATGGATTGCGCAGGTAGCGTATCGCCGCTCGATTGAGCGACGCCGACGCCTTGTCTCGCGTCACTTCTATACGCACGTGTCCCTCGACAATGATCTCGCGGACACTCTCCGCGTGCCGGATAACGCGACAGTATATGAAAACGGCCTTGAGGCGCGATTCGGCAGGAAAGCGATTAAAGAGACACTTGGCGCATTGTCGGAGAACCAGAAAAAGACACTGTGGCTGTTCTTTTTCGAGGGTTACACGTTGGACGAAGTCGCGATTGAACTGCGCCAGTCGGTCGGCAACATTAAGAACCACTACTACCGTGGCCTCGATAGACTGCGGAGAATGCTCAACAAGGAATCCGATATTTGAGGCTTTTATGAAAAAGCTCCGCTTTGGAAAGACACAAGACGAACCAACATGCGGAGAACCGCATGACGAATTTCTGGAGCTATGTGCGCTCTCGACCTCCGGCACCCTGACGGAATCAGAACAGCATCGCCTTGAATCACATCTTTCCTCTTGCCACGAATGCCGAACGGCGATGCGCGAATTCAATGCAGTTGTAGACGAGGTCATTCCGTCAATTGCATCAGATTGCATTCGCGACGACGAACCTTCAGGAAGCGGCTCTTGGTCTCAGGATCAAGCACTGAGTACTCTTCTCAAACGTTTGCAAGAAGAAGATCACAGGACACACCTCAACCACAAGTACCAGCCGTTTTCGTCTGCTCAGAATCTTCGGTTAGCGAACTCTGATACTTGGAGGAACATCTGGACACTTTACGCCACCGGTGTGCTGCTTTTTATCACCCTCACTATTCTTCTATATCGAATCGGCATTCGCGCAGGAGAGCGCGTGGCTAATGTCATCCCCCTATCGGCGAAACTCACTGCCGCAGATACGATCAATACTCAGCTAACGGAAGCCCAGCATGAATATCAGGTCTCACAAGCGGAAATTTTGGAACGGGACAGAATCATTGCGAACCTTCGGCGAGATTTGCAACGCCAATCCGCAGACCTGAATCATTTCAAACTGAAACAACAGCGCCTAGAGAGTGAGCTTGGCAATGAAGAGACTGACAAGCAAAGTCTAGCTCAGGATCGATCGGAACTCGCGGAGAGGTTAAATGCCGCGCAATCGCGGTTGGAATCCCTCCAACAAAGGCTGGTCGTGACAGAGAAGCGGGCCTCCGAGGAGAATGCGACCGTTGCAGCCCTACAAGACCATATTCGCGATCTCGCGGGATTGCTCGACGCACGGAATAAAGCTATAGATGACGAGGAAGAGCTGCTTTCCCATGACCGCGACATTCGGGAACTGATGGGTGCCCGTGACCTCTACATTGCGGAGGTCTATGACGTGGGCGACAACGGGGCCACCAGAAAACCATACGGTCGCGTTTTCTACACTAAGGGAAAGTCACTCATTTTCTACGCCTACGATCTGGATCAGCAAACGAATATCAAGAACGCAAGTACCTTCCAAGCATGGGGTATGCGCGGGACTGATAGGCAACGAGCTTTGAGTCTTGGAATTTTCTATGAAGACAACGATTCAAAGAAGCGTTGGGTGCTGAAAACATCAGACTCCAAACTACTTGAGCAGGTGGATGAAGTGTTCGTCACTGTTGAGCCGAACGGCGGAAGCCACCGCCCGAGCACCAGACCCCTGTTGTTCGCGTACCTGAGGGTCGGGGCAAACCACCCGTAAGGACTTTTGCCCTAATACGTTGTGACGGGCGTCCTGAGTCACGGCAGCGCTGCTTTCAGGCTTGGGCGTATCTAGGCTGCCTTCTTCTGCTGCGCCTTATTCTTAGCCCATCGTGCTTTTTGAGCCGCTGCCATTCGCCTACGGCTTGCCGCTGAGATCACTCGTTTGGGCTTAGCTGAGGGAGCACCTGACTTCAATTTGAGCCATCGCTTTTTTTGCGCGAGGCTAATCTTCCTTCGGGCAGCAGCGGACAGGGTGTGCCGTTGGCCGCGTAACTTCGAGCTTCCTAACGCCACCAGTGCGGCACCGTAACGTTCTACTTCATTCTTTGCTCGTTCCAGTTCTTTCTTCAAATGCCGAACTACCCCAGAGACGTTCTCCATTGGTGTTCCCCCCTCGCCAGATGATAGCAGGGCAGACACGAGACAAAGACGCAGAGTCTACACGCCTTTCATCAGTTCCGAAACTGTGATCTGAAATCCTCTCGCGAGTACCTCCAGCATGGGCAGGCAGACGTTTTTCTTGCCACTTTCCATCTCCGAAAGATGTCCGCGATCAAATCCCGAATCGAAGCTCGACGAGCCAGCGGGAGACGAACCGCGATTTACGAATTCCTACCTCTGCCCAAACGACAGTACGCGCTGGGATGCCAGGTGGTCGTGCCTTTGCAACGCCAGGTGTCCCACGTGCGGCACCGTGGTCGAACCTTACGCGACGACACGAAACACGGACCAGCGCGAGACGATCCACAATCAAGAGGTTTACGACAGGGCGAACGCAGGCGGGAAGTGAGGGCGGAGATGGCGGCGACGATGGGGTTAGACGCGGCTAAACAGGTTCCGCAGGCTGGTTCGCAGCCCTTTGGCGATCTTTTCGATGTTGACCAGGGACAGATTCCTCACGCCCCGCTCAACGCCACTGTAGTAGGTGCGGTGCAGGTCGCATCGCTCAGCAGCTTCTTCCTGGCTGATTTTCTGCTGTTCGCGCAGACGACGGATTGCGCGGCCAAAACGGATGCGGATGTCGGGCATTCCTTGCAATTGTCGTCGCGTGCATCCGATCCGTACACAGCCGATGAGTCACATCGTTCTGGGGCCGTGTTCGTTTTTCGCGAATCGAACCTCGACCTTGCAAACGTTGCAAATATTTATCTCTATTAGAATGAGCGCCCGTTCGGATTTCGTAACAAAACGGCTCGGCACGTCGGAATCCGATGTTTCAGGCGTAGTGTGCGCCGCAGTTTTGTAAACAACGAACAGATATTGCAAGTAAGGGCTACGGCCCGAGTGTTAAAAATTCACGCCCGAGAACGGAGGAGAATCGACATGGCTCGCTACGGTTGGACACGCCTATGGATTCTGCCACTTGTACTTGCGGTGGTTCTTGCCTTGCTGGGAGGGCACTTCGTGCGAGTAGCCCGCGCCCAAGGGTCAATCGATATCACCGTCAATGGGTCCTATCGCTTTCACACACTTCGGGGTCCCATGGGAATAATTGCCCAACCGTATTCCAACGGACTCATTCTCTACATCGCGGATACCGGTCACAACGTAATCAGGATATTCACGCAATGCTCACTGGGTTGCAGTGGATTGTCCGTGTTTGCAGGAAATGGCACCGCTGGCTACGTCAATGGCGCTCCGCTGTCATCTGAATTTAACAAGCCAACAGGAATTCAAGGCGGCTTTCTTGAACTGATCTATGGAGGAAGACATTATGCTTATCATCATATCCAAATAGCCGATACAAAGAATTTCGTTGTAAGGGATGTTTGTGAGGGTAGTCCTCCGCCTACCTATCCATACGCATGTAACACGGTGGGCACCGCTACAACGTTCGCAGGCAGCGGCGTTCAGGGTCTGCAAAACGGCAGCGTCACTACGGCACGCTTCGGACATCTTGCTGGTGTAACAGATACAAGTGCCTATATTGGGGACGGCGACAACAACGTAATTCGAAGCATAGCACAAAGCGTTGTATCGACCTACGCCGGAACGGGAGTCGCAGGTTTGTTAAATGGGCCACGTTTGTCGGCACGGTTCAGAGCCCCGACGAAAGTATTATCCGACGGCACAGGGAACTTGTTTGTAGTTGATGCTGGAAATCACTGCATTCGGAAGATCGACTCCTCAGGTAATGTGTCGACTTTTGCGGGCAGCGGTCAGCCCGGTCACGTCGACGGCGCTGCCTCCGTTGCCCAGTTCTACCGACCATTGTCGATCGTCTACAACCTGACGGATGGGCATTACTACGTGACGGATACCTTCAATAACTGCATTCGGCGAATTGATTCCAATGGAAATGTCACAACGTATGCGGGAGCCCCCACGGCCGGTTACCAGGACGGAAGCCTTCTAAACGCGCGCTTCAACTCTCCCGCTGATCTCAGCATTGCGAATGGATACATGTACGTCAGCGATACAAACAACAATTGTATTCGCCAAATCGACATGGCGCGTGGTGTCGTCTCCACGTTCCTAAACTAAGGAAGGTGAATCCAATGTCGAAGGTACTCAAGGAACGTTGGGTGTGGTCTGTTCTCGTGGTTATGCCGTTGCTAATGGCGTCACAGTGCGCACCTAGCTTCCACGGCGGCATTCGTGTCTACGCGTTCGAAGCACCGAAGGAAGATCCCCAGTTTGGCATTGGGGTTGGTGGTGTGTTCGATACAGGCGAATGGATCTCGTACAATTCGGGGAGTCACAGTGGCACACAATTTTCATTTTCTGGGTCGACCAATTCAAACGGCATTGACGATCACATCAGTGCAGTCGATAACTCCCTCTGGTATGTATCAACTGACTTTACCTCAGCCACGGGTGGTAACTGCGGGGCCGGGTCTGCTACCGCTAGCATCCCTCCGGGGGGAAGAACGGTGACCGCAGCGTGTTTACTTCCGCCTGTCTAATGGAGGTTGCCCCGCTCCTTCTCGCAAGCCTCTTATTCTTAAACGGGTGCCCGCGCGGAGGCGATCGCTTGACGCCGGAGGTCATACTTGCGGTGGTCTCAGGCGATCGACCCTTTACAGATTCGATAATAATCGTACCCAGTGACGGCAGACCGGCCAGAACCCTGCTGCCGCATTCGTGGAGCCGAAGTTATTCAGGAGTGACCGCTTTATCTTTGGTGAGGCCAATGGTAGTTCGCGTGCGCGAGCTGGAGAAACCCGACACAGTCAAGGAGACATTATTCGACTATGACCCTCTCACTCGTGCCCTAAAACCCTGGTGCGGTGATACCGTCGCTGCATCAAAAGGTGGGATGGGCACGCTCTCACCGAATGGTGAGGTCTATGCGTTTCCCGAGTTCCCGTCGGAACGGCCCGGAATCACCTTCGTCCAGTGTCGTTTGAATCGGCCTACAGTAACCTCAAAATTCCAAGCTGCGGAAATGTCGGGGTTCCAGGCGTGGTACGTGTCCCCAAGTTGGAATCCGTCCGGCCGGGACTTGGCAGCCGTCAAAGTCTGGAGAAGTGGAGGCATACGTGGTCTGCGAACCGAGGTACAGTTGATCAATGTCGATACTAAACGCGAAAGGACAATTCTCGGGTCAGTCGAGGGTGCGGTTGCTACCGTTTTCGCCTCCGACGACAAACTAATTATCCTCACGAAGAGAGGCATTGAGACTCTGAGCATCGAGACTGGAGAGAGAGTTATAGTACTCCCCAAATCCAGGCTGAACGAACGCAGATACATGAGTGGAGGGATGGCATGGCTAGGTCAATCGGACTCGGTAGTCGTCGGTCTTCTTGCCCCTACCGCTGTTGTGGGGGAACTCTGGAGCGTTGCAATTCATAACGGGTCAGTCAAGCTGATCAACGAGGCACGCGGTCTGCGCTTCATGGGCATTTGCGCCGCGCACGCAAGCGAGTAAGTCGTGGAGACGGCGGCTGCTCAAGCGAGTGCCGCTGACAAAGAAGAATTAGACAAGCGGCTTCGATTCTTCCGAGGTTATCCTAGCTCCGCACCGATTTGTGCCACATACTGCTAGCTGTTTTGCGGGAACGGTGAATTGTGAGCGAGCGTGAGACGGATCGCACTGCTGAGTGTACCGATTCTAGCTTCTTACGCCGATGCAGCACGCGCCTGTGGTTTCTTGGCGACGCTGAATCTCTGCGTTAGTCGCCGGATACCAAAGATCAACCCGAACAATAGCAACGTGGCTCCTGCACCGATGCCAGCGCCTTGCTGCAAGCCTGTGGTATGCGCGGTAACACTGCTCTGCGACGCAGCAACTGTTTCCGCCTGCATCTGCTCATGGAGACTCTTGATCTGGGCCTGTTGGTCGGCAATCAGTTTGTTGAGGTTCGCGATCTGCTGTTGCAGCGGCGCGCTCGCCTGCGAGGATGCCAGTTCCTTCTGACGGTTCACGTAGACTTGGATGTTCTCTTGAAACCGCTGCTTGACCGCTTGGTTGTAGGCATTCCACAAGTCGTTACACGCGGCGCTACTGAAAAGAGCATTCGGAATGCAGGTCGGTTTCGGCGGAACTTGAGTCAGTTGCAGTGGTGCCTCTGACTGCTGAGCGAGTGACAGTGACGCTGCGAACACCAGCAATAGTCCAAGTTTCTTCATGGCTTGCACCTCTAACAGAGTTTCATCATGGAGCAGCATTATTGTCTTGCGTATTGCGTGCAGGTCTGGTTGCCGTTGGCGTCAACGATTGACGCTGTGCAAAACGGAGCGCTAGCTTTGACCGGAACAGGGGTGACAGCAGGGGGCTGAACCGTTTGAGTCGTAGGGCCGGAAACCGGACTGACAGCGGGAGCTGGAGCTGCTTGAGGCGCAGCAGGTTGAACCGCTTGCGTAGTGGAAGTCGGAGCAGCCGAGGACTTACATGAGTTACGGGCAGACTCCATTTCGGCGCTAGCTGTCTTTTTGTTGACTACAATCACATGGACGCCTTCGCTCTGTAACTTCTCAAGCTCCTTGCCTTTATACTTTGGTTTTGTAGCAGTAAGGTTATAGCTATCGGCGTATTAATACTTAGCACCGCTAAACGCTGCTCCCGCCGCGAATCCGATACCGCCAGTGAGCGCTCCAGCAATCATGGAATTGCGGAAGCGGTGACCCTCAGCGCTCCGCACGATGAGACATTGAGAAGATTGAGCGCTCGCAGACAGAGTGAGCGCAAGGACGATGAGCATTGCCGCCAAGAAACTTTTCACAGTTTCCCTCTTTGTTTAGTTTCCTACCACGGAAACCCGAGGGCTAGTTCTTCGACTGAGTTAAGAACGAAGAGAGTTTCTTCGCTGTGTTGTCGGCAAAACTCGACGATGCACTTCGGGCAAATGGGCTGCTGTAAATAGTGGCTGCCCAGACGACTGTGCCGTCCTTATCGACGAGACGCATTGCTGCTTGTATCCGGCAATGTCGATTATTAGAGCACTGAAAGAGACCTGCTCCCGTTAGCACGCCGTCCGCAGTATCTTCTCCGTTGTCTCCGCTGGGTCCGAAATCTTCCACGACTGTGCAGCCGGAACCACAATCTTGAGCCAAAGAACTTATCAATTTCGACCGAAGTATTCCATCCATATCAGGGTTGTTACGAACGTTAAGCTCCTCAACATAGATTCTATGCACGTGTTTGACGGGAGCGGACTGTGCGGTTAGCAGAGTCGCTGCAAAGAGCATTAGGACGGCCAAGACGTTCTTCATATATCTCCTAGGGAAATTGACGCACTCGCTTAATTGAGCGGTGTTTCATGGCGCATATTGTGTTGATGCGCCCTCAGTGCTATCCGACTTTGGTGGCCCTTGAGCCGTGTGGCCCTGAGTGCATCCAAGAGTCGTTGGTATTCTGAATAGACAAGGCTGTGACCCGGATGTGTCAGTGCATTTGCCGCTGCACCCTCAGCGGTGCGGCACGCTTCAGAGATACCAATCAGTCGATATTCTTCTTCATCCCGCACGGGTTGTCTGTGATTTACCATTGGGTTGATGGTATATCGAAAGCCAGCATGGCTTTTACCCTTAGGTATCGAACCTTATGTCCGATTGGGGCGTAGGTTACCTTCGTCGAAGGAGAAGGGGTGCCCATCAGGCGAGTGCGGTTGAGATTTCGCCCAGGGAATCATCTCTACGCGCTGGTCGTGCGGATTGTCGTATGGACTCGCTCATAATCTCATTCTCTTGCTCTGGTTCCAATACTCCACTCCCTCAGTTTTGAGAATCTGTTTGTCTAGATCAAAGCACACGCTGACAATTCCTGCGTCTCGAATGGAATCATCCGCTCAATCTGGCCCGGCTTGACCGTAATTGGTGCCCGAGGCTCAACTCCGGCTGAACCGCAGCAGATCGTCTATCATCCCGCCCATTTTTCTCGGTAGCTTCCTGAATGCGGATCAGGGAGCATGGCCCTCATGGCGGCATCTCCCTTGATATGGCGCAGAGGCGCTCGGAGGTCGTGCGAAACTGAGTAGGAAAAGGCTTCCAACTCGTCATTTGCGGCTACAAGCTGTGCCGTACGCTTTTCCAGTTCGTCGGTGCGGTGTTTAAGGGTCGAGTGTTCGATCATCTGCATTTCCGTTCGCGTCTACAGGATGCTAAGAAGGGCGGGAAGAAATCAAAAACAAAGGACGCACTCACCCTCCAAAAGCCAACAGTTATTAGCGGGAAGCCGGCTTGGTTTGAGGACTATTACACGGAAGGCAGTCAGCAAGATAGGGATCGGAAGCTGTTTTCACACTGAAGGGATCACTTGCAAGCAGCGCGATGACAATCTAGGCGCTTCTAGGCCTCGTTGCCTGGCGCACAGCATCGAGGGTGATGTCGAGCCCGAACGCCCAGAAGAATATCTTCGAGAAATCCTCAAATGTGCCGACGAAGGTGCTCTGGTACAACATAACGCCACCGAGTCCAACCAGCACAAATAGGACAAGGCTCTGGAGACTCTTGTCCCAGAAAAGCTGAGTACGTGGAGTAACCGGCGTGAGCTCGGTAGCTGTTGGCAAGTCTAGGCCAAATACCGAGGTCCGAAAGGACGTGACCGGTCCGGCCACGAAGTCCGGGCGGAGACGAGATGGCCATGCAGTCGCGGCCGCCAAGCTAGAGCCGGCACTGAGAAGGGTGCTACCGCTCAATGCGGCAGCTGTAGCCGCAACTGCCCCGGGATAATCCTGCGTGTTCAAGCTGGCCTCTACAGCCTTTGGATCCTTAGGTCCGAGTTGTTTCAACAATCCGTCGCGCCAAGCCTTGTCGAGAGCAACAAGTTGCGTTGGCAGGGCGTCGAGAGTCGGCCCAGGATCGTCAGCAACCTGCAGGAGCATCTCTGCGAAGCGGACTACTTCTTCCTTGAGTTGCGCGATTGCTGCCTGATCGGGAGCCTTCGCCAGTTTTTTGTCTACCTGTTCAACTTCTGCAATTAGCTCTGTTTTCAGTTGCGAAAGGGGGTCGCGAACGTGAGAGACAGAAATGGTCAATGTAGATAGGATATGCAGAATATCACCAACCGTTGCGTTTGCGGCGTCATCTCTAATAGCCGCAAGCGCAGGCTGCTGCTTTTCGACGGCGGCTTTCAGCCCAGCTTTCAACGAGGCTGAAAGGCCACCGCGCGGCTTCTGTAAGGCCTCGAAATAGTTGCTCATCGCTTGCTGCCACTCAACAGCGGCGAGTTTGATCTGAAGACCAAGACTACTCTGAACCGACGTCAGATCAGTCGCGGCTCCAACCAGGTCGTCATTCGCAAGCTCTGCCGCGATTTTGTCCAGGTCCTTCTTGCCCGATTCGACCTGGGCAGCCACGAGCTTCGGCACGTGCCAAGTATTGTCGGTAACCGATCGCAAATCGTCGAAGGTTTTCTGAACGGCCTGCCGTCGCGTAGCAAGTTCTTTCAAAGCGTCACGCCACTTCTGGTCTAGGCCCTGGCGGTCTCTTTCGATGTCAGCCGCCGAACTCCCGGCGCAAGTCGTTTGGAGATCGGCAATAGCCATATCAATCGCAGCGCGGAAAGTGGTATCCACATGCTTGTCTCGATCCGTTTTGACTCGCTGGAGTAGATCGCGGGCCTTCATGCGCGCCTCATTTAGTTCGATCCGACCTTGCAAGACTACTTTCAGCAACCAGCTCACCAACGCACCTGCCAGCGCGTAAACGAAGATCATCGGCAACGGTAGCCGGCTGCGCACCTCGAAGTTTAGGGGCACCGCCTGTGTGAGTTGCGGTGCCGTGAGTTGCATCGCGCCAGTTACCGTGCCCAAGGGAAAACGTCCGGTCAGATCATAATTCACCTTGGAAGTTTTGCCGGACTCCACTTTGACCAGATCAGTTAGGCGCAACTGCCCGGTGACGGGGGCATTGCCAAGAAGAGATGGCTGCAGAGCTGGTGAAACCTGTACATCTGTAATCGCCGACTTGCCCTGCGTTTCGGCAACGTAAAGATCTTGCTTGTCATCTGCGAACCAGAGGACTCGATGGACAATCAGTTTGGACGGCACCTGCAACTGCGCCGCCGGATGCTGCACTTGAATCGTCAAACGCGGGGCGTCTGGCTGGCTGGTGGGCAGCAGATTTAGGACAACCGTGTACGTAGCTGCCTTGGCAACCTCGCTCGGATCGACATCCACAAGCAATGCAATTGGGTAGTTGTCCTTGCCTTTCTCCCATTTCGCCTTGAACGCTTCCCGCAGCCTGCTGTCCCTTAATGTGCCGACGCTCACCTCGGAAACAATCGGATCCTCAGTGGGCCGGAATTTGGCTGTCGTCGGCGTGACCGCAACGCGGATTTGCTGTTTGAGGCAGCTGGCGCACAAATCCACGGTATTCCCGCCATCAATCGTGACCAAGGACGTTTGCGCGTCAGCCTGGGCACCTGCGAACGAAAGAAGAAGCAATAAACTCAGCGCCAACTTCATTGGATCCTCAAATCCACGTCCCCAATGGCGTTGAATACAAACGCCAGCGGATTGCCACGTTGGAGAGACGTACGGCGGAATCTCGTAATGGCGGTTCCCAGCCGAATTCCATTCTTCAACATTGCGACGCTGATCTCCCGCGCGAATTCGGCTGCGAACTGTGAATCGACAATGCATTCGGTACCCACGATGGCAGCCGCTCCAGCCGTGTTGAATGCGACCACGAAATTATTCACTGTCTTGATGCTCCCAGCCGCCGAATCGCACGCCATCAACAGGATGATGGACCGCGGCTGGTCCCAAGCTTCTTTTTCGTCCTGTGCGCGGTCGGCAAGGTCAGCGCGCGACAGCCACTGTTGATCTCGCACCAACCGGATGCGCTCGTCTTGCTCTTCCATATGACCAAGCACAATAAGCACTGCTGGGCGTTGAGGCGGTGTCTCCCAGAGGAGACTGATCAACTGCGCTTCGTCGGCGGGCCCGGTAGTCACCGCGTCAACGCCGACCTCTGCCGAAAGGACTTGTTCCAGTTTCTTCGCTTGGGGAAGTTCGGCATCGGCGACAATTCGAATCGCCGCCAGTTTGGACGGAAGCGACACATGCGAATCTGTTGCGCTGCCGGCTCCTAGAAATTCCTCGACTTGGTGTCGTATACCCCAAAAGCCCCGCACGCAGTAGACTCCGCTATCGGGTCCGTGTCCACACTCTGTCGCATCGCCCTTGGGATTTCGCAGCCGGCCCAGGCAGACCATCCCTGGAGGCTTGGCCTTCGGCAGTTTGTAATCGTAGAGGAGAGTCCAGGGAAAGACATAGTCGAAACCGTACCGCACAACTTGCAGCCGCTTGTCCTCCTTGTTACGAACATCAACCAGATCGGCGCGCAACTTCGGGTTCTGTGACGCAGCGCGGTCGAATAGAGCGTCGTAAAGTTCCTTGCCTTTTAATGCCAAATCGCGAATTGAATCGGCTACGACCGGGGGGGCGAAATCGCCATCTGTAACCTCCGGATATGCACGAGCGACGGTTGGATCCTTGGGATCCACGGTCGCTGCCCTCAGTGATTCGCGCAGAGCTTTCAATCGATCATCGAACGTGTAGGGATCCAAGCGTACATCACTATCGACTGCATTGTTCCCCTTAACAGAAACGTTGTGCGTGGCATTCGTGCCGTGATTGATTGCGATCGACAAAAGTCGTGGCTCCAACGAGTCGAGATTTGTGAACCGCTTCGTGCGAGTAAACTCAAGGTATACCCTCAAGCTCTCTGGTGATTCGCCAGTGTGCTCTTCCTCAGTGATTTCCGCTGACAGCAGGAACGACTGAACGATGTGATTGCGATAGTAGAGCAGAATGCGAAGTTGAGCTGTGTTGACGATTCGAAGCGGCGCACGGATCGTGAAATAGACCGGATCACTTGCGCCGGCGAGCGGTAAATAGAATCGCTGGAATCGACGCGACAGCACACCGAAATCTTTGGGCTGGATGACCACCTCAAGTTCATGTCCTCGCGCGTCCTCAGGATCTGGCAGAAGGGGATCGAGCGGCGGAACCTCGCCCGTGACGATGCTGTCCACCAGCCGGTTCCCGATGTGTAACCGGAGCTGATAGCGTGCTCCGCGCTTCAGCGTTGAGGAGCGGGGTAACGATTGGAGCAGGGGCTCGGTCTCCAAGCGCTCCAGAGCCACATCCACTGAACGGTTTTGAAGGCGCCGAAGACGGTCGAAACGGCGCCGGTTGAGACTAGGTCGCACGGTCAGAAGCTGCGCCTGAGACCGAATGCCAGCAATCGTTGACTCCAAGTTTGCCAAGGGCACCAGTCCGCTTGTCTCGCGTTCGAAATTCTTAAAGTCCCCAACGAAACTGCGAATCATGTTCGCCGCGTCCGACACAGTGTCTTCAGGCATCTCGATTTTCTTTGCCGCCGCAGTAAATACCGCTCCAACTTTTGTTTCCCAGCGGATGCCCTCCCTTTTCACTGACTCGAGCGCGTCGAGAATCCTTAACGACTGATTTGACCTTGGATCCGCGACCAAACGCAACTGCGTGGGAGTTCTGCGGGCCACAGACGCCACCGCTTCGTGCAAGGGGAAATCGTGAATCAACCCGAGGATTAGTTCACGAATTGCACCTGCGGCATCGGATTTGCTTCCCGCAATTTCGCAGAGAGCCACACCCGCCGGAACTTGAGGGACAGCCTGGAGCGACGATCCCCATTGAACCAATAGCCTCGGACGGTGCTCAAGCGGTCGAGCTGCCACCGACCGTGATGTATTGGGATTATCCGTGATCACGATATCTTGATCCGATCTGTACGCTTCTCCCGTCTCAAACCGAATCCCGAATTCACGAACATTGGGACCACCAAAATACCAACTGGCGTCCCAGATGCCAGCGCCGACTAGTTCGGCTCCGGAACCGATCGTCTGAATGAGAAATGGCAGTCGAAACAGCCGGCGCCGGACCCATTTTCCTCGGTGGAGCAGCACGAGTTGAAATCGCTGAATATTCCCAAGGTGTACCAGCGACGCATCAACGTATCGATAGAGCTTCTGCTCGATTCCATTGGGTAGATCGAGGAACACAGGCAGCGGAACCGGCGAGATGGCATGCCGGCTCTGGCGGTCAAGTGGCAACCTTGCGGCCTCTTCTAGGATCAGATCGCGGAGACCGCTCAGTTCATCCTGGAAAGAAAAGGCCGAGCCGCCTTCCCAAACAGCGGAAAACAGCTTTACCTTGCGTCCGGGAACCAGGAAGCCGATTACAACAAACGGTCCTTCGAAGCGGATCCTTAGGATGATCCAGCGATCTGGCATAAACATGGGAGACATTGTGCGACAGTCAGCCGTGCCACATCAAATAATTTCTGGCACTTGGTACCTTTCTGAGCCAGCAAAAGTTAGCTTCCTCTCGTTAGTTAGACTCCGACACACTCACGGATATTAGAGTTGTTTAAGGAAATGGGGCTGTCGAAGCGCGCTTTCGGGCAACAGCAAGGTGGACAATGCCTCTACCTAATTCTCCCCTTGGGGCTCAGGTTCAGGCGGAAGCCGCCGATTCAGATGGTGAGCACCAAAGCAGCCCAGCTTTCCGTTCGACGCTACGGCTATCCATAAACTACGGGGTCCCGTTTCGGCTGAGCCAATCATCGTGTCGCATCAGGGTGCGACTGGGATCGGAATGTTTAGACGCTACGCCATCGCACATTCAAATACTCTCGGGACTTTGCTGTAGGAAGGATCATCACCCCCCAAGGATTCACAACCGAGTTGGGGAGGCAGATCAGCATCTCAACCTCCTCCGACTACGAAGCTGTGATTCTGACGCCGGAGCAGACTACGTCGACCGGAGATCTAGGCTGGGAAAAGTGTATTTCAGTTCGTGAGCGCCCAGCTCCAGAACATGAAGCCGACTACCCAACACGAGAGACCTGCAAATCCAAACGCGGAAATTGAGGCGTACCAGTTGCGCGAATAGCTGTTTACGTTCTGGGCGTACTCGTCGTAGCGGTATAGCAGAAGCGTCGAGAAGAGAACCCCATATAGAATGCTCCACGCGAGAGTGGATTTTGCGACGACAATTTGCCACACCCCGTGGGGATTGCCACCGAAGGCGATTGACGCCGCTGCTACGGTAACCCCTAGCTTCATCACGTCGATGTACGCAATGAGGAAAACGCTGAAGTTGCGCTCTCTGCAGACTTCGGAAATTTCTTGTTATGTGGGTCTTCTTTGAACGCATCTTGCGGATCGAAATAGTAGGAGGGCAATTTGTGTAGGAGTCGGAATGGGATCCAGAACAACCAGAAGACGACGCCGCATCCGATGCTCGCTCGCGCTGGGATAGGAATGTGGAGCACGCGAGGAAAGTTATCAGAAAACGAATGCAGTCCGGGCTATTTTTTTTGGGGTCGCCCTTAGCATGTGAGGGTAGCCACTATTCTTCCGTGCATATCGGACGGCGCATCCTTGTTCCAACGCAGGCCATAAACGATCTCACCAAGAAGGCCTTCTAATCAGACTTAGCACAGCAGATCATTGCCGAGGTAAGTGCCAAGGCGGTGACATCACCTTTCGCCAAGAAACTCTCTGCCTGGTGGGAGCATCTCCGGGAGACGAAGAGAGCGCGGGGGTATCCAAGTCCCGCAGTGGGTTCTGAACCGTTAGGAAATTCTCTACTTCTATTTTCAACGGGTTACAAATCGGTCGAGTACGCTACTGTTAATCTACGAGCCACCAATTGTGGAGTGACCATGGATCAAGCGCTTCTTGAGGTTTTCGGTAAGGCAGCGGGCATCGGCGGATTGGCTCTAGGCGTATTTCTGCTGATTTTCCGAAGTATCATCCGCAACAATATTTTTCCAAAGCTGCATGATGAAAGCGCCTATCGAATCATTCGTCTCATGCTCGTGCTAACGTTCCTGATATCTGCATTGGGAATTGGGGCTTGGCTGTTCGAAACCATCGGGACCGCGCCGCAGCAAGGCGCTGTTGATGAAGCTGCTGTGAAGAAGGCGTTTCAGGATATAGGCGGAACAGGCTGGATTTTGCTGGGCAACTACGATTCCGAGAAGAGTCAATGGGGGAAGGTCCGTTACATCGATTTTGTCCATGCCAACCACGACGCCTTTCCGGAAATCGGTGACACCCTGAGACTGACGGCTACACGTCACGTCGTAATTCTCGACTGGCAAACGACCAAACTGGAAAGACTTTTGGACAGGCCGGGTCTGGATAAAGGTGTCCTTGACGAAGGTGACTATACTCCGTCTATATTGGGCGCCGGCGCGCTCGTGGATGTCGGAGATGTATCGGCAGGACACTTTCCTGGTCGCCAGGACGTAGTGTGGGCACGAGTCATTCCGATGGTTCATTAAGCGAACGGAAACATTGGTACGCTCAATGAAAAGTCAGACACCACTAGCTTTTGCTGTTTGCTAGGCTGTTGTCTGATAACAGAATTTACCAGACACAACAATCCCAAAAGGGGAGATGAGGGAAAAATCCCGTAGGACCCGCCACGCAACACATCTGCACCGGAGACCGCCACGATTCTCAAAACAGTTCCCGTCATTAAGTCTCTTCCAGATTGCTACGGTCGGAGCAAGTTGGGCTGGGTTCCGCGCGCCATCCGGTCACAGGGAGCCGCACCGAGCTCTACGACGGGCACGGCTAAATCCGGATAAATCGGCGAGCCTTCTAGCGACCTATTGAGTTACAATTCGAGGCGCCCTACTGTCGCTCCCTACCTACAGTACGGCTGAACGAAATGGGCCCTGTCTTCTAATGATTCGGGGAGGTTTCGATGATTACACGCATTCGTCGTATCGCTTGCTTAGCAACCATTCTACTAAGTTCTGCCGCGGCCTTATCGCAGAGTCTCATATGCCGTGAGCCAGGCATTCAGGGCCGTGATGAAAACGCAGCGCGAGCCCACCGCTTTCTTCTTCCGATAGACACATCCGAGATTTCCAAAGCAGAGATATATGTTGAGAAAACTGCAAAGGGTATCTACTTCCACTCAAACTTCGTGACTCCCGGTTTCGACAATCCGACCAAGGTTTTGACAAACGAAACGTCGGACTTCGAGCGAGTATTTGTCAACTTAATCTTTGCGGGGGGGAAGTCGACTCCCTACGAACAAAAAGCCGCACTGAAGGAATATAGAGAACACGTCCAAATCTACTTGGATCAGAGTATGTTCACCGAAGGTGGCTACCCCACAATCGACGTGGGCGACGCAACGCATGTTGCTATCGTTGATGGGAAGACCGGCAAACTTCTCGCAGGCAACTCTGTCGAGCGGCTCGATCGAGCCTCGCCACCGCCCATCTTACTTTCAAAGATACTTGGGTGCTGTATGTACGGAATCCCGCCACACCTTGCAGAACAGTACCGACAGGCACTTGCGCAACGGCGTTTGGATAAAAGCAATGTACGGTTCATGTCGCTCGTTCGTGATTCAGGCACAGAGGGTGCGATCAACAAGAGCACAAGTCTCAGATCGGCTAGGTTGGGGGAGGCCGGTACGCCGATTGTGACTTTATCGCAGATCGAGTCAGCCTTTCGATCAGCCAATGGAAGCACAGTGATACTCGTAAGCCATGTTGAGGGAACGAATTTCGTCGTCCGGGATCCAGCACAAAACGTCACCTCCACCATACCCGTGGATTCTGTTCGCGCTCTCGCTTCGAAATACAATGTCGAGCTCGTCGATCTTGGATGTGAAACGGCTCAGCACTTACGAACTGGAACGCTCGGTGTCGGCGTTACTACGAAATTCAACACGGTAGACGCTGTGCATTCACTGGAGCGCGCTCTCTCACAATCGCAAAATTATGCTGATTTTTTTCAGGCGCTCACCTCTGAGAATTTGAGGATTGTCGTAGATCACGGCTTCATGCAAGACTGGCCTCTTTGTGCAGACGTATACGCGAAGGAAACTGGAACATCCGTTTGGATAAAGCTCGCTCGCATTTTCGTTTCCTTCCGGCAGGATAAAAAGAGAGCATTGGGCATTAGCACCTCCTCAATAGAGTTCTATCAACACACCTAGCTAGAGGCGACTTTCAATGGGAGAAACAACCAGTATCGCCATCAACGAGGGAGTCTTTCTCTTGCAAAGCCTCTCGCCTGCTCGCCTTGATCAGCTGCGCGAAGAATACCCCGCCCTCTCTAAGGAGCTAGCCGTCGGTATATCTGCAGGGCCCGACGTTGAACCTGGGGATAACAACGCCGCTACTGCTATTCTTCGCGAGAAGGCTCAGATAATGGTCGTTGCCCTTAGCGAGGCAGGAACTGCGGCGCAACAAGCTCTCTTAACATTGTCTCGACGCGTGAAATCGGCGAGGCGTCAGCGCCTAATCAGCCAGATGCTTGTCCTTATTGGCAGTTCATCCTCCTTGGCAACGTTAGCATTGAGCAAGAATCGCGCAGCTATCATTTCCGCAGTATTGACCTTGCTCGCTGCTTTATGGAATTTGCTTGCCGAATATCAGGAAAAACTCCTAAATCCTCAGGCTGGGAACATCTATGATGCTTTTCAGCGTCTGGCGGAGGGGGCTTACAAAACACGAACCTTGTCAACTGAGTTGACTCTCGCGCTGAAGTACGATCAGGCATCGCAAATCGGGCAGTTGGCTGCAAATGCCAATCTATTGTGTGAGCAGCTAAACGGCTGGCTCGTCCAAATGGTTACGAGCATGCCCCAAGCTCCAGCCGCTGCTTAGCGTCATCTTAGAAATGCAGAACTAAGCCTAACTCGCTAATGTATCTTATGGGGCTTAAAATCAAGGGCTATAATAATGAGGATGGAGACGTTGCGAGTCCGGCGACTCTCTTTTTTACTCATGAAACATTCGAGGCATCGTAGAGACTGTTCGTTAGCGGAACTCGTTGAAATGACGCCGACGGGCACAGGCGCAACGTGATTCTTGGCTTGTTGCGCCCATTCCCCGTCCATTCCCGGCATCACCGCTGTTGGTAGCATAAAGTTCGTCGGCTATGACTCGAAAACCTCACGCCGGGCGCTGGCTATTAGCCATTGTTGTAATCTTGCTAATCACGGCCGGCGGCGTGTGGGCGTATGTAAGCTACGGTTTAACGCTACCTAAGTTTGATTTTCGCCAAGGCGCTGCGATTACGATTACTACCGTAATCGTAGCTGGGAAGATGACGCTCAAGGGAATCCTTGGAAAGGAGTTCAAGCTGCACGAACAAGGACCTGAGACGACCTTGATGGCTCTCGCAGTCGCTCTGCCCACCACCGCAGAGTACTTTATCGTAAGATCCCCTCACGCTTGGAAATGGTCCGGATTCTCGGTTGCAGCAATCATAATTACATTTTTTGCGGTGCTCTGTTCCCAAGCCGCAGAGGAAAGTGCTGCCGGTAGCAAAACGAACGCAGGTTGGTCGGTGGCTTCTATGTGCCTCGGGGCGGGTTCATTCATGTTTTATATGTTCATGGTTGTGCTTAAGACAGGATAAGTGTGTGCTCCTATTTGTCTTGATTGTCGCGGTAGCCGTTGCCATTCCGATAGCCGTCGAGCAGAAGAAGCACCCTCATGACAGCGTGCTTTTCGGACTGAACGCGGCCGTCGTAGAAGCATTTCATCATCTTATTGCTGTGGTGCTTAGTTTAGGTGCATTAGCAATAATTGCGTACTGCATGTTCCTGCTGTTCAGACTGATACTCTCCGCATTCTAAACTTGAATTCAATGTCGCTGCGCCCCCCATCATGCGCCCTAACGCACGGCCAGCGCCTGAACTTCCTTCCAGGTTCTGCTCACCTCGGATTCCTTTGCGCTCACATTCCTGCCCCACTCGTTGATCTCCGCTTTCATTTCCATTGCACCGCCGCTCGCATCGCCCTGCAGCCCCTGAACGAAGCCATTGGCAAAGGCTTCGTCTTCGGATTGAATATGCGGATGGGAGCGAATTGCCTCCGCCTCGTCCGACCATGCTGAAGTGTGCCGGTAGTAAGCCTCCGCAAAGTCGCGCGGACAAGACCGCGTATCAATCTGCCTGGCCGGATCCGATAGTTGGTTTTCGTGCCACTGACGAAGAGCGCGCGAGCATTGAGCCAATGCAGGACGCGCTGGACTGACAGTGGGGTCTTACGTCCGGTTACGTTCCCTGAGTAAGCCCACCACCCGCGCGGTGCGCCGCGCGCCTGTCGAGACGGCGCAGCTGGCACAACTGCTGGGACTTCTGGGGAGCGCCGGCGGAGAGCTTCAGCTCCGCGGCGGGCAGGAGCTCGGCCAGTTGCTCGCGCG
>Ga0209526_10000620_pt1 | contig 23328 bp, 20 predicted proteins | sample JacPinW_OM2H0_M1_FD_188566 | JGI IMG/M metagenome (GOLD analysis project Ga0209526, IMG submission 188566) | Forest soil microbial communities from Algoma, Ontario, Canada - Jack Pine, Ontario site 1_JW_OM2H0_M1 (SPAdes) (version 2) | ecosystem: Environmental > Terrestrial > Soil > Boreal... | reverse complement strand
CGAATTACTGAAACTTCTTAGTAGTTCGTACTGGAATGTGTCGTTGTTGTCTGTGTCGCGGCAGGTTGCGTCACCGTCGTCTGACGCGTCGTAGTTGTTGTCTGCGTCACCGGTTCCTCATGGGCACAGGAAGCGAGGAATGTCAGGGGCAGAATCGACAAAAACGGAATGATAAGCTTTTTCATAGTGTGAATTGGTCTTTCACAATGAGTTCGCCCCAAGTCGCTTCCGTAGATGTATTAAAAGCGGACTTTTTTTGGCGTTAGATGATCGAGACCTCGCGTCCCAGCTCGCTCGATGCATAAATTCCATCGATCATCTCCATGAGCGCAACAGCCTGGTCGGCATTGTTGACCGGCTCGGCCTCACCCCGAATTGATTCGATAAAGTTTCGCAACTGCAACTCAAAGCCGTTGGGCTCGTCATCCTTTGCCGCCAACGGTACATCGACAAGCGCGCCATTCTGATCTTCAAACAGGGCGAGAGGCGAAAGCCGCACTGATGCTTTCGTTCCGAAGACGATCGAATTCACCAGCTCACGTCCAAAATATTTTCTCGGTGGAATGTCGTCGGTCAGGTTGCCGGCCCAAGAGGTCTCGAGCTGCACCACGGCGCCGTTTTCGAACCGGATGAACGCATAAGCCGCATCCTCAACATCAAACACGGAAACGTCGACGAGGTGATCGAAATTACGAAAAACCTGCGCGCTCACGGCAACCGGCCGCGGCGTGCCCATCAAATACCAAACCGAATCCAGCGCGTGAATGCCGATGTCGATCAAAGCGCCACCGCCGGACTGTTTCTTCTCCGTGAACCAATTTCCGATCCCGACCGGGATGCCTCGCGACCGCACGAAGGTCGCTTTCGCATGATAAATCTTTCCGAGCCTCCCCTCCTCCACCGCGGCTTTGGCCGCACGCATAGCCGGCGAAAAACGACCCTGCCGGCTGAAGGAATAAATCACTTTTCGTTTCGCCGCTTCTTCGCGCAGCACTTTCATTTCCGCGCTATTCAGGGTCGGTGGTTTCTCGCACAAGACGTGTTTGCCGGCTTCGAGCGCAGCAAGCGACGCCGGGAAATGCAAAAAATTCGGGAGACAAATGATTACCGCATCAACCTGTCGATCCTCGACGAGTTCGTGATAATCGCCGTAGGTTTTCCGCGGCGCGTAAGTCTTCTCGAATTCAGTACGGCGGGTTTCATCGAGATCGGCACAGGCATAAAGATTTGCAACGCCGCTCGCGCGCAACCCTTCCGCGTGCATCTGACCCGGCCATCCCGCGCCGATAATCCCGATATTCAACTTCGGCATGTCGATCTTATTAGATATCGATCTTGCCCCGCTGTTTCTTCAACTCGCCGCGTTTCCGCTTCGATTCGAGAATTCGCTTCTTCAATCGTGGCGGCCGCGGCGATTTGCGACGGCGCTCTTTTTCACGAGCGGCAATTTGCACCCGTCGCACGGCACGTTGTCGATTTTCAATAGCGTCGAGCAATCGTTCGCGCGCTAACCTGCGGTTCTGCGCCTGCGATCGTGAATCCTGGACCGTGACACTGATTCCGCTCGGCCGGTGCCGCAGTGTCACGGCGGTTGAAACTTTGTTTACATTTTGACCGCCCGGTCCACCGGAGCGCGCGAATCTTTCTTCAAGGTCGACATCACGAATGCCGAGTCGCGCCATCCGGCTCTCGATCGATTTTTGCATCGACGATCAGTCGCTCGCCTCAAACAGGCGCAATGTTTTCGCGGCCATGCCGAAGCACGCGCGCCATCCAAATCAACTCGTTCAAAAAGTTGTCTACTCGCCGCACGAAATTCTCATCCAGCAACTTTCCGCGCTCATCGAAGAGTGTGCCGATCTTCCCGAAGTTTACGTCCTCAAATATGGTAACGAGCCCGAGCTCGCGCATTACCGGAAGAAGATGTTCGATCACCCGCGCGCCTCCCATTGGGCCGGCCGACACGCCGCAAATACCCACCGCCTTGTGAATGTACTCCTTCAGATTCATGTCCAGCGCATGTTTCAACAATCCGGGAAAACTGTGATTGTATTCTGGCGTGACAATGATCAGCCCGTCGCAACGCTCTACGGTCGCCGAAAATGCCGGGTCTTTCATGTCTTCGCCAGCATCGTCAAGGCGCATTGGAAGCTTGCGCACGTCGATGAATTCCGTCTCTACACCGGCGCGCTTCTTTGTTTGTTCGAAAACGAATCGCGCCGCACGCTCGCTCTCTCTTCCTTGCCGCGCAGTGCCGAGAATCACTGGAATGAAGAGCGGGCGTTCCGTTGCCATTTGGATGTAAAAGATTGTCGATCTACCAACTCACAAGCTGCCGATGGCCGGACTCGAACCGGCACGGGCCTTTTACGGCCCAACGGATTTTAAGTCCGTTGCGTCTGCCATTCCGCCACATCGGCGCCGCGCACCGCATTTTACGCAGATCGGCAAACAGACAAAGACGTTTGTTGGCACAAACTACTCACAGAGTCACCACGGCGAATCAATATTGGCGTTTCACGGAAACGCCCTACAATTTCTTTGAACCACGCTCCCAAATGACGACGGCCAACAAAATTACAGTCGTTCGGATTCTGATGATTCCGGTGTTTGTCACGATGGCGATTTATTATGGCCAAAGCATTCAACGCGGTGCGCCGCTCGAATGGCAGCGATACACGGCGATCATTATTTTTCTGCTCGCCGCGATTAGCGACGGGCTCGATGGCTATGTCGCGCGGCATTACAATCAACGCAGCTCGCTTGGTGTAATCCTCGATCCGATCGCGGACAAGGGCTTGCTCCTCAGCGGCATCATCACGTTGAGCATCACGAACTGGAGCGAGCTCGATCCGGATTACGGGAGATTTCCCGCGTGGTTCCCAGTTCTCGTCATCACACGCGATGCTGTCATCCTCGTGGGCGCGGTCGTCTTGCATTTGCTCAACGGCAAAGTGGAAGTGAAAACGAACTGGACCGGTAAAGTTGCGACTGTCTGCCAGATGTGCGCGATCGCGTGGGTGCTGCTACAGCTGCATTTTCTACCGCTGCTCTTTGTTGTTATCTGCGCAGGGGCGTTCACACTCGTTTCCGGCGTGATTTATGTGATGTATGGCGTGCGACAATTGCAAGCCGAAGGCCACGCTCACGCCAAACGGGACTAATTTCATTTCCCAGCGCGATGAACGGACAAAATGAAATGCCGAACGTCGCGATCCTTGGCCGGCCGAACGTGGGAAAGTCCGCGCTCTTCAACAGATTGATCGGCCGCAAGATCGCGATTGTTCATGATCAGCCCGGAATTACGCGCGATCGGATTTCGTCAATTTGCACACGCGGCACGCACCCTTTCACAGTCTGGGACACCGGCGGCGTGTTCGGCGCGGGCGAATCGCAATTGACGTTGCAAGTGCGGCGCGCCGCAGAAGAAGCGCTTCGCGGAAGCGATCTTCTCCTGTTCGTCGTCGACGCAAAAGACGGTCTCTCGCCAATTGACGAGGAACTTGCGCGAATGCTGCGAAGATCACAAAAACCGGTCGTGCTTGTCATCAACAAGATCGACACTGAGAAGCACGAAAATCTTGCGATTGATTTCGACTCGTTAGGCTTCTCCACAAGTCTCTCGATCAGCGCCGAGCATAATCGCGGCATTTCCGAGCTGCTCGAGACCATCGACCGGATACTCCCCTCGCCCAGCAAAACCGCTGAGATCAAACCTCAAATATCAAATGCCCGTCCGGCTCGGACCAAAGATCGGATCGCAATAGCGGTTATCGGCCGTCCCAATGTCGGCAAATCTTCGTTAATCAATTCAATCATGCAAAGCGAGCGCGCGATCGTGAGCGAACTGCCCGGAACAACGCGCGATGCCATCGACATCTCGTACGAACGCGATGAGCAGCAGTTTCTCTTCATCGACACTGCCGGAATGCGACGGCGCGGCAAGCATTCCACGTCAGTCGAAGTCTTCAGCGTCATGCGAGCGGAGCGCAGCATTCGGCGCGCCGATCTCTGTGTGCTGATTGTCGATGTTACGAGCGGCGTCACCGCTCAAGACAAACGGATCGCGGGCCTGATTCAAGAAGCGGGCAAAGCTGCGCTGGTTGTCTTAAACAAATGGGACTTGATCAAACCGAAACGCGGCGAAAGACAGACGATCAAGGAGCTTGTCGACGAAACGCGCGCGCGACTTTTTTTTCTCGACTACGCGCCCGTCTTGATCGCTTCTGCGCGCACGGGCGAAAACGTCGACAAGCTGTTTGGCCTCATCGCAAGAATTCAGCGTGCCAGCAAAGCCCGGATCGGCACCGGGGTTCTTAATCGCTTGCTGCGAGCCGCATTTGCCGCCAATCCGCCGCCGATGAGGAAAGGCCGGAGGTTAAAACTATTTTACGCTGCCCAAGGCGCAGGAACGGAAGATCGACAAGTGCAACCGCCAGAGTTTGTGCTGTTTGTGAACGATCCGCGGTCGTTGACCGATCAGTACAGGCGTTATTTGGAAACGCGACTTCGTGAAGCACACCCTTACGACGGATTGCCGATCATCCTGGCCGCTCGCGCACGCAACGAGAAGCGCGCGAAATAGTTGTCGAACAGCAGCTTGTCCTAATGCCAGTTTGATCGAACATTGTCGCTCCGAAATCTGTCTCATCACCTCATATGAAGTCGACGCAGGAAATCACGCAGGACGTGCAGGAGCTGGGCCGTTGGATTCCGGCGCTGCGCGAACAAGTCGCGCATGTCGTTATCGGCCAGAAATATCTGGTCGATCGACTCTTACTCGGCCTGCTCGCCAACGGTCACATCCTGCTGGAAGGCGTCCCCGGGTTGGCCAAGACGCTCACGGTGAAAACGATGGCGGCGTGCATTCAAACCGGATTTCAGCGACTGCAATTTACACCCGACCTTTTGCCAGCGGATTTGATCGGCACGCTTATTTACAATCCGCGCACGGGCGAATTTACAACCAAACTCGGCCCGATTTTTTCGAATTTGATCCTGGCCGACGAAATCAATCGGGCGCCGGCGAAAGTGCAGAGCGCGTTGCTCGAAGCGATGCAGGAGCGCCAGGTCACGATCGGCGAACAAACTTATCCGCTCTCCGACCCGTTCCTCGTACTCGCGACCCAGAACCCGATCGAACAGGAAGGGACTTACCAACTGCCGGAAGCGCAGCTCGACCGCTTCATGTTCAAATTGAACATCGGATATCCGCAAAAAACCGAGGAACGAACAATTCTCGATTTGATGGCGACCTCAGCGCCCGATTTGAAGGTAAATGCCGTCATCGACCCGAAACAGATCATCGCCGCCCGCGATGTGGTTAATCAAATCTACATCGACGATCGCGTGAAAGATTACATTGTCGATGTTGTCTGGGCGACGCGCGAGCCGGCGACGTACAATTTGCGATTGGATGGACTGATTCGATACGGCGCATCACCGCGCGCCACGATTTATCTTGCGCTCGGCGCCCGCGCCCACGCGTTCCTGAACGGTCGCGGCTACGTCACGCCGCAGGACGTCAAAAGCATTGGCCCCGATGTTCTGCGTCATCGCATCATTGTTAGCTATGAAGCCGAAGCGGAAGCAGTGACGAGCGAGACGATCATCGAGCGAATCTTTGCGGGTCTTCCGGTTCCTTAATCTTTTGATGATGGAAGAAGGGCAACAAAGAACGGCGGAAATTCTAAAAAAGATCCGCACGCTTGAAATAAAAACCAAGGGACTCGTCGAGACCGCGTTCGCGGGGGATTACCACAGTGTCTTCAAAGGGCGCGGAATGAATTTCGAAGATGTCCGCGAATATCAACCCGGGGACGAAATTCGCTCGATCGATTGGAACGTAACCGCACGGCTCGGGACCGCGTTCGTAAAAAAATTTACGGAAGAGCGTGAATTGACCGTGATGTTGATTGTCGATGTTAGCGCGTCGGGGAATTTTGGAAGCGCCGCCCAGTCGAAGCGCGAGCTGGCCGCGGAAGTCGCCTGTCTTCTTGCTTTCAGCGCGATCAGAAACAACGACAAGGTCGGACTGATTCTTTTCACCGATCGGGTCGAACTTTTCATTCCGCCGAAGAAAGGCCGCTCGCATACCTTGCGATTGATTCGAGAGATTTTGTTCTTCCAGCCGGAAGGCCGCGGCACCGACCCGGCGCTGGCGCTCGATTATCTCAATAAAATCGTTACCCGCCGGGCGGTGGTCTTTTTCATTTCCGATTTTCAAGCACCCGATTTTTCGCACGCTCTTGCGGTCAGCGGCCGCCGGCACGATTTCATCGCCATCCATGTTCAAGACGAACGCGAAAAGGTGCTGCCGAACATCGGCATTATCACGTTGGAAGACGCCGAGACTGGCGAACAAATTGAAATCAATACCGCCGATCGCGCCACCCGGACGCGTTTTGGCGACCTGGCGGACGAACAAGCAGCCGAACTTTCGCGCACACTTCGTCGCAGCAACATCGACGCGATCGCATTGCGAACGAGCGAAGACTATTTGCCGGCGCTACGCTCATTCTTCAAACAGCGCGAGCGCCGCCTGGCGATCCGCTGATGCCGAAAGATGTTTGCCTCCTTTATGTCGATCTTATCGATGTCGATCTTGCTGGCGGAAGAATTTCACGACATCGCGCCCCCAGTTGATTACTCATTGATTCCGCCGTGGCTGGTATTCGTCGCAACGTTCGTTGGGCTGTCGCTTCTCGGCTGGCTCGCCTGGTTGTTCGCGCGGAAACACAAAGAACCGCAGCCACCGAAATTACCCCGCGAGATCGCACTTGAGGAACTCGAGCGGATCCGCCACGAGATCGAACGGATAAATCCCTACCGGTTTAGCATTCGCGTATCTGATATTCTTCGACGCTACGTGACCGAGCAATATGCGTTGCCGGTCACGCGACAAACGTCGGTCGAATTTCTTACTGCGCTGGCCAAGTCGTCCCCGTTTTCCGAAGACGAGAGATCTTTGCTCGAAGGTTTTTTGAACCGATGCGACCTGATCAAGTTCGCGCGTTACGAGGCGACATCGGCTGACAGCCGGCTCCTGTTGGAAGAAGCAACCCGCTTTGTACAAGGAGGACATCTTGCGACTGTTTGACTGGTGGCCGACAGACACCGCGCTGACGTTTGTCCGTCCATGGCTGCTTTTATTGTTGTTGGCCATTCCGTTACTCGCATATTTGCGCGGGAAACGCGGGTTGGCCGCGGCGCTCACCTTCTCATCGACAGCAGCTCTTCACGCGATCGGCAAAACAAGCACTAGTCGCGCAGGAAAGATTTTGCGCGCCCTGATTTTCGCCACGTTGGCCGTGTTCATTGTCGGACTGGCGCGCCCGCAACTCGGCAAAAGCCTGACGCAAGTCGAAGCCAGCGGGATCGACATTATGCTCGTGCTCGACGTTTCCGGATCGATGTTGACGAAAGATTTCACGATCGGCGGCACCGAAGCAACGCGTTTGGACGCCATTCGAGAGGTCACGCGAAAATTTATCGAAGGCCGGCCGAACGATCGCATCGGCATCATCGCCTTTGCCGGACGGCCCTACGTCGTAAGCCCGATGACGCTGGATCATGATTGGCTGCTGCAAAATCTCGAGCGGGTCCGGATCGGTCTCGTGGAAGACGGCACAGCCATCGGATCGGCGATGGCGGCAGCGGCAAATCGCTTGAACGATAAACATTCGAAGAGTCGCGCGATCGTTTTACTGACCGATGGCGAAAACAACGCGGGCAAGATTTCACCGAACACAGCGGCCGAAGCGGTCAAGGCATTAAAAATTCATCTCTACGCTATCGGTGCTGGAATCAATGGAATTGCGCCGGCCCCGATGTATACCTCCAGAGGTCCGTTGACCGACGCGCTGGGCAACATTCTCTATCAAAATCAGCCGGTGGAATTTAACGAAGCCGGCTTGCGAGAAGTAACCAAGATTGCCGAGGGCCAATTCTTTCGCGCCACCGACACCAAGTCGCTCGAACAGATTTATGGTGACATCGACAAGATGGAAAAATCGACGGTGAAGGTGAAGAAATACCAGCAGTACCGCGATCTTTTTCCGCTTTGCATTATGAGCGGCTGCGGTTTGTTGCTGGGGCAAATTTTGTTGTCGCAAACGATCTGGAAGAAACTGCCATGAGGAAGATGTCCATCTTATGAGCTTTGGCACGCCGGAATGGTTTTGGGCATTGCTCGCGCTCCCGGTTCTTGCGCTCTTGTTCGTCCGCGCGGAGATCCGCGGCGCCGAGCGTTTGCGCGCGTTTGTTTCGGCGCGATTGCTGCCCCAACTGGCCGGAACCGTGAATCGGTTTCGACGGGTGTTTCGGTTCGGATTGCAATTGCTCGGTCTTGCTTGCGCAATCGTCAGCCTGGCCCAACCGCGCTGGGGCTACACTTTCCAGGATGTGAAACGCAAAGGCCTCGATTTGCTCATCGCCGTAGACACATCGCGCAGCATGCTCTCCAACGATGTGCAGCCGAACCGCCTCGATCGGGTCAAGCTCGCCACCCAAGATTTGATGAACGAATTACAGGGCGATCGGGTCGGCTTGATCGCTTTCGCCGGCCGGGCCTTTTTGCAGGCGCCGCTCACGATCGATTACGAGGCCGCAACCGAATCGATCAACGATCTCGATACGAAAACAATTCCTGAAGGCGGCACGAACATCTCGGAAGCGATCACGCTGGCAGCAAGCACGTTCGGAAAAACCGCGACCGGAAATCGCGCGCTCATCATTTTCACCGACGGCGAGGAATTGAGCGGCGACGCGGTGAAGGCGGCGAAAGCGGCATCCGATACCGGCGTGCGCATTTTCGCGGTGGGAGTCGGCACGCCGCAGGGCTCGCTTATTCCGATCACTGGCGAAGATAGCCGGACGGCGTTCGTAAAAGACTCGAGCGGACAAGTGGTAAAGTCGAAATTGGACGAGAAACGTTTGCGTGAGATCGCAGGAGCCACCGGTGGACTCTATTTTCAGCTGGAAAGCGGACCGCGCACGATGCATCAGCTTTACATTGACGGCCTTGCCAAAATGCAGGCCGGTGAAATCGACGCGCGGTTGTCGCAACAACCGATCGAGCGCTACGAATGGCCGCTGGCTGCGGCGATTGTTGCGCTTTCGATGTCGATGTTGATAGGCGAGCGCAAACGTGTGCGGAGCCGCGCACGTTCACCGCAATGGACAAAAGTCGCCGCGCCCGCCGCCGCGCTCGTTTTGCTGTCCGCGCGACCGATGCAGGCAAGCGCTCCGGGTCTCGACGCTTATCGCGACGAGAAGTTTAACGATGCGTATTCGGAGTTTCAGCAAACGCTAAAGGATCATCCGCAATCACGCGCGGAGGACAAGTTGCAGTTCGATTCCGGTGCGGCCGCTTACAAAATGAAAGATTACGGGAAAGCACTCGAGTCTTTCAGCCAGGCATTGCTCTCGCCCGACGTCGGATTGCAAAGCAAGAGCTATTACAATCTCGGCAATACTCTTTACGAGCGCGGCGAATCGCAGAAAAAGGACGATCGGAAACTGGCCGATTGGACAAACGCGCTGCAGCACTACGAGCAGACGCTCAAGCTCGACCCACAGAACAAAGAGGCGAAAGAGAATTACGATTACGTAAAGAAGAAGATCGAGGAGCTGAAGAAAAAGCGCGAACAGCAGCCGCAGCCATCGCCTTCGCCAAAGCAGCAAAAGAACGATAAACAAAATCAACAGAACGACCAGGACCAGCAGCAGAAGCAGCAATCGTCAGAGCAGAATCAGCAACAACAAAACCAACAGGAGCAGCAGCAACAACAGTCGCAAGCGCAGAACAAAGCTGAAACCGGGCAAAATCAAAAACCTGAGAACAAACAAGATCAATCTCAGGCGAAGAACGAACCGCAAAAAAATCAGCCGCAGTCCGGCAAAACTCAGTCTCCGTCGCCGTCACCCGGCACCGAGCAACAGCAGGCTAATGAGCCTTCGCCCTCGCCCGGCAAAGGGGAAAATAAAGCGCAAGATCGACAACCTTCGCCGGGAGAAAAACAAGCCGAGGAATCACCGAGCCCCGGACAAGGAGAAAATGAAACACCGTCGCCGTCACCCGGTGAAGGTGAAGGGTCCGAAGAAAACCCGACGCCGTCCGCTACGCCAACTGAATCGCCGCAGAAGAAATTTGCCGGCGAAATAAAGGGCGGGAAGGGCGAGAAATCGGAGAAGCCGCCGGAAAAAACAGCTCAGATCGCGGAAGCTGAGCCGGAAAAGGAAGGGCAAATGAGTGAGAAACAGGCCGAGCGTTTATTGCAATCGATGAAAGATGAAGAGAGGCGGGTCCAGCTTGATGAACGCAAGCCCACACGCCATGTCTATAACGACTGGTAGAAACGCTTGATTGAAGATGTCGATGTACCGCTCACAAATTCGAATTGCAATGCTGATTGGCGCGCTGGCCGCGTTTGCCGGAAGCAATTGTGCGTTGGCTGATTCGCCGAGTGTGACGGCGGTTCTGAGTAATTCTCAAGTCGCTGTCGGCGAAACAGTGCAATTACAGATCAGGGTAAGCGGTTCCGGCGAGGCCAAAGCGCCGGAGAACATTGCAATCGAGGGTCTCGAGATTCACCCCACCGGCACATCGCGTCAGTTTGAGATGCGCAACTTTACCACGACTTCAAGTGTCACTCACAATTACACGATCCTGCCGTTAAAGGCGGGCGCGTTTAAGATTCCGTCTCAAACCATTCGCGTCGGGAACAATTCGCTACGCACACCTGAGCTCACGCTAAATGTCGTGAGCTCGCCTGGCGGTTCGGCCCGCTCAGGGACAATTACGCAAAGCGCTTCGGCCAAGATCGCATTCGCGGAATTGATCGTTCCAAAAAAGACTGCTTACGTCGGCGAGATGATCCCGATTGAAATCCGGCTCGGGTTCGATCTGCGCGTGCGTCCGAAGTTGGCCGAGGGCCCCGAGATTACCGGACAAGGATTTACCACCCAAAAACTGCAGCAGCCGCAGCAAAACATCGAGACAATTGGCGGCAGAACCTACGACGTGCTCACTTTCAGAACGGCGATTGCCGCCGCACGCACCGGAAAATTCGAGATCGGTCCAGCGCAAGCGAGTGCCATCGTCGTTATACCGAGAGGACAGAGCAGCGCGCGCCCGCGTTCGCCACTCGACCTCTTCAACATGGACGATCCGTTCGCCGATCCGTTCTTCAGCGATCCGTTCGGTTCGTTTGGGCAGCAGCAAAAGGTGACGATCAAAAGCGAGCCGGCCACGCTCGACGTAAAGCCGTTGCCGCCGAATGCACCGGCAAACTTCTCGGGCGCGGTCGGAAATTTTGCCATGACGGCAAACGCGATTCCGAAAAGTGTGCAAGTGGGCGATCCGATCACGGTAATAGCAACGATTTCCGGGCGTGGAAATTTCGATCGAATGAACGCGCCGGCGCTGGAGGATGAACACGGCTGGCACAAATATCCGCCTTCTTCGAAATTCAAACAGGACGACGACATTGGCATCAGCGGCGCGAAGAATTTCGAAATCGTCCTTTCGCCTAACGAGAAGAAATCGGCGGTTCCGCCGCTCGCTTTTTCTTATTTCGATCCGATCAAGGAAAATTACGTCACCGCGCGGAGTGAGCCGATTCCGATTCAAGTCCAAGGCGGCGCGGTACCTGCCGCAACCCCGCCGCGATTGGCGACCCCGGCTACAGCAGCGACGTCAGCAACTCCGGCTCCAGTTGCTGCCAAACCTTCGCCGAAGCCACAGGATATTTTGTATCAACTCCCGGACCGCGGCCGTCTGCAATCGTTTACGCCGCTTTACGCCCGTCCAGTTTTCTGGACCGCGCAAATTGTTCCGCTCATCGCACTGCTCGGATTTGTCGGGTGGAAAATTCGGCAGGCGAAGATCGACAATCGCGAGGCGCGACGAATTGCTGCGTTGCATCAAGAATCAGCTGAGCTCCTGCGAAGATTGCGGCGCAGCGAATTATCGCCGCAGGAATATTTTTCGGACGCTTCACGCGCCGTGCGGGTGAAGACAGCGCTGGCGAAGAATGTCGATCCAAATGCGGTCGACGCCGAAACAGCAGCGGCTGCATTTGAGCTCGATGAAAACTCGCGTGAGCAATTGCGCCGACTCTTCCAGCGCAGCGATGAGTTGCGCTACAGCGGAAGGCCGAACGGATCGGGCACACTTTTGCGCGAAGATCGACAACAAGTTTTGGAACTCATCGAAAGCTTGCACGTATGAAAACGAGAAAGCCGTTCGTCGATCTCAGCTGCTTAATAGCCTGCGTGTTTTTCGCTTCATCGGCATTCGCGCAATCGGACGCGCAATTCGCCAAGGCGAACCAGGAATACGCAGCCGGTCATTTCAAAGAAGCCATCGACAATTATGAAGGAATCGTCCGGTCCGGCGAATGGAGCGCAAATTTGTTTTACGACTTGGGCAACGCTTATTTTCGCGCTGGGGATTTGGGGCGCGCAATTTTGAGTTACGAGCGCGCGCTGGCGTTAGATCGACATCATCCCGAAGCAGAAGCCAACTTGCGGACCGTGCGCGACGAAGCGCGCGCGCTGGAGCTGACGCCGAGCTCTTCGGAGCGTCTGTTGCAGTTCGCGAGCGCGAATGCATTCGCAATTGCAGCTGCGATTGCTTTTTGGATCGGCGTTTTCTCGATCACCGCCCTGATCTTCGCGCCGCGCCGTACGTGGCGCGCGATCACATTGTCGATCTTGTCCTTATCGACCTTTGTCGTTGGAGTTCTTGCCGTTTACGAAATCGAGAACGGAAAAAGAGGGAAGGCGCTGGCAATTGTGATGGGCAACGGCGTCGAAGCGCGCCTGGCGACGGCGGACAATGCCAATAGCGTTCTCGCCTTGCCAGCCGGCAGCGAAATCAAAATCGTGAGCCGGCGCGGCGATTGGATCTACGCGGCGCTGCCGAACAATCTGCGCGGCTGGATACCGGCGAAAAGCGCCGAAGCCGTTCGGCTGTAGCGGCCGCTCTTCTCAGCGGCAAATCTTGGAATTCGGCGGTCATAGACCGCCGCTACAGCATTTGCGACGATCATAGATTGCCGCTACAGGATTTGTATGAACGCGGAAATGGACGTCGGTACGGACAAGAAAGCGCTCCAGATCAATCTGGACGTGAAGAAGTACGGGACGTTCGCCGAGATCGGCGCTGGACAGGAAGTAGCGCGCCGTTTTTTTCACGTTGGCGGCGCGGCGGGGACGATCGCCAAGACGATGTCGGCGTACGACATGACCTTTAGCGACGCGATCTATGGGCCGGCCGACCGTTACGTTAGTCGAGTGCGGTTGAACACGATGCTCGATCACGAATTCAAGCTTTTGGTGGAACGTCTCGACCAGAAGCTGGGCGAGCAGCGAGAATTCTTTGTTTTCGCGGATACCGTCGCGGCGCGCAGCTTCAAACAGCACAACGAATCGCATGGCTGGTTGGGCGTACGTTTTCAAACGCAATCGCGGGGCGAGCCGAGCCAAATCATCATTCATGTCCGAATGCTCGATGAAGCGAACGTCGATCAACAGGAAGCGCTCGGCATCATCGGCGTGAATTTGATTTATGGCGCGTTTTATTGCCTGGACGATGCGGAGCGATTGATTTCGTCACTACAGGAAAATCTCTCGACGGGACGCATCCAGGTCGATCTGATCAAATTTTCCGGACCGACTTTCACAAAAATCGACAATCGCCTCATGAGTTTGCAGCTGGTCAGTCAAGGCTTGACCGACGCGGTGATGTTCCGGGCTGACGGCGAGACCGTGCAGCCGGCGGAAATTTTTCACAAAAAAGCAATTCTGGTTGAACGCGGCAGCTTTCGGCCTGTGACCTACGCGACCAACGACATGCTGGACGGCGCGAGGCGCCAATTTCTCAAGGAATCCGGTTGCTCAGAGAAGGACCTGGTTGTGTTGATGGAAATGACGTTGGAGAACCTGATTGCCGAGGGCCAGCTCAATCACGCGGATTTTCTCGCCCGCGTTGACATTCTCGGCGCGCTCGGGCGAACGGTTTTGATCTCCAGGTTTGGGGAGTATTATCGGTTGGCCAGTTACCTCTCGCGTTACACCAATAGACTGGTCGGGTTAGTGATGGGTGTCCCGACTCTGTTGGAGATTTTCGACGAAAAATATTATCTCAATCTCGAAGGCGGAATTCTCGAGGCGCTCGGCCGCATGTTTAAGAGCGGATTGACGCTCTACGTTTACCCGACGATCGATGAAACCACCGGCAAGATCATCACCGCTACGCAGTTGGAAGTGGCGCCGAATCTGCGCTCGCTTTATCGCTACCTGATCGACAGTCAATACATCCACGAGATCACGGATTATCATCCGGAATATTTGCGGATTTATCCGCCGCACGCACTGGCCAAATTACAATCCGGGGACCGCAGTTGGGAAGAAATGGTGCCGCCGGAAGTGGTCGAGATCATCAAGCAACGGGAATTTTTCGGGTACCGGGCGCCGGTGGCGGCCTGAGTTAGGCAGCTCTTACCTTCGTTCCAGCGTTGGTGTTAAGCCTAGAATACCGTAGAAACCAGCCCTATCGGCACGGTTCCCGCTCTATGGGATATCAGCTATGGCCAGACGCGGAGATTCTGTTGTCGGGATAGATTTAGGGAAGCATGTTTTCAAAGGAGTAGCGCTCCGGCGAAAGAGTGATTCACGCTTTGTCCTGACGAGCTTTGCCTCGCGCCAAGTGCCCGAAGAATTCAGCTCGGCTGACGATCTGGCTAAAGAACTAAAGCTTTTGCTGCGCGATCTTGGCGGCAGTGCCAAAGGATGCGCAATCGCGATCTCCGATCCCGGCGCACTCTTGCGGATCATCGAACAGCCAGACACGCCGGTGGGCCTTCTTCGCAACGCACTGCGGTTGAATGGCCTGGCCGTTCTCAACCAGGAATGCAAGGACTTCGTCCTCGATATTGCCCCGGTGATCTCTCCCGAGGCCAACCGCGGATCGACAACTCACGATTCCGCCGTGGAATCTGGAGGCGTAGCCGTGCAAGGCGGCGTGGTCACAAAAACAAAATATCTCGTGGGCGGAATGTTGCGGTCCACGGTCAAACAAATCTCCGCGGCCGCGAGTAAGACCCGGCTTCCGGCCGATATCCTGCAACTTGCCCCGGTCTGCTCATTTAACGCCTTTGAATTCGCCTATCCCGAAATTTTTTCCGGCGAAGGGTTTCTCCTTCTCGATATGGGCCATTCGCAAAGCACGGTGCTCATCGGGAGCAGAGGAGAACTTCTGCTCGTGCGCAGCATCGATTATGGTGGCAAGGCATTAATGCACGCACTTACCGCCGAAGACGCGCTCGACGGCGATGCCGCCTGGCTCATGCTTCAGCAAAGTGATGAAGGCATGACGGAAATTTGCCGCGGCTCCCTCAGTCGCCTCGCCACGGAAGTCCGTAACTCCATCGGCTTCTTTGAAGGCCAACGAGAGGAAAGCATTAATCGGATTTTTGTTTCCGGAGGACTGGCTCGAGCGGAAACGGTCCTTCAGTCATTGAGCGACGAACTCGGCCTGCCCTGCGAAATTTGGGACCCGCTGGAAACTTGCGAAGTAGCGTTGCCGGCGGCGAAACGCCAGGCCCTGCCTAACGAATTCGTGTCTCTGAACGTCGCCTGCGGGGCCGCCTTTGAATATCTGAGAAATTAACCTGACCGGCGATGGCACTTCAACTCAACCTCCTGCACGAGGAGATCCTGGAACAACGGCAGCGTCAGCGTGATCCGCTCAAGATCGGCATGCTTGTGCTGGCAAGCTGTGGGGCGATTCTTTTTCTTTACTACGCCTGGAACGCTTACCAAACCCTCGAGATTAAGAGCCGCCTTAGTCGGATCGATCGAGACTGGAAGAAGATCGAGCCGCAAGTAACGGCCGCCCAAAAACGCTCGGCCGAACTAACCAACATGATAAACACCACCAGGGTGCTCGACGATTACATCGAGAATCGATTTTTCTGGGCGCCGTTCCTGGAAAAACTCTCGCGTTGTGTCGCGCCCAACGCCCAGTTAACGAGCATAGAGGGAGCCGTGCTGGAGGAAGATAAGGCCGTGGCTGTCACGGTCGAAGGGGTGGCCGCAGCTCGCGAAGCCCGCGCCGCCGCGGAAGATTTGCGCCAGATGTTGATTGAGCAGCTGAGCCAAAGCTGCCACGACGTGAAAGTCGAATTTAAGACGCTCGAAGATCTCGACACGGTCGCAAATGTCGGCGGCGTCAATATGGCAATGGCGCGCTACGTTCTTACGGTGCACTTCAATCCTGGACCCATTGCAAAGCCGGCTCCGTCGCCGACAAATCGCCGATCGAAGCAAAAAAATGAATCTTTCTAAGCTAAACAAGAATCAGATACAAAAACTCGGCCTCAGTGCGATGGGCTTTGTTTTTCTGCTCTACGTTTACTTCACGTTTTTTCTCGGCCCACTGAATAAGAGTCGCTCCGCGGCAATGGCTGCAATCGAAGATCGTCAACGAAAGATCGACAGTTCCAAAAGCGAGCTGGCGAAAGCCACCAATCTCGAACGACAAGCGAAAGACGCCACCACCCGCTTTGCCGCGCTTAAAGCCCTTAGTCCGGAAGGCGCGCCCATCGCCTGGTTTCCTCCGCGCATGAAAGTATTTTTTGCGAACCAGCAGATCGACCGGGCAGTTGCGCGTTTGGAAAGTAACACTGCCTTCAAGCAATCCGAGTTGGCTGCCTGGATCAAATACAACTGGTTGATCGAATTGCCCCAAGCCGACTTCGCTTCACTCGGAAAAGCGATCGCGGAATTGGAAAACACCGAGCCGCTGCTCATGGTTACAAAACTGAGCATTCATGCATTGCCTGATTCGCCACAATTCCAGCAGGTCGGCATCGCGGCCAGCACTGTCATACAAAAACGATGAAGAAAATAACCACACTCGTCTCCATGTCGATCCTGATTGCGTTTGGCGCGATGGGCGCCGGCAAACCAGCGGATAAGGCGGCGACAGAGAAACGAGAGGACAAGCCGGCGGAACCTGGAAAGATCGAGACCAAAAACAAATCTTCCTTCGCAATGGACGTCGAAGCTCGGAATCCTTTCTGGCCGATTGGCTGGAAACCGACCGCGAAACTCTCATCCGGCGGCGCTGGCGCGGATCAGGGCGGGGATATTCCGGTCAGCGCGTTTGTCGTCAGCACGATCACGCTCGATCAAGGCACCCATTTCGCCATCATTAACGGCAAGGCGATGCAGGAAGGTCAGCAATTCGGACTGCAATTGGGCACGCAGATGTACCAGGTTCTGCTGAAAAAAATTGAAGATGGGCGGGTAATTTTGTCGCGTCACGATCAGGAAATCGTGGTGCCGCTGCGGCGGAAATAATTAGGCGGGTCTGCCAAGCCGCAACATTCTGACGCTACCCGCGTCGGCCGGTGCGAATTTTGCTGCAAAATACGCATCCTTGCGCTCATGGATTCTTGGATTGCGATTGATTTTCCCACAAAAACCGGCAATCTCGTCGACCGTTCGTAGTCATCATGGATCGGCAGACTCCAATCGCCAGATACTAATCGCATGAAATTATCCTTAGGCGTCTTAATCCCTCTGATGTTTTCTCTCGCCGCCTCCGCCGATGCGCGCTCTGACAGTTTTCGCGACGCTTTAGGACCTCGCTTCAACTCCGCTCAGTCCATCAGGAAGAACGAGGCGCCAAAAAAAGACCTCGATTCGATTCATCGCTGGAACCAAATCGCAATTGATGCCAGTGGTCTCGATCACACACCGGTTGCGCCGGGCGAGAATCGGGTCTTTGGAGAGCAACTCGGGCCCGGGCGTTCAAGTCGTGCGATGGCAATTGTTCACATCGCCATTTTCGACGCGGTGGATGCAATTGATGAAGATTACAAGAGTTATACAGGAATCCAGGCAATGCACGGCCCGATCTCGATGGATGCCGCCATCGCCCAGGCAGCGCATGATACGTTGGTCGCGCTGTATCCTTCGCAAGCCGCCAGCTTCGACATATTCCTCGCAGACGATCTCGCGCAGATTCACCCTAAAAAGAAAATGACCAATGGGATCGTTCTCGGTCAGCGCGTTGCCGCTGCGATCCTCGCCATGCGTGCAAACGATGGTGCGCAAGTTCCCGAGCCTCGTGTGGGCGTTAATTATTTTACCAGTAATCTGGCCGGCCATTGGCGTCAGGACCCGATCAGCTTGATCCCCCTCGCGCTCGGGGCGCATTGGGGCGAATGCAAAACATTCGTCCTGCAATCGTCGCCGCAGTTTCGTGTTCCCCCTCCGCCCGCGATGACCAGCGCCGACTATGCGACTGCTTACAACGAAGTAAAGAGCGTGGGCGGTGACGGTGTCGTGACATCGACGATCCGCACCCCCGAACAAACATTCATCGGCACTTTTTGGGCTTACGACGGGACGCCGAGTCTTTGCGCGCCACCGCGGCTTTACAATCAGATTACCGTGCAAATCGCCGACAAAATGAAACTCAAAGTTGTCGATCTTGCGCGGCTACTCGCTTTGGTAAACACCGCGATGGCTGACACAGGCATCTCCGTGTGGGACTCGAAATATTACTACGATTTTTGGCGTCCGATTACCGGCATTCGCGAATCCGATCCGGGAACCGGACCGACTGGCTCGGGTGATGGCAATTCCCTAACTGTGGGCAATCCGACGTTTACTCCGTTGGGCGCACCGGCCAGTAATTTAAACGGACCGAATTTTACGCCTCCGTTTCCTGCTTATCCTTCCGGTCATGCCGGTTTCGGCGGCGCGTTGTTTCAAACCATGCGTCGTTTTTACGGAACCGACCGCATCGGCTTCACTTTTGTGTCCGATGAATTCAACGGTGTGACCAAAGATCATAATGGCAATGTGCGCCCGTACATGCCGCGCTATTTTTCGAATTTGTCTCAAGCCGAAGAAGAGAACGGTCAAAGCCGGATTTATCTCGGCATCCATTGGTCGTTCGATAAGACGCAGGGTATCGCGCAAGGTAGAAACGTAGCAAATTACGTCTTCGACCATGCCTTCACGCCGCTGCACCATAAATAGGCGGACTGGCGGCCGCGTTCTTCGGCGGCACCCGCTATGAGAATCGCCGCTGCTCAGATTTCCTGTTCGTTAGGCGATCTCGACGCGAATCTTCGCAAGATCGACAATTTCTCCGCACGAGCCAAAAACGCCGGCGCCGAGCTCGTCGTCTTTCCGGAAATGACTGATACCGGTTATTCGATGCCCGTCATTCAAAAGTGCGCCACGACTTGGAAAGACGGAGCGGTCCCGCAAATTCAAAAAATCGCCAGCAATCATGCGATCGCGGTCGTTTGCGGCGTTTCGGAAAGAGAAGGCCCTGCCATCTACAATTCTCAACTCGTTGTCGATTCAGCCGGAAAAATCGTAGCGAAATATCGAAAGATTCATTTGTTTGGAGTCCCGCCGAATGACGAAACCAAATGCTTTTCGCCGGGTAAGGACCTTGCCCATTTTGAGTGTAACCACCTGCGTTTTGGACTTAGCATTTGCTACGATCTCCGATTCCCGGAAATTTACCGGAAGCTCGTTTTGGACAGGAACGTCAATGCATTCGTAGTCTCTTCAGCGTGGCCTTTCCCGAGACTGCATCATTTCCGATACCTCGCGCTTGCCCGCGCCATAGAGAACCAATGCTATGTCATCGCTGTTAACCGCGTCGGCGTTGACGACGGTGTCACCAATTGCGGCACGTCAGCCATTATCGATCCCTACGGCATCCTCATCGCGGCCGCTTCGCCGGATCGCGAAGAGCTGCTTCATGCAGAATTATCGGCGGACGTTGTTAGCTCTGTTCGAAGTCGAATAAATATATTGGCCGACCGCCGCCCCGATCTCTATTAACAAAGCAGCTAAGAGCTGATCACCGGCTCGATCTGTCCCACCGGGATGAACTCGCTTTCGCGCAACACGACTGGTTTTGTGCCGCGAATGAGCTGCCACCACTGTCTGGCTGAGCCGAGGACGATCAGAAGAACGAGCACGAGAAAGAAACCCGCAACGAGCGCATCGAATCGCCAGACCGCTGCTTGCCGCATCAAACCGGCCGTTTTGCTTGGATCGACAATTGCCGCAGCCTCAGCCACGAGCGATTGCGCGCCGCTCAAAAAGCCCAGCTTCGGGTCCGTCGAGAAAATCTTTAGATAACCGGCAGAGAACGTGACCGCGCACATGAACGCGAGCGGGATAAGCGTTACGAAAAGATACCGCGCCTTCTGCATCTTAATCAGGACGGTCGTGCACAAACAAAGCGCGATGACCGAGAGCAATTGGTTCGCCAATCCAAAGAGCGGCCAAAGAGAGTTGATGCCACCGAGCGGATCGATCACGCCTTGATATAAGAACCAACCCCACGCTCCGACCAGGAGCACGCTCGAGAAAAAGTTCGCGCTCCACGAATGGGTGTTGCCGAGCGGTCGCCATAAATTGCCTAACAAATCCTGGAGCAAGAACCGCCCGACCCGCGTGCCCGCGTCTATCGTCGTCAAAATGAAAAGCGCCTCGAACATGATGGCGAAGTGATACCAAAGCGCCAAGGCGGTCGGGCCCACTGACACGCGCGCGAACATGTGCGCCATGCCGACCGCGAACGTGGGTGCGCCACCGGCGCGGTTGAACATCGTGGTCTCGCCAAGGTTATGCGCCAGGATCGACATGTCGTTCTCCGTCACGGGAAATCCGGCGGCCGAAACTCTGGCTACGACTTCGGTCGGCGCTCCTTTCGAGTTGATCGCGAAATATTCGCCCGGTTGCAGAACACACGCCGCGATCAGCGCCATCAGCGCAACCATCATCTCGGTGATCATCGCGCCATAACCGATGTCTCGAATCCGCGATTCGCTTCCGACCATTTTCGGCGTTGTGCCTGAAGCGATGAGCGAATGAAAACCGGACACCGCGCCGCACGCGATCGTGATGCAAACAAACGGGAAAACCGGTCCGGCAAAAACGAGTCCGCTGCCATCGATGAATCGCGTCAGCGCCGGCATTTGCAATGTCGGATGAATCAGAATGACGGCGACAGCGAGCGCAGCCACCGTTCCCAATTTCAAGAACGTGCTCAGATAATCGCGCGGCGTCAGCAGCATCCACACCGGCAGGATCGAAGCGGCGAGTCCGTAAATCATGATCGCCCACGCCACCCAGATCGCGTCGTGACGGAACCAGGCTTCGATCGCCGGAAAGTTTCCTAAAAATTGTCCACCCCAGACGCCGAACGCCAAACCGAGCAAACCGAAAATCGTGACCGCAATGACACTCACTTTTCCGCTGCGCAACCCGAAACCCATGATGAGCGCAACCGGGATCGTCATCGCGATTGTGAAAATGCCCCACGGACTTTTCGCAAGTGCCTGGACAACAACCAGCGCCAGCACCGCGAGCAGAATGATCATGATCGCCAGCACGCTAACGAGCGCGACCGCGCCCACACCGGGGCCAATCTCCTCCTTCACCATTTGTCCAAGCGTTTTCCCGCCCCGCCGGACCGATGCGAAGAGAATGATCATGTCGTGCACTGCGCCGCCGAGCGTGGCACCGACCAGAATCCACAATGTCCCGGGCAAGAAACCGAATTGCGCAGCGAGCACCGGCCCAACCAGCGGTCCCGGTCCGGCGATCGCGGCAAAATGATGACCGAAGACCATCCAGCGATTCGTCGGCACAAAATCTCTGCCGTCATTCTTAACGATCGCCGGCGTGGCGCGCTCGTCGTTCAAGACGAGCACTTTGGTCGCGAGCCATTTGCTATAAAAGCGGTAGCTGACAGCCGCTGCGCACAGCCCCGCGACGATGATCCAAAGCGCGCTGACCTGCTCACCACGCGAGAGCGCCAGCACTGCGAGTGCGCCCAATCCCAGAACGGTGACCGCAATCCAAAGCAGCTTCTTCCAGAGACTCATTCGAAATCAAAGTCTACCGAAAGTGCCGCATCCTGCCAACACGCCCGAGAGCAGGCGAGACGCCTGCCACCACAAATTCAGCTCAGCGAATTCCGCGCTTCCTTTAACTTTTTCAACTGCGCCGTGAAATCCTTTTGGCGTCGGCGATGTTCCTCCACAACCGCGGCCGGCGCACGATCAACGAACGATTTATTCTTTAACTTCGTCTTAACCGTTTCGAGCTCGTCCTCAATCTTCGCGATCTCTTTGTCGAGCCGGTCCCGCTCCGCTTTTTTATCTGTTCCCCTAGTGCTCAGGAAAATCTCACCAAGCGGAGTCATGGCGACCGGAACGCCCGGCTTCGCCTTGTATTGTCGATCCAGCTTTATCTCGTCTGCATTGAGCAATCGGGTCATCGTCGGAAGTTCGCTCACAGCATCCTTGTCGGCCGCTCGCAAAATAAAATTCGCCTTCTTGTTCGACGGAACTTTGGCTTCCGCACGCAAATTGCGACCGGCTTGCACTGTTTCGTAAATGGCCGAGACAAGTTTTCGGCTCTTGGCAAGATCGACATCGTCCAATTCGATCTTCTTTGGCAGAGTTGCGAACTGAATTGAGCCTGTTCCCAAGCCAAGCAGCGACCAAAGCTCCTCGGTGATGTGCGGCATGAACGGGTGTAGCAGCCGCACAATCGCCGACAGGACATAATCCATCACCGCGAGGGCGGATTTCTTGCGCGATTCATCTTCACTAAAGATTTCTGTTTTCGCCGCCTCGACAAACCAGTCGCAGTAATCGCTCCAGAAAAAATCGTAAAGGCGCTGCGCAACAGTGTTGAATTGATATTCACGATACGCCGTCTCGATTGCTTCGATTGTCTCGTTCAATCGGGCCAGCACTTCGACCGCGAAGATCGACAACGAGTTCGGCTCGATCTTGGGCGCGGCCGCGCTTGGCCCGTGCATTTGCCGGAAGCGCGCCGCATTCCACAGTTTCGTCGCGAAGTTTCGGCCTTCCTCGATCTGCTTTTCATCGAAACGGATATCCTGACCGCTCGGCGCGATCCGCATCAGGCCAAAGCGCAAACCGTCCGCGCCATATTTGTCGATCAATTCCAGCGGGTCGGGTGAATTGCCGAGCGACTTTGACATCTTGCGACCCTGTTTGTCGCGAATGATTCCAGTAAAGAAAACGTCGTGGAACGGAATATTGTCTTCGATCTTCTCGCTTTTGCCCGGCTTGAATTCGAGTCCGGCAATGATCATGCGCGCGACCCAGAAGAAGATGATGTCCGGTCCGGTCACGAGCACGCTTGTCGGATAAAATTTCTTCCGCGTCTCTTCATCCATGGTTTCATAAGCCCATAGCCACGATGAAAACCAGGTATCGAGCGTGTCCGGATCCTGCG